>Ga0136652_1000028_pt1 | contig 80510 bp, 77 predicted proteins | sample ConPoolayeEmetaG_FD_94864 | JGI IMG/M metagenome (GOLD analysis project Ga0136652, IMG submission 94864) | Hot spring microbial mat communities from California, USA to study Microbial Dark Matter (Phase II) - Cone Pool mat layer E metaG... ...
AATATTCTTCTCTGGTCCGCACCTGGCACAGTCGGGGGATACGACATCTACTACTCCAAAGGGAGTAGTAATTCCGAAATTTCTTCCACCTCTCTCGGCCGGGTCAAGGCGATGTTTCAATGATCGCCTTGCTCCAATATCTTAGGCCTGCACTATATGTGTAGGCCTTTTTCATATCCTGAAAACTAAAAGTCCTAAACTAAAATCGGTGATTGATAATAAATTATTTATTTCCTTTTTCCCTAGCAATCAATTCCTCCGGATTAGTGGTAATCACTTTATCCTCCGAGTAAGAAGCAACCACTTTAATAGCAACATGTTTTAGGCCAGCAAAGAAGATCCCTTCACCTTTATCACCCTCCAATAAGAGATATTTCTCGCCTTCGGTTAAGTTAAAGGTTTTGACCACTTCATCAATCACGGCCGGGGATTGTTTCAAAAGCAGTTGCATTGAAGAGTTACTGATAATCGCCTGACCGTATTCCGAATGCATGAAGTCCGCAACATCCTGAGTAATAGTAGTTAAAGCCAAGTAATACTTACGCGAACGTTTTGCCATACTGAAGAGGAAACGTGCGGAATCCGGATACTGCATCATCCACCACGCTTCATCAACAACAAGCATTCGTTTCTTTAATTTGGATTTTACTTCATTCCAAATATAGTGAAGAATATTATACATCGCAATCGGACGTAATTCTTCCTCTAAGTTACGAATACTAAAAACCATTAACTGGGAACCCATCTTTACATTAGTTGGTTTATTAAGAATACCAGCATAAGTTCCTTCAGTATATTTTCTTAATCGTTCCGCCAGATCTTTACCACCCTCTAACGTTTGTAAAATCTCAAAGAGATCTTGCATCGTCGGATATTCTACTTTTTCCGGCCATGGTCTACCTAAAACGAGATCTTTCTTAGCATAGGTCTCAATTAAGCCCTTTTCCATAATAGAGCTTTCTTGCGGGGTAAATTGACCAAGCATTAATTGCAATAAACCTTGCAACGTAATAATATTGCTACGCATTGCTTCTTCCTGTTCTTCTAAAGTTGTTACTTTGGGAAGATCAAATGGATTAATGCGCGTTTCCGAGTTTAAAGAAACATCTGTAAAGGTTCCACCTACTGTTTCCGCTAAATATTTATACTCACTTTCTGGATCAATAACAATAACGTCAACGCCAAACATCATTTCACGCAAAATCTCTAGCTTTACTGCATAAGATTTACCAGCACCGGACTTTGCAAAGATCACAGAGTTCGCATTTTCCAAACTAAAGCGATCAAAAATAACTAAACTATTATTATGGCGGTTAATGCCGTAAAGGATCCCATCATTAGAAGTAAGATCGGCGGAAACAAACGGGAAAGTAGTAGATAAAGGAGAGGTGTTCATATTGCTACTAACCAAAAGCTGATCATCGGCAATGGGAATAGAAGAATTAAATCCTTGTTCCATTTGCATTATTGCCGGTTTAGTTTCAATTAACTGCCCGCCAATCATAGAATCAATCTGATCACAAGCTTTGTTTAATTCTTTTAAAGAATCGGCATAAACTGTGAAGTATAAGCCAAAACGGAAGAAGTGTTCTTCACCCCTTTGCAATGAATCACGTAAAGTTTCCACATCCTGATAAGCTGCTTCCAGTTGGGGATCGCGAACATTCCCTTTTTCTTTATTAATAATCAAGGAAGATTCAATTTGACCAACTTTTTTCTTTAAGGTCTTGAGCATTACCTCGGACTTCACCGGATAGATAAAGATACTCGTGTCCATGGAATAATCTAAACTGATAATCGGGGACAACCAGTTGGTATTGACGTAACGTGGATAGGTATGAACAAATAAAGTGCGGACAAATTTACTGCCTAATTTAATATGATCGGGAGTAATTTCCAAAGCTGCCGGTGCGATTAAATCGCGAACTGTGGAAACACCCTGTTCAAATTCTCTCAATGCTTGTTGAGTAGCTTTTTCGTCTTGGGTAATCGTCGGGTTGGTAATTTCCTGAACGGTTTGAAGTGTTGAAATCTTCTGGAACCGCTCTGTCCCACGCCAAATGATACGGGGCGGTTCTTTTACCACTCCCCGAGCAAAAGCACGATTATCTTGATTGAACTGATTTAAATCTTGGCTTTCATGCAATTCGAAAGCAGCTAAAGGGCCTTCCTCAGATATAGATCGCTGTGTAGCACCTTGCATCTGATTTTGGCCTGCAATAGACGCAGAAGGAGCAACGCCACCTTGCGGAGGAAAATTAGTTTGAGGAGCAGAATTTTGCGAGCGGTGGTAATCCATTATTTCTTATAACCTCCTAATATGGATAATTCTTGGACATCCGGGAGTTTGCGTTTGAGCGCTAGGTCCGGATTATAAATGTCGTAGAATAACTCAATTAATTCTTGAGTATTCAATAACACAGTTTGTAATCCCATTCCGCGTAAACCAGAAGCGACAATATCCACTCTTTGGAATAATTGAGTACGTTGCTTGTCAAAAAGCGAAACTGCTTTCTGGGTTTTGCGTAAGGGGTTAATAGTTTCCAAGATTTTTTCCAAGAAACCACCAGTGGGAATATTTAATGGCGTAAAGGGGACAACAACAAAAAATCTTTTGGTCATAATATTCGCTACTTCTACAAGTTGTTGAATATACTCAATATAATCAATAGTTTGAATTTTCAAAAGATCATTAGTTTGTTTATCAGCAACATCTTTGAGTTTGTTGATATACCCCTGAATGTCCAACGGACGGGATTGCACAACAATCTGCACCGGGAATTCCAAAGAGTTTAAGAAACTCTGGTAGCCACCAATTAAAGCGCGTTGCTCATCCTCGGATTTCAAACCGAAATTAACCGAAGAAACCAGCAAAACCGCCCTCAATCCACCATTTTTAAGGATCAAAACGTTATCGCGAATTTCGGCAATATCCAAATACGCCTGTACACTATCTTTTGCCTTTTGCAAGTCCGCCGCACTCATACTACCTTGTGCAGATTGAATACCGCCGGTTGACTTAGGTTTTCCGAACAAGAAATCAAACATAGTAATGTTATTAAACTGTCATTGCGAGCCCCGCTTAGAGGCGAAGCAACCCCGAAAGTACAACTGATATTCTCTTAGGATTGCCACGTTGCTTCCCCGCCAAATGGCGGGGTCGTTTCTCGCAATGACACTTTTACCTTTTAACCTTTAACTTTTGATCTACCTTCTAACCCTCCCACTGTATCCAGGATTTTAACAAGATCATCCAACTTTTCCATTCTTAAATGCTTTTCTGCAATGATTTTGCGTAATCTACTTTCCTCTTCCTTACTTTTCGTAACTACCGACTGACCCAAAGTACTTTTAGTAGTCAAAGATCCCGGCATCCTTTTCCAAACACGCTTGCGGGAAGTAACAACAAAGCGAAGCATAATCAGGACAAAGTTTAAAAATGGCTTGTCATAAATTTTCACAAATGCCAGCGCTACTGCCAAACCAACAGTAGGGACGCTTAAAAGAAGGAAGAGTTCCATATCAAAGACAGAAAAATAAAAAAACTCCAAAATTCCTCCGCCCAGTAAGTATAAAAATTGCTTCAGGGTTAACGGACCAATTAATTTATCTTCGATATCTACATTTTGGGGGACAGGGAATTGCATTTGATTTATTTCAGATTCTTGTAAAACTTACCAAGGATATAATCAATCAACAAAGGATTGTTTTGATATGCAGAACTTTCAAGAAGAGTTTCCTCTAAATCTTTCTTAGAAATTTCTAAATCTTTCTCAGAAACTTTTCCCACATTGCCACCGTATTTCTCCGTAGCAACTTTTTTCCTTTTCTTTTCAATTATTTTCCTACTCCTTAGTAAGGCGTCAAAATCTGCTCTAATTGCCTCTTCGTATTTACGAGCAGCGTCCCCTCTTGTAGCAATTCTCAATTGAGTCAAGGCAGAAGGAGTAATTTTATTTCTAGTCTGCTTAATCAAATCAGGGGAAAACTGCATTGTTCTTAAATCAGCTGATGGTGAAGTATTAATTAATCTTGCCACTTGGGTAGTCATTATATGAGTACCTCCCGTACGAGATTTTCTTGAGAAAGCAAACGCAAGATTACCTTTCTTTTTAGCATAAATCTCTCTTATACCATCGCCAACAATGTAGTTTTCATTTCCATGGGAGTATTGAATCATATCCGCAACCGTCTTCATAACATTATCCTCGTTATGAGGTTTAATAACGCTCTCAACTGCTTTTTTACCTCCAACCTCCTCAATAATTCTCAAAGCACTAGCTGAAATATTTCCCTGTTTGCTAATTAAATCACTCATTCTACCAGGATTTCGTCTAAAGTCAGCTTTAAATTGATCTCTCACTGCCCTCTGTGTAGGAGTAACATCACTATCGGGACCAAAACCCAAATCATATATAGCTTCAAGATTTTTCTCTCTCACTTTATTCTCAAGATTAGCCAACTCAGTTGCGCCGCCGCCAGCTCCAATAACAGCCTGTCTTAAAGCATTATATTGAGCATTATCAGGAACAAAACGAGGATCGTCCAACATATTAAGAATGTGAGCAATTTGCTCGGTTCCCTCTAAACCAGCGAGGCCCCCAGAATCAAAGATCCTTCGTGAAGCTTCTGCACTAACACCACGTTTCTTTAACTCACCAAGGTGTTCATTAATCTGTCGAGAAAATTCTCCTTCTCTGCGACCAAGTATCCCTGCCTCTCGCAATTTTTTCCCTCGCTCTAGCCTCTTACCAATTTCACTAATTCTTGCCTTAGCGACACCCGGAATACCAGTTGCTGCAGCACCATACTTTGCTCCCTTGAATGCCAATTTTCCTGCACCTTTGGCGGTATTTTTCAAGAAACGCGGAATACTCACAGCGATTCTACCAAAGGTTTCACCAAGAGTAATTGCGGTCCAGGCGGCGGCAATCATGAATCCCGCGACAAAGAAAAAAGTAAAGAAGCCATCAACATAATCAGCCGCCGTAACTTCACCGGTTAAAGCTCCCTTAAGAAATCCCTTATCCAAGAATGCGGGATAAACAATTTTGGGGCCCGTTGGGATACCAAGACCCTTTTCGGTAGCATTCACTCCCACATCCACTACTTCACGGAGAGCTCCTGGAGGAAGCACCAAGCTAGTCGTACTCTTACTTGAAAAATACCCGCTGCTACTTTTATCTCCTAAAGTAGCAGGGATTAGCCACAAGAAAAAAGTAATAGACACTCCTACAAATGCCCACTTTAGAAACTTCTGCCACCACATTTGGGCATATTTCTTAGTCGCCGGGAGAACCATTAAAATAAAAGGCAAAGGAGAAGCAACCGCAAGAGCAATTAACATTACCAAACGACCGATTAAGACGATATCAATGATAAGAAAACAAATTGCCCCGATGACAGTCATGATAAAGGAGATGATTTGAGCAAAGAGTAATCCATCACTGGTGCCACCGAAAATCCTGTTGATAGTAGAAGTACCAGCACCAATATTAGTGATACCATACGTAGTACCAGTAGTATTTGGAGTACCAGTTGTGGTAGGTGTTTGAGATGCTTCAGCGGCAATTTGTTTTACTGAACTACTGCCCGCATGACTAGATGCAAAAGAGAAAGCAGGAACAACTACCAAAAATGAACCTAGAATTACTAAGCTAAGCAGAGAGATGACTTTTACTGATTGCATTCTCATCAAGAAAAATTATTTATTAGATGCTGGCGTACTAGGAGTATTTGTACTTGGAGTACCCGTTGCTGCTCCAGCACCAGAACTGCCGCTAGCGGGTTGCTCGGTAGTACCTAAAATTTCCGAGAAACTTTTATATCCCATAAGATCGCCGATGATCCCCGACTGAAATTTTTGACCAGCAAATTGCCTGGTGACAATATCTGCACCCTCAACAACAACGCGGCAGATTAGAAAACTGAAATTAATTGTCAAAACTGCAATAATTAACATCGGCAAAGCTCTCTTGATGCTATAAGAACTACTTTCGGTGCCAAGAAAAACTGTCATGAATGCAATTGCCAGAAGAATTAAAATAAACACCATGTTACAGAGATCGCGGATCGCCGACCAAGCATTACCGATAGTAGATTGGGAAAAAAGCTTGCCAAGATCAGTATTGATCAAAATGTCAAAGATAATCATGAAAACCATTCCCAGGAAAGCAACTGCTCTGTGAAGTAAGTTGATTAAACCGCTAAAAATAGTTTTGAACACGTCAAGGGGATTAAGAGGGCTATCCATAAGAGTCTCGACTACTGTACCTGTCGCTTCCTTTATAACACTATCCACAACACCACTGCCTAATTTCAACGAGCCATTCGCGCTAACCACTACTGAATGAGTTTTACCATCTTCTCCTTTGACCCTGAGAATTTGAGCTCTTACTCCGGGATCAGCTAAAAGATCAACACCCGCAACGCTCACTGTATAAACGTAATACTGCTTGCCTTTATGGGTAATTGGTTTAACAGATCCTATCAAAGTTGTGTAGTCCTTATCAACCGAAGCTTTCTCCACAGCTTTATCTATGCTACTAACCTCCGTAGTTAAAAACTCGCTCCCCGGCAGGGATAAAGCAAAAACTGGTTCACTCAAAAAAGTAAAAAGCAAAATTACTCCCCCAGCTACTAACCCAATTTTCTGCCAACTAATTTTCATATTTAAATTAAGTAACTAGTTTAAATAAAAGGAAGTACTGTACCAACTATATTAATAACACTTCCCAAAGTATCCCAAAATCCTGATCCACTGCTGCCGCTGTTGCCACCAGAAAGTTTCATTAAATCAATTACTTCTTTTGTAGCATTAATATCCTTAGCTACTTTGCTATCTTTTCCTAGTAAATTATTTGTACCAGCATCAGTTGCATTTTCAATTGTTTCTTGCGCATTACTGTAGACACTTTGAGCGGCACTCTGATTATTTTGATAAGCTAAAACATTTTGGGCATTTTCTACTGGCCCAGCATAATGTCCTGCCTCTTGAAATGTTTCGTGCTTCTCTCCAACAATCGCATTGAAAGTTTCCTCGGGGGCAAATAAAGTCGCTGAGAAAAATCCCGGTACACCCGGCAACCAATTTTTATCCATATCTTTCATAAACTCACTCATCGCTGGTTCATACAGTAATTGCAATCTTTGTTTCTGATCCAAAATTGAATTAAATCCCGGGCCTAGCTTCCCCGTCAAAAAATTAAACATTGTTCCAGCAGCATAATCTTTTGCACCACCAAACATAACTTTCCCAATATCATTCGCCAAATCTCCGAATGAAAACGCACTCGCCTTAGCTGGAGTAACCAAAACAAAAACAACCGCTAAAATAAGTAGCAACGCGGTTGCTTTTCGTCTCAACCCCACCTTCATGACGGGACTTTTAATTACAAAATGACGCTTATTAAGAAAATGACTTACAAAGCTTTTTTTTCTCGCACAGCGGGATGCCGCTTTGCGGCACATTTTTACAGCTTTCATAGTTTTGATATTTGTTTTAAGATTAACTAAGCTTAGACGCTAAATCCTGCGTCCCTACAGCCTATTTAACTTGTTTTCCGGCCCTTTTCCTCGTTCTTAATTCTGAATTCTATATTCATTCCAGTTACTTAATTATAGCACAAAAACTAGCTCTAGTCAAACAAAATAGGCTCCAAAGAGCCTAGTAAAAGACAGTCTTAGATGTTCTTTTCAATCTATTTTTATCCTTCCTACAAACCGGGTAGAAAAAAACTGGTTTTCTTTTGATACTCCCGATACTCTGGCAAAGTTTTCCCGAACTTCTTTTCCTCTTGTTTTGCCCTAATCACCACCAAAATCACCACAAAAATAAAAACAATTAACTTTAACCAATGAAATCGGGCAATTGTTACTCCCAATAAGGCAATAATTTCTCCCAGATAAAGCGGGTGACGCACCAAACGGTAAGGTCCTTGTTGTACTAATGAACGCACCTCTACCATCGCGCTAAAAGACCTGCCTAAATAAACCAATGCGACAATCGCAAGAATACTTCCCAAAACACTCAATCCCAAACCAACAATCAAAAATTCTTTATTAAAAACTCCACTAAAACCATTCCAGATATTAAATAAATTAAATACTAACATTACTAAAATCGGAAAATATCTCTCCCCAAAACCCCTTGCCTGAGCACGAAAATCTGCCCGGAAAAGATAGACAAAAGCAACAGTCAGATTAAAGACGCAGATAAGCAAAACTTGCGCAAGCAATAACCACGCTTCCCATTCCCACAATCCTTTCAAAAATACTGCCCGGAAAAGAAAAATAAGATAAACAAGTTGGATAATTGCTAAGAGGAAGAAGAATAACGCCGGGAGAATTTTAGAGAAAATTTTACTGCTCATTATATAAAAATTAAGACCATTTGTAATTTAATTTTAGCATAAATTAAATGACTTTGATTAAGAGAAAATAAACCAAATAAAAGCCACTCGTTCCTTTCTTTCTCACTTTTTACTTAATTTAAAAGGGGTAGATCAAAAGATCTACCCTAGTTTATTTGTAGTTTCCTCAATATCGCTTCTCGGAAAAACCGATAAGCGACCGTAAGAAGCCCTCGAATTAAAATCTCGGAGATTCCTACTGCCAATACGATAGCGAAGGCGATGACATGGAAAATGAAGATGAAATAGCTCACCATAACAGCAATCGCGACCCCACACACCCAAAGGTGTGCCATACTGAGCGATATCCTCGCGTGGCATTTTGATGGACAAATCTCCAAAGAAATCTTGTCCATTTAGTATTGCTCACCCTTAAAGAGTCAGGTAAGAATACTATAACAATAACAATTGCGACGATAATCAACCCCAAAAAAGAACAGACACCTCCCGGTGCCTGCTCTGCCCTGTGCCGATTGGTACAGGGCTTTTTAAATTCAATAAGAATATTCCCGCGCCATGTGCCGAATGGCACATGGTTCGCTTATTTCAGCAAGGTATTATTAATCCAAGCTAAAATAACATACGAAACTAATGCAATTGCCAAACCTACGATTGCATAAATCATGGTCTTTTTGGCAGCTGCGACACGATCTTCATTGCCAGCCGAAGTAATGTACATCAAACCAGCAATAATCAAGAACAACAGCGCCAAGGAACCGACGAAGATAAGAACCCATTGAATTATTTTGACAATCAATGAGGGAACATCTTCTTCGCTACTAATTCCCGGAACAGTGGGAATTTCAATCGCCAAGGCTGGACCGGCAATTAAGAGAGAAAGACCGGCAAGAGCCAACGCGACCGAGATTTTTTTCAGTGTTTTCATTTGTTCACCTACCTTTCTTAGAGAGTTTATTAATTAAATAAGAACTATGATTAGTGAATAAGTCAGAAGGCTGAAGGCGGAAGGCGGAAGAATGAAGGATTTCTTCTTCAAACTTCAGACTTCAGACTTAGAACTTCTGCCTTCTATCTAATGGAGAATTACTTTATCAACAAACGTCACAATTGTATAAGCAAGAAGTACAACAATAAAACCAATAATCGCGTAGAGAAGTATCTGTTTTGCACTTTTGACTTGATCCTCGTTGCCACCGGATAAAACATAACGCAGTCCACCGATAATCACCACAAGCAATGTTAGTGCACCAACAACCCCAAGCGCAAACTTAATCACATTCATTATTACTTCTCCGATATTCGGGGCACCGCTGATATTGCTGAAAATATTTAAACCAGCTGAAATTCCTAATGCTCCAAACAAATCCGTCATAAAATCATTACCATCAGCTAATGCTAAACCGGGAGCAATGAGCGCTAATGGAGTAATGTATAAAATTGTTTTTAAGTGCTTATTCATATCCCAAAAGATAAAGTGTAACGGAAAAGAGGTAAAAGTGAAGGTAAAAGGTAAAAGTTTAGGTTACCTATTTCATGAAATAAATAATACTTTACTTTTGCCTTTTAACTTTTACCCTTTACCTTTGACATTTATCCCTTAAACAATGCTTGGCTAACTAACTTAACAATCGTATAAGCCGAAATCGCAATTGCTACTCCAATTATAGCATAAGTAATCGTCTTTTTTGCTGCCTGCGCCTGATCGGAATTGCCAAAAGAGGAAATATAGCGCACCCCGCCGACAATTAAAAAGAGAATGGCAAGAATACCAAGTAAAGCAAAAAGACCAGAAATAACATTGGAGATAATCCAGAGCACACTGGCACCCTTGCCAAGATTCGTACCAAAGCCAAAAAAGAACTTACCAACATCACCTAGAGCATCACTGAAACTACCGGCATAAGCAACAAAAGGAACAAGAAGCAACCCGAGAAGACAATAAATCGTAGTAAAATTTTTGAGAAATTGAAAGATTTTCATAATTTAGCTGAAGATACCAAACACCCCACCGACAATATCACCAAAGAGAATCCCGGAAATTGCCAGAACGATGAAATAACCAACCAAAGAAATTACTAAACCAGTAATCGCATACTGCAAAACTTTCTTCGCTTTTTCCATTAGATCACTATTACCCGCTGCAGTGATATACATAATTCCAGCAACAACAATAAACAAAACTGCAAGAGCAAATGCATAAACCATCGCCCAAAGAATTATTGTAACGATAGTAGGAATAAGAGTACTTTGGCGAGGAAGATCTTCAATTCTGGAAGAAGGTTCTTTAATTGCCAAAACTGGCGTTACCCACAAAAGGAACAAACCTCCAATAAGTACTAATTGAGAAAACCAATTCTTTTTCATGAAGAAGATTAAAGATTAATCAGCACCGAGGATATTACGCACAATATTAACCACCACAATTGCCAAAATCGTAACTACCAAACCAATGATCGCATAACGTAGAGTGATTTTCGCATTTTGAATCTGCTCCTGTTCTCCCGAGGAAACGATATAGCGGATGCCAGAAATAATAATCAAAAGCACTGCAACAGTAGCTGCAAGTCCTAAAAGCCAGTTGGCAATATCAGCAATTGTTACTTCCGGATCAAACATACTCGGCAAGACACTTAAAGCACTTTCCACTGCTCTGGGAGTTTTTAATGCTGCAAAAGCAGGCGAGGAAATTCCCAACATTAATTCTAGAACCAAAATAACTTTTAAGAAAAAATTTCTCATTATCTTGCTAAAAACTCATTAATAAAGTTAACGACACCGAAGGAAAGAATAATAATCACCAGCCCAACAATTGCTCCAATCAACACTTCCTTCGCTTTCTTTTGGCGATCTTGATTACCGGCAGAAGTAATGTAAGTATAACCGCCGATAATAATAAATAATACTGCAACAGTAGATGCCAATGCTAAGAGAATATTCAAAACCATTGCTAATTGGTCAGAGAAGGGAGCAGAAGGATTAGAGGCAGTAGGAATATTACTTCCGACATCGCCTTGGGTAACTGGATCAACCGCCAAACTATTACCAGCGATAAAAATCGTAGTAAAAGTAACTAGGCAAATTAAAATTTTCGCGATTTTTCTCATTTACTTACGATATCCTTTATTTAAATACCCCAATTAAAGTATTCACCAACACGGCCGCGAGAATAATGACAATTAAGCCAGAAATTGCCCAAGTTAAGGTCTTTTTCGCTTTCGCTTTCATATCCTCACTGGCACCCGAACCAATGTATTGATAACCACCAATGATGATAAAAATTACTGCGACTGCGGTTACTGTGCTTAGCATTGCATTGATAATAATAGAAATCAACCCGCGAACGTCGCTCACCTTAGACTGATTCGGTAAACTACCAGAACCAAAACCAAGTTTAGTGCTAGAATTATCAGCGGCCAAAATTAATCCTTGCTGACCTATTGGGAGAACTGGTAACAAAGAAAAAGAAAAAACAATTCCCAAAATCAGTATCGAGAATAATTTTAAGATTTGTTTTGCGTTTTTCATTTTTCGTTTTTCGTTTATTTCCCTAAAACTGCAATAATCGTATTCACCAACACCGCTGCTAAAATAATCATCACTAAACCAATAATTCCACCAGTAATAATCTTCTTGCCATTCTCAATTCTTTCGGAATTACCACCAGAAGCAAGCCAATTGTATCCGCCAACAATGATAATTGCAGTTGCTGCAACCGCAGCAAAACCAAGTAGCCAGTTAATAATATTTACCAGAAGTTTACGAAAATCATAAATATTTACCGTCGCTGGATTAGTATTAAAACCAATAGCTGCAAAAACTGTCGGTGCTGATAAAACCAAGAGAACCACACTCGCCAAAATTGTCGTAAATAACTTCTGTTTCTTCATCGTTATTTTACCATTTAACCGTCGCGGGGTTAAGCGTGGATAAAATTAAATAAGAAAGAATCACCAAAACTAATCCCGCAATTGCCCCCATTGCCATCGCCTTCGCTTCCGCAATATATTGCGGATTCCCCATTGCTCCCATATAACGATAACCAGCGATAATAATCACAATTACTGCTAGTAAACCGATAATACTAGCAGCATAGTTATAAATACTAATAATATATTGCGTTAAAGTAACCCCGCGGACATTGCCGGAACCAGGAACATAATCCGCTGCACTGCTAGAAGCAACATAATTAAAGACAACAAAAAATCCTACTGTTAATGAAAGCAGGATTCCCAAAACCAAACAGGTTAATGCTAAATAAAAGCCAAGACCATTTTTCCCACCTCGGCCAGAGATTGATGAGTCTAAGGCCCAAAAGGTGGACTTGTCTCTGACAGATGTTTTATGTTTGTTTCTCTTTTTCACTCTACGCATATACTCAAAGGAGAAGTTCAAAACTCCCTTCGTCCGATATTAAAAATAAATTGGCGGGATATTATAAATATTACGCAACACTACGAGCAATTATGGTTCGCAGTGACGCCGGGGTGCCCTATCGTAGTACCCGGTTACTTAATTATAACACAAAAATAAGGCCTTGTAAAGCGTTTTTACCTCTTATTAAAGACAAGAGTGCCATGCTGTACGTGACATGGCATGGTGGAGATTTATATTTAAAAGTAGGGACGTGCCATAGACGCGCCCCTTCTTACAGAAGATCATCGTTGTATGTAATTCCCTATGATCATTCATTACCCCCCCGCCTTCTGCCCGCTCATTAACTTGGTCACTTCCTGTGCTGCTCTATCCACTGCATCTTTAGGCTTCTCACCATTATTAACACTGCGAATCATTGCCAAGAAAATTTTGTCTACCTCCCGATTATCAATCTTATAAAAACTTCTTGCAGAAGATGCTTGCACGGTGAAAATGCCATAATATTGTTCCCCTGAAAACTCCTCCACTAAATCTTTGCGACTGGGCGGTCTCTGGGTTGACTGGTGATACTTTTTCATATTTCCCTTACCAGTCAAGAAATTGAGAAAGTCCCAAGCGACCTCCGGGTGCTGACAATTCTTAGAAACCACTTCCCCCCAGTAGCTTGCAGCATTTACCGTAATGCCATCTTTAATTTGAGGCGCAGGAGCAACATCAAAGTTTAGCTTTGGTGTCTTGGATTGCGCTTTTACCTGTAGTAATTTTACTTGGTGGGAAGGAGCTAAAACCATTGCCACTTTGCCATCCAGGAAAGCATCAATATTATTTGGCATGCCCGTATTCCAAGAATAAGTTTGTTTGGAAGGAGTCGCAAAGCTAGAATAAAATTCCACCGCGCTCACGCCAGGATAATAGGTTTGGTTGTTTTCAGTTTTACTGCGAGCATTGAAAATTGCTTGTTCCTTTGCTTCATCAATCATCGCGGCGCCATTCTGCATCATTAACCAAGAAACAATATCAACTGCCGAGCTAATATTATCCGCAGTACCAAGAGCAATTGCTGACTGATTAACAGTATTACCAGAAAGTTTCGTCAACTTTGGTACAACTTTAATCATATCATCCCAAGTCGCCGGTGGCTGACTAATTCCCGCTTTATTAAAAAGATCTTTGTTGTAAAAAAGTGCTAACGAATCAACCGAAAGAGGAATGCCATAAATACGGTTATCAATAACAAAATCGTCCTTAGCAACATCCATAAAAGTAGTACGATAAGTTTCAGCATTCATCATATCTTCCGGCATCGGCGTTAATTTATCTTTATGCCGTGGTACCCAATCATTCTTAATCATCCAAATGTCCGGACCTTTTCCTGCCGCCAACTCATCAATTGCCTGCTGTTCGTAGCCGTCATAAGCAAACTTCTTATAAGTAATAGTGATGTTCTTATGTAATTTCTGATACTCATCAATAATCGGTTGAACTGATTCCCGATCATCAAAAAGTCGCCAGTAAGTAAGGTTAATTTTTTCTTTGGTATCAATCTTACTTTTACTTGTTTGTTTGCAGCCACAACCTGTCAGGGCTGCAACAAAGACAAGTAAAACCAAAGCGACACTAAAAACTTTGAAGTAAACCTTCATATTTCCCCTCCGTGTCCCGTGCCGAATGGTACGGGGTGCTTTAAATGATTAACTAAGCTCATTTTAGCGCAAAAAGCGCAAGAGAGCAAGAAAACAAAAACAGGGCTTTGAAACCCTGTTTGAGCGCCAAGTGAAACTAATTTAAGTAAAACCGAGTTACCTGCCGCTTCAAAGCCGCGACTAAAGCATGAGTTTCCGCTTTTGTAATTAACTCTAAATTAGGGACCTTTGCTTTTAAAAAATTCTTAACTTCAACTTCACCTGCTTTGCTTCGATAAAGATTCTCTAACTGCTTTTGTTCTTTGGCAGTTAAAAAGTCCAGTACTCTTTCAGCCACCTTCAAGTGCACCGCCTGAAAAAATTTTCCCAAAAGCAGTTTCTTTTTTGAATCTGATAAATTAGTCAATCCTAATTCTTTGAATAAGTTGGTTTGGTTTTTATTTTGAACTTCCAACATAAAATTCTTAATTCAATTTAGGAATGAAGATGAAGATCAATTAAATAGTACACTTTATCTCGATCTAATTTCCCCAAACGTTCTGATTCCTCCAGTTGGGGACTAAGCTCTTTGGCAAAACGACGTAGTGCCTCGTACTCCTTTTGGTAATCATCCTCAAAGTACTTATACAAACGATGGGATGGCAATGGTCCTCCATCTCTAATTTCTTTAAGTTCCCGGGCAGTTAGATATTTAAAGCGATCGCGGTTCTTGAAATCCTTTTTCAAAAACTCATCAACAAACTTATCCTCTTTCTTAATCATTTCTTTATCACGTAAGAAAACAGGACGACGATCTAAAACTCGCTCTTTTTCCTTCTCTGCCGATTTTTCTGTAGAAACTTTTTCCGCTTTCTTTTCCACTCTTCCCTCAGCCGTATGTTGAGTCCCTTCTTGTATAATTTTCTCTGAAACTGCTTGCTTTTGTCCCAGCAAATTTTCACGAATAAAGTTTTCTAAATCTCTTACTAAATCTTGAGTTGAAAGCATAACAGTTTTCGCTTCTTCCTGAATTTCAGTGCTGCGAGACTGAAGTAATTTCCCGACACCAAGCGCGCCTATTGCTACTCCAATGCCCAAAACCAAACGTTTAAGCCAGCGCTGTTTGCTAAGCCAAGAAATTAATTCTCTCTTCTTCTGCTCTTGCTCAACCTTCTCCTCTAGCATCAGTGGCTCTTGCTTGTTACTATCATCAGAAGTTTCTTTCTCTTCTGGCATAATTTTTACTCTCACTCCTGACATTCCTTCTTCCAAGGCCACTTCAAAGAACTGCTCATAAAGATCTTGTCTAATTTGCGAGAGATCAGGTTTTTCACCTTTTGATTCAAGGTAATGAGAATATTTTTCAACTGCTTGATCAACCAACCCGTCTTTCGCCCAAAGTTTTTCCCGTGCTTCTCTTTCGCGCGTGCGCGCTACAGAATATTCTTCCTGGATTCTTTCTAGATAACCAACAAGATCATTTTTAACCTTCTGATAATAAGCAGGGCTAGTTTTTTCCGCTTCATTAATTGCTTTCTCAAGTCCTTCTCGATCGTTCCTCAAAACTCTTCTCAAGGAGCCCCAATACCCCATTAAGCGATACTGATTTTCCGCTTGCTCCTTAACCTCCAAGAACTCCTGATAAGCTCCTTTGGTTTCTTCGGATTCAACTTCTTCCCTTTCTAAAGAATCCCTTGCTTCTTCCACTCTTTTTCCAACTCCCATCTCAAAACGCTCACATTCAAGATTCTCCTCTTCTGGCTCATTTGCTTCCTCGGAAGAAGAAGTCTTGCTGATTATCTGCTCTGGTTTAGAAGAAAATTTTTCTGCACTGCTAAAATCCAATCGGTCAGGATGAATGCGATAGGTGTTGGGTTTTTCTCCACCAATTTCCTCTTGCATTTTTTGTTTTAGAATTACTCTTTATTTTCCCCTTGATTTCTAAAGTGTTATTTAATTATAGCATAAAAACAGCTTCCCGTCAATAAACTTAAGTGCAAGATCATTACTGGTAATAAAAAATCTTCCACCAATCTACTTCCGGACTTTGCAAGAAATCATCAGTTATGAAAGAAATTCTAACTTTCAACGGAACACCAAAACTAATCTTAGAAAGATCCTGATTTCTTTTTAAATCCGCAATTAAAACATTATTAGTATTCCCTTCTAAAAGATCAAAACGAACACTCTCACCCTTGCAATTGTAATCAAAATGAGACCAGCTCGTTATCCCCTTAGGATGAAAGGGGATAGAAACAACTGAACCTTGAGGATAAAAAAGGGGATCACAAGTTATTTTTACCTCCTTAACAATTGGAGAAAGAGCAAGATTAGCGCTTCTCATTTTAACTTGATATTGAAAAAAACGGCCCTGTTTTATAATCTTTTGGCCATGAGTCACTTTCATCCAATCACTCCAACCATTATCTACCAAGGAATGATTCCCAAAACGAAGATTAATTTCTAGATCAGTTAATGGATTTTGATCCTCCGTCACAAAATTTGTGAAAATTTTTCCCTGACTAGACTGACTATCAAAAATCGGCGAGAAATAACTCCCTCCCTGATAAGTGTTGAAGAGAGTATTAATCAATGCTTCTCCCTCCCATTCTAAAGGCATTTGTTCTACATTGCCGTAGGAGAAAAAAGTAGAGTTTTTAAATGCCTGCCAATACAAATCAGTGGGTGTTTGACCATAGGCAAAAACCTCCCCCGCAATTACTTTTTGATAAAGACGATGCGTATGAATTACCGGAAATTGGGCAGGAATCGCAAAGGGATAATTTAACATCGGATGATTCGGATTAATAGCAGAATTACGATTAACCGTGCGAAACTCTTTCCATTTACCCAAAGTTACATCCGTAGTAATGCCAGTAATATCCCTTAATCGATTAAAGTAATTATGCTTCAGCCAGCAAGGACTGCCTGCCCCTAAAGTATCATGTGTAAAAACGATTCCTTTGCCTTGAGTATGAAACTGGCGTACTAAACTTTCACCAGTTGCATTAAGATCGTTTGTCCAGCGCGGGGGATTACTGCCGTAAACGTCAGCCACACCAAAATAGAGAAGATTAAAGTGGTTAAGATCTAGAACTCTTCCATTATCAAATTTCTTTTGGTTAAAGTTGCGAATCGAAACCGAACTGACTGAAAAAATTTTGGGATCAGGAGCATATTGACGAATAATTTGAGCAAGTAAATCCTTATTGTGATTGGGAGGATAGATTTGTAAAATTTTAATCTGCGGATTTTTAATTCTTAAGCCTTGTTTTTGTTCATCAAAATAGACTCCATCAAAACTTCCCATTTCAAAATCCTTCTTTGTCTGAATTGAAAAAACTTTTTGCCAAGAATCTAACATTACTTTACTATCTTCAATTCGCACTTTATCTTTATCATCAATTTGGTTCTCATTATCAAAATCTTCTTCAATTTGGAAAAGTTTCTGTGTCGAGGGAGGCAATTGAGGTCGCATACGATCAACCACTCTCAATTTTCGCTTATTAGTAGTACCTCTCTGGGCAGTGAGCAAACGCCAGCAACCGTCCAGATCTTGGTAACTACAACTGAAAGTATAAGTACCAACTATCCCACGGCGACCAAGATGACTTGTTTTACGAAACAAAAAATAACTTTGCTTGGGCCTAAGAGCAATTTTGCCACTACCTCTGAAATCAAAATTTTGCCCCTTGGGTCCGCGGACAAAAATAGTAAGATTTTTAAGACAAACTTTCTTGCCACTAAAATTTTTGACCGTGAATTGCGCATCAAATGGTTCACCCACATACGCTTTAGTGTAACTTTTCAGCCAAAGACCTTTGGTAATTCGTAAAGAGGAAGATTTTTTCACTGGCGGATTATAAACATAGGTTTTTCCCTTCTTCTGATAAAGATGTGCGCGTACCAAATGATAATTTCTTTTTTCTAAACTTGTCTTTATCCCTTGCCAGGGATCATTAATGAGAAAATTATCGTCACTCTCGCCAGTCAAAACAACAAAATGCATCGGCATCCGTACTTTATAAACCTGTCCGACTAAAGGAGAACCTTGATTGAGCTTCTGGCTAATCACTGAACGACTGATTGGAACACTTCCGCCGTAACTTACTCCACTTGGTGTACCGCAATTATTCCACTTGATCAAACCGCTGGAAACATAGCCGTTGTGATTTTTCAAATAGCTATTTAACCGCTTAGGATCAGTAAAATTCGGCAGATAGTAATTAAAAACCATTGCCTTGGAAGTAAGCGCGCAACCATATCCACCAATAGTCAAATTACTGAAGCCAAGTTTGACACTCGCCCAGCGGCTATCCAATTGATTAAACAAAGGAACATTTAAATTTTTCGCCTCAACACTGGCGGTAAAAAGAAAAAGACAACAAAAAAGCAGGACCAAAAATAATCCTACTTTTAAAATGTATCCCTTCTTTATCATCTTAGTCCCTTCTGGCCCTGCTTTCATGACAAGGCGTTAGATTATAAATTAATTATAACAACCGATAATAAATTTCTATTTCTATTTAGTAAATTGGAATTGATGATAAAATTGTTTAAAAGTCTCCAGATTTCGATTTACTTCTGTTTCATTTCCTAAATCATGAAAACTAATTGCGTAAATAATATTGCTCACTTTAAAAAGCAAATTATTCTCCAGAAAAACATTTCCCTTATTGGTACTTGCCAGGAAAAAATGTTCTTTCCCTTTCTTACTATTTATTTCCAGGTCACGATATTCCTGCTTTAATGGTTTAGCAATCTCTTCATCACCTTCAAGAAGATTATCTTTTTGAATCAGAAAGTCATTCACGCTAACCAAATCAAATCCCCCTCCTACAAAAAGATCGTCATTAGGATAATAAACATAAACTGCGATATTGGCGCGATAATTTAAGGGATAAGCACCTTTGTTGGGATTCTTAATAATCGCAATTGCCTTGCTTTCTTTCAAGGAAATTCTTTGATTTTCTTCCAAGTTGCTCAAATTGAATCCCTTGGGAATCAGAAATTGAAAACCATGTTCGCTTGTAAACTTCTCTTTCTTCTCTCCTGCTGACTTCAAATCTGAAACAATCGGCAAATTAGTAAAAAATCCTTCATTATTATCTTTATCTTTATACCAAACATTCATCCAAAGAACCATTCCCACAACAATCAGAACAATAATCAACCCCCCAATAACTAATATAATTTTCTTCATCTGGTTAAATTAATTTTCTACGTTCCCTATTTCTTGAGGGGGAAGTGCCCCGCCATGAAGGCGGGGCAAAGCTCCAACCCCGCAGTCCCTCCTGCACCAGGTACTGATCGTACCCGGTTCGCTCTGTACCATACGGCACAAAGCGCTGCCCTCTCTCCAAAGGGCAATCCCCGCTCACTGGCGAGGCACCTCAAGTTAAGGCACCAAGCAACCTTAACTCAAAGCAAGTTTAATGTAACAAAGAAAGATTAAAAGAACCTAAACAGAACATTAAAATCAAATTAACAATCCCCATTTTATCAAAAAAGCACTCCAGACACTCAAATTAGCGAGCGGAAGTGCTTCCAAAATCTAGCGTGCATGTTTGCTACGAAGTCGTAACTGCCGTATCCGAATCAACTTCACAATCACAAACGTCATCGCTAACATTAAGAAACCAAGGATAAGCAAGGCAATTAATTTTTCTTTACTACCTTGGAGCAAAAATGCTGTCAACCCAAAACAAATCGCGATGGCATAAATCAAAAACACGGCTTGTCTCTGACTCAAACCTAATTCCAATAACCGATGATGAAAATGTCTTTTATCTCCCCTGAAAGGTGATTGTTTTTTCACCAAGCGCCGTAGAATTGACCAAGCAACATCCAAAATGGGAAAGCCCATAATCAAAAGTGCTGTCGCGATCTTTGCACCATTGATTATAGACAAAACCCCAATCACAAAACCAATTAACATACTTCCCGAGTCCCCCGCAAATATTTTGGCAGGATGAAAATTAAAAACCAAAAAACCAAGCAAAGCCCCAGTAAAAATAATACTTAAATAAGCTACCTCTGGCTGGTTAACCTGCGGACGCAAACTCAAGAAAAACAAAAACAATGTAGCAATAAACCCTACACCGCCAACCAAACCATCCAATCCATCCAAAAAGTTTGCTGTATTAATCATTCCCAGAATCCAAAACAAAGCAAATAAATCAGCGAGGACAACTAGCTGAAAAGTACTCTCGGAAAAAGTAATTGGAACCTTCACTGTGTCTAGAGGAAACTGTGCCCCAAAAGGACTCATAATAAAATCAATACCAATACCAGAGAAAACTACCGTCAGCGCAGCAACAATTTGACCCAAAAGTTTTTGCGCCGGTGTTAACTTTCGAATGTCGTCAATAACACCCGTAATAACAATTACTCCTGCACCAATTAGAAGCCCAAGAATGTGTCTCATCTCCAAAACTTTCCCGACAATCTGATGTCCCCAGATTAAATCAACCAAGACCAAAATTACAAAGGCAACAAACACTGCCACTCCACCGAGACGTGGTGTTGGTTTTTTATGAATCTTAATTTTAGAAGGATAATCAATTGCATTTACTTTCCTTGCAATTATCCTGACTAAAGGCATAATTAAAACTACCATTAAAAAAGCAGCTCCAAACGAAATCAAGTAAGATATCCAATTAACATGAGCTGTAAATAATCTCATAGTCAATAATGATAGTAGATAACAGATATCAGATATGGAATATCTATTATCTGCTATTTGCTATCATTCTAGCTGTTCCTTTACCCTCTTACCAACTTCAAAAACGCAATGGAAATTATCAAGATTAACACTTGACAAAGCAATCCGATACTAACCAAGAAATAACTTAATAATTTCTCTCTTTTATAACTTATAAATCCCAAAGCGGCATTAATGAGCAAGATCAGTAAACCAGTCAGAGGTAAAACTAAAAGGCGGTACCACTCACCCAAAAGATCTACCCCACCAAGAATTGTATAATGAAGCGGGATTGGATAACTCTTAAACTCTCGCAAACCAAAGAAAAGAACCGCCCAGTTAATCAGATTTAACCCGAGATGAGCCAAAACACAAACCAAAACCAAGTGATCCTTAAAAAAGGAATGTTCAATAACTTGACCTAACTTTCTCTTTGATCTAGCAAAGACCATCCTAAAAATTAAATTCTAATCTTCTAAGGATATTTTAACACAGGTAATAAGGTAAATACAGCTTAAATAACGCCTATTTTGAGAGAATATTTTCACTATTTTGTCAAAATAATTTTTATTACAAAATCCCTTGCTAACAAAAAAATCGCCTGATGGCGACATTCCTAAACCCATAAAAAGAGTTTTAAAACCTCCTCCGGATTCATTTTTCCAGTTTTGATATTGGTATTATTTTTGCTATTTCTTTGGATTTTTCCTATTGCCTTTTTGAAAAGGAATAGGGCGCTATGAAAACGCTCTTTTTGTTTTGACTTTTGGGCGTCATAGCGCCCAAAGAAATGTCTTCCACGGAGCCCGATTCGCTCTTGCGAGCGTAATCAAACTACATGAATAGTGGAGAGACGGCTGACCGATCTTTCAGCTGCTCCCTACCATCTTTGTGATCTTGCGATCACTCCCTAAAGTTTAGGGGAAAATGAGATCGGACATTTTCGATCAAAACAGTAGGTGAGGTTCCAACCACAAACAGGGGGAGAGTTTGCGGTTGGGACCGCAACTACTGTTTTTGAAGAGATCAATGGAAATAGAACAAATCGGTGTGGGGCATGACATCCGCCCTTACTTTTTAGATAATGTGGCGCGCATGCCCCACATTAATCTCTTCTTTTGGATGATCCCAATCTTAAAGATCGGGAAACATCACCGAAAAAAGAAAAGACTTGATTTTGGGTTGATCTAGACCCTTTTTGTTAATTTCCTACCATCGGTTTTTTTCTTTTTGTTTTAGACCCTTCGCTTGCGCTCAGGGTAAAAAATTTTGTTTTTTGTTTTTTGAAACGTGTAGGCAAGATCTAACCTACACTAAAGACAGTAGGAATTCAGAGCAGAATTACTTCTGCTCTAGATCCTACTTTCCTTACTCCTTTTTAATCTTCGTTCTAAGTGAGTATTTTGGCAAGAAATGCTTTTCTTTGCTCTCTCAGGTTACTCCATCTTATCACTAATTAACCCCCTTGTCAATTATGCCGCTAGGGAAAAGATTAACTTCGGTTCTTACTTTAGAAAAAACAGCTTAATTACAATAAAAATCGTAATTAGTCTCAAAACAAAACATCAAAAAAACGGCATTCTAATCGCCAACCTGAAAACCAAAATTCTCCCCTGAATATCCCCAAACTTCTTAAATTTATCCCCAAACAATCCCCTGCAATCTGAATTTTATTGTCAAAACAATATTTTCAATTCTGATCAGAAATACTAATTGGCGCTTATTCGCTTATTATTAGACAATCTTAAAACAAGAAGGTAGTGATTCCCAAAAATCACGAGCATAGCGAGAATTAGTTAATTTTTGATCCCAGACCATTATCTCCTTGCTATTTGGAGAAGAAAACTGCAAAACCAAACTTAAAATGTCTTTGAATTTCAAAATTGCTTCCGGTAAAATCACTTCGGTAAAAGCATTCTCTTTTTCTTGCACTAAAACAAGAGGGTCATCAGGATATTGAAAAGGCAATTGCAAAATCAAAAGACGATCAATAGGATTAACTTCTACTTTTTCAAAGAAGCGAGTAGTACCAATAATAGCATTACGGGGATTCTCCTTAATTTTCTCCATAATTTTCATTTTCCCTCCACTCAACCCTTGGGCAAAAACAGAAAAACCCTTGCCTTCTAAAAATTTCTTAAACCGGAAATAAAAAGTTTGAGTGGCATTAAAAGAATTAGAAATAACAAGAAAATCATTTTTACTTTCAGTAAGAAAACGATCTAAAATCTTTTGATATTCTACCGCGTGAACTGCGTCATTGAAGTAACCTAAATTTTTTGCTACCGTGATTGGAATTTCTTCGCTATTCTTTCCTGAATTAAAGCTTATAGAAGCAGTTTTTATCCCGCTCTCGTTAAGACCAATTGAACTAATAAAATAATCAAAGTTTTTCTGAGTAGTTAAATTTTGATCCACAAAGACTAATTGTGCTTGAGACTCTTTGATTTCCTTCTGAATTTTAGTAAACTGCTCTTTATCAAAATAACCTAAAGTCACTTCTTTATCACACACTTTAATCAAACGTAAAATTGACTGTTTTGTATCAAAAAACTTTTGAAAAACGTTATTAACATTTTCAATTTGGCGAAGAAGATGATTGAAAACAACATTTTCTTTCAAGGTAGTTACACCCAATTCCTTTAATTTTTGTTTTAAATCTTCAAATTCAGCAAGAATTTTCTCGCTCAAGAAGCTCACCTGTTGCCAATCGTACTCGTTCCAAAGTTCATCCGTCATAATCAAATCCTTGAAATAAGTATCAGATTTACTATGCTTCCTGACAAAAATAGCAACTATTCCTAAAAGTAACGTGAGACGAGTATCAATATTTTTTAAATTTTGCAAAAGTCCTTCTATTTTCTCTCCGATTACCTTATCTTTAGCAAAGAAATTCAATACTGCTTCGCCTTGTAATTTCAATTGTGCTAATTCTTCGGTTCTGATTAAAAAAAGCGAGCATTTTAATAATTCTTTTCGTAATTCGTTAGCCCGCCAAATTAAAATGGGAATACCTTGATTAAGCAGCTGTTCACGTAATTTTGCATCACTCAGAAAGACACTTTGACTTAAAAGCATAACTGGTTTCTCCGAATCTAATCTTACCAATTGGGAAGTTTGGGCAAATTGCGGCCAGATATCTCTTTCCTCAAAAGTTAAACTTAAATCAAGAAGATTAATATTTTTTGTTTGGAGATAAAAAGAAGCAACTAATACTTTGGCAATGACACTGGCATAAAGTTTTTCTAATTTATTACGCTCTCGCCAATTTTTCAATTTCTCTAAATCCAATTTAAACTGCGTTGGCAAAATTGTCTGTACTTTTCCTGCAATTTCTGTTTTAACCTTGCTTGCTAAAAATACCTGCCGGTACCAAGAATTCGGAACCGTAATAACAAGCTGTCTTCCTTTATGAATAGTTTTAACAATTAAGTTAAGTACTGCTTCATCAAGAGAATGCACGCAAGGAAATTCCAATAACTGGTGTTCTTTTTGCCCGGTAAATTCTGACAATCTAGTTGCAATTAAGAATGCCTCTCTGTTATCAGAGTTTAATTTTTCTTCCTCCTGTTGGAGATAAGTGGTTACGTTAAAGTTAAAAGAACGTTTAATTCCCGAGAAAATATCTTCGTTAAACAACTCACCTAAATTAAACTCACTTTTTTCACTCAAATCACTAATTTCTTTCCTTAAACGAGAGGGAAATTGTTGGATAATGCCTAAAAGAAAATTAAAGAGAGAAATGGAAGCAAGTGCATCACCCTCAGCACGATGCTTCTTCTCGTGTTTTAATCCAAACTGTTTAGTTAAAACCTCCAAACTAAAAGATTTCCCGAAAGGAAGTAATAAAGTTGCAAGATGCCAAGTATCGTAAAACCTATTTTTCAAAATCAAATCCTCTCCTCGCAAAAAATCCAAGTCAAATTGTAAGTTATGCCCAATAAGAGGTTTGTCACTGATGAAATCCAAGATTCTCATTTTTAAGTCAGAGAGAACTGGCGCTTTGTCTAATTCCTCCTGTCTAATTCCGGTCATACCGAGAACATGATGATCAACTGCAATCTTGGGGTTGACTAAAGAACTAAACCTCTCCTTTATCTCTCCATTTTCAAAACAAACCAAGGCAATCTCAATTACCCGATCCTTCTTTGGATCTAAACCTGATGTCTCTAAATCTAGGGCAACAAATTCCATATAAATGTAAAATGGATAATGGGTAATGCAGAATATTCAACATTTCCTATTCTACATTCTCCATTATACATTATTTAACATCTTTTCTTGAAAAATACCCTCTAAAATGCTAAATTTGGGATGGAGCCCCGACTATGTTCTCGCTACACGCAGACTTTGTCGGGCAGAGGAAATTTTAAGTTTTGCCCTGTCTAAAAGGGCAATCTTGGAGTAATCTTCTAACTTATTCTTAACTCCTATTCTTAACTTAAACTAAAAATGGATACTAAACTTACGAGTCGCTCTCATCAGCTTCTTTTACCCACACCCGAGAGCAGTTTGTTCTGCCGGATTTTGGAGTATGTTCCTACCGAACTATCACAAAAACCGCTAGGAAAACTCTACATTGTTGCCGAAATTGCCAGTCCCTCGCAGGACAGTAAAGAAGTTGGTGAAAATTTAATTGAAAGCATCAAGACCGAGTATTACAAAGATCCGGCACGGGATGTTCTAGAAAGTTTTGAGTCAGCATTACAGAAAGCAAATGAGACCTTAGCTGATCTCACAGAAAACGACAAGACCGATTGGTTAGGCAAGCTCCATGTGATCATTGCGGTTTTAAGCAACGATACTTTACACATTGCTCAAGCAGGACACGCTGAGGCTTATCTTGCCCGCGGGGAGCAAATTGTCAAAATCAGTGAGGGATTAACTGAAACTGCCGATGAAGAGAAACCTCAACCTTTAAAAACTTTTGAAAATATCGCTAGCGGCAATGTGGAAGAAGGTGACCGAGTTATCATTAGCACTCCCGAGCTTTTTTATCATGTTTCCTTAGAAGAACTTCGCCGCGGAACTGCTGACAAAAGTCCTAAAGATGCTAGCGAGGAAATTAAACAGAAATTAGCAAGCGAAGAGGGAATTGGTAATCTTGCGGCACTGTTCATTGAGATTACTACCGAGGATAAATTAGCCGCTGAACCACTAGAAGCAGTTACTCCCAAGATAACTCCTGCAGAGGAAACCGTTTCTGATCTAAAGAAGGATACCGCAACTTTTGCCGATAAGACCAAAAGCACTTTCAAAAGCGCTACTTCTTTTCTACAGAGTCGTTTTAAGCAAAAAGAAGAACCTGTTGAATTGGAAACGGAAAAATCTCCCACAACTACTTCAGCGGTTCCTACACCTGAACCGGAAATCTCTCAAAAACCCTCGCAACTTAGTGCCAAAGCAAAATCAGCATTAGGTAGCGTTACGAGTTTTATCGGAAAACTAAAGAACAGCTCTCTTAACCAGAATCGTTTCTTTCTGGGAACAGTTGTGGTGCTAATTTTAGTCCTGCTTGTTACCGGAACGATTCTTTTCTTTCAAGGAAAATCCGAGTCAGCGCAAAAAACTTACCATGATAAGCTAGTAGCGGCACAGGAAAAAGCTAAAGCTGCTAATGACGCTTTAATTTACAAAAACGAGATAAAAGCAAGACAACTTTTAGCAGAAAGTTCTGCTTTGATTGATGAAATTCTTGCTTCCAAATATTATCATAATGAAGCAAATAAATTAAAAAGTGAAATTCAAGTTATTTTGGACAAGGTGAATAAAATTACCCGTCCAACTCCCAAGACACTTGCTGACTTCAGCACCATACCTGATCTAAAAACTCTTGGAACATTAATGTACCTTGATCAATATCTCTATACTTTTAATCCTGATAATTCTGCGGTATTCCGAACCGCCATAGCCAAACCTAAAGCTGAAACTGCGATAGAATCATCATTAACTATTAGTAAATTAAAGTGTGGAACAGTAATGAGAGATAAAAGCATTCTCATTTTTGAGAGTGAGAATAACAATATTTATGAATATAACTTGGAAAACGGAAAACTAGAAAAGAAAGAATTGGATGGTGGGGGTACCTTTGCTAAAGCAAAGGCGATGGCTACTTATTTCTCTTATCTCTATTTACTTGATCCAACCCAAAATCAAATCTTCAAGTATAGCCGTACCCTCACTGGTTATGGAAAAGGTGCTGAATATATCACTGATGAAACTATTGATATCAAGAATGCTGTCTCTCTGGCAATTGATGGCAATGTTTATATCTTAAACAAGAGCGGTGAGATTATTAAGTTGCTCAAAGGCAAAAAAGATACTTTTGACACTGCTGATCTCCCCACTCCTTTGAAAAATCCGACAGTAATCTTTACCGATCCGAACACGAAATATGTTTATATCTTGGATAATGGTAATAGCCGCGTAATGGTTCTTTCTACCAAAGGTGAATTCATCGCCCAATATCTTTCCGATACTTTGAAAGATGCCACCGGACTTTACGTGAACGAAGAAACCAACAAGGCATACTTTACAAGCGACAAGAAGATTTATCAGTTTAGTATTACTCACAATAAATAAATCCCACCGAAGGCAGGTCCGCTTTGCGTGATCACTTGCGGGGGGTCCCACTACATGGGAATAGTTTGGTATTATTTACTATAATAAAATGGCGGGGGAAGACGAGAGAAAACCTGAAGGAGAATCACAACCTGCTACTGAAAGGGAGGATATTGGTGAAAAAGTAAAGGGAACGGGTCAAGCTGCTCAAACTGCCGGGCGAGTAGGACAAGGTGCTGCCAAAGCAGCTGAAGTAGGAGCAAAAGATGCTGAACTAGGTGCCAAAGGAGTAGAAGCAGGTGGAAAAGCACTCAAGGAAACTGCTCCTGTTACTAAGGAAACAGGAGAAGCTGTTGGCAAAGCGGGAGGAGCCGCAGCAGGAGCAGCAGTTGGCGGAGCTGCTGGCGCTGTAGGAGGAGCAGTAACAGGCGCAATTAAGGGAGCGGCCGCTGGAGGCGTTGGTGCAATTCCTGGCGCGGTTGCTGGCGCTGCCGAAGGCGCAGCTACCGGCGCTGAAAAAGGAGCGGAAATTGGTGAGAAAGTTGGTGGAGCAGTAGGGCAAATTCCTGGCGAAGTACAAGAGAAAGTTGGCGCAGCTGCAGAAGCGGCAGGGAAAGCAGGGAAAGAAGCTGCCCAAACAGCAAAGGAAGCCGCAAAGAAAGCCGAAGAAGTAGGTAAGAAAGTAGAAGAAGTTGGTAAAAAAGTCAAGGGACAGATCCCTGGATTAAAAGAAGCGCAAAAAATAGAAGAGAAAAAGAAAAAAATTGAAGAAAAAGTAGAAAGAGCTCGCGAAGAAGGACTTTCTGAAGAAGAGATTGAAGCTAGAGAAGCGGCAAAAAAAGGAAAGAAACGGTTAAAATGGGGATGTCTAGGTTGCCTTATTACTGGTGCATTGGGAACAACTGGCTGCGGAGGAATTATTTTATTTTTGTTAGTGATTATTGTTCCAGTTTTATTGATTACGGGTGGTGGAGGGGGTGGAATTGGCAGAGGTGTCGCTGGAAATACTTATCTTAATCAAACAGATCCTCCGTGGGGTTCCCAGGTTTATTGTGGAAGCTATGGAACAATTGGTCAAACTGGTTGTACCGTGACAACTGGCGCAATGGCTTTAAGATCAATTGGTATTGATACTGACCCAGAGCAACTAGCCCAAAAACTTTGTAACGCCAAAGGAAGTTGGGGTTTTGGAATGGGAGGACAACAGGCTGCTGCGAGTTTTTATGGAGTTAAATTAGTATCTGTTAATTCGGAATCAGAATTAATCCAAGCAGTGTCTGCCGGACATGCGGTCGGGATTTATGCTAATCCCGCTGGAGATATTAGCGCCCACAGTAATCTTCAGGGGCAACCTCACTCAGTCCTTGTCATCGGAGTTAGCGGTAATCAAATGACCGTAATGGATCCTTCCGATCCGAATGGCCGTGGGAAAAGTAAACAAGAAAATGTTACCCGTACCTGTTCCCTTTCAAGTTGGACAGGGGCAGGTGAAAAATGGGGATATTATTATACTAAATAGCAAGAATGGTTAATCTAATAAGTTTACTGTTTTCCAAAAATCGCAAAGTTATCATTGGTGTTTTGATTTTGGTTGTACTTTTGGGATTACTTTTTCTCGTTTCCCTTTTTTCCCGTCTTCGTAATCAGCAAATAACCAATCAAGCAAATCAAACAACTGCTCCTACTGCGACAACTTTAAGTATCTATTCCACCACTCCCGCAAATAATGAGAAAGGAGTCCCGATTAATACCAATATTGTTATTACCTTTAACGAAACAGTGCAACTAGCTGATTTTTCTTTTAGTATTAATCCTGCTTTGGACCTGAAAGCAACCCAACCGACAAATAATACTTTAGAGTTACAAAATTCTAATGGATTTAAATCCAACCAAAAGTATGATTTCAAGGTAACTCTCAAAAATGAAAATCTAATCTTTAATTCCCAAGCAAAAACATATTCTTTTTCTTTTACCACTGGAAATTATAATCTTCGGGACGCTATTCGCGGTAGTGTTAAATAACTATTTACCTTTTTAACTAGCTAAATCCCTATGAAACGTACATATCAACCCAAGAAGAGACGAAGAAAGAAAATTCATGGTTTCCGCAAGCGCAACCGTACCAAAGATGGCCGCCGGGTTTTAAAAAGGCGTCGCCAAAAAGGACGCAAGCGACTGGTTGTTTAAACATTTCCATGCTTCCCAAAGCAAATCGCCTCCACAAAGAAACTGATTTCAAGAAAGTTCACCAAAAAGGAAACTTTACCCGCGGTAAACATCTTGTTCTCAAAGTAATGCCCAATAATCTCAAAGTTTCCCGCTTTGGGATAATCGTCAGCAATAAAACTTCTCCTAAACCAACCATTCGTAATTTAATCAAACGTCGTTTAAGAGAAATTATCCGCTTGGAATTAAAAGCAGATCATATTAAACCCGGTTTCGATGTCGTTGTGATGACCAAACCATCAATTGTGAATGAAAACTACTTCAGTATCAAACAGAATCTTTTAGATGTAGCAGGGAGGGCTGGAATAATGTGAGGTTAAAGACAAAGGGTAAAGAAAAAAGGTAAAAGTAAAGTAAAAAGCAAAAATAAAGGATTATTTAGTTTATGAAATAAACAATCTAAACTTTTTCCTTTTGCCCTCACTTTTGCTCTTTCACCTTTACCCTTTAACTTTAGTCCATGTTTAGAATTATTCCTCTAAAACTCATCCGCCTCTACCAAAAAACCATCTCCCCCGACCATGGTTTCTTCAGTCATCGTCATCAATATGGCTATTGCCGATTTTATCCTAGTTGCTCCGAATATACCTATCGGGCAATTGAGAAATATGGTACCTTAAAGGGCATAGCTAAGGGCATTTGGAGAATTCTAAGGTGTAATCCGTTTAACAATGGTGGTTATGATCCTCTACGATAAAAGCAAAATGCAAAAGGCAAAAAGCAAAATTAAAGGTAAAATGTAAAAATATAGGTTCTTAGGTTTTACTTTCTTTAACCGAATAACGCTTTAATTTTGCATTTTACATTTAATTTTGCATTTTGATTTTTGATTTTTGCCTTTATACTTATTACTCTAACCTATCCTCATGTCAATCTTATCTATCATCTGGAACGAAGGTTTCTACCGCCCGATTTTTAATTTTCTGGTATTTTTATATAATATTATCCCTGGTCATGACATTGGAATTGCAGTCATTATTTTGACAATTGTTCTGCGCATGATTATGTGGCCACTTTCCCAAAAATCAATTAAATCCCAAAAAGCAATGCAGGACTTGCAACCGCAATTGAAAGCAATTCAGAACAAGCATAAAGATAACAAAGAAAAACAAGCTCAAGAAATAATGAAGTTTTACCAGGAAAATAAAATCAATCCTTTGGGAAGTTGTCTGCCGATGTTAATTCAGTTGCCATTTTTAATTGCCTTGTACCAAGTCCTCCGTGACGCAATGGGTTCTAATCATTTGGATACACTTTATCCCTTCATTCATAATCCTGGCACAATTAACCCTTCCTTTCTAGGAATTCTAAACCTTTCTAAACCTGACCGTTTTGTCCTACCGATTCTCGCCGGTGTTTTTCAGTTCATCCAGACCAAGATGTTAATGAAAAATAAACCCAAGACGGAAGACCAGAAACAAAACCCCATGGAAAAAGTTATGGGCGGACAAATGGTCTACTTTATGCCTTTAATTACCGTGTTTTTCGCGATGACCTTGCCTGCTGGTCTTCCTCTCTACTGGATTGTTACCACCCTAATGGCAATTCTCCAACAGTGGCTGATTATGAGAAAAACTAATATTTCTAAACTGGAGCCGAGAACTCAAAAGTAACTTATATTAAATTATTTACTAAAGGCGACATCCGCCGAAGTCCCGCGAAGCGGAACGAAGGTGGATTAAAGAGAATAACTAATGGCTACTACTCAAGAGCAAGAAATTTCCATCATCAAAAAAGAAACCGAGAGCTTATTTGATAAACTTGGCATTAAAGTAAAAACCGAATGCCAAGCACAAAAAGATGCTCCTTATCTTTTAAAAATTATTCCTGAAACAGAAGAAGATTCCGGATTAATCATCGGTTGGCACGGCGAATCACTTCTTGCTTTCCAGCATATCATCCGCCTAATTTTGAAGAAAAAAATCACCAGATTGATTCCCATCGTCGTTAATGTCAGCAACTATCGTGAAAAACAAGAAGAAGCATTAAAAAAGATCGTAGAAGAAGCAGTAAGTCAAGTTGCACGTACCCAAAAGCCAGTTATCCTTCGCCCGATGCCACCGTACGAACGAAGAATTGTTCATCTTTTTATTAAAGGCAAGGATGGCGTGAAGTCAGAAAGTATCGGAGAAGGTGCGGAAAGAAGAATTATGATCAGTCCGGAGAAGATGGATTAAAATAATGTTTGTAAAATGTAGACAACAAAAAGCAGGCCCGAGAAGGACCTGCTTTTATGATATCCAGATAAGCTAGATTTACTGCCTTACTTTGGCAAATGCTCTAATAGTAACAAAGCCCAATGCTGCAAGGAAGGCAAGAATCAAAGAAATCCACAACCAGTTACCACCAGTAGCACCAGTTATTGCACCTAAAATAGAACCAGTATCAACAATAAAGGTGTTTACATTAGAACGAGCACTGCGATTACCAGCAGCATCAGTCGCATAAGCATAAACAGTGTGCTCACCACGGTCAAGTTCTTGGGTCATCGTATAGATAAAGTTACCATTACTATCCGCACGAGTAGTAACGACTTCTACATCATCAACGTAGATGGAAACATCACTGCCAGCTTCAGCGGTACCAAAAATCATCGGGGTATTATCGGTAATCACTTCACCATCAGCGGGACTAATTACCACGGGAGCATTGGGCGGAGTAGTATCCCCTGCCGCAGCAACGGTAAAGCTGATTGTGTAATCATCTACCGGAGAACCTTCAGCAACACCATCGCGATCACCGTCTAAACCATTGCCCGCTAAATCCTGCGCATTCGTGTTAACCGTAGCAGTAATCACTTCACCCGCAACAAAATTGTTTGTCGGGTTGAAAGTAACACTAGTTGCAGTAGTGGTGAAGGTACCGCCAATTGTACCAGAAACACTACCGGTTGTAACAACAGTGTCAGCACCTAAAGTACCTTGGTTCATTGCTTCGTTAAAGCGGAAAGTAATATTGGAAGTAACCGGGACATTAGTGGCGCCATTATCCGGATCGCTCGGATTAACCAAAGCAAGTTGCGGAGGAATGGTATCTAAAGTATCAAAGCTATAATTATAGGTTGGCATCACATTAGGCGGAGTCATCAGGTCCGCCGCATCAACAGAAACGTTAATCGTCGCATTGGCCGGGAAATCCACTGTCGGATCATAGTCAAAGTTGTAACCATTAGCAATTGGATTTACTGCAACAGTATAGCCCGGCTGGACAACACCATTTACAACAATAGTCGCTCCCTCAACAGTAATATTAACCGTATTGAGATCAACGCCAGTGCCAGCATCAACAATTTCCAAATAAACATTAGTGTTCACCGGAACGTTGATAGCACCGGGAGCCGGATTCTCATTTTGAACAACTGGAGCAGTAGTGTCGTTAACATTAATGATCGTGAAGCTATAGTTGTAAGTTGCCATGACATTCGGTGGAGTGGCATTGTCAGCCGCATCAATGGAAACATCTACTACCTGACCATAAGCAAAGTCCGTACTCGGATCATAGTCAAAACTATAACCATTCGCAATCGGAGTAATTGTCACTGCATAGCCAAGTTGAGCAACGCCATCATCAACAATTAAGTTTCCTTCTACAGTAACATCAACACTACCGAGATTAACACCGCTTTGATCATCAACAACTTCAAAGTAAATGTTCGTATTGCGCGGGACATTTACTTCACCCGGCTGCGGATTTTCATTTTGAACATAAGGAGGAAGCAAATCAGCGCCGGTTTCCGTAGTAAAGCTATAACTGAAAGGGGTCATTACATTACCATCTAAGTCGGTAGCGTAAAGAGTGACCGGGATAACAGTGTTATAAGGAAAATTAGTCGCAGGATTAATGATAATAGTGTAATCCGCGGGAGTACCCACAAAACTGAATCCGGGGATGCCATTGGCATAAAGAACACCATTGACGTTTGCCGCAACGGTCATTAAGTTAACACCTGAACCATCATCCAAAACATGGAAGACCACATCAGTATTGACCGGAACATTAATATCACCCGGGGTAGGATTGTAGCCATTAGTATAAGGAGGATTAGTATCGTTGGTGCGGAAGAAATAATTATAAGAGAAACTGTTGGGAACCGGAGCAAGGTCAGAAGCACTAATAGTTACATCCACTTGCTGGTAATCATTAAAGTTCACAGATGGATCATAATCTAATGAATAGCCGTTAGCGATTGGATTAAGAGCAACTGTATAGCCCGGTTGAACCACACCGTCGTCAACAATCAAACTACCTTCAACAGTGAAGTCAATAGTATTCACATCAACACCACTGTCATCGTCAACGACTTCCAGATAAATATTAGTATTCACCGGAACATTGGTCTGACCCGGAGCCGGATTAAGATTCTGAACGTAAGGTGGTTCAGTATCCGCTGTCGGTTCAGTGGTAAAGCTATAGTTATCCGTTGCCATTACGTTACCCTCAACATCCATCGCGTCAATGGCAACCGGAATAACGGTATTGTAAGGGAAATTAGAAGCAGGATCAATAGTAATCGTGTAGTCAGCTGGTGTGCCAGCAAAGCTAAATCCGGGGATACCAAAGCGATAAACAGTGCCATCAACGATAGCCACAACCGTTAAGATATTCACTCCGGAACCATCATCTAAAACATGGAACACGACATTGGTATCAACGGGAACATTAATATCTCCATCGGCAGGTACGCGACCGTTCACATACGGAGGAGTTAAATCTCCGGTTCTAAACCAGTAGTCATACTGCATGAAGTTTGGAGTAGAAGCAAGGTCAGAAGCCCTTACCGTCACATTAACAGTCTGATACTCGTTAAAGTTAGCGGAAGGATCGTAGTCAAAACTAAATCCTTGCGCAATCGCATTGATGGTAACATTGTAACCAGGTTGCACAACACCATTACTAATAATAGTAGTGCCTTCTACAATCAAATCAACCGTGTTTAAATCAACACCAGTGCCGCTGTCCAAAATTTCAAAGTAAATGTTAGTATTAACAGGAACGCCAGTTTGAGTCGGAGCCGGATTTAAGTTAGTAACATAAGGTGGTTCAGTATCATCAGCAGAGGCAGTTGTAAAGAAATAATTAAAAGTCGGCATCACATTACCAGCATCGTCCCGTGCATCAATAGCAACATCAATCTGGGTACTATAAGGGAAGTTAGAAGCGGGATTAATCGTGACTCGATAGCCATCGGGTAAATTTACCGTGCTAAAACCAGGAATCCCTGCACGATAAACAGTACCTTCAACATCAACGCGAATAGAATTGCGGTTCACACCACTTCCGGTGTCGTGAATCTCAAAAACCACATTGCTGTTGACAGGAACACCGGCCTGACCGGGAGCAGGATTGTAATTGTCAGTATAAGGAGGAGTTGAATCCGCAATGCGGAAAGCGTAACTATAACTCATTTGGTTCCGCAGTGGTGAGCGATCAAAGGCAGTTATGTCAACATTAATGTTCTGATACTCATTAAAGTTCACCGATGGATCATAGTCAATCGCAAAACCATTCGGCAATGGGCCAATCGAATTCAAAGTAACGTTAAAGCCAGGTTGAATCGCACCATTCACAATAATATCTTGCCCCTCAACGGTCAGATTAATCGAACGACGCGCAACACCACTTTGATCATCCCAAATTTCCAAGTAAATATTGGTATCTGTCGGGACATTCTGCGCACCCGGGACTGGATTTAAGTTACGACAATAAGGAGGATTAGTATCAGAGACACTTGGAGTTGCGGTTGCTTCATTGGAATAAGCACTTTCATTACCTGCTTTATCGCGAGCAGTAATCACATAATAATAGGTAGTGCCATTGGTTACCGCAGAATCACGATAAGTAGTAACATCCCGGCCTACTCCCTCCAAAGCAGTATAGGGACCTCCGCTTGAAAGGGAGCGATAAATCGTTTGACCAACAACATCTGGGGAACTAGAAAGATTCCAGGTTAAGTCAACATAACCATCATGACCAGTTGCCTGTAAATTAGTCGGAGGATTGGGCGGAGTTTGATCATTCAAAATCCTAAAAGAGAACTGGTAATTATTAAGCATCGGTTCCCCCTCAATATCCCGAACGGCATTGGGACCTGTGCCACCAACAATTAAAACAGTAACTGTTTCACCTAGAGCAAAGTTGTTATCAGGATCAATTGTGAGAAGAGTACCATTGATACTCAAAGATCGACCCAAAGGTCCACCACTAACACTCCCATTCAAGATCACATTACGATCATTGAAGGAATTAGGATCCATTGGTTCATTGAAAACAACTGCGATATTAGTATCGGGCTCAACATCGGTTGAACCATTACCGGGGTCGGTAGTGATAACCTCCGGATTGACACCGGGAGTAGCAAGAGCCAAAATTTGGGGAAACAAAGAGGCCTGCAATACAAAGAGCACTAAAACACTTAGGGTAACGATTAACCCCAGTCGTTTCAGTTTAAAAATGCGAGGGACTTGCATAGTTTTTACTCCTAATTATTATTATAAATAAAACAAAATTGGATAATTAAAAAGGGGGCTGCAAAATATGCTTTCCCCTCCTTATGATTTGGGAAGTTAGAGTTACTGATTCTGAAGCGACTGCCTAATTTAGCATATCAGAAAACTCTTGTCAAGAGCAAGGGGAGAAAATGGGGAAAAAGCCCAAAATTGACAACGTTTTAAATATATGCTAATTTAACTTGTCCCGTTTATTACGAACGGGATGCACGCACCTATACATAACATAAAATCATTCCCTTCAAAGGAGGGATAGCGATGAAGAAGGTAGCTTTTATCCTTTGCTTAGCCGCAGCGGTAGTATTCGCCACCGCGGCTAACTTCGACCACCCGTGGAATCTCCTCGCAGGGAAATCGATCACCGGCGGAAGCGGTTACCAGAACGGTTGCGCCGTCGTAAGCTACGACCCGAGCTACGCCATCATCCAGTGCATCCAGGTAAACGGCGTTACCCAAACGGGATCGGTTTACATCTTCATCCCGACAAGCGGGGCGAGCTTTGAGGTTCAAATCGGAAGCTTCACCTATCGCGAGAATAATATTCCCGCAAACGTCTGGACAAAGATTAATTTCAACCTCAACGGCTCACCGCCCACAAACGGCAACATAACGTTAAAGTTCAGTGGTCTTACGACGTCGTCTTCCGTGAAGATCGACGAGTTCCACTGCGGAACGTTCTATGAGTCGTTTAACAACCTTTCTAACTCCGGCGTCGCGTCTTCCAGCGCCGGAAGAGTCAAGGCGCTCTTTCGCTAGTATTTCGCGCCTGGGTATTTGGGAACGCGTCCTCTGTTCTCCAATAAAAAATAACAGAGCAAACGTACCCAATACTCGGGCGCTTTTTTATTTCAAAAAAAATCCGCTTTTACAGCGGGGTTCATTATTTTATCTGAATGGGGCAATTCGTGGATCGTCCTTAAGCTATTTTTTCCTCCCCACGATCCGATGAAATTCATCCCCCTCCACAGTTTCCTTCTCTATCAAAATTTCCGCTAATTTTGTTAACTTAGCACGGTTTTTACGAAGCAAACTAGTTGCTCTCTTGTAAGCTTTCTCAATAATTCTTTGGATTTCTTCATCAATTTTTGCAGCAATCTGCTCGCTATAAGTTTTATGTTCCCCTAACTCACGACCCAAAAATACCAACTCTTCCCTTTCACCAAAAGTTAAGGGACCAAGACCACTCATTCCATAATCCTTCACCATATCACGAGCAATCTTTGTCGCTTTTCTTAAATCATTTTCCGCACCAGTGGTCACTTCCCCAAAAATAATTTCTTCCGCGGCGCGACCGGCAAGTAACGCCGCCAAGTCATCTTCAAATTTAGATTGAGAATTGAGATAAAGATCTTTCTCGGGAAGATTCCAAGTATAACCGGCTGCCATACCGCGGGAAATAATGGAAATTTTATGAACCGGGTCGCACTTAGGCAATAAATTAGAAACTAAAGCATGTCCTGCCTCATGATAGGCAGTGACCTCTCTTTCTTCTTTACTCAAAATATGGCTCTTTCGCTCCGGACCAAGCATCACTTTCTCGGTTGCTTCGGCAAACTCCTTCATCCCGATTTGTTTCTTATCAAAGCGTGCCGCTAAAATTGCCGCCTCATTCACTAAATTCGCTAAATCGGCACCGGAAAAACCAGCGGTCTGGCGAGCAATTTTTTTAATATCTACAGTACTCGCCAGCGGCTTATCTTTCATATGTACTTTAAGAATTGCTTCCCGCTCCTTGATGTCCGGCATCACAATCACTACCCGGCGGTCAAAACGACCGGGACGAAGCAGAGCCGGATCCAAAACATCCGGTCGATTAGTCGCAGCCATGACGATAACATTAGTATCGGTACCAAACCCATCCATTTCAACAAGAATCTGATTTAAAGTTTGCTCACGTTCATCATGGCTACCACCTAAACCCGCACCACGTTGACGACCAACAGCATCAATTTCATCAATGAAAACAATACAGGGAGCATTTTTCTTTGCTTTGTTAAATAAGTCACGCACGCGAGAGGCACCGACACCAACAAACATTTCCACAAACTCAGAACCAGAGATATTAAAGAAAGGAACATCTGCCTCACCCGCAACTGCTTTCGCTAACAAGGTCTTCCCTGTTCCTGGAGGACCAACAAGTAATACTCCTTTAGGGATTTTTGCACCAATTCTGCGATACTTTTGAGGACTTTTTAAGAAATCAACTACTTCTAGTAACTCTTGCTTTGCCTCCTCCGCACCAGCGACATCTGCAAAGGTAACCTTATTTTTGCCGTTAATTTGCGCTAAACGGGCGGTACTTTGCCCAAATGACAACGCTTGGCTGCTGCCTCGTTGCGCCTGACGCATGATAAACCAAAAGAAACCAATTAAAAGTAAGAATGGCAAAAAGTTAATTAACAGCGTAAGCCACAAACTATTGTCACTTTTATTCTTAACATCAATTGTTACTTTGCTTGGATCAATACCATATTCTTTCAGGGAAATATTCTCTTCTTTTTGAGAAATTTCTTTGCCGCCATTTTTCAAATCAATTTTAAGATCATTACCTTCCACGGTAATTTTACTCACTTTCCCTTGGTTTACCTGATCAACTAATTCAGTTAAAGAAACATTTTGTGCTTGTTCTCGGCTAGGATTAAACAAAGCGTATAACCCGAACAAGATCAAGAAAACAACTAGAATGTAAGCTCCATTGCGGAGCAGATTTGACTGCATTTTATACTCGTTTAAGGACTATTTTGATTTTAGCATTTAATAACTCAATCTTCAATCCGCTGGGTAGTACTTTGTGTTTCCTACCGATGCCCCTCTTGAGCATTGTCACTACCTGATCGAGATGAATCAGTTTAATACGATTTAAGTCACCCTTAATTTCAAGAATTGCCTGTCTTAATACCTCATACTTTAGTGCTTCATGTAATTTTAGCCATTTTTGATAGTCCAGAACCATTCCTTTTCTTATGGTTCGAGACTTTAAATTATGAAGTTTCTTCCGGGCTTCTACTTCAATAAAGGAATAATCTCGCTGGGAGAGCTCGCCTAGCCGTTTCAGGTTAGTAAGAATATCAGAGCTATACTTTTTAAGAAAAGGAATAACTTTGAGGCGGACCTGATTACGAAAAAACTTGAGATTAACATTAGAACAGTCAATACGATAAGGTACTTTATATTTTTTGCAATAACTTAATGTGTCTTTGCGATAGTAATTGATTAATGGACGAACAATTTGTTCTCGTCGAACTAACATACCACGTAAGCCACGCAGACCACTGCCCCGCAGAATGCGCATTAGGACTGTTTCGACCTGATCATCTAATGTATGCGCGATGGCAACTCGATTAAAATGATATTTTTTTAAAATTTTTCTGAGAAATTGATAGCGCAGGTCGCGAAGGTGTTCTTCGCTAGTGGTTCGCGGAAAAAGACCCTTGATTCTTTTAATTTTATATGCTAAGTTATGCTGCTTACAGTAGTCGATGACTAGTTTCTCATCATGATCAGACGCTTTCCCTCGCAAGCCATAGTTAACATGTGCTACAATAAGTTGGAGTTTTAGTCTTGGCTGTAATTTCCGCAAAAGATCTAAAAGACACATTGAATCCGGACCGCCTGAAGCGGCAATGATAATTTTTTCTTTAGGTTTAAAAAGTTTAACGATATCTTTCATCCTTGTCCTTTTAAAAGAGAGTGAGGTCGCGATGCATCAGCAGATGGGTGTCTTTGAGTGGGGAGTAATTTCCGTTTTCATGATTTACATCTCCGCTGCTGTCGCGCGTAGCACTCCATGGGGAGAACGGCAGTGAAAAAAGATCAAGAGTCTCTTCAGGAAAAAAGGAGTAGCATGATGAGCGCAATCATTACCCATCCCGCTTTTCTCAAGATTCTCTGTATCATTATCTATGGAGGACTTGGGGTAGGAATCATCATATTCCTCCATAAATTTCGTCGTGATCACAAGACATCCCGGAGAAACAAGATATGACTGATGTCATCGTAACTATAACTGTGCTGTCCGCTTGCGGATTAGCGCCTGTCATTGTAATCCACCTAGATCGCGTCCGTGCTTGGCTCAACTACCTTTTTGCTATGGTCTGTGGTAGTATCTATCGATGTCTTTCTATCCAAAACCGTCCGGTTATGGACGGTTTTTTTATTTCTTTTTTAATACCGCCCAATAAACTTCCTGTGGTAAGTCCAATTTTCCTAGTATTTTCATTTTTTTCTTACCCTTTTTCTGCTTCTCTAGCAATTTCTTTTTGCGCGAAACATCACCACCGTATAATTTCTCAGTAACATCCTTACGCATTGCGCCTAAGGTCTCGCGAGCGATAATTTCTCCATTACGAGCCACCTGGATAGGTACTTCAAACATTTGACGCGGAATAGTTTCTTTCAAACGTTTCGCCAAATAACGAGCAATGCGCTCCGCTTTATCTTTAAATATCAATTGTGAAAGCGCTTCCACCTTTTCCCCGGCAATTAAAACCTCTAATTTCGCTAATTCTGTCTTGCGATAATCAATGAAGTCATAATTCATTGATGCATAGCCGGAACTGACACTTTTTAGCTGGTCATAAAAATCAATAATCACCTCACTCAAAGGCATTTCATAGTACAAAACCGCTCTTTGCGTTCCTAAATATCCCGTATTTTTATAAATGCCCCTTTTATTTTGCACTAATTCCATTACTCTCCCTAGATATTCATTTGGAGTGATGATTTCCAAGTTCACCCAGGGCTCAGAAATTTCCTTAATTTGATTTTGTTCAGGTAATTCAATTGCGCTGTGAACTACCAATTGTTTTTTATTAGTCAAAACTATCTGGTAGGAAACACTCGGGGTGGTAATTAATAAATCCAAATCGAATTCACGCTTGAGTCGCTCTTGGATAACTTCTAGATGAAGTAATCCCAAAAAACCACAACGAAATCCAAAGCCAAGTGCCTTAGATCGTTCCGGCTCAAACACTAACGCGGCATCGTTTAGTTTCAATTTCTCTAAAGCAACCTTTAGTTCCGGATAATCATCACCGTCTTTGCAGAAAAATCCAGCGTAAACGAACGGCTTTACTTTTTTATAACCCGGCAGCGGCTCAACTGTCTCCAAATCTTTCGCTAAAACAATCGTGTCACCAACCTGACACTGGGTTAGGTCTTTTAATCCTGTCACAATGTAACCAATTTCCCCGTTAGCAATCTTTTCTCTTGAGACAAATTTTGGCTTTAAGACACCTAATTCCAGCGGTTTGATTTTGGTTTTCGTTGCCTTGAAGGCGAGTTCAGTTTCTTTGGTTAATTCCCCATCAAATACTCTTACGTAAGCAACAACACCTTTATAAGAATCAAATTTAGAATCAAAAACCAATGCCCGTAATGGCTCTTTGGAATTATCTTTAGGTGCAGAAACTTTTTCAATTACCTTTTCCAGTAATTCTTTCACTTCTTTTCCTTCTTTCGCAGAAACTAGTAGCACTTCACTCTGGTCAATATCTAGAAACTTTGCTAGTTCCTCGGCGCGCTTTTCTGGCTCCGCATTAGGAAGATCAATTTTGTTTACTGCCGGAATAATTACTAAACCTTGATCTATGGCAAGATGGGCATTGGCCAAAGTTTGTGCTTCAATCCCCTGTGTCGCATCTACAAGCAGAATAGCTCCCTCACAGGCAGCTAAACTACGCGATACCTCATAGGTAAAATCTACATGGCCCGGCGTATCAATCAAATTCAAAAGATATTGCTGACCATTATAAGTATATTCCATCTGCACCGGTTGTAATTTAATTGTAATTTGCTTCTCTCTTTCCAGATCCATCTGATCAAGAATTTGATCCTTCATCTCTCGGGGATCAATGGTTTTAGTCAACTCCAAAAAACGGTCAGCCAACGTGGACTTACCGTGATCTATATGGGCTATGATACAAAAATTCCTAAAACTGGGCACTTTATCAGATCAAAATGTCTAAACGAAAAACTATTAAGGAGTTCTACGATGGTTGATAATTATTGGGGCAATAATTTTAGCAATTTCTCCGATCTCGTTTTTTAATCTAGAAACCTGTTGGGAAGAAACAATACCAATTTCTAATATCACATTCAGCCAATAAATTGTTTCCTTTGCTTATCCAAAGAGATTAAAACAATGCTGATGAATTCACCTTTTGATCTCGCTTTTTGATCTCGCCGCCTTGAATCTCTACCAGATTAACTCCAACTGAACCTACAGACCTAACAACTTACCCTGCTAGTTCATACTCGGAACTTTTCTCAGTCTATATGCAAGTTTGATAATTTTAACTGTGAAGTCAATGCACCTTAAATCGATGTCATAAACTTTTTGTTTCATAGTCCCCTCTTTTAGAAAATAAGTTGGGTCACTTTCCGTTTCCGAATTTTTCGTTTCTCGTTTTAAATTTATTAAGTTTATCTAGCCTTTCCCTCAATAATCATCATGCCTTTCCTAATCGTCAATTTATCCAACATCACATTCTCATTCTTCATTACTTCTTGCTGTAATTGTTTATTAATTTCATCCGAGAAACTAGTTAAATAACCTCCCGGAATACTGAGACGACCCAACTTTACTTTTGTCAAAGTAACCGAGATTTTCCCCTTCTCTAATTTTGCCTGTAAAGTAACATTAAGGTCAGCATCAATGATGCTTCTTCTAACCTTAGCCCAGATTTCAATTTCATCCTGGCGCAACAAGAAAATTGGATCTTGAATAACATCGGTTTCTTTAGTCACCTTAGGAATGAGATACGAGTTAAAATCTTTTTCGGAGGCTCTCACCGCATAGGGTTCACCTTTCGCATTACGCAAAACATCAAAGTTCATTTTTAAAAGTTCCTTAGAGGGAACTTCAAACTCAACATTGGGACGTTTAGAGTGATAAAAAATTCTACTTAATACCGGCACTTTAATAACTCCCAGTGCTGCGACTAAGGATGGTAACACCAAGAAAATAACCACCAAAAAAACAATTAAAAAAACCAAAAAGCAGAACCAAAACTTACTTCTCTTTTTCTGGATTTGTTCTATTTTAGGACTGGGAATATTTTTGAGATTTACTTTTTTAACCGGAGAACTTTTTTTCATTGCAAATAGTTAAAAATTATAAAATTATCTAGAGTTTCCGCCAAGGGCGGAAATTCCTAAAAATCTGCGCATTACTCTTCTTACAGCATCAATCTCTTCACATTCCCAGATCCACGCGATAACAAGATAGGCAATTGTACCAACAATCAATGCAGTGCTCCCTTGAACAACAACCCCCCATACTTTTTGCATATTAACCACCAAAGAAACAAGATGAAGAGTGCCATAAATCGAAAGACCCATTACTACCGAATTAGCTAACGATTTTAAAAAAGTGATTAAATTCGCTTTATCATTAAGATTACCGATTCTCCTGCGAAGAAAAAGGTAAAGCAGAGATAAGTTAATCAAACTAGACAATGAGAAAGCCAATGCTAAACCAACCACTCCACTCACTCTCACAAAAAGCAAACTCAAACCAACATTAATCGCTACCGTAATTATGCTGATTAAAACCGGGGTTTTGGTGTCATGAAGAGCAAAAAAGGCACGAGTCACAAGAGGCAAGAGTGCTTGCCCGATCATTCCCAAACAGAATAAGCCCAAAGTAACTGCAGTATAATAAGTATCCTCCCAGTCAAACTTACCAGTCCCCAAAATGATACGCACGATTTGAGCGCGTAAAAGAAACAGTCCCACACTAGCAGGAACTATCAGAAAAACAATTTGGCGGAAGGTGTAACTAAAACTCCGGACAAATTTCTTAGCTTTATTCAAAGAAACTGACGCTGCTAATACCGGAAATACCGCAGTTGCAAAAGCAACCCCAAAGATACTCACTGGCAAACTTTGCAAATCATTAGCAAAATTAAAAACAGCAATACTTCCTGACATAAGAGTAGAGGCAATAATGGTAATTACCACTAAATTAATTTGGGAAACTGCTAGTCCAAGCGCACGGGGAATCATCAGTTTCCCAATTTTAATTAGATAGTAATCTTTAAGATTGATAAAGAAACAAAAACGATAGCCGATACCAAAAACTACCGGCAGCTGCACAAGCAGATGGAGCAAGGCACCCACTACCACACCAACTGCTAAACCATAAATTCCCCAGAGAGGAACTAAAAACAGTGCGCCGAAAATAATTCCGATGTTATACATCACTGGTGCAAGTGCATAAGTGAAGAATTTGCGAAAGGAGTTTAAAACCCCTCCAAAAATAGTGCTCAATCCCAGAAAAATAGGAGAAAACAACATAATTCTCGTCAGAAGCACTGTCAATCTCATCTTATCCTCACTAAAACCAGGTGTAATTAGAGTCATCAGAATCGGAGCAAGAAAGAAAAAGATCACTGAAATCACAATTAAAATAACAAGCACCAAATTAACTACCGAATTGACAATCTCAAATGCTCTTTTTTTTTCCTTCCGACTAATTAAGTGAGTAAAGACCGGAATGAACGCCGCGGAAAATGCACCCAAGATTAAAAGGTTCAATAAAAAATCAGGAACGCGGAAAGCAGCAAAGTAAGCATCCAATTCATCTCCCGCACCGAACTCTGCAGCAAAAAGACGGTTTCTGACTACACCCAAAAGTCGGCTCAACAAAGACCCCATGGCGATCACAAAAGTAGCTGAACCAATACCCATTTCCTGATGAAAAATTTTCCGAAAGAAGCGAGACATTAAAGCAACTTTAATTAACAACAAGATGACCTCACTTATATTGTATCATAAGGAAAGACCTTAACAGATCTTTTTTACTTAGTCAAAAAACAATTCTTACTCTTTTTACTATGTTGCTAGAAAGAAGATTATTTAAATCCTTAATTAGATCAGAGGAATGTAATTGGAGTTCCTGACCAACACTGGGATTTAATACTGCCACCTTTAATTCCCCGTTTTTAAAACTAATCACTTTTATCTGATCACAAAATTTATCTTTGAAGATCTCTTTTAGTACTTTATTCCATTTTTCACAAATCAAAGCAGCCTCGGCTGCCTGTTTGAGACCTTTTTGATTTAATACTTTAGGAAGAACATCACGAATAGGAGTAAAGCTCATTTTCTTAATTTAATTAAATTCACCTGACTGGCATGATTGAACCGTTTGAGATGACCAGTTTCGGTAGTGGTAATAATCACCTGCAGATTATCCAATACTCCTAAGAGTGCCGTTTGTCTCTTGTGATCTAGTTCCGACAGGACATCGTCTAAAAGCAGAACAGGTGATTCGCCAAGTTTCTTCTTAATTAAATTTAATTCCGTAATTTTCAAGGAAAGGATTGCAGAGCGTTGTTCCCCGCGGGAACCATAAAGCGCCAATTTTTTATCATCCAATTTAAATACTAAATCATCACGATGAGGGCCAAAAACAGTCTGTGCGGAATCAATTTCCTCATTCCGTACTTCATTAAGTTTTAAAGTTAACGAATTTTTAAGATCATTTTGATACGTGAAGCTAGTTTGGTAATCAATCCTCAATAAATCTTTGGTATCAGTAATCCGTGGGTAGATTTCTTTTAATTGCTGATTAATCTTTCTTAACACTAAAACTCTCTCTCGAACTAAAAACTCTGCTAAACTTAAAAATTGCTTATTCCAAAAATCCAGTTCTTTCATCTCCGCCTTACCGATTTGGATTAAATAGAGTAAACGATTACGCGCTCGAACAACTCGTTTATAATTTAGTAAATTACGATAGTAAAGAGGGTTAATTCGTGAAATTAAAGTATCAATAAAATGACGGCGAGAACTAGGTTGATCACAAACAAGATTTAGGTCTTGGGGAGTAAATAATACTGCTTGGAATTCCCCCATAATCTGATAGGGTTGTTTTTTTACCCCATTTAATTTAAACGCCTTGTGAACTACTTTGCCATTGCTAAAATCTAAAACTGCCCAAAGTTTTTGATCTTTATCATCGCTTTCTTTTTTAAACCTCACTTCCCACTCAGTTATTTCTAAATTTTCACGAATCAAAGATCTCAACTCGTTATTACGAAAGGACTGAAAAATTACCAAAAAATAAATTGCCTCCAAGATATTGGTCTTGCCATAAGTATTAGGAGCGACAATGAAGTTTAGACCTTGTTTAAAATTAAAACGACCCTCCTTGAAATTGCGAAAATTATTCAGTTGGAGAGTCGTTAGATACATACTAAGTTTACTAAAATCAATTGAAAGTTAAAACATTGCACTGATAGAAATAACACAAACAGCATAATACGCAGTTGGGAGTAGTTGACAGACTGTTGTTTAACTCGATTGCCAGTAGACGTCTACTCTAATTCAAACCTCATTGTCTAGCTACGTAGTGGCATAATAATATAGAAGTACTTTTTATCTGCCACTGGTCTCAAAAGTCCTGGATTCAACTTGTCATTGATTTCTAGCAGTACTTCATCGCCAGGAATATTATTTAATCCATCCAGTAAATATTTCGCATTGAAGGAAATTTCTCCCCCCTCACCCATTACCTCTGCTTTCACTACCGAATTACTTTCTCCTACTTGTACTGCGACGGTTCTAATTTCAATTTGGCCGTTTTTCTTAACGGTTAAATTAATATTATTAGCAGTATCACGACTAAAAACAGCACTGGTTTTGATCGCTTTAAGAAAGTCAGCGATTTTTACTTTCGCTCTGGTTTTACTAGTAGTAGGAATAATCTGTTCATAGCTAGGAAATTTACCCTCAATCAAGCGAGAAACTAGATTACCTTCACTAAACTCAAACATTATTTGATCTTTATTAATTAAACAGTCTACTTCCTGAATTTGAGAATCCGATAAGACGATCCGATGTAATTCTTTTAATGTAGACGCTGGGATTACCACAACTGCTTCACTTTTCACTTTACTAACTAGAGTAGTTGTTCTTTCAGCCAAACGGTAACTATCGGTGGCAGCTAATTTTAACTGATCATCAGAAACTTTAAGATAAACACCAGTTAAAACTGGACGAGATTCATCAAGAGCAGCAGCAACTACCACCTGAGGAATTATCTCCTTAATTATCTCTGTTTTTAATTTGAAGGAAATATCCGATTTGACTTCCGGAATGAGAGGGAACTCATCTGCAGAGATGCCATTAATACTTGCTCTATTCCCTTCGCAAGTCAGTTTTAAAATATTTTTCTCAACAACTAAATTAACTTTCTTATTAGAAAGAGAGTTGATGTAATCAACAAGGACTTTAGCAGGAATGGTAATTTCTCCTTCTTTTTCAATTTTTGCCCCTACCCAAAAATTTACACCGATTTCTAGATTAGTAGTTGATAACTTTAACCTACCATTGTCAGTTTTGAGTAAAATATTAGCAAGAATAGGCAAATCGGCTTGAGTACCAACTACTTTTCCTACAGTATTTAATCCTCTTTTTAGGTTTTCTTGCAAACAGGAAAGTTTCATATTAATGTCTCCTAGTTAGGTTTAGATATATTAAATTAGTGAATAGTGATAATAGTTAAGAATAAAAAATGGGGATAGGTAGTATTTTAGTTGTTGATACAAGAAAAAGTAGGGGGATAGTTTGTGATTTAGTATGTGATTTAAGTTGGGGATGAAAAGTGAGAAGTAATCAAAAGTGGTGAAAAGAATTTTACAAGAGTTGATAATTAATAGTTTTATCAACTATTATTCTTAGGTAACTAACTATTTTTTCCCAACTTTTCCCCTTTATTGTTCTAATTATTCACAACTGTACAGAAAAGCAATTGCTGTTCTGTCGCTAGGGCATATATAATCGTTCTTTAATTAAGTTAATCTCATGGTTAAGATTCTCATTCTCAGTAATCTCTTGATTAATTTTAACACAAGCATGAATCACTGTTGTGTGATCACGATTTCCCAACTCTTTACCAATTTGTGGATAGGACATACGAATTTCTTCACGCATCAGATACATTGCGATTTGTCTCGGGAAAGCTAACTCTCTCTTACGAGATTGTCCAATTAAATCCTTAGTACTGATATTGTAGAATGAAGACACAGTATTTAAAATCTGTTTTGCAGTAATATGACGGTGTTTGGGGTTAGTTAAGATATTGCCGAGAATGTTTGCGGTAGATTCAATGGTAGGTTTGGTATTGTTAAGCTCGCAATAAGCCATTACTCTTGTTAAAGCACCCTCCAGTTCGCGAATATTTTGTTGAATACTCTTGGCAATATATTCTAATACTTCGTGAGGTACATCAAAGTGTTTTTCCTGACACTTTTCTTCCAAAATTGCCATTCTCATTTCAAAATCCGGTGATTGGATATCAGCAATCATACCACCTTCAAAGCGAGAGCGAAGGCGATCTTCTAAGGTAGGAATAGCTTTAGGTGGGCGGTCGCTTGAGACCACAATTTGTTTATTGGCTTCGTAAAGAGTGTTGAAAGTGTGAAAAAATTCCTCTTGAGTACTCTCCTTGCCTGCGAGGAACTGAATATCATCAATAATGAGAATATCGGTTTTGCGATAGCGATCCTTAAATTTACTCATATTCTTATCGCGAATCGCATTAATCATCTCATTAGTGAATTTTTCGGAGGTAGTATAAACGACCGTTTTGTGAGGATGTTTTTTGCAAATCTCATTGCCAATTGCCTGTAGTAAATGAGTCTTACCTAGTCCTACTCCACCATAAATGAAAAGAGGGTTGTAAATTTCCCCCGGGGTTTTGCTGACTGCCAGACAGGCAGCATGAGCAAGACGGTTGTTGTTTCCTACTACAAATGTCTCAAAAGTATAACGTGGGTTGAGGCTAAAACCTTCTAAGGATGAAAAGTGAGTTCTTACAATGGTAGTTGATTTTTTGAGAGTGAATGGTTTCTTAGTACCAGTCTCAGTCTTAGGTGTTATTGTTTTGAGATTTGCCACTTCGTAGACAACTTCTTTCACTTCTTCCTTGGTAATATTTTTCAGTGCTTCCAGAATTTGTGGGTGGTACTTGTTTTTTAGCCATTCGCGGGTAAAGGCATTAGGTACCCCGATCGTAAGTTTGCCATCTGTTTTATCGGCGATAAAAGTATCACGGAACCAAGTAGTAAAATTAGCTTTGCTTAAAGTTACTTCCAGTTCTCCCAAGACTGCTTTCCATAATTTTTCACGATCTTTTACCATACTTGGTTTAAGTAGAGTTAATAAAAACTTTCCTCTTGGAAAGTAGTCCCTCTTTAGAAAATTACACCTTGATACTAACAGAGGGAGGGTGTTAGTAGCAAGTGAATAAGTCGTAAGTCCTTGTTGATAGGTTATCTAATTTTCAAGTGCTCGTTTTATTAAAATTGTTTTTAGTTATCCACAAGTTAACTAAGTATAGAACAGAAGTGTCTGCTGGAAGAAAATCTTTACCTTGCTGATTAGCTTTGTCAATGAGATGAGAAAAGAAATTTTCTTTGGCAGGTAGAAAAACGGACCGGATTTTAATCTTGTCTGTTTTAAAACTAATTGAAAATTATTTTTTGATGGTAACAGAGTAACCGATAGTTACTTTGTCATCTTCTTGGGTAATAACAATCCACCCCTCGCCAGGATCCCTGCTAGTGTTAAAGGTAAAAGTGATTGTTTTGTTGCCGCCAGCAGTGGATTCAACTTCACTGATGATTGGCCAACCGTGGGAGGGTAAATTGCTTTTGAAAAATGCTCTTACGGTATTATAACTGTCGTTTGTTGTTTGTTTGACAACATAAGTGATTCCTTTTTCATTGTCTTCATATTTAGAACTGCTTTCCACAGAAGTACTGGTGTAAACAGGAATTTGGTTGGCGAACCCTTCCGGTAATTTTTTACTGTCGATCTCTAAACTTCTCTTTTCATTTTTCACGGAAACTTTTTCTTCTTCAGTATTGATATCAGTGCTAGTTGTTTTTTCGAGAGCGTTTTCTATTCCTTTAGTAGTTACTTGGTTAGGACAACTACGGATTACTAAACAACTGCCAATGCCGCCGATTAAAAGAACGCCGATAATTACGAGGATGGCGATTAAAGTGGTATTGCTCTTTTGAGCAAGTACTTTGAGTGTTTGGGGAGATGTCAGTTTTGGTGTTTCGGACATGAAACACTCCTTGTGATTAAAAAATAACTTGTAACCATTGTAACACATTTTTTTAGTGATAGTGGTAATAACCTGTGTTATAATGCGAGATGTAAGATTGCAGATGTTAGCTGTAAATTTAGTATCTAGCATCTCATATCTCATATCTTCTATGAAAATTCTCAAACTTTACACTGACGGTGGTGCACGCGGTAATCCTGGTCCCGCGGGATTTGGTTTTGTGATTAAAGATGATAAAGGAAATGTTTTAAAGCGCGAAGGAAGGTATCTTGGTGGTAATTTGACAAACAATCAAGCCGAGTACAAAGGATTAATTGCAGGGTTAAATCAAGTGTTACAAATGAAGCCAGATTACTTAAAATGCTTTTTAGATAGCGAATTAATTGTTCGTCAACTAAAAGGTAGCTATCGGGTTAAGGATCAAAACTTGAAAAAACTTTTTGCAGAAGTATTGTTTTTGACTCGAAAAATTGGTCGGGTGGAGTTTACCCATGTCAATCGTTCTGGAAATAGAGAAGCCGATCAGTTAATGAACAAAGCGCTCAATCTAAAAATAAGGTAAAACACTTTTGACATGTTTAGGGGCTTATAGTAGAATAAAACTACTAGGGGGAACAACTAGTATTTTTTATTGTTTTTATTTTTACAAGGAGGAGTAATTCCATGATTGCTATTAACAAGACCCCCAAAAGCATCAAAGAGGTTTCAGATGAAAAGAAACATAAGCTTTTCTTGGGTAATGATGAAAATCCTCCTGCCAGAGAGGAGGGAGAGGATTGGTTTTCGGATTATGAAGGGCAATTAGCAGTAGATGTTTATCAAACTCCCTCTAATATTGTAATCAAAGCACCAATTGCAGGGGTGAAACCGGAAGAAATTGATGTTTCTATTGCTGATGATGTTGTTACTATTAAAGGTGAACGTAAATCAGATACTACTGTCGCGAAAGAAAATTATTACTATCAGGAATGTTACTGGGGTACTTTCTCACGGTCGGTAGTGTTGCCTGTGGCTGCGGATACCGAACATGCCGAGGCAACATTTAAGAATGGAATTCTGACCGTAGTTATTCCTAAAGAGGCAAAGGCGAAAACCAAGACTGTGCCAGTGAAAATGGTGCAGTAAGCAGTAATAAGAATATCTTTTCATTTCAATTCACCTACATTCTTCAGTCTTGGTTGATTTCACTCTCCCCTGTTTATTATTGAAGGGATACCGCTCTTCTAATTATCGTGTGATAGGTGATTTCGCAATATAGATAGTGAACTCAACAAAAATTCCTCTTGAGGATTTTTTGTTTTACCACAAGATTTTTATTTTGTCAAGGTCCAAGTTGATTATTTTTTAAATTATTAGTGTACAAGCAAATCAGAAAGTAGCTAATTGTTCCACGTAGAACGATCTATCACTATCTTTTCCCAGATCTGAAATGCTTGCTTTGCTGTATGGCAAGGTTCCACGTGGAACAATTCTAATCTAAAACATGCTTCAAACTATTAAAATAGTTGTTAAAGGTAGAGTTCAAGGTGTCTTTTTTCGCCAGGGAGTACGAGATACTGCGCAAAAGCTAGGATTAGTTGGGTATGTTAAAAATATTCCTGACGGATCGGTGGAGATTATGGCAACCGGAGAAAAACCAGTTTTGGCTAGATTACTTAGATGGGCACAAAAAGGATCAGAGGCAGCAAGAGTGGATGAGGTGGATAGTGAAATCCTTGCGGGGGTAGTTAATTTTGAAGGATTTGAGATTAAATATTAGCTCTCCCCTCTTCCTTATTTAAGTTAAGAAGTACTAAAAACCCTGCACTGCAGGGTTTTTGATTTGGGAACGGGCGTTTCGTGAGTTGCTCTTGTCTAATTTATATCTGTTCTTCAATTCTAATTTGCGGTTTGTATTCTTTGGGGATGGTTTTGGAAGGGGTTTTCTTGGTTTTACTTTGGATATTAGGTTTCTTATCCTCTTGACTTTTTTTAACTTTCAGGGTATCATAAAGGATCACTGAATTATCATTAAAAGCTGACATTAAAAAGCGATCTTTTACTGAACGTCGGGTACTAAACTCAGCTGTGTCCATTAAAGCGTAGTTGACTTCATTTCTCAACTCTTCCTCAAAACGTTTTAAGAGACCGTGCAGTTGGCTCTTGTTGGGGACCTGTCCTACTAATAAAAGATCGATTGGACTTTCGGTATCATCTACGAAGCGGCCACACAGAGCAACTAGTTTTAATCCCCCGATTTGTTTAATATGGGTGATAATTTTATCCTCTGCTGGTGCCTCAATTTTATCGATTAGTGCCTTCAATTCATTGTAAAGAGCAAAACTTTTATCTACTGTGTAATACTTACGATTTTTCTTTTGAAACGAAGAAATTAGCCCTAACTCTTGCAAGTTGGTCAGTTCCCGCCGTACGGAGTTAATTTCCTCGTTAATTTTTCTTGTTAACTCTCGTACGTAAAACGCTCTCCCTGCGTTTTTCAAAAAGAGGTTCAACAATTTTGCTCTCGTTTTTGACCCGCACAAACGTTCTAAAACCATTACTTTGAGTTAAATATTTTCTCAAGTTCATTATAAAGCTTTAATGGTAGTGGTCAAGTAATACTAGTTTAAAAGGCGATACGTAGATTTTGGTTTAGGTGGTATAATAAAATTAAGTCTGAAGTTTGAAGGCGGAAGACTGAAGTTTGCAGTTTTCAAGCTTCAGCCTTCAGAATTCTGCTTTTTTTTTATTTTTCTATGAGATTCAAACTTAAATCCAAATTTAAACCTACCGGTGATCAACCGGAAGCGATTAAAAAATTAGTTGTGGGTGTAAAGAAAGGTTACCGAAATCAAACCTTGTTAGGAGTAACAGGTTCGGGAAAAACTTTTACGATGGCAAAAATAGTGGAAGAGATTCAAAAACCAACTCTTGTTATTGCTCATAATAAAACCTTGGTTGCTCAGCTTTACGCCGAGTTTAAGGAATTTTTTCCTAGTAATGCGGTACACTATTTTGTTAGTTACTATGATTATTATCAACCTGAGGCATATGTTCCACGTACCGATACTTATATTGAAAAAGATGCGACGATTAATGAGGAAATTGACCGGTTACGCAATGCCGCAACTCATGCTCTACTTACCCGCAAGGATGTTTTAATTGTTGCTTCGGTTTCTTGTATTTATGGCTTAGGCAATCCGGAGATTTATCAAAAATCTCATTTGCAATTGAAGATAGGTGAAAATTATTCCTTGCGAAAAGTTTTACAGCAGTTGAGTAGGATGAAGTATGAAAGAAATGATATTGACTTCCATCGTGGCACGTTCCGGTTAAGGGGAGATATCTTGGAAATTTTTCCTGCTTATGGTGATAGTGTGATGCGAGTGAGTTTTTTGGGGGAAGAAGTGGAAAAAATTCAGGAGGTGGACTATCTTACTGGTGAGTTAAAGCAGGATTTGAATGAAATTAACATCTATCCAGCAACCCACTTCATTGTTGGTGAGAGAAATGTGGAGCAAGTTTTAAAAGAAATAGAACTTGATCTCAAAAAGCAGGTAGAATCGTTTAAAAAACAAGGTAAATTACTTGAAGCACAACGCTTAAATCAAAGAACGAGGTTTGATTTAGAGATGATCCGGGAAACTGGTTATTGTACTGGTATTGAAAACTATTCTCGCTATTTTGATGGGCGTAAACCAGGAGTTCCACCTTTTACTTTGATTGATTATTTTCCTGATGATTTTCTTTTGTTCATTGACGAGTCGCACATGTCTATTCCCCAAATTGGTGGGATGTATGAAGGGGACCGTTCGCGTAAAAAAACTTTAATTGAATATGGCTTTCGCCTTCCGGCAGCACTGGATAATCGCCCCTTAACTTTCAAAGAGTTTCGCGAACGCATTGGTCAAACTATTTTTGTTTCGGCAACCCCAAGACCTTACGAATTGAAGCGCAGTAAGCAAGTAGTAGAACAAATTGTTCGCCCTACCGGTCTTGTTGACCCAGAAGTGGTAGTGAGACCTACTAAAAATCAGATTGCACATCTTATCGCTGAAATTAAAAAACGGGTGACTAAGGGTCAACGTGTTTTAGTTACTACTTTAACAAAGAGATTAGCTGAAGATTTAACTGATTATTTGAAGGAATTAAATATCAAGGTCCAATACTTACATTCGGATGTAGAAACTCTAAAAAGGGTTGAGATACTACGAGATTTGCGCTTAGGTAAATACGATGTTTTGGTAGGGATTAATCTTTTGCGAGAAGGATTAGATTTACCGGAGGTATCGCTAGTTGCAATTTTGGATGCGGATAGTACGGGATTCCTGCGCTCACGCGAAGCACTAATCCAGACCATCGGTCGCGCGGCACGTCATGTGGAAGGAAGGGTAATTATGTATGCGGATACAATTTCAGTGGCGATGAAAGAGGCGATTTTTGAGACCAACCGTCGTCGCAGGATTCAAATTGCTTACAATAAAAAACACGGTATTACACCGCGTTCAATTCAAAAAGAAATCAGGGAAGAATTAGTAAGTGACCGAATGGATTCGGATTATAAAAAGCGCTTAGATCGTTTTGAAAGCCGAACCGATATCCCCAAAGATGAATTAAAGAGGATTATTCAGGAATTAGAAGAGCGAATGGATTTAGCGGCGAAGAATTTGGAGTTTGAGAAAGCAGCGGAATTGAGGGATGAGGTGGAAGAGCTTAAACGGAAGAAGATTCGTTGATTTTCGCCAACTTTTTCTTATCATCATCGGTCGCAATTCTGTTGCGGCTGATTTTTTGACATTTTAAACATTGATGAACAATCATCCACTCTCTCTTAGTGTCTTTCTCGATTCTAATTGGTTTCATCAGGCCACCGCAATTACTTAATCGATCACCAGGGAGAGTATCGTCTACATGCTTTGAATATAAGCAGAACGGGCAGTGGTTTCTAAAAGTGCCTTGTGCTTTGGGGACTTGTTTATGACAATTATCACAAACAAAACTCTCATTGATGGGAATAAAGTTCTTACGTTGTTGCATAATTGGTGGTTACTAAATTAAGCTTACTCCATTTTTATCAAAGAAAAAACCCCGTCTTTATGACGGGGAGTGAGATTGGTCAGGTTAGGGAATTTCGAACTGATCACTGTCGAGAAGATACACCTTCTCGGTGTTTTTCTCTTCTCGCCAGTTATTTAAAATTCTTTCGATCTTTCGGTCGAAAACTTTTACAAAGGCAGTTACTTCGTAGTTGCCGTTCGTATCCTCGGTGATGCGAACGGTTTTTTTCATATTTGTCTTATCTAGATCGGCGCGGAGATAATAAATTTCCTCGCCGATTTGCAGGCACAGGTGATCCGCCTCACCGGCACGGACGATTTTTACACCGATGTCGTTGGCTTTCTTCTCGGACGGAACGAAGAAAACTAACCCTTCAATGTGGTGGGTTCCGTCCTCATAGACGATACCGTTAAACCGTACGTCGTCCACTTCGGCGATTACTTTAGTTTTGGCAATCGCCGGCAGGACGGTAATAGCAATAATAACGATTGGCAAGAAGAGCTTCTTCATTTGTTTTACTCCTTCCTTTTTACTCCTTTTGGAAAAGTTATTTTTAGGAGCGTTCTGAACCCATACAACTTTACCACTTTAACATATTTTTATTATACTGTCAAGGGTAAATAAAAACCTGTTAGTTAGACAGGTGCCACTGACGGAGAGTAGTTTGTGGGTTACCTTTACCTGAGGTTCAAAATTTTCTTTGCTATTTTACGATCATCCCACGGAATTTTTTCTTTTCCAACTACCATCCACTGTTCGCACCCTTTGCCGGTAATCATCACTACATCACCTTTATTAGCTTTCTCAATAGCAAATCGGATTGCTTCTTTGCGATTGGGGATTTCCCAGAAATCTTTCTTTTCTATTTTTCCACCTTGAACAACGCCAGAAATTACCTCCGCGCGAATCTTTCGCGCATCTTCTGTATAAGGATCTTCGTCAGTAATGATAACTAAAGCGGCGTGTTTTGCAGCGAGGAATCCTAAAAGAGGACGTTTAGTTTTATCTCGGTCACCGCAAGCGCCTAAAACAGCGATTAAACGATTTTTAATTAAGGGTTTGATAGTTTGATAGACATTTTTAAGGGCGTCAGGAGTGTGAGCATAGTCAACGATTACAGTAATTCCTTTGTAGTTAGGAATCATTTCCAGTCTTCCCGGTACACCGGTAAATTTCAAAAGTGCCTTTTGGATAGTTGTCGGAGGAACTTGTTGGGATAAACCAACTGCGATAGCGGCAAGGACATTTTGAATATTGAAAAGTCCACTTAAGTGAGTGACGATTTGACCGTTAAATTCTCTTGTTTCCAACTCAAAGGTAGTTTTATGCGGCTCCAGTTTAATTTTTTTTGCTAAAAGGAGGTCTTGTCTGGCTTTATTTGGGAACGGTAGTATTTTTTGACTACACTTATTCCGAAAGTTTTCATCGGCGATCTGATAGGTGTATTTTAGATCCGCTGAATAGTGATTGAAATATTCAAACTGCTTATCGTCGGCGTTAAGAACGATGACTTTGGGAGTATCTTTCTTTTTTCTGGAAGTTTCTACATTATGAAACAACTTTTCCTTTGCTTTTCGATAATTTTCCATTGTTCCATGATAATCTAAGTGCTCAGGAGTAAGGTTGGTAAACACTGCAACATCAAAAGGTACGCCAAAGAAGCGACTTTGTTCCAGGGAGTGGGAGGAAACTTCTAGTAAAGCGAAAGGGATTTTCTTTTTGCGAAGTTGGCGAAGGAATTTATTAAGAGCGAAAGGACTCAATGAGGTCATCTTGCTCTCGTTTAATTTTGACTCTCGGTCTATTTTAATGATTGCTGTAGAAATCATTCCTACTCTGGTTCCGTTTTCTTCCAAAATCTTTGCAATCAGGTTTAGAGTGGTGGTTTTACCGTTAGTTCCTGTTACGCCGATGACTTTTAGTTTTCTTGCGGGAAAGCCATATAAAAATGCCGCTAGTATTCCTACTAGTTTGTGATAAAATAAAAGTAGCGGTTTCGGAATAATTTTCTTGAACATTACGGCGAGAACTTTAAAAATAACAATTCAACGTGGAGGTTGGCTAAATGACTAATTTATGTTCTATTCATACTAATTCTCCCAACCTCTTTGAAATAGTGCAAGTTTACTGGGAATACTTCCAGGCCAATTTTCTTTTTGGTATCTCGATCCTGTTGGTTGTGGTGGTTATCTTTTCTCTATTACTGTCCTATTGAGTAAGATAATTCCTTGGAAAAAAAATTTCCTAGCAGGAGGGTAAGAAGAGAAAGTGGACAATCATCCATGGTGGTTTCTAGCAGCTTACATGCTTGCGCTTTTCTTTTTGGGAATTTTTCCCAAAAGCAGACGCCGTTAGCGTCTTTATTGGCTCTGTCATATGACAGAGCTTTTTATTTCAAAAGAATTTTTTAATAACGCGCATCAAGGAGTACCACTTTTTATCAAATGCAAATTCTCTTGCCGGAATGTAATTAATTTCTTTACCGCCAAAACCTAATTTAAATCTGGTAACTCCACTCCAGGGATGCTTTGGTTTATCTGCAGGTGCAATTCCCCAAAAGTCATAATACTTTAATCCTAATTTTTTCGCGATTTTGATTCCTGTCCACTGTAATAAGTGTGGTGCCATCACATTGCGGTATTCGTAAGAAGATGCACCATGTAAATAGAAAGCCGTGTTGTGATAGAAAGCCAAGATAATTCCAGCAATTACCTTATTTTGGTAGCTAGCTATTAATAATTTTAACTTTACTTCGGGATTAGCGGTGAAAAATTTCAATAAATTTTGGTAGTAGGCATCTTCATGTCCCTGAAACTTATCTCGTTTTGTAGTTTCTCTATTTAATCTCAAGAAGTCTGTTAAATTAGAAGTGGTTTTGATTGTTACACCGCGTTTAACCGCGAGACGAGTATTATAGCGGGTCTTACTTTTCATCTCGCTTAAGATTTTTTCCTCGTCGCTGTCTAAATTTAGTATCAAAGTGTTTTCTGGTTGCTTAATGGAACCAGTAGTACTTTGATATTTTTTAGTTAAGTGAACACCAAGGGAGCTATTTTTCAGAATTGCTGGATCAAAACGAGCAAAAACTGCATTTTCTTGTTTGGCAATTTTTCTTAATTGATCTAGAAACTGGTCAATAACTTTGATTTGCTTACCGGAAGATAATTTTTGATTAATAATCGGTCCGCGAGGGATGTAAAGGTAGGATTTTTTTAGAGGTAAGGGGTGTTTTATTACTAAAGCGGTCAAAAAGTAGCGATTTTTCTCTTTTAAAGCAAGGTAAAATACCTTCCGCCCCAACGATTTCTGAAAATTACCCCAGGCAAAGGTTTGCTGAAAAGGAGCAAATGGGGATTGCTTGATAAAATTGTCCCAAGCAGGTTTTTCTTGGGGGGAAATGGTCTGGAGTTCCATAGTGTTTTTCCAATAAGCTACCTTTATTTTAGCAGAAAAGGACATTTTAAGGTAATATGGACGTGAAATATAAAATGTCAAATACCAAATATACATTCTCCATTTAACATTTTATATTTGACATGATTATTTTAGGCATTGAAACATCTTGTGATGAAACCGCTGTTGCTGTTCTAAAGGACAGTAATCTTTTAAGTAATATTGTTGCTTCACAAACCGATCTTCATAGGGAATTCGGGGGGATAGTGCCGGAGGTGGCTGCACGAGCGCATACAGAAAAAATGATTCCATTGTTAAATCATGCTTTGAAAGAAGCAGAGATTGAATTAGGGGACATTGATGCAATTGCAGTGACCTCCGGGCCGGGATTGATTGGTTCATTGTTAGTAGGAGTCAGTACTGCGAAAGTACTGGCATACTCTTTAAATAAAAAAATCATTCCTATTAATCATGTGGAAGCTCATCTTTATGCAGCATGGATTGAAACCAAGAAACCCCCGCAATTTCCTGCAATTGGGTTAGTGGTTAGTGGCGGACATACGGAGTTAATTCTGATGAAAAGTCATAGTGATTATCAATTGTTAGGTGCAACATTAGACGATGCTGCCGGTGAAGCATTTGATAAAGTGGCGAAATTGCTAGAACTAGGTTATCCCGGTGGACCCGCAATTAGTGAAGCAGCCGAGAAAGGAAATTCCAAAGCATTTGATTTACCGAGACCGATGATTGGACAAGACAATTTTGATTTTAGTTTTGCGGGATTGAAAACAGCGGTTCTTTATTTAATCAGAGATAAATTTCAATCCAGTTCTGTGAGTAAAACACTGAGGTTGTTCTCGAAAAACGACCTCGCTGCCTCATTTCAAGAGGCAATCGTTGATGTTTTGATAGAAAAATCTATCCGCGCTATTAAAAAATATCATCCCAAATCGTTTATCTTAGGCGGAGGAGTAGCGGCAAACTCAGAATTACGTAGAGAATTAGAAAAACGAGTTTCTTCTTTGACGAAATTATATCTTCCCCCAACCAAATTCTGTACTGATAATGGCGCAATTGTGGCAATGAATGGATATTTCAAAATGAGAAAGGGGAAAATGATTGATTGGCAAAAATTGGAAGCAGATCCGGTAGCGGAGATTGAGTAATAATCCTGCGGGGACGTTCTATGGCGCATTTCTACCTAATGTTCCTATGTTATAATGAATACATGAAACTCGAAAAAACCTACAACGCAAAAGATTATGAAGAAAAGATTTACAATGCCTGGAATAAGAGTGGTTTTTTCAAACCCGAGATTAATTCAAAAGGCGAACCTTTTGGAGTAGTGATGCCACCACCGAATATCACCGGTGGTTTACATCTAGGTCATGCGCTTTGTAACGATATTAAAGACGTTATTATTAGGTTCCATCGAATGCAAGGAGAAAAAGTTTTATATCTTCCCGGCACCGATCATGCGGGTATTGCTACTCAAGCAGTGGTGGAAAAAGAATTGATAAAAGAGGGAAAGTCTCGTCATGATCTGGGGCGAGATAAATTTGTAGCGAGAGTTTGGAAGTGGAAAGAAAGATACGGTGGAAAGATTGTGGAGCAGTTAAAACGTTTGGGAATTTCCTGCGACTGGACTCGGGAAAAATTTACTTTAAGTCCAGAGTTAAGTAAAGTAGTTAACAAAGTATTTGTTGATCTCTATGACAAAGGTTTAATTTATCGTGGTGAATATTTAGTAAACTGGTGTACCCGCTGTGGCACGGCAATTTCTGATTTGGAAGTAGTTTATAAAGAAGAAGCTGGAAAACTTTGGGAAATCAAATACCCACTTAAAGGAAAATTCCATAAGTTTATTACTGTTGCGACTACTCGACCAGAAACGATGTTGGGGGATACGGCGGTTGCGGTTAATCCGAAAGATAAACGCTATGAGAAGCTGATTGGACAAACTCTGATTTTGCCCTTAATGAAGCGGGAAATTCCTATTATTGCCGATAATCTAGTGGACCTTGAGTTTGGTACTGGTGCTGTGAAGGTTACTCCTGCTCATGACTCTAATGATTTTGAGATTGGGCAAAGGCACAAGTTAGATTCGGTGAAAGTAATCGGTGAGGATGGCAAGATGACCAAGGAAGCTGGTGAATTTAAAGGCCTTTCCGTTAAAAAAGCGCGTGAGAAGGTTTTGGAGGCACTAAAAAAGGAACATCGTTTAGGAAAAGTTGTTGATTATATCCATTCTGTTGGTCATTGTCAGCGTTGTGGTGAAATTGCAGAACCATTAATTAGCAAACAATGGTTTGTCAAAATGAAACCGCTGGTAAGACCAGCAATTAATGCTGTGAAAGCAGGCAAGATAGTAATTCAACCGAAGAGATTTGAAAAAATTTACTTTCAGTGGTTAGAAAATATTCACGATTGGTGTATCTCAAGACAACTTTGGTGGGGACATCAGTTACCGGTTTATTATTGTAGTGAATGTGATCTTCATAAGGAACACCCCATCGTTTCTGTAGATGAAACCGTAAAATGTTCCAAGTGTAACGGAAAATTAGAACGTGATCCGGATGTCTTGGATACTTGGTTCTCTTCTGCGCTCTGGCCGTTCAGCACCTTGGGCTGGCCAGAGAAAACCAAAGATTATGCCGATTTTTATCCCAATAGTTTAATGGAAAATGGCCGCGATATCATCTTTTTCTGGGATGTCCGGATGATTGTGATGGGACTTTATTTAACCAAACAAGTGCCTTTCAAACATCTCTATTTACACGGAATGGTCTTGGATAAGAAGGGGAGAAAGATGAGCAAGTCCCTCGGGAACGGCATTGACCCGATTGCGATGATTAATAAGTACGGCGCCGATGCCTTGCGCATGGCCCTCATTGTCGGATTGAAACCAGGGAATGATATGCGGATGTATGAAGAGAAAATTAAAGGTTACAGGAATTTTATTAATAAGGTATGGAATGTAGGAAGATTTGTGTTAGTTAGGATAGACCAGCATAAAAAACAAAAAAGGAAAAAGGAAAAATATGAACTGGCTGATCGTTGGATTCTTTCAAGGTTACAATTTGTAATTGGGGAAGTGACAAAGTATCTTGAAAGATATCAGTTAAGTGAAGCAGGTCAATTGATTTATAATTTTATTTGGAATGATTTTGCCGATTGGTATTTAGAGATTAGCAAGTTTAGCAAGAATCAGGAACAAACAAAGGCAATTTTGCAGTTGGTTTTAGAAAATATTCTCAAATTAGCTCATCCGTTCGTGCCTTATGTTTCAGAAGTACTTTGGAGAGAGTTAAGTCCTAAGAAAATGTTGATTATTTCCGAGTGGCCAAAGCAAAATGCCAAATTAGTTGATAAGAAAGCCGAAAAGGAGTTTGAGATTGTTCGGGAATTAATTGTCAAAGTTAGAAATATTAGGGCAGAGAATAAAATTGATCCGAAAAAATCAGTTGATCTTTTAATTGACGCCGCGAAAAACTCAGACTTACTTAAAAGAGAATCCTTAATTATTCAGAAGTTGGCTCGCGTAGGAAGGATTGAGTATGGAGAAATTGATTCTGGTGAGAAAGCTATTCCTTGTAGGGGTGGGATAAGCTTTGCTTTCTTGGGAAAAGTTATTGATGAAGCAAAGATTAAGAAGGAAAAAATAAAATTAGAAAATTACATTCAATTTTTGAAAGCAAAATTGGCAAATAAAGATTTTATTACTAAAGCTCCACCGGAAATTATTAAAAAAGAGGAAAAGAAGTTGAGTGAAGCAGAAGAAAAATTGAAAAGATTAGTTTAAAATATTTTAGAAATAAAAAACCACCTCTCGTTGTGACGAGGTGGTTTTATTTTTGCCAAGGGTGCAGGGTATAGCCTCCAAAGTAGGAAACGATGAAGACAAGGGTGTCCCAGATGAGAAAACAAGGAAAGGAGTTCAGTAGTTTTTGGCTTTCTCCTCCGTATTTTGGCCACGCCTTGACGATGGAAATCTGGATGTTGGGTTTCTTCCAGCCATTTCCAAAATCTCATTTGTCTCACTCCTTTCAGTTGGGAAAGTGCTTTGAGTCTAGTTAGGTTGTAGCTTAACATTTCTAGGGTTCCTTGTCGGTTTCTTGTCAATGAAAAGCCGCCTTTTTGATAAGTTGGGCGGCTTTTTTATTTCAGTGGAGGAAATTCAGGTGGTGGCGTTGGTGTTTTATCCCTATCTTCTCTCAAGAAGCGATCGATATTGTCAAGTACATTGGCTACTTTGGTAGTTGCTGCTGGCGGGAGTTCAGGTCGGGGAGGGAGTTTGGCTGATTCTTTAAGAATGGGTGATTCTGGCGGAGGGGGTGGTAAGGTTGGCTCTTCAGGAAGTGTTTCCTCCGGAGGTGGTGGGAAGAATGGCGGGGACACATGGATTACCTTGGTAGCTTTGGGACTGGTCTCGGGAGAGAGATAGGGGCTGTGGAGGATTCCGCAAGCAATATCCCATCCTTGGCGGATACCCTCCTTAAATATCTCCTGTGCTTTCATGATTTTGCTAAGTTCAAGAGGAAGTTTTATGACAAGGTTATTGACGAGTTTTCCTGCCATGGCAGAAGAGCGAGAAGAGTACTCAGCAAAAGCGGTTGCTAGATAGCACCCGATTAACCGCGGAATAGTAATTGGTTGAAGGCTCTCTTCGTATAGATTAAAGAAGCGAATGAGCTTGCGGAGATCACGACGGGGAGAGGGGTCCTGCTCGTTAAAAATCTCAAACTCTGGTCCTAGGATTAAGCGCCAGGTTCGCTCTTCTTCTTGGGAGTGGGGGTGATAACGATGAGGAGCAAGATCTTGAACTGGGACTTTGATGATGAAAGTGAAGGAAGCTGCTGGTGTAGAATAGAAGAAGCGGGGGATTTCAACAACAACTCCTTCAATTACTAGAAACATACCCATCTTTATTCACCACCTTTCTTTTGAAATTGTTAGGGTTCTTTCGGGTTAGACTCTAATTTAACAGATTTTGCCTTTCTTGTCAAAGCTCTTGTTTAATTTATCCCATTTTTAAGCTATAATATAGGCAGTTCCAACCTTTTTAAAAAACAAGGAATTCTTTTTACTGATTCTATCGTTAAGTATGACACGCAATAAAAAAATTCTTATCATTTCAATTATTATCGGGGCAATTATTTTAGCGATAAGTATTTCTTATTTAACTTTCGGTCACTCTTTCTTTATAGAAACTCAGGCTAAGTATTACAACCGTGGTGATCAGTTGTTTAAGCAAAAGCAATATACTAAAGCAATTGAGAATTTAGAGAAAGCACTAGCAATTGGCGGGAGTGTAGATCAAACGGCGAAAGTTTATTTGAGACTAGGTGAGATCTATGAGTTAAAAGGACAATTCAGTAAAGCGTCAGAAAATTACAGGAGAGCAATTGATATTGCTCCCAAGGATAAAGATGCAATTCTAGGTATCTCTGGTTATGAGTTGAGGCAGGGAGATTACCAAACTATTTTAGATGAAGAAGTCAAGCGTGATCAAGAGTCACAGCTACTTTTGAGTGAAAGCGAAGAAGGTAGTTTAATTCTTGCTAGAAGTTATCTTGGTATTGGCAATATTGAGCCGGCGATTACTCTACTTACTTCCGATAATTCCGAAACTCTTTATCTCAAGGGACTTATCCAGTTGGCACGAAAGAATCCCAGTGAAGCAAAAACTACTCTTAAGCAGCTTAAAAACAAAGGTGAGCATTCGTTGCGGACTAAAAATGAAAGAATTTTGAGTGAATTGACTAATTTAGAAAAACAGAAAAATCAAGTTTATTACTATGCCTTAGTAGGTAAACTAGCCAATGATTTAAGAGAACCAGAAGTAGCACAAGTTGCTTTTAGTAAGGCGCTAGAGTTTTTGCCAGACTATCGCGATGCTTGGCTTGGAAAAGCCTATGCTTACTTTCAGCGTTTCCGATATAATGATGCGGAGAGTGCGATTCAAAATGCTCTCAAAAGCGATCGGGTTTACGGTTTGACTTACTATCTTCTAGGAAGAATTCAACTTGCCGAAGGAAAATTAGATCAGTCAGAGCAGTCATTTATCAAGTCAGAAAAGTTAAAATATCAAAGTGCGGATCTCTATTTCCGTTTGGGAATTGCTTCCGAACGCAAGAAAGATTTTGATAAAGCGGCGGTTTATTTTGCTAAAGGATTAGAACAAGATGATAAATATTTCAACAATTACATTCAGCTTGCCTATTGCAATTTAGTGGAGCTTAGTAAAACTGAGCTAGTTGATGAATTGATTAGTAGCATGGAAAAGTCGTTGAAATTGACTTTGGAGGGATTAAAACTTTGGAAAGAAAACCGACTGAAAGAAGCAACTAATAAAGTAAATCAAGTTTTGCGCTCGGATTATGATTTTGCTTTCGCTTATTATGTTAAAGCACTAATTCTAAGAGACCAGGGGCATATGAAGGAAGCGAGAGAAAGTTATGCACGGGCGATTGATTTAGATTTAAGTGGAGAGTTTAGTAATTGGCGGAAAATAGAATGATGTTAGGAGTAAGATGTTAGATGTTAGAATTGGAAACATCTTACATCTAACATCTCACATCTAACATCTAACATTCAATGATTATTTTAGGAATTGATCCCGGAACAGCGGCTTTGGGGTACGGTGTAATATCAGGTGATAGAGATAATTTAAGGGTGGTGCGTTTTGGTTGTATCAAAACGAAAAAATCACAACCAATGCCGTTGCGGTTACAGCAGCTTTATAAAGAGGTAAAAAAGGTCATTGATAAGTATCAACCAGATTGTTTGGCAGTGGAAGAAATTTTCTTCGCTAAAAATAGTAAAACTGCCCTAAAAATTGGCCAGGCACGGGGAGTAATTCTGCTTTTGGGCGCGGAATGCCGTATTCCAGTTGTTGATTATACTCCTTTGCAAGTAAAGCAAACGATTACTACCTACGGTCGTGCGGGCAAGGAACAAGTGCAAAGGATGGTGCAATTACTTTTGAAATTGAAAGAGATTCCCAAACCGGATGATGCTGCGGATGCTTTAGCAATAGCGATATGCCATATGTTTAATACAAAAAATGAAGGCTGAAGTTTGAAGTTTTTAATCTTCATACTTCCGCCTTCAGCCTTCTACCTTTATTATCTAATTATGATTATGATAATGAAAAAAATACTCTCAATTTTTCTCGGATTGATTTGTACTTTTGCGATTATTACCCCCATTTTTTCCGCTAACAATCGCTTGGAGGCAGTAGCCGGTGAGGACTTTAGTATTGGCGTTGGCAAAAAGGCAATTTTTGATGCTAGTCGTTCTATTATCCCTCGTGGTAGCACTGTAGAGTATCTTTGGGATTTTGGTGATGGAACTCAAGGAAAGGGTAAAGAAGTTGTTCATCCTTACAGTACACCCGGTCATTACAAAGTTATTCTTACCCTGCGTACCAAAGATCTGGAAACTAGTGATAGTTTAACGGTGGACGTTTACTCCAATCTGATTATTTTGGTTACTTCTAAGAGTGATGAGAGTGAAATTAATATTTTGAAAAGACAAGCGAGTAAGAAAGGGATTCTTTTGGAGATCATTCGGCCTCGGGGAGTAAGTCCGGACTTTACTACTGAGGAATCTCTCGCTAAGTCTTTGTTAGAGAAAAGTCGTTTAGTCGAGCAAGCCGATTTAGTTATCACTTGGACCGAAGGCAGTGTTGGTTTTAACGTTCTTTCTCGTTTTGGTCAGCAGACCGATTTAGATCTCTCGCACAAAACTTTTGTCGCGACTAGCAATAAAAGTTTTGGTAGTATTGAACAATTAGCAAAATCTGCTGCGGATATTCTAAAACCGGATGATTTTGTTCTTACTCGCGAAGATGCTCTTGATACTTTAGTGACAATCGAAGATACGCGCGCATTAACCTCAATTTTACAGGCGAAACAGTTGGATTATCGCGTCATTGGTGCCGCGGAAGCGCAGAAAGTGATGTCCTTCCGCTATTATAATTTTCTTTCCTATACGGTAAATGCCATGAAGAGGAATGGTGTTCCTGCTAATGTTCTTGCTTTGATTTTAATGCTTCCGATTGTTGCGACTTTAATCGCGTTGGCGCGTCAGTTGATTGGTTTTAAGACATTTGGTATTTTTATTCCTTCATTAATCGCGCTTTCCTTTTTAGCAATTGGTCTGCGTTATGGCATCATTATTTTTGCACTCATTCTACTTATTGGAACTATTGGTAGATTTTTGCTCCGCCGTCTACGTCTTCTTTATCTTCCACGCATGGCAATTTTGATCACTGTTGTTAGTTTAGCAATCTTAGGACTTTGGGCAGTAGGGGTTTATTTCAAAGTGACGGAGGTTATTTCTGTTTCTGTTTTTCCCATTCTTGTAATGATTATTCTTGTGGAACAATTTGTTAGTGCTCAGATTGAAAAAGGTCCGCGCACAGCAGTTATTTTAACCGTTGAAACTTTAATTATTTCTATCATTGCTTATTACACTGCGAGTTGGGAATATCTCCGCACGTTTATTCTTAATACTCCCGAATGGATTTTTGCTTTAATTCCTATTAATGTTTTAGTGGGTTTATATTCTGGTTTGCGTTTGTGGGAATTGTGGAGATTCCGAGAGGTGATAAGAGCTAACAGGAAGACCAAAAAATAGTCTATTGCATGGTCTAAATTCAAAAAGCAAAAATCAAAATGCAAAATTAAATGTAAAAAAGTAAAATTAAAGTATTTATTCAGCTAAAAAAATTAAAACGCAGAGATCCCATGTTTTTGCATTCAATTTTGCTTTTTACCTTTTGATTTTTTAATTTGATCTTGAGATAATCATAAACTTATGAGATTAAAGGATCTTCTCGGTATGAATGCTCGCAATTTGCTTTACATTCGTCCGAGCAATCCAAGAAAAGCAATTCATTTGGCTGATGATAAATTAGCAACCAAGGAAGCATTGCGTGCTTCTGGTCTTCCCGTGCCAAAAATTTACGGGATTATTAGAAATCGTAAAGATATTGACGATTTTAAGTGGGGCAAATTACCAAAAAGTTTTGTTTTGAAACCGAACCGAGGACTGGGAGGTGAAGGGATTATTGTTTTCAAGAAACGTTTTCGCAATGGCAATTTACTTCGGGCGAACGGAACAAAGATGACTCACCGGGAACTAGTTGTTCATTTAAATGATATTTTAGACGGTCATTATTCCATGAGCGGCGTGCCCGATATTGCTTTCTTTGAAGAAAAACTTACTCCTCATAAAGATTTCTGGCCATATATTTTCCAAGGGATACCAGATATTCGTGTGATTGTCTATAATTCAGTTCCAGTAATGGCAGAAACTCGGCTTCCAACTAAAACTTCGCAAGGAAAAGCAAATTTGCATCTTGGTGCTGTAGGTGCTGGGATTGACATTGCTACCGGTGTGACGACAGAGGCAGTGATGTGGGGTAAGGTGATTACTGAAACTCCTGACACTAAAATGCCAGTTGCCGGATTTCACATTCCTTTTTGGGATGATATTTTGAAGATTGCCATTGAAGCGCAGCAAGTTTCCGGGATTGGGTTTCTTGGCGCGGATATTGTTGTTGATCAGAAAAGAGGTCCGATGATTTTGGAACTTAATGCTCGTCCCGGCTTGGCAATTCAAGTCGCGAACCTAGCCCCACTGCGCTATCGCTTGGAAAAAGTAGAGCGCTTGCAAGTTCGTGATGTTGCTCATGGTATTCGCATTGCCAAGAATCTTTTTGGTGGTGAGATTGAAGATGAAATTGAGGAAATTTCAGGAAAGCAGGTAATTGGTACAGTGGAAAAAGTTATTCTCATTGGAAAAAACGGGCGGAGAATTGAAGTGGAAGCAAAGATAGATACGGGGGCATTTTCAAGCTCGGTTGATGAAGAGTTGGCAAGAAAACTGGGATTTTGCGATTTGATTAAGTTTTTTCAGAAGATTAAGCTGCCGGAAATTGAGAGTCGTGCTGGGGCGAGAAAAGTTGAACAGCAATTAAATCGCAAATACCACGGCAAACATTCTGATCTTGCTGATATTGTTGTTGTTTATTCCAGTCATGGTGTGACCATTCGTCCGAGGATTAAACTAATGTTTGAAATTTCTAAAAAAAAGATTTTTTCAAAAGTTTCCATTATTAGTCGGGAGGAATTAGACTATCAGATGATTGTAGGGAGGAAGGACTTGAAAAAGTTTTTAGTGGAGCCAGGGAAATAATTGGTTAAAATGAAGGAGATTAATTTTTATCACATTGATGCTTTTAATCCTGATGGTGTTTTTAAACGTAATACTGTTCCCAGCAAATTACTTAGAAAAGCTTGCGGTCAAAGAGGAATAAATTTTTGTGAGATTGATGCGCTTAATTTTCGCTTTTTTGAAGAGCGAATTAAAATCAATAAAAGCGATCTAGTTTATCGCTCGAATATCTCTCCGATTGCGAGATTGGTTGAAAAGTTTTTTATTACTCAGGGAGCAATAACTTTTTATCATAACTATTATCGCGGTTTATATAGTTTTGAAATTTCCAGTTCATTCTTTCTTTACCAGAAATATGGCGTACCAGTTCCCAAAACAGTTTTTAATGTCTCGTTGGACCGAGAAGATCTTAAAAAAAGTGTTAAATATCTAGGCGGGTTTCCGGTTATTGTTAAAGACACAATGAGTAGTCATGGGAGGGGTGTTGCCTTAGCTGATTCTTTTCCTGCGCTTTTTTCCGCGATTAAAAAATTTAAAAGTAGCGATCGCGATTTAATCTTGAGAGAATTTATAAAGTCTGAAGTAGTCTCGCATGCTCGTCTTATCGTTCTTGGTAACAAGGTTGTTGATAGCATTGAATATCTTGCTCCCCCGGGAGAATTTCGTACTAATGTTGGCGAAAAACCAATTGTCAAACCAAAAAAATTTTCTTCAGAGGTAGAGAAAATTGCGATTAAGGCGGTAGCATTAAAACAAATTGAATTTGGAGGAGTGGATATTATTTTTGACCAAAAAAATAATCCCTATGTAATGGAAGTGAATTTTCCTTGTTATTTTCCCCGGTGTCAATTGGTTACTGGTGTTAATATTGCCGGGATGATCGTTGATTATCTTATCCAAAAGAGTAAAAAGAAGTAATTGCTAACCTTCCAATATAATGGAAAAACCAAAGATAAATGTAAAAAATCCCTATACTCTTTCTAAATTAATTGTTGATGCAGCGCTTAAAAGAGGAATTAGATTCAAATCTTTTTTGACACGCATGCTTTTATACCAATTAAGTAAAGGTAAGAAATCATATACTTTTTTCCAATCCCTTTTTGGTAATATGGAATCAGGATCTTTTATTGCGGCCAACCGAAAAGATCTTTCTTATGCTTTATTTAAGCGCTGGAAGGTACCCGTTCCCGCAACTAAGGAAGTAAAAACTTTTAAGGAATGCTTATCTTTTCTGAAGAAATATCGAAATGTTGTTGTTAAGCCGGTAGGGTTGAAGTGGGGTTTGGGTGTTACTGCTGGGATTACTAATCAAAAGTTGTTAAAAGAAGCAATTCAAAATGTTAAAAAGTATCTTGGTGGCAGTAAACATTTTTTAATTCAGGAGTTTTTAGATGGTAATGATTATCGAGTTTTAGTTGTAGGATACAAAAAGGTTTTCTGCCTGCAACGGAATCCGGCCTATACAATTGGTGATGGCAAAAGTATGATTACGACTCTAATCAAGAAAGGTAGAGTTTTTACTGGATCGTTGAAAAAATTTCGCGAGATACCAAGTAAATCGATTGATCTTGCTTTAAATATTCAAGGGTTAAATCGAAAAAGCGTTCCTAAAAAGGGTCAAAAAGTGAAATTAAGCACTACTTCTAATGTTCATTTTGGAGGATTTACAGTTAACAAGACCGGAATGATTTGTAGAGAAGCAAAATCAATTGCAATTACAATTGCCCGTAAGTTTGCTTCTCCGGTATTGGGAATCGATTTTATTTCTCCAGATATTACCAAAACCCCCGGCAAAGTAACTGAAGTTAATCCTAACCCCGATATTTTAATGCACACTCAGCCAAGTTTTGGTAAAGCTCACAATCCCGCTGATGCCCTGATTGATTTTTTGTTTTTTAGTGGTAAAGAAAGTGAAATCAATCGTAAGCCTAATTTAGATTAGTTAAAAATTATATGCATCAGAAAATAAAAGTAATGGTTCTTAATAGTTATCGTGATGAGAAGTTGAAGCAGCCGTTTTTTAAGCCCAATTATAAAGAATGTTATGATTACCTTGCTTGGCTAGGAGAGAAAAACGGCGTTATTTTTTACAAATCCAATTTGTTTCAATTCGATAAACAGCGGGGAGTATTTAAAAATGGCTGGGTGTTTCGGAACGGTAGTTGGAAAAAGGTTAAAAAATTTAAACCAGACCTTGTTTTTGATAAAGGACCTTCAGATTTATCAGAAATATTAAAAACTCGAGTTCTGGAGAAATATTTTAGTGTTATTAATAATCTTGATTTAACTTTGCTTCTTGATAATAAACTTTACTCTTATTTTATTTTTCCTTCTTTGTTTGCTAAAACTTCAGTGGTATCAAATCAACATGAATTAAAGAGAGCGCTTAAGTTAATCCGCGGTCATAAGGTTGTCTTTAAATTTCCGATTGGGTCTGGGGGATTTGGGGTAAAGATTTTGAGTCGCAAACAAGCAAATCAACTAAAAATCAGAAAACAAGTACTTGTTCAAGAATTTATCGACACCAGTAAAGGATATAAAAATCTCGTAAAAGGAGTGCATGATCTTCGTGTTTTTGTGATTAATGGTAGAATTATTTATGCTTATTTCCGTCTCGCTAAAAAAGGCTCTTTCTTGAGCAATATTCATCAGGGTGGGGTAATGATTAATATCAAAAATAATCAAGTTCCCGCTTCGGTGAAAAAATTAATCAGAAGAATTGATAAGAGATTAAAGATTTTTTATCCACGAATCCTGGGAATTGATTTTTTCTTTGATTCCAAAGGAAAGCCCTATCTTGTTGAACTTAATACTAAACCGGGAATTTATTTTTATCCCGAAGATCGCGCTTTGCAAAAAAGAGTTTATTTGGCGATGATTAAAATGTTTAAAGAGGCAGTATCTCTAAAAAAATAATTGTTACCCGTGTATCATATTGATTCCCATCTTCACTTAGGAAAATTCAATGCCGGAATTTACGGAAGGAGGAAGAAAAAACGTAATCATTTTTTACGAGGAACAAAAATTGGAATTGTTTCTTCTTTAGGAAGCGCAACAATCGGTCAACAATGGGGCAATCGGGAAACTTTTGATTTTGTTAATCGTTTTCGTAGCAGATTGAAAAAATTAATCTGGATTAACCCTTATGATCCAGAGTGGAGAAAAGATGCAGAAAAGTACGTTGATCGAGAAGAGTGTGTAGGGATTAAGCTTCATTCTTCATTGAATCGTTATTATCCCACAAAAGAAATTTTAAATCCGGTATTAAATTTTGCTCAAACTCACAATTTGCCAGTTGTTTTTCATACAGGCAACTCAAACTACTGTAACGCTAAAATTTTTACCACATTCATTAAGAGTTTTCCTCGAATTACTTTTATTCTTTATCACATGAGTCCTTTAGAAGAGGCAATTGTACTCTGCAAGCGTTTTAAAAATGTTTATTTGGAAGTTTCTGGCAGGAACATTGATCAGGTGAAAAGAGCAGTAAAAGAATGTGGAGCAGGAAGAGTAATCTTTGGTTCTGATGAACATATGATTTATCAGAAGAAAAATCCCCATCGTTTGTTAGGTGAAATAAAACAGAGTTTTTCTCAAAAAGATCAGAAAAAAATTCTCTTTGGAAATGCTAAAAGAATATTTAAGCTGAAGTAGTGATTTCTTATCTTAAAGGTTCAATTCAGAACGTTAATCAAAATTCTCTAACACTGCTTATTGGCGGAGTGGGTTTTGAAGTTTTCACTTTAAAACGTTATCTAGAGCAATATAAGGCAGGCGAAGAAGTAAAATTGCATATTCACCTGCATGTCCGCGAGGACAATTTGAGCTTATTTGGTTTTCCCAATCCTGCAGAACTAAAGTTATTTAACACCTTAATTTCTGTTCCGGGAATTGGCCCTAAGGTAGCCTTAAAAGTTTTGGAAAAAGCAAGTGTCAGCCAATTACATCTGGCGATTATTGGCGAGGATATTGCTTTTTTAAAGGCAATTCCGGGTATTGGGAGAAAGACTGCAGAACGATTGGTGGTGGAGTTGAAATCTAAACTGGAGAAGGAGAAAATAGCAGCCAGACCAGGAACGGAAGAAGTACAGCTAGCTTTGCAAGGTCTCGGCTATGAACCAACTCAGATAAATGAAGTAATTAGCAAGATCCCGAGTGGTTTAAAAACTGTGCAAGAACGCTTAAAATATGTTCTTAAACTGTTAAGTGAATGAAAAAAATTACCCGAAGAAGTTCAAAGAACGCAGTTGAAGAAAATTTATTAGATGCGAAACCACAAAAGGAAGATCAAGTTCTTGATTTGACTTTGCGACCGCAAAAATTAGCTGAATATGTTGGACAAAGACAGATTAAACAAAGTTTGGAAATTTTTATTCAGGCGGCAAAAAGACGTCAGGAAGCATTGGAACATATTTTATTATATGGTCCGCCCGGTATTGGAAAGACGACTCTTGCGAATATCATTGCCAATGAAATTGGGGGTAATCTTAAAGTAATTAGTGGTCCGGCGATTGAACGAATCGGGGATCTTGCTTCTTTGCTTGCTAGTTTAAGTCCCGGTGATGTCTTATTTATTGATGAAATTCATCGCTTAAATACTCAGGCAGAGGAACTTTTGTATCCCGCAATGGAAGATTCGGTTTTGGATATCATGTTAGGTAAAGGACCGGGAGCAAAAAATCTCCGCATGGAACTGCCACCTCTGACTATTATTGGCGCGACAACAAAAATCGGCGCTCTGTCCGGTCCCCTACGCGACCGCTTTGGGGTAACTTATCGCTTGGATTTCTACTCAGATGTGGAAATTGATGATATCTTGAAACGTTCTGCGAAGATTCTCAGTATTAAGCTAGACTCATTAGCACGTAAGGAGATTGCCAAGCGTTCTCGAAAAACGCCGCGTATTGCTAATCGGCTTCTGAAACGCGTGCGCGACTATGCTGAAGTGAAAGGGGATGGTAAGATTACTTTGGAAATTGCCGAAAAGGCCTTAAAAATGTTTAATGTTGACAGTAAAGGATTAGATGAAGTTGACCGCCAATTACTTTCTGCTTTAATTGATAAATTTGATGGTGGACCAGTAGGATTAAAAACTTTAGCCGCGGCAATTGCAGAGGACGAAGAAACAATTGAGTGTGTTTGCGAACCATATTTGATTAGATTAGGTTTCTTAAATAGAACAGCGAAGGGGAGAGAAGCAACGGATAGAGCGAAAGAACATCTCCAAAGGCAAAAAGCAAAAATCAAGAAGCAAAATTGAAAGTAAAGTGCAAAAATGTGAGTTTTTCATTTTACTTTCTTTAGCTAAATAATACTTCAATTTTTGCCTTTTGATTTTTTACTTTATCCTATGTATTACTACATCGTCAACCCAATTGCCGGTAATCATAAATTTGACCAGATTCAACAAGAGTTTCTGGCTGCAATTCGGGTCAAAAAAATTGAGGGCGAGATTGCTAAAACTACCAGTCCTAATGAAGCAAAGAAATTAGCGCGAATGGGTATTCGGCGCGGCAATCGGGTCATTGTAGCAGTCGGAGGGGATGCTACCGTTGAGGAGGTTTTAAACGGGATTTTAGAAGAACAGAAAGCCGGAGTGGCCCTGGGGATTGTGCCGACAGGGGAAAGAAATCAACTCGCGACGATGTTAGGAATTATCGATTGGCAAACTGCCCTGACTAATTTAGCCAAGGGAAAAATTAAACGCGTTGGCGTTGGTCAGGTAGAAGAGTATTATTTTCTCGGCTCGGTTGACTTTGGTTTTCCGAATTATCTCCGTGATATTTATACGAATTCCCGCCAGAAATTAAATTTTTGGAATCGTTTTCGGATAAATCTCAAAGTGATTAAAGGTTTTAAACCACTAGCAATTGATCTAAAAGTGTCCAGTCACTATCGTGCTAATCTAAAGGTCTTTGCTGGTTCCTTTGGTAATTTGCTCTTTTTTGGTCAGAAAGATAGTTTTAGGTTCAATCCGGATTTAGAAAACCAGAAACTTAATGCGCTTTTTCTCCATCCTTTTGAGTTTAAAAATCTCTGGTTTAAATGCTGGGAGCTTTCTCGGGGGAGATTTAGTTTCATTGACCAGTACAGTTTGATTAAGGAACAAAAGTTTCTTCTCCAAAGCGAGCAAAAGATTAACTTTGCTACTTTTGCTTATCAGTTTATGGCCAATGAAGCTAATTTTTCCTTTCATAATAAAGCTCTTTCGGTGATTGTGGGAATGTCAGAAACGGTTTCGGGAGATTCTGTAGGAATGTGTAAGAATAAACATTAATCTTGTCTCATTAAGAGGTTTTTGCTATACTGCTGCTAGTAGGGACTAGTTTTTAACTACTAGAAAGGAGTTTTAAGATTAAAGGACTACGTATCAATTACCAAATTAACGCTCCGAGAGTAATTGTTATTGATGAGGAAGAAAATAAATTGGGGGAAATGAACATTGACGAAGCACAGAGATTAGCAAAAGAGAAGGAGCTTGATTTGGTGGAAGTTGCCCCCAAAGCTAACCCTCCTGTCTGCAAAATTATGGATTATGGCAAGTATTGTTATTGGGAGGAAAAGAAAGAGCATAAACATCGGGTTGTTCAGAAGAAGGGAGAGTTGAAAACGATCTGTTTGAGTATCCGGATTTCTGACCATGATTTGGGAGTAAAAGCTCATCAGGCAAAAAAGTTTTTGAAAAAAGGGAACAAAGTACAAGTCGAGATTCTCTTAAAGGGTCGCGAGAAGATGCACGGAAATCTTGCCGAAAAGGTTTTGCGGAAGTTTCAAGAGCTGTTGAAAACGGAGGCAGAAATTGACAAAGATTTAAATCGTAAGGGATTTATCCTTTCATTGATATTGAAACCTAAAAATTAAATTATGCCAAAACTTAAAACTCATAGTGGCACGAAGAAGCGAGTGCACCTTACAGGTTGTGGAAAATTAAAGCGCCGCCGTGCTAGTCAAAGTCACAATCGGATTAAGAAATCAAGAAATTTAAAACGAAGCTACCGTCGTCGTGTTAGTGTTACGACTAGTGATCGTAGACGTCTAAAAAAATTGATTCCTTATCGCTAATTTTTATTATGGCAAGAGTTAAGCGAGGTACAATTAATCGCCGCAGGCACAAAAAGGTTTTAAAAAGAACAAAAGGTTTTCGTTCTGGACGAAGTAAACTTTACAAACGTGCTAAAGAAGCGGCAATTCGTGCAGGTCAGCACGCTTATGTTCACAGGCGTTTAAAAAAACGGGATTTCCGTTGTCTTTGGATTACCCGTTTAAATATTGCTGTTCGTCAGCATGGCTTGAAATACAGTCAGTTTATTGCGGGTTTAAAAAAGAATAAAATTGAATTAGACCGGAAGATTTTGGCAGATTTGGCGATTAAAGAACCAAAAGTGTTTGAAAAAATAGTAGCATTGGTGAAAAAATGATAGGTAGGGATGTTCTATGATGTATCCCTAAGGATGAATTATAAAACAGACATTGGTTTGGCCCGATGTCTGTTTTTTTGTGTCATTTGTAGGGGAGAGACATATCTTTTATTACTGGCAGGAAAGGTGTCTCGATGTTTATTCTAACCTTTGTTTGATTTTACCAATTTCTGCCCTTCTTTGAAAAAGCCAAATCACTATGATCATTAAGATAATTCCCGCCGTATCAATTCCGACATCCCATGGACTTGCGACTCTTTTTGCGACGAACATTTGGTGAAGTTCGTCGAAGATAGCATAAAGAAAAGAAAGAGTGAAGGCAAAACCCATTGAACTTGTTGGTTTTAATCCTGATTCGCGAAAAGCACGCCAAGCGAGTAATAAGAGGATGGCAAATTCACATCCATGGAAGATTTTGCGAAAGATCGTGTCCCAGATACCTAAGTTTGTTTTTAAGTCGGGGATACTGGACAGGTAGAAAATTACTCCCATCCAGAGAATAGTCGGGAGCCAGTACAATAAAATAGTTTTTAGTTGCTTGGACATGTTGGAAAATGCAAAAAGCAAAAATCAAAAAGTAAAATTGAAAGCAAAAGATAAAAGTTTAGGCTGAAGTGTTTTAATTCTTTAACTGAAATACTTTATTTTTGAATTTTGCTTTTACTCTTGCCCGCTCCGCCAGAGCGGAAGCGAGGCAAGCCTTTTGATTTTTGACTTTGTTGGACTCTTTTGATTAATTCACTAACACTGATTATCCCCTCGTCTCCTTTTAATCTGCTTCTTAATGCCACTTTCTTGCTTTTCATCTCTTTATCACCGACAATTAACATCAGAGGCACTTTGTTTTCTGAGGCATCTTTGATTTTCTTTTGCATTCTTTCATCACTTGCGTTAATTTCGACACGAATGTCTCGGGCAGTTAGCTCTTTTTTCACTTTTTCGGCATATTTGATATGTTTTTCACCAATTGGAATAATTACTACCTGAGTTGGTGCAAGCCACAGTGGTAGGTTACCGCCATAATGTTCCAAGAGAATGCCGATAAATCTTTCAAAACTTCCTAGAATGGTGCGATGAATCATTACGGGGCGTTTCTTTCTACCATCTTTATCAATATAATTTAGATCAAAGCGATCGGGCATGGAAAAATCAAGCTGAATGGTTCCGCACTGCCAGCTTCTTTCTAGTGAATCTTTAATATGGAAGTCAATTTTTGGGCCGTAAAAGGCGCCATCACCGGGATTTAATTTGTAGTTGATCTTTTCTTTCTTTAGGGCGTTTTCTAAGGTGGTTTCGGCTTTTTCCCACATTTCATCAGTACCAATAGAGGAGATAGGGCGGGTAGAAAGTTCTACATGAAAGTCCTTGAATCCAAATTTGTAGTAGGTTTCTAGTTCTAGTTTGACAATGCTTACAATTTCCTCTTCTATTTGTTCTTCAGTGCAATAAATATGAGCATCGTCTTGAGTGAAACTACGGACACGAAAAAGACCATGAAGTACTCCTGCGAGTTCATGGCGGTGAACTATTCCAAGCTCTGCTATTCTCAGGGGGAGTTCACGATAGGAATGACTTTTGCTTTTGTAAATTAAAATTCCTCCGGGGCAATTCATCGGCTTTAGGGCATATCCTTGTTTATCAATCTTGGTAAAGTACATCGCTTCGCGATAGTGATCGTAGTGCCCGGATTGATGCCAGAGATTTTCTTGGAGAACGATTGGTGTTTTTACTTCTACATAACCAGCAGCTTTATGAACTTTCCTCCAATAGTTCTCAATCAAACGCCAAAGGACCATACCTTTAGAATGCCAGAAGGGAAAACCGGGACCTTCTTTTTGAAAACTGAATAAATCTAACTTTTTGCCAATTTTGCGATGATCGTTTTCTCGAGCTAGTTCCATGCGTTTGAGATAGTTATCCAATTCTTTTTGAGTTGCAAAAGCAACGCCGTAAATACGTTGAAGCATTGCTTTTTTAGAGTCTCCGCGCCAGTAAGCGCCTGCAATAGAAGTTAATTTAAAAGGTCCGATTTTTCCGGTTGAAGCAACATGAGGCCCTTTGCATAAATCAACAAAGTTACCATTTTTATAAAAGGTAACGTTTTTTTCTTTGATATCGCTGATTAATTCTGTTTTGTAGGGTTGTTTTAGTTTCTCGTAAAACTTGATTGCTTTTTCCTTTGGTTCCTCGTAGCGCTCAAATTTTTCATCCTTTTTGATAATTTCCTGCATCTTTTTTTCCAAGATTGGCAGGTCTTCTGGAATCAAAGTGCGCGGTAATTCAAAGTCATAATAAAAACCATTTGCAATGTTTGGGCCAATGGCTAGTTTGGCTTCCGGAAACATTGACAAAACTGCCTCAGCTAAAACATGAGAAGCAGAGTGACGCATGGCGTCTAGGTTTTGATCATTTTTAGACATATTGAATGATTTGAGTGATTAAAGTTAAAGCTGAAAGATTAAATTTGGAAAATTTTAAGTTTTGGTTTTCTAGTTTTTGTCTTCTGACTTTTGCGAAAAGAAGATTTATTGTTATTTAAGATGGTAAATTTCCAGTTTTGCTCCCTCACTCATTACCGTAGTAACTTTGGAGTAATTTTTCAAGATTTGCGAGTGGTTTTCTGGTAACTTTCCCCAGCAAAAATAATAGTCGATGTCATTTTTAACTAATTGATTTTTAATCTCGTTCGGACTAAGATTATCAGTTTGTCCATAATTCTGAGCTTTTAAATAGTAAGCAAGGAAAGTAGTTTTATACCAATTATTATTGGAAGCAATTTTGCCTTGAATATTGTAGCGCTCTATTTTTTTAAATAATTGGTAAATGTTTTTGCCGGCATTGATTCGATCAGTTAAATCTTTGACAGGGAGTAAGATAAAAGAAAAGGCGAAGATTAACAAGATAATTTTTTTCTGAGTTGCGCGGAAGAATTTGTTTTGGAATACTTGGCTAAGTAGATACCCTCCCATAATTAGAAAAAGGATTTGGGAAATCCAGATGTGTCTTGGTTCGAGATAGACCAGAGCATAACCTGTGGAATATAAGATAATTGTCGCGGTCGGGAAGATCAGTTCTCGCTTAGTAATTAATTTTTTTCGGTATCTAGTTATCAGGATGAGGTATCCTAAAGCAATTAAGGGTAAGAAAAAAGAATACTTTCCGTAGATTGAAATTATCTTGAGAGTGTTTTTATAAATAATTTTCAGTTGGATCTTGAAATTGTTCAGTGATTGAAAAGGACTCCAGCTTTTTGAGTTAAAGTAGGTTGGGTCTTCAAAAGTGCTTACAGCAGAGGTATTGGGTGGAGGGAAGGAACCAATCTGTTTTGCGGTTTTTTGTATTTCTCCGCGTATTTTTGTTCCCACGAAAGAATAATTCTTTATTCCTGCTGAGCCGGTGGTAAAATAATGATATTTATTACTTAGAGCAATAATCCAAGGAGTGCTAATCATTAAAAAGATTGTGATGCCCAAGATAAAACTGATAATTATAGTCTTTCTTTGTTTTTTATTGGTGAGAAAATAAAAACAATTAAACAGGATAAAATGAGTGAGGAAGAAAAAGAAAGCAAATTGTTTGCTGAGGTAGGCAAAGCCGCCCAGTAATCCTGCGAAGGCTCCCCAATAATTCTTGTGGGAATAGTTCGCTTTAAAGATGATACTTAAGTAATAAATAAGCAAACAGAGTAATAGGAGGTCGGGAGTAATAAGGATAAAAGCAAAAGTGAGAATAAGTGGAACTGCCATGGAAAGAATTATATTTCGGATATTTTCCCGAATATGGAAATTCTGAGAGAGTAGTTTAATTCCGGCAATTGTAAATCCCCCGATGATTAGATTGAAAATTTTGAAAGCTAGAATTGCGTCAATCTTTAGTGCAAGGAATGGTATGAGTAGCCAAGAAATTAAAGGGCTCCAATATCCGTTGATGGCATGAATAAGATCCCCTAACAAGTATTTTTGGGCAATAGAGATGTAAGAAACGCCGTCAGGGTTAAGTTGGAAGCGGTAGTAAGGGATTAGAATTATCC
>Ga0136652_1000029_pt1 | contig 79700 bp, 58 predicted proteins | sample ConPoolayeEmetaG_FD_94864 | JGI IMG/M metagenome (GOLD analysis project Ga0136652, IMG submission 94864) | Hot spring microbial mat communities from California, USA to study Microbial Dark Matter (Phase II) - Cone Pool mat layer E metaG... ...
GCGGGTCAACCGGTGGTGGATCAGCGACGAGGCCCGCTTCGGCTGGAAGTACATATACCGGGCCGATCGGCTGAATCGGCCGCTGGTGCGTCAGGGTGCCCGGCTGGAGCCGCGGCCCTGGGAGGAGTTGCCGGAGATTCTGCGCAGCGTGCTCCATCAGGCGGCCGGTCAGGACGGTGGAGCTGCTCTCGCGGCCGTACTCAGCCCCATGATGAGCTGCGAGGAAGCCTGGCTGCTCGCTCGTTTTGTACGTCAATTGGCCCCTGGGGCGGCGCTGGTCACCGGTCACCTGCCAGTGGTCGGGCAGGATCAGACTTTCCCGGGGGGCTTTGTTATCAAGGCCGAGAAGTGCCCGAACCGCCGCGGCGTCGAAACCATTATCCGGCATTTCGGCCAGCCGCATCTGAGTTTCAGCGAGTTCCTGACGCGGGCCGCCGAAGACCGGTACCGGGCGGCATACGTCGTAGGCGGATACCCAGACGAATGGGTCAGCGACGGCGTGGCCGCGGCCCTGGCCAAGGTCCAGTTCCTGGTGGTTCACGACCTGTTTCCCTCACGGCTGGAAGCGACGGCGGCGGTGCAGATTCCGGGTGCGGCCTGGGCGGAGCGCGAGGGCAGTTTCATGAATTGCGACGGCCTGTTGCAGCCCTTTGAGCGGGCCGTGCCGCCGCCGGAGGGTGTGAAAGCCGACGGCCAGTTCTTCTGGGAACTGGCCGGCAACCGCGGCCTCTTCCAGGCCGCCCAGGTGCGTGCTCAAATGGCGGATCATATGCCGAAATTCGCGGAGGTGTTCACGCCGCGGGAACTCCCGCGGTATGCCCATTAGCCCGGCCGTGCCCACTCGCGGCCCTTCCGCGCTGGGGTGCGGTGCGACGACAGCCTATGCAGGACCAGGATGTCCAACGCGTCGAACGCCTGCTTCGCAGCCCGTGGGTTGTCATCGGAGCGGGAGTCCTGCTGCTTGCCCTGGTCGGCGGGCTGCTGGCCCTGACTTTCCCGCTCTACCGCGACTTGCTGGCCAGCCCGTTTTGGTTCCCGATCATCGTCATGACCGGGATGCTCATGCTGATCCTCACCAGCACGGCCATCTGCATCCTGGCCGAACGCAAGATCGCGGCTTTCACTCAGGATCGGCACGGCCCCAACCGCGTAGGGTGGTGGGGGTTGCTTCAGCCGGTGGCCGACGGCCTGAAGTTCCTGCTCAAAGAGGACATCATCCCGCGCAACGTGGACCGACCGCTGTTTCTGCTGGCTCCCTGCCTCTCGCTGACCATCTCACTGATCGGCTTCGCGATCATCCCCTGGGCCGGGCAGGTGCATTGGCCGTGGATGGAGCCGGGCGCGACCGTCTCTACCCAGGTGGCCAGCCTGGACATCGGGGTGCTGTATCTACTGGCCGTCGGCTCGCTGGGAGTATATGGGGTGGTGCTGGCCGGCTATGCCAGCAACAACAAGTACAGCTTCTACGGCGGTATGCGGGCGGCCGCCCAGATGATCAGCTATGAACTGCCGCTCGGGCTGGCCCTGGTGTGTCTGCTGCTTACCACCGGCAGCCTCCGCCTGGAGGTGATCGTGCAGCAACAGGCTACCTCCGGCCTGTGGTACGTCTTCATCCACCCGCTGGTGTTCCTGCTGGTGCTGGTGAGCGGCTTTGCCGAGACCAACCGCCTCCCGTTCGACCTGCCCGAAGCCGAACAGGAACTGGTGGGCGGGTACCACACCGAGTACAGCTCGATGAAATTCGCGATGTTCTTCCTGGCCGAGTACGCGCATATGATCACCGGTAGTGCGCTGATGATCGCGCTCTTCTTCGGCGGCTGGGCCCCATTGCCGTTCAGTTCATGGCTGGCCGACCGCACCACCTGGTGGGCCATGCTGGTCAGGTTGGGCATCTACCTCGGCAAGATCGGTCTCTTCATCGGGCTTTTCATGCTCGTCCGATGGACGTTGCCGCGATTCCGCTTCGACCAGCTCATGCGGCTGGCCTGGCGCTCCCTGGCGCCGATCGGACTGGGACTGGTCGCCGGGATGGCGGTCCTGACGGCGATCGGCCTGCACCGGACCTGGTGGGCCTGCCTGGCCCTGAATCTGCTGGTCACCTTGGTCGTCCTGCGACTGGCGGCCCACGCCCGACGCCCCGTCACCGGCCGACAAGAGGACCTGCCGGACCTGAACGTGTTTCCGATCGGAACGCCAACCGGAGTGATCGACCATGCGTGACCAAGATGTGATCGTCCTGCAAGAGCCCAGGCTGACCGCGGTCGAGCGGCTGTACCTGCCCCAGATCCTGGACGGCCTGCGGACCACGCTGCGCCACATGTTCAGTTTGGCCAGACGCCGACAGACCGTTCGCCAGTACCCTGAGGACACCCGACAGGGGCGCGGCGAGCTGCGGATCGCCAATTACCGCGGGGTACACCGGCTGAACAAGGATCCCCACGGCCGCGTGGCCTGCGTGGCTTGCTTCATGTGCAGCACGGCCTGCCCGGTCCAGTGCATCCACATCGAGGCCGGCGAGTCCCCCTGGCCCGATCGCGAGAAGTGCCCGGTCAAGTTCGATATTGACGAGCTGCGCTGCATCTACTGCGGCTTCTGCGAGGAAGCCTGCCCGGTGGATGCGATCGAGCTGACGCCGCACTATGAACTGGTGGGTCGCACCCGTGAGGAGATGATCTTGGACAAGGAGAAGCTCCTGGCGGTCTACGAGCGAACCAAGGAGCTGAAACCCAGGAAGAATCCGCCCATCACCGATTACGGTCTTACCGGCGGCCAGCCCCCCGAGGTCAGCCGGCCCAACGTCCAGGGAAAGGTCTAGCCACGCGTTGAGCAAGGACGGTGCGCGGCTCTTGTCACGTTGGTGGCGCTGGACCTCCGTGCCCGGCGGCGGTCGGGGCGGCAACGCCGGACCTCGCTCCCCGGCGATTGACCGCTGAACGCGCTGCGGTGCTGGCAGGTCACCGGGGCGACCGGTAGCATATCGCGCCTGGTGAGCTGCGCAGACCGGGCGAGTGGAAGTAGAGGGTATGCCGGTCGCCGTGCTGACATTTCTGGTGGTCTTGGGTTTAGTTGGATTGTTCCTGGTCCTGCCCCGCGGCCGGCTGGACCGCGCCCGGCGGGGGTGGCTTCTTCTGGCCGCGGCCGGCGGCCTGCTTGCGGCGATGCTCTTTCGGCTGACCGACACCGCCGTAGCGCCGGGCTGGTTCTGGGGCCTGGCTCTGGTGGCGCTGGTCGCGGCGCTCCGGGTGATCACTCACCGTCGGCCGGTCTATAGCGCCTTGTATTTTGTACTGTTGATTGTCGCGATCGCCGGTCTGCTCGTGCTGATGCAGGCCGAGTTTCTGGCCGCCGTCCTGGTCGTCGTCTACGCCGGCGCCATCCTGGTGACGTACCTGTTCGTGATCATGCTGGCCCAGCGGCCTAAGCCGGCGGGGTATGACCTGCGAGCCCGGGAGCCGCTCTGGGGATGCCTGGCCGGATTTTTCCTGCTGGGCCTGATCGCGGGCCAGATCTGCGCTCCTTCGGACAGGCCGCCCGAGGACGCTCTCGCCGTTGCCTCTGGCACGGTCCAGGCGGTCGGGACTGCGCTGCTGACCGAGTATATCGTCGGTGTCGAGATCGCCGGCGTCCTGCTTCTAGCTGCACTGGTGGGTGCGATTGCGATCGCCTCTCGACGGCCGGGAACTGAGACCGACGGCTGAGCCGCCAGGTGGCCGCGAATCCTGGGATCGGGACTTTGGATTTGTTGAACGGACAGATGACTCCGTCACCCGATGAGTCGGTCGGGCTACAGGTGGCTGGCCCGCGGACCGCGATTGTGCTCGGATTGGTCGGGGCGGCGCGAGTCCGAATCGTCCTCGCTGACCCCCGCCGCGGGCCGGCCGGTTTCGGACTGGCCGTACAGACTTCACGATCATCGCGAGGTTGCCGCCAGTGTTGACTTCTTATCTACTGCTGGGTGCGATCCTCTTTGTGCTCGGATTGATCGGGTTCGTTACCCGTCGCAATCTGATAATCATGTTCTTGTGCACGGAGATGATGTTTCAGGGCATCATCGTGAGCCTGGTTGCTTTGGGACGCTATCCGCCGGCGGGCCGGCCTACGCTGGATGGGCAGGTCTTTGCGGTCTTTTTGATCGCGGTCGCCGGCGCCGAGGCCGCCCTGGCTCTGGCGGTGGTCGTGCTCTTGTACCGGTATCGCCGCAGCCTGGACGCAGGGGCTTGGACGGCATTGCGGGATGAGTGACGGGTAATTTGTCATGTCGGGATCGGCCGAAAGTCTGATTCTCCCAAAGGCCCTGTATGCGACACTGCCGCTGTGGCCGTTGCTGGGGACGGCGGTCACCGCCCTGATCATGACCGGACGCAGCCTGGCTGGCGGTTGCCCTACCCCGGTCAGGTGGGCGCACTTGCCGGTCGTGGTCGGCACGGCGATCGCAGCCATCCTCGCCGGCGTATTGTTCGTCGACCTTTGTCCGTGGGACGGGCGGCGGGCCGACGTCAGCTTCGACTACCCGATCTATAACTGGATCAGCTTCGGCGGCGTTGCCAGCCTGCAAGACAACCAGTGGATAACGGCCAGTTTCCGCTTCGATGGCCTGACCGTCGTCATGCTGCTGTTTGTCACCGTGGTATCGCTGATCATCGTGGTCTACTCGATCGGGTACATGCGTGACCATCATGGGCGGCCGGAGCGGGGCTACGAGCGGTTTTTCGCCTTCATGGGCCTGTTCATTTTCTCGATGTGCGTGCTGGTGCTGGCCGGCAACTTCGTGCTGCTCTATCTGGGCTGGGAGCTGGTCGGCCTGTGCAGCTACCTGCTGATCGGGTTTTATTACCCGCGACCGGCCGCCGCCGCGGCCGCCAAGAAGGCCTTCATTGTCAACCGCATCGGCGACTTCGGCTTCCTGCTGGGCATCTTCGCGTTGTACCGGTTTTTGGGCGGCTACGCTCAGCCGGGGCAGAACCCGCTCGATTACGCGTTTGTGTTTGAGCACGCCGCCCGGCTCGAACACGCCCCTTCGGGCTTCCTGGGACTTTCGCAGGCCACGGCCGTGAGTCTGCTGCTGACCTGTGGAGCGATTGGCAAGAGCGCCCAGTTCCCGCTTTACGTGTGGCTGCCGGACGCGATGGAAGGCCCAACGCCGGTGTCGGCCCTGATCCACGCCGCGACCATGGTCACCGCCGGCGTCTACCTGATCGCCCGTTGCACGCCGCTGTTCTGGCTTTCGTCGCTGACGCTGGACGTGATTCTGACCTTGGGGGTGATCGGCGCAGTGCTGGCGGCGACCATGGCCATGGCCCAGTACGACATGAAGCGCATCCTGGCGTATTCGACCATCAGCCAGCTTGCGTTCATGTTCGTGGGGCTGGGTTGCCGCGTGCCGGACTCGGCCATTTTCCACGTGTTCACGCACGCCTGGTTCAAGGCGTTGTTATTCCTGGGGGCTGGCAGCGTGATGCACGCCCTGGGGGGGATCATCGACTTGCGGCAGTTCAGCGGCCTGCGGTACGTCCTGCCCCGGACCTATGCGGTCATGCTCGTTGGCTGCCTGGCTTTGGCCGGCTGCCCGCTGCTGGCCGGCTTCTGGAGCAAGGATGAGCTGCTGCATGCCGCTTTCGAGCGACACCCCGCGGTCGGGGTGGTCATGCTTCTGACCGCCGGCCTGACCGCGTACTACACCTTCCGGATGTTCTTCCTCTGCTTCCATGGCCGGCTGCGGCTGCCGACCGAGGCCGGTCTGCATCCGCGCGAGGCTCCAACGGTGATGATGGTCCCGCTGATGTTGCTGGCGATCGGCGCGGCCCTGAGCGGCTACCTGGGCATCAGCTTCGGCCGCGACGGCTTTCTGGCTCTTTTCGAGCCGCACGGCCTCCTTCACCGCTACCTCGGCCAAAGCACCGTCGGCCATCCGCAGCACGGTGCCGGCGATCCATGGCTGATGTACCTATCGGCCGCGGTGTCGCTGGCGGCGATCGGCCTGGTGTGGTTCCGCTACGGTTCGGCCCCGCAAACCGAGCCGGACCAGAGGCTGCTCGGCCCGCTCTGGAACCTCTGGAATGCCAAGTACTACGTGGATGAAACCTACGACCGCATCCTGGTCCGTCCCTTGCGAAGCCTGGCTCGACTATGCTTCGGCACCGACAACTACGCCGTGGACGGGCTTGTGTGGCTGGTGTCGGCCGTTTCACGTGGAACGGCGTTCGCCCTGCATTTCACGCAACGCGGGCTGCTTCAGGGCTACGCCCTAGGAATGGTTATCGGCCTGGCCGCGTTGCTGCTGATCTGGAGCTGGCTGACGTAAATGGCCGCCATCGGGCTGAATTTGCTGATCTTTCTGCCGCTGCTGGCGGCGGTGGTGATCTGGACGTTGCCCGATCGGCGCGAGCATCTGGCTCCCAGGCTGGCGCTGGCGGTCAGCGGGCTCACTTTCCTGATCGCGGCCGGACTCTACCTGGAACTGCCCGTGACCACCCAGCACGGCGCCAAGCTGGACGCGCTGGTTGGACAGTGCCGGGTTGAGTGGATTTGGGCTGGGGGGCGTGTGGAACATGAAGACGGTCGTGTGCAGCCGCAAAACGCAGTGGTCCTGCGCTACCACGTCGGGCTGGACGCGATCAGCATGCCGCTGGTAGCCCTGACGGCTCTGCTGGTCCCGCTGTCGGTCTGGTGCAGCTTCGCCTCCATCCAACACCGACTGCGGGAGTACTACGCGTGGTTGCTGGCCCTTTCGACCGGGATGATCGGGGTCTTCGCCGCCCGGGACGTGCTGCTGTTCTACGTGTTCTTCGAGTTCACCCTGATTCCGCTGTATTTCCTGATCGGCATCTGGGGCGGACCGCAGCGCCGCTATGCCGCCAACAAGTTCTTCCTCTACACTTTCGCCGGCAGCGTCATCACCTTCGCGGGCATCCTGTACCTGGGGATCCGGGCGGCCCAGATCGAAGGCGGCAGCGTCATCGACTTCGACCTGCTGCGGCTTTCGAGTCTGAGTCTGCGGCAGCTCTCGGCCGGCGAGCAATCGCTGCTGTTTCTTGCGCTGCTGTGCGGGTTTGCGGTCAAGGTGCCGCTGTTCCCGCTTCACACCTGGCTGCCGCTGGCCCACACCGAGGCCCCGACCGCCGGCAGCGTCCTGCTGGCCGGCGTGCTGCTCAAGCTCGGCACCTACGGCCTGCTGCGGTTCAGCCTGCCGATGGTGCCGGAAGGAGCCCTTCGCTGGGCCCCGCTGATGGGGTGGCTGGCGATCGCCGGCATCATCTACGGAGCCCTCTGCTGCTGGGTCCAGCGCGATGTCAAGAAGCTGGTCGCCTATTCCTCTGTCTCGCATTTGGGCTTCTGCATCCTGGGCATGTTCAGCCTGCTGCCAGTCGGCCTGAGCGGCTCGGTCCTCTACATGGTCAACCACGGCCTGAGCACCGGGGCGCTGTTTCTGGTGGTCGGCATGATCTACGAACGATATCACACCCGCGACCTGGACCAGCTCGGCGGCCTGGCCCGGCAGATGCCGCGACTGGCCTTCTTCTTCATGCTCTTCGTGCTGTCCAGCATCGGCCTGCCGGGGCTGAACGGATTTGTCAGCGAGTTCACCGTCCTGCTGGGGGCTTTCAACTCGCGGCCGATCGCCGGCTACCCGGTTCTCGGGCCCTGGTATGGCGTGGCCGGAGCGACCGGGGTCGTGCTGGGCGCGGTCTATATGCTCTACGCGGCCGGGAAGCTGCTCTTCGGCCCCCTCAAGCAGCCGCCCGCGACGCCGGACCTGTCCGCCGGCCTGCGGCCCGACCTCACCCGCCGTGAAACCGCCATCCTGGCACCGATTGCGGTGCTCGTGGTGGTCCTGGGTGTCGCCCCGCGGCTGATTACCGACACTCTGGACCGGCCCTTGCAAACCCAGATCCTGGATCGGGTTTATCAGGTTCGGGCACCAGCCGGCAAGCTGGTCCAGTACTTCGAGTCCGATTACTGCCTGGAAGGGGGGTCGTAAGGTGTCGTCGCCTCCCATGTCAGCCTCGGCGCTGCTGCCGGAAATCATTCTGCTGATCGGCGGGTGCGTGGTGCTGGTGCTGGGACAGGCCGGCACCGAGCGCCGTCGTCGACTGGTCCCGTGGGTCACGCTGATCTCGGTGTTGGCATCCCTGGCCGTCACGCTGCTGGCGACCCGTCTGATCCGACTTGACCGCGAACCGTGGCAGACCCAAAACGGCCTGGTTTGTGGATCGCTGGCCTGGTTTGTCCGCATCAGCGCCCTGGAGCTGGGCTGCCTGTTCACTTTGGTCAACTGGTCCGCCGCTCAGAAGCGTGAACGGGGCGAGTTTCTGGCCATGATGCTCTTTTCGCTCACTGGGCTGCTGCTGGTCGGGCTGGCCGACAACCTGCTGATCCTCTTTCTGGGGTTGGAGCTGGTCGGCATTCCAACCTACGTTCTGGTAGTGCTTGGTCGGCAGCACCCGGCGGCCCTGGAGGCGGGCACAAAATACTTTTATCTCGGAGCCCTGGCCACGGCGGTACTGGGCTATGGCTTCAGTTTCCTGTACGGAGTGAGCGGTACCGCGTCGCTGGGCGAGATGACCGACAAGCTCTCCTGGTTCCTCCGCGAGCCGGGCGACCTGAAGTCCGGCTTGGCCCTGCTGGGGATCGTGTTCTCGCTGGGCGGCTTGCTGTTCAAGATCGCCGCGGTCCCCATGCATTTTTACATCGCCGACGTGTATCAGGGCGCCAGCAATCCGGTGGCCGGTCTGTTGGGCTTTGTTCCCAAACTGGCCGGGCTGGTCGCGATTCTGAAGCTCATGCCGCTGACTGGTCAGTGGCAGCATGGTCATGGTGCCGCGTTCGGTCTGCTGTGGGTGGTGGCGACTTTGAGCATGGGGGTGGGCAACCTGCTGGCGTTGCGTCAGACCAACCTCAAGCGGCTGTTGGCCTACTCCGGGGTGGCGCACGCCGGCTATCTGCTGGTGGGCGTGCTAGCCGGGCCCCAGGCGGGCAAGGCCCTGGCCGGCGGCGGCGTCGGCCTGATGGGCGATGGAGCAGCGGCGGCCCTCTTCTACATGGTCATCTATGGTCTGGCCAATCTGGCGGCCTTCGCCATACTTGAGTTGCTGCGAGCCCGTGGCCAGGCTTGCGAAACCCTCAGAGACGTGGCCGGCCTGTGGCGAGAGCGGCCGGACCTGGCGTTACTGCTGGCCCTGACGATGGTTACGCTCATGGGGCTGCCGCCCACCGCCGGGTTCTGGGGCAAGCTTGCCCTCTTCGGCAGCGCTCTGGTCAGTGGCCGGTTGGCACTATTCGAATCTCACAACGCCTGGACGGTCAGCCTGGTGATAATCGCGGTCCTCAATTCGGTGCTGGGCGCGGCCTATTATCTGCGGGTCATAGCCGCTCTGTTCCTCTACGAAAACCCGGCTCCGCCCGAGGTTGACCGCCCGCCGGCCCAGCACCTGGGGGCGGTGCTCTCCGGGCTTCTGCTGGTGATATTCGCTTTCTATCCGGGCGGCTTGATGGATGGCGCCAAGGCCGCGACTGGGGAACTTCAACGCCGGCTTGCGCCGAACGGGTCGGCCGGGACCGGGGCGGCTCACCGGTGTCGGAAATTGTGCGAACCGGTATTGGCCGGTAAGGGGCAGATTACGCCGTTGCCGGTTGACGATATCATTAGCCCGGGTTGGCTGGTTTGGCCGGCGGCGGTCGGGCCTGACGGAGCGGCTGACGGGCTCGGCCTCCGGCACGCAAGTCGAGCCGAGCCGGCAAGTGCACAAGGAGAGTAAACCAATGCCACGGAAGATGAACTGGTTGGTCGGGGTCCTCGCCATTGCCGGTCTGTTGCAGAGTGCCTGGCCGGTCTGGGCCGGCGGCACTCAGGACTTCAAGCTGCTGGATGCCATACCTGCCGACGCGATGATCGTCGTCCATTGCCGCGATCATGCCGGCCGGGCCTTCGTGAATGAGCAGTTCAAGCGGGTCTGGGCCGCGATCGAGAAGCAGCGGTTCGAGAGCGACATCAGGTTCCTGCTGCGATCCATGGTGGAGGAGCAGGAGGGTGACGTCGAGGAGTTCGACCAGCAGTGGCGGCGAATCGCCGACCTGGCCGCCGGCGTGACCTGGTCGCGACTGATCGAGCGCGAGTTCGCTTTCGCCATGAAGATCGGGATGCCGGCCGGGTTCGAATTCGTCATGCTGATGAAGCCGCCCGAAGATGAGGTGGCCCGCGATTTCGAGGGACTCACCGCGATTCTCAAGGGCCTGACGGAGCTGGCACCCGAAAGCGGACTGACCGTCACCACCCAGACCGAGGAGGACGCGGTCTGGCACCGGCTTTCCCTGCCCATCCCCATGCCGCTGGGCCTGACGCTGGCCCGCTACAAGGACACTCTGGTGGTCTCCTTTGGAGCGGGAATGTTCGAGCAGACCCTGGCCCTGCTGCGTGGCAAGACGGAGGGCGGGCCTGCCACCCTGGCCTCCACTGACCGCTTCAAACAGGCCTTCAAGCAGCTCCCGCCCCCGACCGACAGCCTGTACTTCGTCGACCTGGCCAGGATCATGGCCCAGTGCCGCGTCTTCGCCCAAATGGCGGCTCAGGCGATCAACATTGGAATGGCGGGCGAGAAGCAGGCCGCCGACTCTGAATCCGGCCAGCCACCGACCACCGGGCCGGCCCGCCTGGCCAAAATGGGCGATTTCCTGCCGAAAATCGTGGATGAGCTGGACTTGTGGGATTACGTGGCCGGGGTGGCCAGCACTGACGGCATGAAGACCCTCAGCCAGACTGTCGTCGTGCTGCGCGACGAAGCCAAGGCCCGCCCGATGTTCAAGGTCCTCTATGGCAACCGGCCGCTGCGTGAGCCGCTCAAGTACGTTCCGCGTCAGGCGACCTGGGTGAGCGTCAGCAGCGGCTTCGATTTGCAGACCCTCTATCGGACCGTGCTGGACTTTTTGGCCCGAGAGGTCCCCGCCGCGGCCGAAGGGCTGGAGAACTGGAAGCGGGCCCAGGCCGAGATGGACTTCGACCTGGATCAGGACCTGCTGGCCTGGCTGGGCGGCGGCTACACCGTCTTCACCATCAGCCGGGCCTCCAGCTACCTCTCCGAGTGGGTCCTCCTTTTGACTGTCCGCGATGACCAGAAAGCCAGGCAGACCCTGGAAGACCTCAGCACCCGCCTGGATGAGTACCTGGTCCGACAGAACGGAGCCATCGAAGATGCCAATCTGGAGGGAGCCGAGGGCTTCAAGCGGGTCATCCTGCCGCCGTTGTTTGCGATGATTCCGGGCCTGGGCCGGCCGGTCTTCGGCGTGAAGGACGGGCACCTGTTCATTGCCAACAGCCCGGAGGCGGTCGCGGCGGCACTCAAGGCCGCTTCAGACCGGGAGGAGAACTTCACCGCCAGCGAACGTTTCCGCCAGGAGGGACTGCCGCTGGGCGAGAACGTTACCGGCTTCTCTTTCAGCGACCTGTCCAGGTGGGGCGAGGAGCTGGGGCAGGCGCTGGGAATGGTCGGCATGATCTCCATGTTCGATCCGGACGCGGCCAAGAAGCCCTCCACCGCGACCATCCTCAGGCTGGTCAACAAGGTCAGCCGCGTGGCCCGAACGCTGGACTTCTATCGCTCTACCTGTTCGGTCAGCACCTTCGACGGCAAGGTGAGCGTGACTAAGACCGTGACCAACTATCAGGAGCCGCCCAAGCCCAAGGCTCCCGAGCCGACCGAGGAGAAACCCACCACTCAGCCCACCACCTGAAGCGGACGGACGGACCTGGCCCGGCACGGCATGCCCGAAAAAAGCATCCGTCTGGCGCGGGCCGCGGGTCGCCTCCGGGGCGGTGATCGACTGACAGTTCGGGGGCTGGTGCGCGCGGGGTAGTGTCCGGGGAGGACTGCCGTGCCACGGGCCTTCGGCAAACGCGGGGGGCATACGCGGCGTCCGCCCGATCTTCGCCGGCTGACCGGACCTTGCTCTGATCCGCCGGCTAGCGCCTTGCAGCGCCCCTGGATCAAACTGGCGGGCGTCTCGTATGCCCCGATGAGCGGTGCCCCGTGCCGGATCCCCGCCAACAGCTTCCCGCCCATGTCGGGCCTGGCGCCGGAGGCTGGCAGATAACTGGCTGCGGGGCGCAGTTCACGGCGCTACATCCGCGCCGTTAGCGGCAGCCGCTCATTTTCTTGCTCTTGCGAGCCGCTTTCTTCTTGGCTTTCTTCTTGGCTTTCTTCTTTGCCATGGCGCAACCTCACAAAAAACAGGAAACAGAAACACTCACGCCACGATTGGCGCTTGTACCCGGTCCTCGAAACGAACGCTCACCCGTTTGCTGACGCCCGGCTCCTCCATGGTCACTCCGTGCAGCACGTCGGCGGCGGCCATCGTCCGCTTGCTGTGCGTGATGACCACGAACTGCGAGTGCGACAGAAACTCCTGCAAGACACTATTGAAGCGTTCGATGTTGGATTCATCAAGGGCCGCGTCGACTTCATCCAGAATTGCAAACGGCGACGGCCGGCTCCGGAAAACTCCCAGCAGCAGCGCCACCGCGGTCAGCGTCTTCTCGCCGCCCGAAAGCAGCGAGATCGACTGCGGCTCCTTGCCCGGCGGCCGGGCGACGATCTCGATCCCGCATTCCAGCGGGTTCTCCGGGTCTTCCAGCACGATGTCCGCCCGTCCCCCGCCGAAAAGCCTGCGAAACATCTCCTGAAAATGACCGCGAATCTGCTCCAGCGCTTCTCCAAACCGCGCCCGCGACATCGAGTCCAGCTCGGCAATCATGCTCTCCAGACGTCGAATCGCCTCCACCAGATCGTTCCGCTGGGCCATCAGATGCTCGTAACGCGGGCTCAATTCCTCCAGTTCCGCGATCGCGTCCAGGTTCACATTCCCCAGCCGGGCGATCTTGCCGCGCAGTTCTTCGATCTCGGCTCGTACCGCCTCCCAGTCCTGGTCGCGATGCTCATATCCGGCGTAGCGCTGCGCCAGGTCCAGGCCCAGCTCTTCGGCGGCCCGCCCGGCCAGATTCTCGGCCCGCAGCTCTGCTTCCCGCATCTCCACCTGCCGACCATGCCAGACCGACTCCAACTCCTGGAGCTTCTGTTGCAGCTCACGCCCCGCCCCGCCGCATTGCTCGAGGCGGGCCAGCAATTCCTGCCGCTGCTGCCGCAACTCCAGCACCGCTCGACGTGCCTGATCGGCGGCCAGACTCTGGCTCGAGTAGCGCTGGCGGGCCTCGTTCAACTGCCGCTCGACCTCTTCCATCTGCCGCGCGGCCCGCTCGGCTTCGCCCCTGACCTGCGCGACCTGCTGGTTCAGTTCTTCGATGCCGCCCCGCAGGTTGGAGATGCTCTGCTCGGCGGCGGCCCGCTTCTCGGCCACCTGACCGCGCTCGATCAGGGCCCGGGTGCAGATCTCCGACAGCCGCGTTACCTCAGCCTCATGTTGTTCCACCAGCCCGGCCAACTCTGCTACCCGGGCTTCGTGGGCGGCCTGGGATTGGGCGACCGCCTCGCTCTGGGCCGACAGCGACTGCAACTGCCCCGCTATCTCCGCCAGGGACCGGCCGATCGCGTCGGACTCCTGCCGGATCAGAGCCTGCTCGCGCTCCAGCCGTTGCCGGGCGTCCTCCAGACGGGCCTGCTCGCTGCGCAGCTCGGCATGCTCCCGTTGCAGGACCGCGATGCGCTCCAGCAGTGCGTCCCGCAGCAGCAGTGCATCCGATTGGCACTGCTGCGCCTCCCGCTGCCGTCGCCCCAGCCGCACCAGCTCGGCCTCCAGGTCGTCGCGCCGGGCCGAAAGCTGTCGAATCTCCGCCTTGCGGCTGATAAGCCCCGCGGCCGGCCCGGGCGAGCCGAAGGTCAGCCGTCCGTCCGTCCCAACCGTCACGCCATCCAGCGAAACGAATACGCAACCGGCCAGCGCCTCGGCGGCCAGCCGCAGAGCCTGCTCGACGGTCTGGACGATGAACACCCGTCCCAGCAGATGCTCAACCAGCGGCCGCAAGTCCGGCTGGCAGGTGACCCAGGCTGCCGCTCGGGCGACGAAGCCCGGCGTATGGCTGTAATCGATGGGGAGCGTCGGCCCGGTCAACCGATCCAGTCCCAGCACCCGCAGAGCGCCGGCCGGCATTCCCCGGCGGGCCAGCTCCGCCAGGAGCCCCGCCGTGTCACGCACAACCACGTGCTGCTCGACGCCCGATAACACCGGTTGCAGAATCGCGACCCGCTCCGGCTCGATGTGCAACAGCTCGGCCAGCAGCCCGACCACTAGTTTCTGCGAAGGATTCGCTTCTCGCCAGGTCAGAACTGCACGGGTCCCCTCGTCCACCCCCTCCAGCCGGCGTTCCATGTCCTCCAACAACGCCAGTTGCGAGAGGACCGCGCTGCGGCTTTGTTTGGTATCGTTGATCTGCTGGTCCAGTTCCTCGACTTGCTGACGCAGGGCGGCCAGTTGAGCTTCTTTCTCGCGCAGGCCGCCGGCCAGCTCGGCAAGCTGCTGGTCGATCTCTTCGCCCCGCCGGGCCAGTCTGGCCGACGCCTGGGCCAGCTCTTGCTCCTCCCGGGCGATCGCCGCCTGACGCTCCGCCAGGCGCTGGGCGTGGGCGGACAGCCGGTTAGACTGCTGGCTCAGGTTTTCCTGTTGGTTTTGCAGGAGGGCACTCTGCCGGGCGGCCTGGAAAGCCGCCAGCCGCTGGCTCTCCAGGGCCCGACGGGCCTCTGAAGTGCTTTGTTCAGCATTCTGACGCTGGGTCTGCAACTCCGCGATTCGGGCGACGATCTGCTGCTCGCCGTCCGCCAGCTCACGCAGCGTCTGCTCTTCCGCGGCGAGCCGCTGCTGGATCGTCACCGCCCGCTCGGTCAGCTCCGCGGCCTGCCGATCCAGTCCGGTTCGTCGGCCGACCAGTTCCGCCAGCCGGCTTTCGCCTTGGGCGATCCGCTCGCCCAGTGCACTCAGCTCACTCTGCACGCTCAGCAGATCGCTGTCCGCAGCCGCGATCCGCTCGTCCAGGCTCTGCCGGGCCTGCTCCAGCTCGACCTGCTCGGCATCGCATCCGGCCATCCGGCTGCGCAGCTCCTGGAGCGAAGCTTCCAGCCGGTCAAGCTCCCGTTGCAGTTGCCGGCGGGACTGTTGCAGTTGATGGTATTCGGCCAGGCAGAAGCTGGAGCGCAGCTCGCGCAGCCGCCTGTCGTATTCCTGAAAGTTGCGGGCTTTGCCGGCGGCCAGTCTCACGCTCCGGAGCCGCTTCTCCAACTCGTCGGTGATGTCCTGGAGTCGCAGCAGGTTGTTCTGGGCCCGTTCCAGCTTGCGCTGAGCCTCCTGCCGGCGGAACTTGTAGCGACTGATCCCGGCTGCCTCCTCGAAGATCTCACGCCGCTCCAGTGGATTGGCCTGGAGCAGAAGGTCAACACGCCCCTGCTCGATCACGCTGTACGCGTCCACCCCCAGCCCGGTATCCAGCAGCAGTTCGCGAATGTCTTTCAGCCGGCAGAGTTCGCCGTTGAGCCGGTATTCGCTGTGGCCGTCCCGGTACAGCGTGCGGGCCACGATCACTTCCGGCTGATCGCTGCGCAGAACCCCGGTCCGGTTGTCGAATACGAGTCTCACTTCGGCGTAGTTGGCCGGCTTGCGGCTCCGCGAGCCGGCGAAGATCACGTCCGCCATCCGGTCCCCGCGCAGGCACCGTGCCGACTGTTCCCCCAGCACCCAGCGGACCGCATCCAGAATGTTGCTTTTCCCGCAGCCGTTGGGGCCCACGATGGCGGTAATCCCGCTGCCGAACTCGAACTCCGTCCGGTCGGCGAAGCTCTTGAAGCCGTTTAGGACGATCCGCTTCAGGAACACCGTAGCCACCCGAGTCACGCACGCCCCGTCGGTCGGGCGTCCGCCGCGCCACTACATCTTGTATTCACACCGGCAATATAACGCAACCCGTAACAACCGGCAAGCCAAAAACATGCGAGAAATAGAGTCTGCGTGGTACGGCCGCCCCCTTGACCATCGTCCGAGCGCGGCTAAACTAGCGAGACTGGGCCTGCGCAGCCAAGCGTGACCCGCTGCGGGAATGTCTACGAGGGGACCGACCCGGGTCGCGTCACAAGGGCCGTCAGCGGTGATGGCCGCCGAAGCCCAGCGCGGGGCTCTGCTGATTGAAGGTCCCGACGGTAACAACGAAAGCTTGATATGATCGCGCCCAACCGCGCATCGCAGTTCGCAGCCCGAGGCGCCACCCAGCGTCGCCGACCCGGGTATTGGGAGGCGATCGGCGTTCCGTCGGGGCCGTTGGGGCGGCGTGATCGTGATATGGTGGCCCGGCCGACAGCCGGGCGGCGGATACGAGTATGAAGATCGCCAATCAATGTTTTCAGGCCAAACCCGGTGAGGTCCCCCAGAAGTGGTACGTCGTCGACGCGGCCAACCAGGTCCTCGGCCGGCTGGCGGTTCGTATCGCGACCGTCCTGATGGGCAAACACAAGCCCACCTACACCCCGCACGTGGACTGCGGCGACTTCGTCATCGTCTTGAATGCCGGCCAGATCAAAGTCACCGGCAACCGAAAGAAAGAGCAGGTCACTTACCAGCGCTATAGCGGATACCCCAGCGGCCTGAAAGAGCTTTCCATGAAGGAAATGCTCCAGCGCCACCCGGAGCGCGTGTTGCGGGAGGCGGTCCGACGCATGCTCCCCAAGAACGCTCTGGCCCGGCGGATGCTCCGCAAACTCAAGCTCTATACCGGTCCGGAACATCCCCATCAGGCCCAGCAGCCCGAGCCGCTGCCTCTGTAAGCCTCAGGAGTCAATGGCGTGACCGATTCGCAACCTAAAGCCACTGAGCTAACTCCCGATCAGCCGCAGTCGCCTGCTCCGCCCGAGGCGCCCCCACCGGTCGTCGAGCGGACCGGCTCAGTGCCAGTCTCCCCGCCCGCCCAGCCGGCGCCACCGCCTGCGGCCGCGAGTGGCATCTACTGGGGCACCGGCCGACGCAAGTCTGCCGTCGCACGTGTCCGCCTGCTGCCCGGCAGCGGCCGCACCCTGATCAACGGCCGAGAGATCGAAAGCTACTTCTCCGAGCCGCAGGACCGCCTGGATGTGGTGGCCCCGCTGGAACTTACCGGTGTACGCCGCCACTGGGACGTCCTGGTCAACGTCCGGGGCGGCGGCCACACCGGACAGGCGGGCGCCATCCGCCTGGGCCTCGCTCGGGCGCTGGTCAAGGCCTACAACCAGTTCGAGGCTACGCTCCGCGAGGCCGGTTATCTCACCCGCGATGCCCGCCGCGTGGAACGCAAGAAGCCCGGACGCCGCAAGGCCCGCCGGCGATTCCAGTTCTCCAAGCGCTAGTCTCAGTCGAGGACTCCCGACGAGTCAGCGGTTGCCTTTTGATCCCGGTCGCGCTTACCGGCCGCTGGCCGATCCGAACCTGGCTTACCTCGAATCGGCCACGCTGAGTGTTCGGCAGGTGAACGAGCTGGTTCGTGGGGCGATCGCCCGCCATCTGCCGCCCACTTTGCACGTCCTGGGCGAAATCGGCGACCTCTCACGCCCGGTCAGCGGGCACCTTTATCTCACCCTCAAAGACGCCGTCAGCGAGCTGCGATGCGTGATGTGGCGGAGCACGGCCGTCCGACTGAGGTTCCAGCCCGAGGTTGGCATGGAGGTCATCGCCACCGGCAGCCTGGAGGTCTATGCCCAGCGCGGGGTCTATCAACTCATTGTTCGAAAGTTGGAGCCCCGCGGCGTCGGCGAGCTGGAGGTCGCCTTCCGCCAGCTCCGGGAGCGGCTGCAACGCGAGGGACTGTTCGATCCGCGACGCAAGAAACCCTTGCCACGTGTCCCTGAGCGGGTCGCTTTGGTCACCAGCCCGACCGGCGCCGCCATTCGAGACATCCTCCAAACCCTGAAGCGACGCTTCCCCGCAGTGGAGGTCCTGGTTTTCCCGGTCCGGGTCCAGGGGGACGGGGCGGCGGAGGAAATCGCCTCCGCCATCCGTCTGCTCAATACCTGGGTGGAAGAGCTGGGCGGGATCGATGTCATCATTACCGGTCGTGGTGGAGGGGCGCTGGAAGACCTCTGGGCCTTCAATGAGGAGGTGGTGGCCCGGGCGATCGCCGCCAGTCGCATCCCGATCGTCAGTGCGGTAGGTCATGAAGTCGACGTGAGCATCAGCGACCTGGTCGCGGACCTGCGAGCCCCGACGCCGACCGCGGCGGCCGAGCTGATTACTCCCAGCGCGGCGGAACTGGCCGAGATTCTTGGTCGCCAAGCGGCCCGGGCTGAACGGGCCCTGCGGCACACCCTCCAACTGGCGGCTGCCCACCTGGATCACATCCTGGCTCGGGATAGTCTGGCCCGGCCGACCCTGCGGCTGCGTCAGCGGGGCCAACTGATCGATGAGCTGGAGCAGCGTCTCCGTCTGGGGTTATTGGAAGGCTCCCGACGGGCTCGCGAGCTACTTAATGCCGCCGAAGTCGGCTTGCTGCGATTCGCCTCCGGCCGTCGCTTTTCAGAGGCCGCTCGCGGTCTGGAACGGCGTGTGCATCAGCTCTGGCGGCTGTCTGGGGCCAGCCTCTTGGCTGCCCAGCGCTGGCTCAACCAGCTTGCGGCCCGGCTCGACCGGGCCAGCCCGCGGTGGTCCCTGGCCCGACTGGCCGACCGGCTCGAAAGCTTCCGGGCGCGGGCGGGCGTCGCGGCCCAGCTTTCCCTCAGCCATAGCCGCACCCTGCTTGCCGCCCGACTCCAGGCTGTCACCGCCTGCGATCCAGAGCGAATATTGCGGCGTGGTTACAGCATCACGCGCGACGCCCGTACGCGGGAAGTGATCCGGTCGGTACGCCAGGTGCGGGAGAATCTCCGGGTGGTTACTCAGCTCGCCGACGGCGAGTTCCGGTCCACTGCGGAGGACCCCAAGCAGCCCCGCCTGTTCGAGTAGCAGGCGCCGTCGGCCTTAGCAGCTTGCTGAAGAACTGCGGCGCCGAACCTTTGAGTTCGGGGCTGTGTTAATGCCGATCGGCTAGCGCTGGACCTGGGCGGTCCGGGGCGTTGGCGGCGTGGTCTACCGGGTTTAGGTGGGTAGCCTTGGCAGCGTGAAGGTAACTCCCTCGTCGGGAGCGCTCATTTCCTCGACCTCGCGGGCCCCGCGGCGGCGCAGATATTCCAAGACTGCCTGCACTACGTCCTCGGGCGCGCTGGCCCCCGATGTCACGCCCACCTGCTCGACCCCCGCCAGCCAGGCCGAATCGATCTGTTCCGGCCCGTCGATCAGATAAGCCCGCACGCCGCGTTCTTGCGCGACTTCGGTCAGTCGCCGGGAGTTGGACGAGTTCTGCGAGCCGACCACCAGCAGGACCTGGACCCGATCGCAGATCTCTTTGACCGCCCGTTGACGGTTTTGCGTGGCATAGCAGATGTCGTCACTGGGAGGCAGCTCCAGGTGCGGGAAGCGTTGGCGTAGAGCCGCCACAATCTGAGCGGTATCATCCTGGCTGAGTGTGGTCTGGGTCAGGACCACCGCGGGCTTGGTGGGCGGGATGTCCAATCGGGCCACGTCGGCCGGTCCCTGCACCAGCACCGTTGCCTGCGGGGCCTGCCCCATCGTGCCCATCACTTCGTCGTGACCCGCGTGCCCGATGAGAATCACCTGATAGCCGCGACTGGCGTATCGTCGAACTTCCGTGTGCACCTTGCGTACCAGCGGGCAGGTCGCATCGATCAGCCGCAACCCGCGATCGGCGGCCAGAGCGTACACTTCGGGCGGCGAGCCGTGGGCCGAAAGAACCGCGACCGCGCCGCCCGGCACCTCATCCAGCTCATTCACGAAAACCGCCCCCCGCAGACCCAGCCGCTCAACCACATGCAGATTGTGGACGATCTCCTTACGCACGTACACCGGCGGCCCATAGCGATCCAGTGCCAGCTCGACCGCGCGAATCGCACGCTCCACGCCGGCGCAAAACCCCCGCGGCTTGGCCACCAGTACTCGCATCTTCACTCAACGCTGACGAACTTGCGAACCGCGCGTTCCAGTTCTTCCACGCTGTAACGCCGACTCAGGTCGATCGGCAGAAACACCCCGTGCGCGTGGTCGCTGGCCAGAATCAGCATCCGTCCCACCCGAGCGTAGCCCATCTCCTGCGGTGTGTGTCCCACTACGAACAGGCTCACCCCCAGTTGCCGGGCGAACGCGTCGATCTCCTCGGGCGTCTGGAATCGACCCCAGACCAGGGCATAGGCCGCCCCGCCCGGAGCCAGGTCGGCCGATGTCGGCTGGCGTTCGAACACCGAAACATCGAACTCCCCTCGCTCCAGGCACACCCCGTCCGGCAGGCTGTGTGACAGCAGAATGCCGTTGGCCAGCCGGGCTGCCAGCGGAAGCGATGCGATGTAATCGTTGACTGCCGCCAGCACCTCCGGCGCTTGCCGGCCGAACCGCAACGCTACCCCGCGCTCGAAATCCGCCAGCACGCACCGCCCGCCTTTGCTGATCTCATGGCCGCAGAGTTGAGACAGCTCATGGTTGGATTGCAGAAAGAAGACGTTGTCGGGAAATCGGCATTTCCAGGCCGCGGCTTCCAGAAGCAAGTCGATCGAGGTGTCGGCGCCGCCGAGCCGATCCGGCTCCAGGTGGATCAGCTCGTGCAGGATGACCATCCGCCCCGGGCTGCGTTCCAGTGCGCAGAACCGCTGCAACTTGCGGAAGTTGCCTAAGTGTCCGTGCAGGTCGCCGGTCATCACCAGTTGGCCGGCCGACCCGAAGCTGAGCAGCGACCCGCGGCGGCAGGGGTCCTCCAGATTGAGTTGGGCGGCTTCCCGCAGGGTACGGCAGGCGGCCGCGGCGTCCACCCGGTGCTTCACGCGTCCCTCATCGCTGAGCCAGACTGGATAAACTTCCACATTGGCCGCCCCCGCCGCCTTTGTCAACGCACTCCCCAGCCATCCGCCGGTCCGACCGGCGGCTCGCTCCGTTGAACCAGGTGCCGCATGACCTGAAGACGGGAGATCACTTCCTGCATGTCCCGCGGCCGACGTTCCCGAACGGGGTCGCAGCACTCCAGAATCAGTCTGGACAGTGGCAGCGGGATTCTGGGGTTCAACTCGTGCGGGGGCGCGTTGCCACGCTGCGATTCCAGAGTGATCCGGGTCGCGGTCGACGAAGCCACGGTTATCAGCGTCTTGTACCACTTTCCGGTCGCCACCCAGTACATGGTCGCCCCTAGATTGTAGACGTCGGTCCGTTGATCGATCGCCTGGCGATTGACCTGCTCGGGCGCCATGTAATCCGGCGTTCCCTGCACTCGCTTCTTGACGTAGCCCAGCGGGCAGCTCTGACCGAAGTCGATGATCTTCAGACCCCCATCCCGGGTTAGCAAAACGTTGTTGGGTTTGATGTCCGCGTGGGCGTAACCATGCTGGTGCAGGGCATGCAGGCCCTCGGCCACCTTGGCGAAAACATCCAGGACGGTCGGGAGGTCCTGGGGGCACTCGTCCAGCAGGCGTTCACCGTCCACGTACTCCATCACCAGCACTAATTCGCGAGTCTTGAACCACTTACGCACCCGCACGATGTCGTAGTATTCCCGAAGATACGGGTGCTGAAGCCCCCGCGTGACAGCGTACTCGTTCTCCGCCTGAGCGATATAGCGATCGTCGGCCGGGCAGCGGCGCACCACGTGCTTGATCGCCACCTGCCGGCGATTGACCCCATCCCGAGCCAAACTGATTACCGCTCCCGCTCCGCGGCCCAGACGGCTAATGACTTCGTACCTGGATAGGATCGGAACTGCGCGGGTCGGCATGCTGCCAAACCGTCTCCCGGACTAAAAGCCGGGCGGCCAACGACCCGCCACCCGGAATGCTCGGGCCTCTTACCGGATGATCCCCTTCCGCTCCAGCAGCGCGCATAGGTCGGCGGCTTGAGGCGGCAAGCCCGGTTGCTGACGAACGTCCGAACTGTCAGCCAGCCGTACCGGCACCAGCTCCACCCCGCTGGCTTGGCTTATGCTCCCCAGAACTCCCAGCAGGGCCCGCTTCTGTTCCGCCGTCAGGTGCTCACCGTCGGATCCGATAACCACCACCCGCACCCGCGCCCGAAGCGGTTCCCAACGGGTCGTGCCGTCCGGCTCGATCAGGCAAAGACTCTCCTCCACCCCCAGACTGGCTCGGCCAACCTCGTCCGGGGACGTGATGTAAGTGATTTCAACGCTTTCGACTCGGGCACCGTGTTCGGCCATCAGCAGCGTGCTGCCGGTCCAGTTGGGCCGCTTGGGAACGAGCTTGGACTCTAAGCCCAGAAGGACCGTCGCGCCAGCCGTCATTGAAGCCATCAGGAGGATTACTACCGAAGTGTTGCGACTGTCGGGTCTCATGAGCGGTCCCTTGCTCGCGTTTCCCGGCCTCCCTGCCGGTCGTTTTTTACCACGCCCCACCCCGTCCCGCAAGTCGTCCCGGCCGGAACTTCTCCACCCCCAGAGGCCGGTCATCTCCGCCCACCCAGTTAGTCTATCGGCAGCACGCACTCTAACTGCATCAGGCTGAGTCCTCGATGGCCAGGCTGATCGGCTTTCGGCCGGCCCCGCCGACCCGTCACCACCCCGGGGGCATCTTCACGGTCCGAGCGTGTTCGGGAACGTGGCTTGGTGCCACGTGGAAAGGGGGCTTGCGGCCGGGAGGTACCCGTAGCCGGCCCGGTTGCCTTTGTGTCCGGCCTGGCACGGGCGGTTACCAGGTGGTTCCGTGGGGTCCGTCCCTCAGTTCGATCCCCAGGGCGGCCAGCCGAGCCCGAATCTGGTCTGCGGCGGCGAAGTTCCTGGCCTGTCGGGCCTCATTTCGGACGTCAACCAGAATCTGAATCAGGGCGTTCCGCTGGGCTTCGGCCGCCGCCCCGCCCGCCGGTGCTTGCCACTTCAGTCCCAATACGTCGGCGACCAACTGGCGCATCAGCCTGTCCGCGGCCAGCAGGTCCCCCGGGCCTGCCCCCCCGTGAATCCAACCGGCTGCCTGCCGCGCCAGGTCGAACGCCGCCGCCAGGGCCTCGGCGGTGTTGAAATCTTCGTTCATCGCGTCCGTAAACCGCCGTTCGACCTCCGTCAGAGCTGTGCGGACCGCGTCCGTGCAGTTGTAATCGGACCATCGCCGGGCGGCGGCCGGGTTGGCCGCTGACGGGGCGGTTACCGACCGGTCCGTAGCCGGCCCTCCAGCCTCTGAAGCCCGCGCGGCGGCCGCCTTCCGCAGCTCGGCGGCCGCGTCCCGAAGCTTGTATGACCCGGCCTCGGCCGCCTTGAGCGCCTCATTGGAGAAGTCCAGCGGCGTCCGGTAATGACTTTGCAGAATGAAAAACCGCACCACCGCGGGCTCGAAGGTCTTTTCCAGCAGCGGATGTCCCTCGTAGAAAAGCTCCTTGAGCGAAATGGTGTTACCCAGGCTCTTGCCCATCTTCTGCCCGTTGATCGTCACCATGTTGTTGTGCAGCCAGTACCGGCAGAAGGGTTGCCCGGTGGCGCATTCGCCCTGGGCGATCTCGCATTCGTGGTGCGGGAACTGGTTTTCCATGCCCCCGCCGTGAATGTCGAGCGTATCCCCGATGTATTTCTGGCTCATGACCGAGCATTCGAGGTGCCAGCCCGGGTAGCCTTCGCCCCAGGGGCTGGGCCACCGCATGATGTGACCGGGCTCAGCCCGCTTCCACAGTGCGAAGTCGGCTGGATGTCGCTTCTCCGGGTTGACCTCCACCCGGGCCCCGGCCTCCATTTCCTCCACGCTTCGCCCGCTGAGCCGCCCATATTTCCAGTAGGAGCTGACGTCGAAGTAGACCGAGCCGTTGACTTCGTAGGCGTGCCCCTTTTCCAGCAGCTTACGCACGCACTCGATCTGCTCGGGGATATGGCCGCTGGCTCGCGGACTGATATCCGGCCGCAGGATGTTCAGCGCGTCCATGTCCTCGAAGTAGCTGCGCATGAAGATCTCGACCACCGCCATCGGGTGCAGCCCACGCCGCCGGGCCTCGGCCACGATCTTGTCCTCGCCTTCGTCGGCGTTATCGGTCAGGTGCCCGACGTCGGTGATGTTCTGGATGTAGTTGACCTGGTACCCGCTGTACCGCAGCCACCGGAGGATGGTGTCGAAGCTCACGTAGCTCTTGGCGTGCCCCAGGTGGCTGTGCCCGTAGACCGTCGGGCCGCAGACATACATGCCTACCCGTGGCGGACAAAGCGGAACGAAATCCTCCAGTTTGCGACCCAGAGTGTTAAAAACCCGCAATCCCATCGCTACACCTGTCTGACGCCGGACTTCCAAGCCCGGCGAATGCGCCTCGCCGCATCTCCGCCGCGCACGCGGGCCCCGGCGCCGCTGCTTTTCAACGGCCCGTCGCTGCCGTTGGTCGCCCGGGGCGCGTCAGCGTGCATTTTACGCTCGACCGAAGGCCAACCAAGGGCATTGGGCCGGCTTTCGGCCTGGGGTCGGCTCCGTCGGAGGCAAGCGTGCGACGGCCCACGTTGAACGCCGGCTTACGGTTTCCGACAGGCCCGGCTGCCGGCCACCGGTTGCAACCTGCCCGGCTCACGGAGTAATAATTTGGTGCCCCGGGGGGCCGGAGCGCCATGGGTGTGACGGGCGCCGACCGACGCCATTGGGATCAGGCCCGCGGCCGGAGGAGCACGCGGTTGCTCGGCCGCGGCGGACACCTTCTCTACCAGGGAGATCTGCCGTGACACGAACTCGTACGCTGTTGGTGCTGTTGTGCATGGCTGGGCCGTTGGGATCGGTGGCGGCCGACCCGCCGACCGAGGCCCTCGACGTGCAGCAGGTCGTCTCCACCATGACGGCCGGGCGGGAGGGCGGTCCCGGTCCCGGCGAAGCCCCCCCGTTTCCGAAGTTCGAGGACGTGACCAAGGGCATGAAGTCCGATACCGGCCTATTCACGCTTTGGTACTATCCCCCGGACGCCAAGGATAAGGACGGCGAGAAGCTGCTTTGCCAGATCCCCGTGAAGTTCCTGGGCGAGCAATTCATGCTTTCGACCAGCTATTCCGGCGGCGGCTTCTTCACCGGCTTCCCGCTTGACGAGCGGGTGGTCCGCTGGGAGCTGCTGGATCGCCAACTCCTGCTGGTCGAGCCGGAGACCCGCTACGTGGTCGACAAGGCCAAGGAAGTCAGCGACGTGGTTCGGCGGACCTACCCGGAGCGCATTCGGGTCGCGGTCCCGGTCTTGACCAAGTCGCCGCAGGGCGATCCGGTTATTGATCTGGGCCCCTTGCTGAAGAGCAATTTCGCCGACATCGCCTGGACGGCCGCCGGTGCCGGACGGATGGGCGGAGAGCTGATCAACCCGCAGCTCAGCAAGTGGACCAAGAAGAAAACTTTCGAGCTGAACGTGGAGATCGGCGTCGAACTGGCGGTCGCCCGCTCCTCGCCCCCCGGATCGTTCGACAAGAAAATGGTTCACTATAGCTTCTGGAAGCTGCCGCAGACCGATTATCAGCCACGGGTGGCGGACGATCGGGTGGGCTATTTCCTGACGGTCAACCAGGACTGGTCCAAGCCGGCGGATGAGCGTGACATTTTCAATCGTTACATCAACCGCTGGCACCTGGTCAAGCGTGACCCGAGCCTGCCGGTCTGCGAGCCGAAGCAGCCGATCATCTTTTACATCGAGAAGACCGTGCCGGTCCGTTACCGCCGGGCGGTCCGCGACGGCATCCTGGAGTGGAACAAGGCCTTCGAGAAGATCGGCTTCATCAACGCGATCGAGGTCCGCCAGCAGACCGACGACAACGAATGGAAGGACCTGGACCCGGAGGACATGCGTTACAGCTTCATCCGGTGGATCGTGACCGGCGGCGGCTTCGCGATGGGGCCCAGTCGGGTCAATCCGTTTACCGGCCAGATCTACGACGCGGACATCGTTTTCGATGACTCAATGGTCCGTTACTTCCAGCAGGAAGCCGAGCGGATGCTCCCCACCACCGGGGCGGCCGACAAGCTCAGCGACCCGACCTTGCAGGACTTTCTGAAGCGTTATCCCCAGTGGGCCCGGTCCCTGCCGAACTGGGAGCAGACCATCGGCCCGCAGGAAGATGAGTCCGAGTTGCGGCACCTGCTGCGCGAGCGGCTGCGGCAGCGGGGCCATCCACCCTGCGACTACTGCGAGGGCATGAAGCATCAGATGCTGCTGGCCCAGACGGTCTTGGCCGATCAGCCCCCGGAGGTCAAGGAACGCTTCCTGTACGACGTGATCAAGGAAGTCGTGACCCATGAGGTCGGCCACACTTTGGGCCTGCGACACAACTTCATGGGCAGTTCGGTCTACTCGCTGGAAGAAATCCAGCGGCGGCGCACGACCGGCGAGCCCACCTGCGGCTCGATCATGGATTACAACCCGGTGCTGTTCTTCGCTCATAAGCCGACCGAGGGCCACTTCATCACCCCGACCATCGGACCCTATGACTATTGGGCCATCGAGTATGGCTATCGACCCTTCGACGAAACTTACAAGCCCGCGGCCAAGAAGGTTGAAACCGACGAGAAGGCCCCAGAGCTGAAGGAGGGCGGTGAGCCCGGGGCCCCGGCCGCGTCTGCCCCGGGCGAGGCGCAGGCTGGCTCAACCCCGGTGCCGGAACTGGCTCAGATTCCGCCGGAAGTCCTCGCCCAGATTCCGACCGATGTGAAGAAACTGCTGGAGTCGGGCAAGCCGGGCGGTCTGGACGCCGCGGGTCGCAGCCAGCCGCCGGGCGGCAAGTCCGGCGGCGCTCGCTCCACGCCGGCTGCCCCGTCCGGCGAACGGGCTATGCTGTTGGAGATCGCCAAACGGGCGACCGAACCGGAGCTGGCCTATGCCACCGACGAGGACACCATGTACACCTCGCCGGACCCCCGCACCAACCGCTTCGACATGGGCGCCGACCCGGTCGACTGGGCTCGCACCCGCATCGAGCTGGTCAATGAGCGGATCAGCAAGATTCTCGAATGGGGCGTGAAGGATGCCGAGAGCTGGTATCACCTCCGGCCGGCATTCACGGCGCTGATGGTGGAGAAAGCCACCGTCTTGGACTACGTGGGGCGGTACATCGGCGGCCAATACTTCAGTCGGGCCCATCGCGGCGATCCCAACGCGCCGCCGCCATTCCGACTGGTCGAGCCCCAGCGGCAACGGGCCGCCCTGGCGTTCATCGAGGAGAATCTCTTCAGCGATCAGTTCTTTAGCGTCCCGCCGGAGGTGCTCAACCACTTGGCTCCGTCTCGTTGGTGGCATGAGGGGATGAGGATCAGCTTCAATATGGACTACCCGATTCACAGCCTGGTGGCGACGCTCCAATGGTGGCAACTGTCGGATCGGCTTTTCCCCAATACCATCCGCCGCATTTACGACGCTGAGCTGAAGACCGCCGAGACCGATAAGTTGACGGCGGCCGAGTATCTCCGGCGGATTCAACACGCTTGCTGGTCCGACGCGGTGGATGTTGATCGGCTAAAGAGCCGCCAGTGGTCGGACGCGAACCCGTTCCTTTCGAGCTTTCGTCGTTCGCTCCAGCGGGAGTACCTGGGGCTGGCCGAGCCGCTGGTCCGGCAGCCGCCCGGTGAGATGCTGCCGGCCGATTTGCACGCCATGGTGCACTACATGCTGGAGAGGCTGTCCAGCGACTTGGGCAACGCCCTGGAAGCCGGGCAAGGGTGCTTGGATTTCGCGTCGCGGGCACATTTAAGCGCCTGCAAGTCACGTATCGACCGCATGCTCAGCTCGGAGCTGCGCGAGTACGGGACGCCTTAAAGGGGCTGGAAATATAGGGACGTGGGAGCCCGGGAACGCGGCCGCCCGGCAATTGCCGGCCCGATCACGTTCTCTGGTTCCCACGTCGCCGCCTGTTCAGGCCACGCCGCGACGGACCACCAGGTTGCCGGGCAGACGCTTGATCAGTCCTTTCAGCTCCAGGGCGGTCATGGCCGCCAGGACTTCGCCCGGCGGCAGTTCCGCCGCGCTGATCACCACGTCTTGCAGGACCGGCTCGTAACCGATCACCTGGTAGACCCGTCGCTCGGCGACCGAAAGAGAACCCGACTCCGAGCGATCAGTCATGGCCATCACTCCCTCATGTTCACGGCTGGCCGGCCCGTCGGTGCCGGTCAGCCCGCTCGTGCCTTCGGGCCTTCGCGCCGGTGTGCCGGTTGCAGGCCGCATTTGCCGTCCGACTTCGCCCAGCTCGTCGAGGATGTCCTCCAGGCAGGTTACCAGCTTCGCGGCTCCGTCCCGGATGAGGGCGTTGGTCCCCTGCGACATGGGGTCCTGCACGCGGCCGGGAATGGCGAATACCTCGCGGTTGTACTCGCTGGCCAGCCGGGCAGTGATCAGGGCCCCGCTCCGACGGGCCGCCTCGACCACCAGGGTTCCGAGCGTCAGGCCGGCAATGATGCGGTTTCGGCCCGGGAAGTTTTCGGCCCGTACCGCAACCTTCATGGGCAGTTCGGTCAGCCAGGCCCCGTTTTCCAGGATTTTTTCGGCCAGGGCCCGGTTCTCCGGCGGGTAGATTTTGGTCAGCCCCTGGCCCATGACCGCGATCGACCGCCCGCCGGCTTCGACCGCCCCGTGGTGAGCGAAGGCGTCGATGCCGCGCGCCAGTCCGCTGACCACCGTGAAGCCGGCCCCCGCCAGCAGCTCGCCGAAGCGCCGGGCCTGCTCGCTCCCGTAGATCGTACACCGCCGACTGCCCACGATCGCAATGGCGACCGCATCGGTTGGCCGCAGCTCCGCCTTCACGTACAGCACGATCGGTGCGTCCGGAATGCGTCTGAGACCCTCGGGGTAATCCGGATCAGCTCGGCAGATGATTCGTACCTGATGAACGGCGGCGGCCTGGATCTCAGCTTCGATGTCCGCCGCATCGCGGCTCCGGGCGATCTGCTCGGCTTTTTCGCTGCCGATGCCCTTAACAGTTTGCAGCAACCTGGCTGAAGCACCCAGAGCCTGCTCGGGGTCGCCGAGCTGGATGAGGAGGCGCGAGAAGGTCAGCGGGCCGACCCCCTGGGTCAGCGCCCAGCGGAGGTATGTGCGGCCGACGCTGGAGATGGTTGAGATCATGCCATTCTCAAACGGCCTGGAAAGGATTCCCGCGGCCGGTGGGCAATCTGCGCGGCAGGTGGCGGAATTGCAACCCTGCCTGCCGCCGATGCCGATAACTCCGGCGGCAGACCCGACGCGGTCCGGCCCGTCGCAGAGCCTGGCATGCCTCTTGCCGCCAGGTCGGTGGCTGCCGCCGACCGCGGGGCCGGCGGCCTGCCCGAGGTTCACCAAGGCCGTCAAAAGCGGAGCTTAAGATGAACGCCATGCCGAACCACAAGAACCGGAGCCGGCTCGCCCGGCGCAGTTGCTGCGCTGCCGGCGCAGTCCTCGCCCTGCTGATCCTTACCCTGCCGCTGGCTGGCGGCTGCGATGATGCCGTCGCGACCGAGTTCCGGGCCGCGGCCATCGACGGCATACACACCGGGCTGAGCAAGATCATTGATGGCGTCTTGGATGGCCTCTTCGCGATCGCCGAACCGGATACGGACTCCGACGCCACCACCGAATCCAGCTCAGGCGGCTCGTCCGGCAGCTAGCCCGGCGCCTCGACATCCGGTCGACTCTCGGCCCGCACCCCGGAGCCGAACCCATAGCGCCGGCGACGGGACGTGCCCAAGCACCCTTAGCGTCGCCGACAGTCTAGCCGGTTGTGGCCGCAACCACCGGGCAGGCTTCTGACGAGCAGGTCATCCGATAGGGGCTGCGGCCGCCATGCTGCGACCAGATCGGCCTGGCGTTCAGACTGAGCCAGGCTGGGGCACCTCAGCGTCCGATAACCGGAGCAGTCTATTCGTCCCACAAGGCCGTTCAGGCCTTGCAAATGCGGTCAGAACCCGGGAAGATAACAGTGGCGACCGATTGAGGACGGTTCGCGTGCGGCCGACCTACAGGGTGACGGCTCTCCAGGAGTCCGTCCGGAGGGGGGTCGGCTGGCGGAAAGAACGAGTGCAGGCGAGCTGCGGCCCGAACCGCGACTTTATCGCCGCGCTAGCGGGGCTGCGGTCCCAGCACAAGCGGGGTAGTCTGGCTCCCGAGAGGTGTCACCTTATGCAGTCTGTCCGCCGTGCGGCCGTGGTGGGCGCCGCGTGCCTGGCAATCCCGGCCGCGGTGTCCGTCGCGGACCTTCCAAGTTCGTTGGATCTCCGCAACTTCAATGGTCAGAACTACGTTACGTCCGTCAAGACCCAGCAGGGGGGTACCTGCTGGACCCACGGAGCCATGGCGGCGATCGAAGGCAACCTGCTGATGACCGGCAACTGGGCCGCCGCGGGCGAAACCGGGGAGCCCAATCTAGCGGAGTACCACCTGGATTGGTGGAACGGCTTCAATCAGCACAATAACGACGATACCGATCCACCGACCGGGGGCGGGCTGGAGGTGCATTACGGCGGCGATTATCGCGTCACTGTCGCGTACCTGGCGCGCGGCGAGGGCGCCGTTCGGGAGGTGGATGGACAGTCCTACGACTATCCGCCGCTCCGAAATGCCCCCACATTCCACCACTATTACCCGCGGGACATCGAATGGTATACCGCCGGTTCGAACCTCAGCCGCATCGGCCTTATCAAGCAAAAAATCATGCAGCATGGCGTGATCGGCACCGCCATGTGCTATGACGACGCCTTCATGTGGAACAACATCCACTACCAGCCACCCAGCAATCCGGCCGAGCCGAATCACGCGGTCGCGATCATCGGCTGGGATGATAACAAGGTCACTCAAGCTCCCCAGCCCGGGGCTTGGCTGTGCAAGAACAGTTGGGGTGCGGGCTGGGGGCTGGGCGGCTTTTTCTGGATCTCATATTACGACAAATGGTGCGGCCAGCATCCTGAAATGGGGGCGGTCAGCTTTCAGAACGTCCAGCTCCTGCCCTACGAACACATTTACTACCATGATTATCACGGCTGGCGCGACACGATGACCGGCTGCAACGCGGTCTTCAACGCGTTCGTGGCCGAGCATGACGAGCTGCTTCAGGCCGTCAGCTTCTTCACTGCCGCCGACACCGTCAGCTATCTGGTCGCCGTCTATGACCGGTTCGAGGGCGGCCAGTTGCTGGATGAGTTGACCAGTGTGTCCGGGGTCATCGCTTACACCGGGTTCCACACCGTCGATCTGCCGGCTCCGCTGCGGATCGGGCCGGGCGATGACTTCTTTATCTACTTATGGCTTTCGGCCGGCGGGCAACCTTACGATCGCAGTTCCGAGATACCGGTCCTTTTGGGTTCATCGGGGCGGGTCTGGGTCGAATCCGCGTCGGCTCCGGGCCAGAGCTACTATTATCAGAATGGAGCCTGGCACGATCTTTACGCCTTCAACAATACCGCGAATTTCTGCGTCAAGGGTTTGTGTATCGAATACGTCGCGCTGGCGATCTCCTTCCCGGAGGGCCGGCCGGAGTTCCTGGCCCCCGGCGTTCTACAGACCGTAACCGTGCGAATCGAAGATCGGATGGAACATCTTCAGTCGGGCTCGGGCTTGCTGCATTACCGCTATGACGGCGGCCCGTACCTTACTACTCCGCTGGTCCCGCTGGGCGGTAACCTCTATCGGGCCACCTTCCCAGTCGCGGACTGCGACGCTGAGCCGGAATATTACTTCAGTGCCCAGGGGGATCAGGGTACGACCGTGCTCAGCCCGGCCGGAGCGCCCAACACGACCTATGTGGCTCGAGTCGGGACCCTCACGCCGGTTTGGAGTGATGACTTCCAGACCGACCGCGGGTGGACGGTCCAGAATGTCAGCCTGACCGCCGGCGCCTGGGAGCGCGGGGTGCCGGCCGGCGGCGGCGACCGCGGCGATCCGCCCACCGATTACGACGGGTCCGGGGCCTGCTATCTCACGGGCAATGCCCCCGGTGACACGGACGTGGACGGTGGCCCGACCCGGCTGATTTCGCCGCGGATCGAGTTGTCGCCGGATGTCTACTATCAGGTGGCGTATGCCCGGTGGTTCTACAACGATGACCTGGACGAGGACCGGCTGACGGTCGAGATCTCCAACAACGATGGCATGTCCTGGGTCGTGGTGGAAAGCGCCGAGCACACGGGTGGCTGGGTGCACCGCACTTTCAATGTGAATGATTTCGTCACGCCCAGTTCTCAGGTCAGGTTGCGGTTCAGCGCCATCGACAACCCCAACAACTCGATCACCGAGGCGGCGGTGGACGCCGTTCAGATATCGGCCCTGGTGTGCATTCCGCCTGAGGCGGTCGGCGACTTGAACTGCGACGGACAGGTCGGTTTCCCGGACATAAACGCGTTCGTCCTGGCGATGACCAACCTTTCGGCTTACGAGGCTGCCTACCCCGGCTGCCCGCTTGAGAATCGTGACATAAATGGAGACGGCACCTTAAATTTCGCGGACATCAATCCATTTGTGATTTTGATGACCGGCACCGGTGGATCGCCCGCCGGAAGTGGTGCCGATTGATCGCTTGAAAGTTAAGTCCAGGTGCTGGTGGTTGCTGTTGCGACCCCGAACTTTAGGAGTAACGCGATGCGGCGGTTGACGAGGCGATGGAGTTGTGGTTTGCGGGCCCCGGTGTTATCGCTGGCGGTGGTCAGCCTGGCGATTTGGGCGACCGGGCCGGCCGTGGCGCAGCTTACGGCCGAGGACATTGCGGCCTTGCAGGAGCAGGGCCGGCGTGAAGGGTGGACTTTCACCGTCCGGGAGAACCCGGCCACGCAGTATAGTCTCGATCAGCTCTGCGGCGTGGTCGAGCCCCCCGACTGGCGCCTGTACGGACGGTTCGATCCCTGCGAGCCGGATCGCAATCTGCCGTCCGTCTTCGACTGGCGGAACTACAACGGCTACAACTATTGCACCCCGATAAAAAACCAGGGCGGATGCGGGAGCTGCTGGGCGTTCGGCCTGGTGGGCGCGGTCGAGGCCAGGATCAAGATCGAGGACCTGGATACGGTCGACCTGTCCGAACAGTGGTTGGTGAGCTGTTGCGGTCTGGGCGGCTGCTCTGGCGAATGGCCCGGCAATGCGGCCAATTTCTACCTGTGCAGCGGGCAGTATAAGGACTACTGCGGCGGCTACGGGGCGGTGCTGGAGGAGGAGTTCCCCTATGTAGCCTCGGATGCACCCTGCGGTTGCCCCTACACCCACCCTTATTGTCTGGACAATTGGGCCTACATCGGCCCGCAGTGGGGCGTGCCCACCGTCAACCAGATCAAGCAGGCCATCATGACCTACGGCCCGGTCACCGTCTGCGTGAACGCCACCGCAGCCTTCCAAGCCTATGGCGGCGGGATCTTCAACGCCTGCGACAACTCCTCGATCAATCACGCCGTGGCCCTGGTCGGGTGGGACGATAGCCAGGGACCCAATGGCGTGTGGTTTCTGCGCAACTCCTGGGGTGCCGGCTGGGGCGAGAGCGGCTACATGCGGATAACCTACAACTGCTGCCTGGTCGGCTACGGGGGCCTTTATGTGAACTATGCCGGTCGGCCTCCCACCCTGGTCTTCTCGTATCCGCAAGGCGTCCCAGAGGACATGCCGCGAAACCAGCCGGCCAGTTTCCAGGTGCAGGTCACCGGCCGGTATGGTGGCACGCCGGTCGCTAACAGCGGTCAGTTGCACTATTCCCTTAACGGCGGATCCTGGGTCACGGCGGCGATGACCCAGATTTCCCCCGGCCTGTACCAGGCCACTCTCCCGGCTGCCGCCTGCCTGGATCAGTATCGGTGGTACGTCAGTGTCGCGGAGGCTACCGTCGGACGGCTCTACGATCCTCCGGACGCCCCCGCCAGTTACCGCTCGACGCTCGTATTGGGCAACGAGGCGGTGGTCTTCAGCGACAACTTCCAGGTCGACCGCGGCTGGACGGTGCAGAATGCCCCGAGTCTGACCGGCGGCGCGTGGGAACGGGGCGTGCCCGCCGGCGGAGGTGAGCGCGGCGATCCGCCGACCGACTTCGACGGCTCGGGCGCCTGTTTCCTGACCGGCAACGAGGCCGGCGACAGCGACGTGGACGGCGGCCCCACTCGCCTCATCTCACCGCTCCTGGACATGTCCGACGGCCGCTTCTATCGGATCAAATATGCACGCTGGTTCTACAATGACGATCGCGACGAGGACCGTCTCACGGTCGAGGTGTCCAATAACGGCGGCGCCACTTGGCAGGTCGTCCAAAGCCTGGCCCATGCCGACGGCTGGGTCCAGCACAGCTTCACTGTCAGCGACTATGTTCCGCTCACCTCGCAGATGAGGGTCCGCTTCAGTGCCGTGGATAATCCGAACAACTCCATTACCGAAGCGGGACTGGATGCGTTCAAGCTCTACGCCGTCGTATGCGGCCCCGTGGTCCTGGTCGGCGACCTAAACTGCGACGGCCAGGTGGGCTTTGCCGACATCAACCCGTTCGTGCTCGCGGTCACCAACCTCGCAGCCTACCTGAACCAGTATCCGGATTGCCCGCTTGAGAATCGGGACATCAACGGCGACGGCCAGTTCAACTTCGGAGACATCAATTCGTTTGTCGCGCTGCTGACTCAGTGATGCTCACGCGGGCTGCCGGCGGCCAGGCGGGTTAAGCCGCCGGTTGATCCCGGTGGCGGAGCACGGCTCAAGCGGTCGGACGACCGGCGTCGGTTCGGACCGGCCGCTTCGGAGCTTCAAGATGGATCGCCTTTTGACTTTCCGACCGCTTACGGCCATCGGCCTGTCGGCGCTTGCCGCCCTGATGCTGAACGCGGTGACCGGTGCTGCCGCAGTCGAGCTGTCGTCGGCCCGGTCCGCAGGGCCCCCGGCTGGAGACCAGTCGTCCGAGGCATCCGGCAAGCTGGCTCCGGCGGTAATCGACCGCTTCCTGGAGCAGCCCGGCCCGCTGGCGGTTTGGGTGTTTCTGACCGATAAGGGCGTGCAGTCGCCCGCGGCCCTCTCCGACTCGCTCCGACAGCTTGAAACGACCTACAACTCGCGGGCGGTCCAACGCCGGCTGCTCCGCGGCAGCCCCGCCAAGCGGGCCGGACGCATCTTCGATTTCCACGATTTGCCAGTGGTGCCCGAGTATGTCGCCGCGGTGCGCTCGGCTGCGACGCGGGTCCGGGTGGTCAGTCGCTGGCTGAACGCGGTCAGCGTGGAGGCCGGGCCGGATCAGCTTGCGCAGGTGGCGGCGTTGCCCTTCGTGCGGCGGATTCAGCCCGTGGCCCGGGCACGACGGATCGAACCGATGGGGGTGGAACGTGCCGGGCCGGTCGGCACCAAGGACCGCGACTTGCAGCCTGGCCGGCCGGACTATGGCCGGTCGGCCGCCCAACTGGCCCAGATCAACCTGATCGCCCTCCACGAGGCCGGCTTCACCGGGCAGGGCGTCATCGTCGGCATCCTCGATACCGGCTTCCATCGCACCCACGTCGCCTTCAACAATCCCGAGCGCCCCCTGGCGGTCGTGGCCGAGTACGACTTTGTGAACGGCGATCCGAACACGGAGGCCGAGCCGGGCGACTATTGGTGGCAGCATTATCACGGCACCTGGATTCTGGGAACCCTGGCCGCTTATCTGCCGGGCGAGCTGGTCGGCGGAGCCTACGACGCTTCCTTCATCCTCTGCAAGACTGAGGACACCACCGCTGAATATCCGGCTGAGGAGGATTACTACGTCGCCGGGCTGGAGTTCATCGAGTCCAATGGCGGCGATCTGGCGACGTCCTCGCTGGGCTACATCGACTGGTACACGCAGTCGGACCTGGACGGGCAGACCGCGGTGACGACCCTGGCCGTCAACATCGCCACGGCCAACGGCCTGCATTGCTGCACCGCCGCCGGAAACGAAGGGCATGATGCTGACCCGCTGACTTCTCACCTGATCGCTCCAGCCGACGCCTTCCAGGTGATTACCTGCGGCGCGGTCCGGGCTAGCGGGGCGATTACCTCTTTCAGCTCCGACGGGCCGACCGCCGACGGCCGGGTCAAGCCCGAGGTGCTGGCTCGGGGATATCGCACGGCAACCGTGGCCCCCGACGACGACCAGGACTACGACACGGTCGACGGGACCTCGCTTTCGACGCCCCTGGTGGCCGGGGCGGTGGCCTGCCTGGTGCAGGCCCATCCGGACTGGACTGTGGACCAGATGCGGATGGCCCTGTGCTACACCGCCGGCGACTTCGTGACCAGCGGCACCTACGACCCTTTGTATGTCCGTGGCTACGGCATCATCAACGCCTTTGCCGCGGCCAACCCGCCCGACTGCAACGGTAATGGCGTCAGCGACTGGAGTGACATAGCCGAGGGAACGAGCCAGGATTGCAATGGCAACGCCATCCCGGACGAGTGCGATCTGGCCGGCGGAACCAGCTCAGACTGCAACGCGAACGCCATCCCCGATGAATGCGATCTGAGCTCCGGTTACAGTCAGGACTGCAATCTGAACGACCTTCCCGACGAGTGCGAGATCGCCGCCGGCACCGTCCCTGACTGCAACTCCAATGGTGTGCCGGACCAGTGCGATCTGGATTACGGGTACAGCCCGGACTGCCAGCCTAACGGGATGCCCGACGAATGCGATATCGCCGCCGGCCTCAGCCTGGACTGCACCGCCAACGGCTTCCCGGATGAATGCGAGCTGGATTGCGACGGCAACGGGGTGGCCGACAGTTGCGATATCGCGGCCGGCACCGCCCGGGACTGCAACCACAACCAGATGCCCGACCAGTGCGACATCAGCCTGGGGATCAGCCTCGACGAAGACGGGGACGGGATCCCCGATGAATGCGAGCTGTGCACCGGTGACCTGAACGGTGACCGGCAGGTCGACTTCCGGGACGTCAATCCGTTCGTCCAGTACCTGGTTGACCACACCGCCTGGCAGGCCGCCTACCCCGACTGCGATCCGCGCAACGGCGACATCAACGGCGACGGGACCTACCCGTCCCCACGTGACGTTAACCCGTTTGTGATGCTGCTGGTTGGTAACTCGCTGCCGATCGGGTGCCCGTGATAAAGTGAGGACCTGTCGGCCCCGGCGGTCGGATGAGTCGCGGACCCCGCGGCCTTCTACGGCCGACACCGGGGTGCCCCGCCACCATGCGCCGCTGAATCCCTCAGGTCGGTTCAGGACCAGCGCCGACGCCACCAGTAGATCACTCCCAGCATGGAGCCGGTGGCCATCAACATTATGATGTAGAAGGAAGCGATGTGCTCGTGGGGCAGGGGAATCTTCACGTTCATCGAGAAGGCGCTGACCACGAAGGTTGGCACCATGATCGCCAGCATGATGATGTTGAGCGTCTTCATCAGCGAGTTGAGGTTGTTGCCGACGATCGAGGCCCGCGCGTCCATCAGCCCGCCGACCACCTGCGAGTAGGTCTTGGCCTGCTCATGGCACTGATTGTTCTCGATGATCAGGTCGTCCAGGAACTCCAGGTTCTCCTGGCTGAAGCCCAGCTTGGCCGCGTTGTTCTTGAGCTTCTCGATCAGCACCGCATTGGAAGTAATGCCATTGAGGTAGTAGACCAGGCTCTTCTCCAGCGTGAAAAGATGCACCAGATGCTTGTTTTCCATGGAGGTGTTGATCTGGTGCTCCAGGTTGCTGGAGATCATGTTGATCGCCCGCAGGTGCTCCACGAAATGAAAGATGGCCCGGTAGATCAGCTTCAAGACCAGGTCGTGCAGCGACTGCACCCGCAGAAACGGTCGCCCTTCGAACAGCGGGGCCTCGTCCGCCATCACGATTATCAGCCGGTCCTTGAACAGGAATACCCCGGTGGAAGCGATTCGAAACACGAACTGGTCGGCCTCGCAGTAATTCTTCGGCCGCTTGAAGATCATGGCCACATGGTCGGGCTCGAATTCCAGGCGCGACAGCTCGTCCGGGTCCAGGGCTGAATTCAGCGTGTGCTCATCCAGCTTCAGATCGTCGATCAGGTGCCGCTTCTCCGCCTCATCCGGCGCGACATAAACCAGCACCGGAGCGTCGGCTGCCTCGGTCTCAACGACCCGTCCGTTGGAGATGGCCAAGCGTCGCACCATGCATCTGCTCCCGGCGCCAGGGTGACAGGCGTACTCACCCCGTAGGACTGATATATCGTCGAATGTCGGCTAGGTCCAGTTTGCCAGCCGGTCGGCAGGCCTGCGCCGGGCTACTGCCGCCCCGACCCGAGCCGGCGCACCACCACCGTTCGGGCGAAGATGTCACCCAGCCGCTGCCGGTTTCGGGACAGGACCACCAGCAGGCTGAGCACCCAGAGAGGGGGCAGCATCTCGACCAGGCGCAGAAGATTTCGGATCACGGTCTGGCCCCAGGCGGGGGGGGCTGCCGATTCTGACAAGATCCGGGTTCCGACGAGCAGTTTGCCCAGGCTCCGCCGGGTTGCCAGTTCGATGACCAGGCAGTAGGCGACGTGGCCGCAGCAACTGGCCGCCCACCACAGCAGTGTGGACTGCTCGGGCAGCTTCCCGGTGGCCGCATCGCTCCCTACGGCCCAGCCGCTCAGCTCGCGCAATCCGCGTTGCCAATCGACCCGCAGCAGAAGGGCGGCGGCGGCGCCGAAGGGCACAAAGTCCACCGCCCAGCCCAGCAGCCGTTGAAAGGCCAGGGCCGGCGCATGGCCCTCCGGGAGGGCCACGCCACCAACCATGCTGCCACGTCGAAGCAGGATCAATGCGGCCAGGATCGCGAACAGCACCAGCAGGGTAACGCTCTGGAGCCAAGGCAGGTGGGGCCCGGGTCGGGGTTGCTGCCGGAAGACCTCCGCCGCCTCCAGGGTGGCTTCGACCACGTCGGCGTCCGGGCGGCCGAAGCGGAGGTACAGATTACCGGACGCGTCGCGCATCGAGAGCACCACGTGCTGGTTGAAGCCGAACGCCGCCTCGTAGCGTTTCACGTGAAACCCGGAAGGCAGCGACGAAAGGTGCAGGGGGGTGACACGCCATTCAGGGTGCTCGGAGTCCGGCTGGGAGAGCAGTCGTAGGGCGCTCACCTCCTGTCCGCCGTCGGCGGCCAAGCTGGCTAGGACCGCGGTCGGAACTCGACCGACCTGAACGACCCAGAAGTCCTGGCAGGTCGCGGGGCATGGGATGCTGGCCGCAGGGCGCCAAAGGCCCGAATCGGGGTCCAGCCAGGTATATTGGATTCGCTGGCTGTGGGGTAAAGCTGCGAAGAGCCAGATGGCCTGGTGAATGACGGCCAGGCGTGGCGGGGTCGGCCCGTCGTGGGGCAGCCAGTGGGGAGCAGCCGCGATTGCCGCCCAGCCCCATGGCTCGTAGCGGACCAGGCTGCACGGCGCCTGGCCGGGGTCGAAGGGCCGGGTGGTCTGGGCAGGGGGTTGGCCGATCGGCTGCGGCAGAGCCCCGCTGCGGGGCGAGCGGACCAGGGCTAGCAGTCCGTCGTCGCCGGTCATGGCCAGCGGGCGGTCCCGGTCGGGCAGATCAAGGCAGCGGGACCAGGTTTCCCCGTCGTTGGCGTAAAAGCTGCCATCTTCAACAAAAGCGAACAGCACCCCACCCGAGACCGCCAAGTCGGTCACCGGGGCGTTGAGCGGCTCCAGGCTCTGGAAGGGCCCGCTGATTCCACGGCGACATACCTGGGTCTGCGATCCGGTGACCATGGCCAGCCAAAGGGTGTTTTCGTCGGCTGCTGCCAGGATCGTGGGCTCGGCGGCGGCAGCCATCGGGTGGCAAGCCGCCACCGGCAGGCTAAGCAGCGCGATCAATCGCCAGAGGACCTGGGGCCTGCGGTCGGTTGCCAACCGGCGGCTGGCGGCTGCCGGGCGGCGGTCCGTGAGTTTCATGGGCTGGCCAGTCGGGTTCACGGTTGGAGGCCGCTTGGCTGAGGGGCGTCAATCTCTTCGCTTTCCCCGCGCCAGCCGGCGGGAAACTCGAACAAGTCCTGGCCTAGGTCGGGCCGGAGCCTGGCCCAAAGAATGTCCAGGCGCAACTCGGCTTGACTGTCCGGCCAGCAGATGACGTAGCGTCGTGGCGTGAGCGGCCCGTCGGCGCCTACCATCCGGTAGTCGGATAACTGGGCGTGCAAGACGAGCTGGCCGTCGGGGAGACGGTCCATGACTTCGATGGGCTGATAGGGCGGGCGGGGATCCAGGCGAATTTCCCGCCATCCGACCGGCTGGCCCCCAGACCCCAGCCGGACGTAGACCAGGCGATGGTCCTGTCCATCAACGCGCAACAGCGGCAACTGACCCCCATCCAGGCTTTCGGGTAACGGTCGAAGCATCAGCGCGTCAAGCAGCTCGTTGGGCGGCACCGGGAGCCTGCGACTGGTGGGTTGGCCCACGCGGTGCCAGGAGCCCCACCATAGCTTTCGGGCGTCCGGGACGTCGACCCACAACCAGTACTGGGCCTCATTGGAACCGAACTGGGCAACCGAGCCGGCCAGCGAGCGAACGTCGAAGCGGAGCGATTGAGGCGGCATAAAGACCAGCCCGGCTTCATGACCTAGAAAGCTGTGGAGCTTGCCGTCGGCGTCGCGGAACTTGAATGAAACCAGGGCCGAGCATTGAAGTGGTCGGTTCAGCCGAGTCAGGTTGTCGTTGACCCGCTCCAGTGCCTCCCGCCGACTGGCCGGCGGCTGGGCCGGGGGAGCCGGACAGCCGCTCAGAACCACCGCCATTGCGATCAGGACGAGCTGGCAGATCGTCGCAGGTAGCCCGGCTTTGGCGGCAGCGGCCGGCGGTTGCGAACCCGTGGGGGGCGCCTGCGAGCGGCCGCGGCCGGTCGGAAATCCGGGGGCGGTAATGATCTCGTGCAGCGGGTCAGCCATCGGCTTGCTCCTGACCGGGTACGAGGCCGGGCTCTGTCGATCCGCCGCTGATCACCAGCTCCAGTTGCTGACCCAACTGATCGAGCCGGGCCTCGTCGAGCTCGGGCCGTAGGAGTTGGTAGGATTGGCCGGTGTGCGGCATGATGAATTCCCAGGTTTCGCGCCCGTTGCCGGTTGTGGTCCGCTCCAGCCGGAGGATCTTCTTCCGCCACAAGAGCAGGGCCAGCAGGAAGCGGAACTGGGCGGCTTGCGGCTGGTCGGTTTCCTGTAGTTGCTCGAACAGGTGACAGAGGGCCTGGAGGTCGAAGGTTCGCGGTTTGCGTTCGTCGGGCTGTGAGCGACGGGTCCTCCAGCGGGCGATCGGCGTGGGTTGGGCCGGCGGACTGCATGCCAGGCAGTAGTCCTGCCGCTGGTAGCCGTGAGGGGTGTCGTACAGGAACACCTGGAGCGGTTGGCTAGGGGCGAAGGCTCGGCCGCAGCCGCCGCACACCTCTGCCCGTCGCGGCACAGTCCAGTCAGTAGCCATTGCGCCAGCTCCGAGGTTTCCGCACCGGGCCGGATTATAGACGGTCAGCCGGAGGCTGGTCGATCGGTCGGCGGCTGGCGGCGAGCATCGAGAAAGGACTGTAGAATGATCTGGGCGGCGAGGGCGTCGCGCCACTTGCGGCGGGTGGTTTGGCGGGTGCCGGCCAAATGGGTGTCGGCCTGCATGGTGGTAAGTCGCTCATCCCAGAGGTGGACGGGGAGGTTGCCGCGCTGTTGGAGCAGGGCGGCCAGATCGCGGACGAGCCTGGTTTGGGGGCTGTCGGACCCATCCATGTTGAGGGGCAGGCCGAGGACGATGCCGGTGGCGTGGTTCTGGGCGGCCCAGGCGAGAATGTGGTCGGCATCGAGTGAGGGTTGCCCGCTGGCGGGGAGGGTTCCGATGGGGGTGGCCAGACGGCTTTGGGGGTCGGTGGCGGCCAAGCCGATGCGGCGTGTTCCGTAGTCGATTCCGATCCACCGTCCCATAATAACAGCCCTGGAGGGTTGGCAAATGGGTCAGTCGCCCGTCACGCCGGGCGGTCGGCCAGAAAGGGAGGGGCGGCCGGCGGCGATGCGAAGCAGGCGGCGTCGGGACGGAAAAAATACCGCGCGGGCCCTTGCATTCCAAGGGGGCCGGCAGGAAAATGCGAAGTTTGCAAGATCGCCAGGTGTGAGACGCGACGGATCGCTCGGGATTGCTGATCGTTAAGCGAATCAGGCCGGGGAAGTCTGTCTGCGCGGGACCGTGCCGCGCGGGGCGGTGGGGGGTTTGTCCTGCGCCGGGGCGATTGGGTGGCGGTCGGGGCGGAGTTCCATTGTCAAACGCTGAGGGTGTGTGGGATGCAGATCAACTACGTTCGTGACTTCAGCCGATACGGCGACGCCATAGAGGTGCCGAATCTGATTCGGCTTCAGACGGAATCGTACGCGCGTTTCCTCCAGGCGGAGGTTCCGCCGGAGCAGCGTAAGCCGATCGGCCTGGAGGGTCTGCTGCGAGAAGTCTTCCCGATTGAGAGTTATGACGGGAATGTTCACCTTGAGTATGTAGATTACGCGTTGGATCCGCCGCGGTATACCCCGGACGAGTGCCGCGAGCTGGGGCTGACGTACGGGATGCCGTTCCGGATCCGGGTGCGACTGCGTCGGAAGGACGCCGAGGAGGTCCAGGAAGAATCGATTTATCTGGGCGAAATCCCGATCATGATCGGGGGTGGGGAGTTCATCGTCAACGGATCGGAACGGGTGATCGTTTCGCAGCTTCACCGTTCGCCGGGGGTGGATTTCGTCAAGGAGTCGACGGAGGGGGACCGGGCGTTGCACGCCTGCCGGATCATTCCCGAGCGTGGCTCGTGGATCGAGATCAACGTAACGCGGAAAGACGTGCTGGCGGTGCGGATCGACCAGAGCAGCAAGATTCCGGCCACGACGTTTCTGCGGGCCATGGACGCGAAATACGGCAGCACGGAAGCGATCATCCGGGCGTTCTACCCGGTCAAGACCACGCGGGTCGCGAACCTGAAGCCGGACATGTGGACGGTTGGGCCGGTGGTGGACCCGGACACGGGCGAAGAGCTGGTGGGAGCGGGCCGGCAAATCGGGGAGGCGCTGAACAAGATTCGGGAGTCGGCGATCAAGCAGATTGACGTGATCGGGAAGATGAGCGACCCGATCATCCTGAACACGCTGGCCGAGGACGGGGCGCAGAGCCACGAAGAGGCCCTGATGCGGATCTACGCCCGGCTGCGTCCGGGGAATCCGGTGCAACTGGACAAGGCCCGGAAGCTATTCCAGGAGAAGTTTTTCGATGAGAACCGGTACCGATTGGGGAAGGTTGGCCGTTTCCGGCTGAATCGGAAGTTCGAGAAGGGGATTCCCGAGACCGAGATGGTTCTGCGGTCGGAGGACCTGGTAGAGTCGCTGCGTTACATCATGGCCCTGCGGGCCGGGGAGGGGCAGGTGGACGACATCGACCACCTTGGCAACCGGCGGCTGCGGACCATCGATGAGCTGGCATCCGACGAGCTGCGGAAGGGGTTCCTCAAGCTGCGACGGACGGTGCAGGAGCGGCTGAGCCTGAAGAGTCCAGAAGAGATCGGCAAGATCGCCGAGCTGGTGAACACCAAGAGCATCTCGAGCAGCATCGACTTTTTCTTCGGGCGCAGCGAGCTGTCGCAAGTGGTCGACCAGACCAACCCGCTGGCGCAGTTGACGCACGAGCGGCGGCTGTCGGCGTTGGGGCCGGGTGGACTGAACCGGAAGCGGGCGGGGTTCGAGGTCCGGGATGTGCACATCAGCCATTACGGGCGGATCTGTCCGATCGAGACGCCGGAAGGGGTCAACATCGGGCTGATCGCGTCGCTGGGCATCTACAGCTCGGTCGACGAATACGGTTTCCTGACGACGCCGTACCGGAAGGTGGTTCGGGGTAAAGTGAACGGCGAGGTGGTCTACCTCCGGGCCGACGAGGAGATGCGGGCGACCCTGGCTCCGCCGGACGTGGTGGTGCCGGAGATTGACAGTCGGCAACTTCCGCCCATTCAGACCAAGGAGGAATACCTGGTCCGCAGTCGGAACGGCGACCGGGACCGGAAGGCGGCTCCACTGAAGACGGGGACACTGCTGGGGCGGGTGCGTGGGGAACTCCAGCAGGTGACGGCGGAGGGGGTTGACTACGTGGATATTTCGCCCAAGCAGACGGTGGGCGTGTCGGCGGCGCTGATTCCGTTTTTGGAACACGACGACGCCAACCGGGCGCTGATGGGCTCGAACATGCAGCGGCAGGCGGTACCGCTGCTGAGGACCGAGCCGCCGATCGTGGCGACGGGTCTGGAGCGGGCGGTGGCGGCCAACAGTGGGATGGTGGTACGGGCGCGCAAGGGCGGACGGGTCACCTACGTCGACGCGCGGCGGATCGTGATCGATTACACCGATGAATACGTGCTGCGCAAATTCGTCGGGCTGAACGAGCGGACTTGCCTGAACCAGAAGCCGATCGTCCGGCTGGGCGAACGGGTCAAGAAGGACCAGATCATCGCCGACGGGGCGGCCACCTGCCGCGGCGAACTGGCCCTGGGGCGGAATGTGCTGGTGGCGTTCCTCACTTTTGACGGGTTCAATTTCGAGGATGCGATCCTGATTTCGGAGCGGCTGGTCAAGACCGATGCGTTCACGAGCATCCATATCGAGTCGCACGAGATCGAGATCCGCGAGACCAAGTTGGGGCGTGAGGAGTTCACCCGCGACATCCCCAATGTATCGGAACGGGCGCTGCGGAACCTGGACGAGCGCGGGATCGTCCGGATCGGGACGCGGGTGGGTCCGGGCGACATTCTGGTGGGCAAGGTCTCCCCCAAGAGCAAGACCGAGCTGAGCCCGGAGGAGAAGCTGCTGCATGCGATTTTCGGGCGGGCCGGGGAAGATGTGAAGAACGATTCGCTGGAGCTTCCGGCGGGCCAGGAGGGGATCGTGATCGGGGCCAAGCACTTCAGCCGACGGACCCACCTGAGCGAGGAGCAGAAGAAGCAGGTGGATGCCCAGATCCGTGCGTTCCAGACCGAATGCGACTTGCAGCGGGTGAAGCTCTTCCGGCAGATGATCGAGGAGATCGAGAAGGTCACCGAGCAGGTGCAGGTCGATCCGAACACCCGTCAGAAGCTGGGCAAGAGCGAAAACCCGGACGTCATTTTGGAGCAGATCGAGACTTTCTCGCTGAAGTGGATCAAGCCGGCCAGCAAGAGCGACGAGGCCGAGACCATCTATAACCGCTACTGGCCGCGGATCGCAGAGATTGCCAAGGAGTGCAAGCGACGGCTGGAACACATGAAGCGCGGGGACGAGCTTCCGGCCGGCGTGCTGGAGAAGGTCAAGGTTTATGTTGCGACCAAGCGGACGCTATCGGTGGGCGACAAGATGGCCGGGCGGCACGGGAACAAGGGCGTGATCGCCAAGATTTTGCCGGAAGAGGACATGCCGTTTCTGGAGGATGGCACGCCGGTGGACATCGTCTTGAACCCGCTGGGGGTGCCGAGCCGCATGAATGTCGGGCAGATTCTGGAGACACATCTGGGCTGGGCGGCGGCGGTTTTGGGGTTCCAGGTCATCAGCCCGGTTTTCGACGGAGCCACCGAGGCTCAGATCCGGGCCTGCGTCGCGGAGGCTAACGAGCGAGTGCGACAGCGGCGGGATGACCCGGAGGTCATCCGCAGTGCCGGTCAGACCCGCGAACTGCTGGCCGAGATGCCGCTGACCGGGAAGGTGACGCTGTACGACGGGCGCACCGGGGAGCCGTTCGAGCAGCCGGTGACGGTCGGCTACATCTACATGATGAAGCTGCACCACCTGGTGGATGACAAGATTCACGCCCGGTCGACCGGGCCGTACAGCCTGATCACTCAGCAGCCGCTGGGCGGGAAGGCCCGGACCGGGGGACAGCGTTTCGGCGAGATGGAGGTCTGGGGGCTGGAGGCCTATGGGGCGGCGTACATCCTTCAGGAGCTGCTGACCGTCAAGAGCGACGATGTGGAGGGCCGGACCAAGATTTACGAGAGCATGGTGAAGGGCACTCACACGCTGGATGCCGGCACGCCGGTGTCGTTCGACGTGTTGTGCAACGAGATCCGCGGGCTGGGACTGAATATTCAGCTCGAGAAGCGGCGGCTGCTGTGAGGCGCCGGTCAGGATCCACCGTGGAGAGCAGCGGTATGACCGAAGTGGTTTACGGGACGGGCAAAGACGTAACCCCGGAGCAACTGGCAGAGTTCTACCGTCGGCTCAACCACGATATCGCCGCCAAGCCGGAGCAGATTCGGCGGATGACCGAGAACAGTGCGGCGTTCGTGACGGCGTTCGTGGGCGGCAGGCTGATCGGGATCGCGCGGGGGGTGTGCGACGGGCTGCGGGGATACCTGACCGAGTGCAAGCTGGACCCGGCCTATCAGGGGCCGGCGGCGGTCACGCGGACCGACGGGCGCATCGAGCACGATACGCACGGGATTGCCACCGAGATGGCCCGGCGGGTTCTGGACAAGATGTACGCCGACGGCGTCCAGCGCGTCGATCTGGTCGCCTACGGCACCGAGGTTGACTTCTGCGAAGAACTGGGGTTCCGGCAGGCGCGCGGGCTGGTCGGCATGACCATGCGGTCGGAAGACTGGATCGCCAGCGCCGCGAAAGTCCGCCGGGGTTCGGAGTAGGCAGGAAATAGCCCGGCCGGGGGCTGCGGGTTCGCCCGGCAGCCTGGCCGGCCGCGACCGAGAGGTACGATCGCAATGGCTGAAACCGTGTATGACCGGATCAACGACTTCACCGCGGTCCGCATCTCACTGGCTTCGCCCAACGATATCCGGGCCTGGTCGTTCGGCGAGGTGAAGAAGCCGGAGACCATCAACTACCGCACCTACCGGGCGGAAAAGGATGGTCTGTTCTGCGAACGCATCTTCGGGCCGGAACGAGACTGGGAATGCTTCTGCGGCAAGTACAAGGGGACCAAGCACAAGGGCATGATCTGCGACCGGTGCGGGGTGAAGGTGACCCATAGCCGGGTACGCCGAAAACGGATGGGACACATCAACCTGGCTGCCCCGGTGGTCCACATCTGGTTCTTCAAGGCCATGCCCAGCCGCCTGGGGACCCTGCTGGACATGAAGACCTCGGACCTGGAAAAGATCATCTACTTTCAGGATTACGTGGTGGTCGATCCGGGCGGCTCGAAACTGGAACCCAAACAACTGCTTACCGAGGAGGAATACCGGCGGGCGGTGGAAGAGTACGGGGACACGGGGTTCCGAGCCCTGATGGGAGCCGAAGCCATCCGGGAACTGCTGATGCAGCTCGACCTGACCCAGCTTTCAGCGGAGCTGCTGGAGGGGCTGCGGAAGACCAACAGTAAGCAGAAGATCAAAGAACTCTCCCAGCGGCTCAAGCTGGTGGAAGCGATCCGCAAGAGCGGCAACGAGCCGCAGTGGATGGTGCTGGAGGTCATCCCGGTCATCCCGCCCGACCTGCGGCCGCTGGTTCTGCTGGACAGCGGGAACTTCGCCAGCAGCGATCTGAATGATCTGTACCGTCGGATCATCAACCGCAACAATCGGCTGAAGAAGCTGATTGATCTGAACGCGCCCGAGGTGATCATCCGGAATGAGAAGCGGATGCTCCAGCAGGCGGTGGATGCGCTGTTCGACAACGGGCGGTGCCGCCGACCGGTGCTGGGTTCCAGCAACCGTCCGCTGAAGTCGCTGACCGACATGATCAAGGGCAAGCAGGGCCGGTTCCGCGAGAATCTGTTGGGCAAACGGGTGGATTACTCGGCCCGGTCGGTGATCGTGGTGGGGCCGGAGCTGAAGCTGCATCAGTGCGGGCTGCCCAAGAAGATCGCGCTGGAGCTTTATCAGCCGTTTATCATTCGCAAGCTGCGGGAGCGTGGGCTGGCCGACACGATCAAGAGCGCCAAGAAGATGCTGGAACGCCGGGATCAGCCCATCTGGGACATTTTGGAGGAGGTAATCTATCAGCATCCGGTGCTGCTGAACCGGGCTCCCACCCTGCACCGGATGGGCATTCAGGCGTTCGAGCCGGTGCTGGTGGAGGGGAACGCGATCAAGATTCACCCGCTGGTGTGCAAGGGGTTCAACGCAGACTTTGACGGCGACCAGATGGCCGTGCACCTGCCGCTGTCGATCGAGGCTCAGGCCGAGGCCCACGTGCTGATGATGAGCACCAACAACATCTTCAGCCCGGCCAACGGGTCGCCGATCATGTCGGCCTCCCAGGACATGGTGATGGGGGTTTACTATCTGACCGTGGCCCATCCGGGGGAGGCGGGCGAGCGCCCGAAGGGTCGAGAGCGCTCGTTTGCCAGTCCGCAGGAGGCGATTCTGGCCTACACCATGCGGCAGATCGGCATTCACACCCTGATCCAGGTGCGGATCGACCGGGACCGGGTGGTCGACAGTAAAGACGGGCTGGCCCAGCCGGCTCCGGCCAACCGGAGGATCCTGACCACCGCTGGGCGCTGCATTTTCAACGACATTCTGCCGCCCCAGATGGCTTTCTACAATTACACGCTGGGCAAGGGGATTTCGCGGGTGATTGCGGACTGCCACGCGCTGCTGGGGCGGGCCGCGACCATCGAGCTTCTGGACCGGATCAAGGACCTGGGGTTCAAGTACAGCACCCTGGCGGGCCTTTCGTTCGCCCTGACGGACTTGCGGATTCCGGAGAAGAAGCAGAAGATCATCGAGGCCGCCCAGCGGGTGGTCGATCGGGTCGAGCGGAACTACCAGAACGGCGTGATTACGCCGATGGAGCGTCACAACCAGCTCATCGACATCTGGGTGCATGCGCGCGAGCAGGTGACCCAGGAGATGATGAATGCGCTGAAGAATGACTGGCGCTACGCCAACGGGGAGGAGGCCCGTCCGGGCGACCCGAAGGCCAAGCCGTACCTGAACCCGATTTTCGTAATGACCGACTCGGGGGCCCGCGGTTCGGTGGACCAGATTCGGCAACTGGCCGGGATGCGAGCTTTGATGGCCAAACCGTCCGGCGAGATCATCGAAGCGCCGATCAAGGCCAACTTCCGCGAGGGGCTGACGGTGCTGGAGTACTTCAGCTCCACTCACGGGGCCCGCAAGGGTCTGGCCGACACCGCGCTCAAGACCGCAGATTCCGGGTACCTGACGCGCAAACTGGCCGATGTGGCTCAGAACGTCATCGTCAACGAACGTGACTGCGGCACGATCGAGGGGGTCACCAAGAGCACCATCTACCGGGGGGAGGAAGTGGCGGTCAAGCTATCGGAGCTGATCGTGGGCCGGGTGGCCCGCGACACCATCCGCGATCCGCGCACCGACGAGATCATCGTCCGCGAGAACGAGCTGATTACGCCGGAAATCGCCCGCCGGCTGGAGGCCAAGCCCGAGGAAGGTGGTCTGGGCCTGGAGAGCATTCGGGTGCGCAGCCCGCTGACCTGCGAGAGCCGGTTGGGCGTGTGCGCCCGGTGCTATGGGGCCGACCTGTCGACCGGGCAGTTGGTCGAGGAAGGGCTGGCGGTCGGGATCATTGCCGCGCAGTCCATCGGGGAGCCTGGCACCCAGCTCACGATGCGGACCTTCCACACCGGCGGGGTGGCCAGCCGGGCGGTGATCGAAAGCGAAATCACCGCCTTGCAGCCGGGCATCCTGGTCTACCACTCTCTCAACGCAGTCCAGATGCAGGACCCGGAGACCGGCAAGACCATCTGGCGGGTGCTCAAGCGTAACGGTGAAGTGGCGATCAATGATGAGAAGGGCCGCGAACTGGAGCGGTACCGGGTGCCGTACGGGGCGGCGGTGCTCTTCCCGGATGGAGAGAGGGTTGGCGGCCGCACGGTGATCGTCCAGTGGGACCCGCACTTCACCCCGATGCTGGCCGAGAAGGCCGGCTTTGTGCGTTTCCAGGATATCGTGGATGGCGAGACGGTCCGGGCAGAGAAGGAAGGCCAGGAGGGCAGCAAATATGTGGTCGTCGAACACAAGGGCGACAAGCACCCGCGGATCATTATCGAAGACCGACAGGGCGAGATTCTGGACTTCCACCACTTGCCGGCCAAGGCCCGGATCGAGGTGAAGGAGGGCGATCCGGTCACGCCGGGAACGCTGCTGGCTCGTCAGCCGCGGGAGATCGCCGGCACTGAGGACATCACCGGGGGGCTTCCGCGGGTGACGGAGATCTTCGAGGCCCGCAAGCCGCGGGAGCCGGCGGTGATGGCCGAGATTTCCGGGGTGGTTTCGCTTCAGACCGACCGGCGGCGTGGCAAGATGACGATCATCGTCAGGTCGGAGGGCGGGATGGAGCGGGAACATCATGTGCCCCAGGATAAGCAGCTTCTGGTGCACGCCGGGGACAAGGTCGAGGCCGGTACGCCGCTGATCGAGGGCCCGCTGATTCCGCATGACATTTTGCGAATCAACGGCGAAGAAGACCTCCAGCGCTACCTGCTGAAAGAGATCCAGGCCGTTTACCGGCAGCAGAATGTGAGCATCAACGACAAGCACATCGAGATCATACTGGCGCAGATGCTGCGCAAGGTGAAGATCGAGAACGAGGGCGACTCTTGTTTCCTGCCCAATGAGGTGGTGGATAAGTTCCGTTTCCGCGATGAGAACCTGCGGCTGGCCAAGTGCGTCAAGATTTTGGAGCCTGGCAGCACCGACTTCCGGGTCGGTCAGATCGTGACCCGGGAGGAGTTCCAGGCCAAGAACGAGGCAGTGGAGAGCGAGGGCGGGACGCCAGCCAAGGGTCGCAAGCCCAGGCCCGCCAGCGCCAAGACCCTGCTGCTGGGCATCACCAAGGCCAGCCTCCAGAGCGAGTCGTTCATTTCCGCGGCCTCGTTCCAGGAGACCACCAAAGTGCTGACCCAGGCCGCCTTGGCCGCGGCGGAAGACAAGCTGGTCGGTCTGAAAGAGAACGTCATCCTGGGCCGACTCATCCCGGCCGGGACGGGTTTCAAGGGCTATCAGGACCTCAAGATCAAATACGCCGAGGCGCCCGAGGCAGCTTCGGCGCCGCGGACGTTTGTCGAAACCCCGCTGGAGTCCGCTTTCAGCACGCTGACCGACACGGCGGCGCTGCTGGCACGTTCGTCGAGCCTGGCGGCTCGGGAAATGCCCGCCGACGCGCCCAGCGGCGCGCCGGGAGTATGAATGGCTCGGCGGCGTGGACGCGACGCATCAGTCGGAAGACAAAGCACTGGCGAGCGGGAGCCGGTCGACATTGTGGGTTCAGATTCGCGTTTCGGATGGATGCGCCGCGGGTGGTAGCCCGACTGGACTCTGACGGTCGGGGCCTCGGTGGCCGGTGAGCTTGATCGGGCGGGGTGCAGGCCGAAGCGAGGTGCGGTAGGGGGACGCAGCTCGCCGGTCTGAGCGGAACGACTTGAACCGGTGGCCGATCGGGGGTCGATCAGGCCGGTGGGATGCCGTACTTGGCCATTTTGTCGCGGAGCGTGGTTCGGGGGATGCCCAGTCGCTGAGCGGCGCGGGCCTGATTGTTGTCGCATTGGCGCAGGGCGAGCAGGATCATCCGGCGTTCGATGTCGGCGACGGTATCGTTGAGGCTGAGCCGTCCGTTCTCGGCCGGCACCCAGGCCGGGGGCGGCTGAGTGGTATCCGAGCCCAGCGGCAGGATGTGCTGGGGTCGGATCTCCCCGTCGCCGCAGAACGCCAGGGCCCGCTCCAGAACGTGTTCGAGCTCGCGGACGTTTCCGGGCCAGGTGTGGCGCATCAGTTCGTCCATGGCGTGGACGGAGATTTCGACTGGTCGGCCGCCGACCAGGGAGGCGTGCTTCTGGACGAAATGCCGGGCCAGAATCGGGATATCGTCCGGCCGCTCGCGCAGCGGGGGAATGGTGAAGCTGATGACGTTGAGCCGGTAATACAGGTCTTCGCGGAAGCGGCCCTCCTTGACCAGTTTGAGCAGGTCGCACTTGGTGGTGCAGATCAACCGGACATTCACGCGGACCGGCTGTTCGCCTCCGACCCGCTCGAACTCCTGCTGCTCGACCACCCGGAGCAGCTTGACCTGGAGGTCGGTGGGGATGTCGTCCACCTCGTCGACCAGCATGGTGCCGCCGTGGGCCAGTTCGAAGCGCCCGGCCTTCTGGCGAATGGCCCCGGTGAAGGCGCCTTTCTCGTGCCCGAACAGCTCGCTCTCCAACACCGAAGGCTGCAAAGCGGCACAACTGAAACGGACCAGCGGCTTGGAAGCCCGGGCGCTGTGGGCGTGAATGGCCTCGGCGAACAGCTCCTTGCCGGTTCCGCTTTCGCCCAGCAGCAGAATGGTACGGTCGGTGGCGGCCGCGGCCCGGACCTGTTCGAACAGCCGTTTCATCACCTGGCTGCGGGCGACCAGCTTGCCGAATGAGGCGACTTCCTGGGCCTGGGACGACTGCTGGCGGGTGGCAAACAAACGATCGAGCTTGGCCAGCAACTCTTGGGTGGTGAACGGCTTGGTAATGTAGTCGTAAGCCCCGCGTTTGATCGCCAGCACCGCGGTATCCACGGTGGCGTAGGCGGTCATCAGGATGACCTCGACTTCCGGGTGAGCCTGCTTGACGTAGGTCAGCAGGTCCAGCCCGCTCAGGCCGGGCATACGGACATCGGTGACCACCACGTCGATCGGACGGGCGTCAAATATGCGTCGTGCGGCCTGGGCGTCGGCCGCTTCGTAGACTTCGTATCCATGCTCGCTGAGTTCGATCTGCAAGGTGATCCGCTTGAGCGGCTCATCGTCGACCACCAGGACCCGGCCCGCCATAGCGCTCCCTCGTCAACTCGCGGGGCCGACCGGGCCCGGGGCTTCCGGCCGGCCGCACCCATTGCAACCTAAACCGGACCGCCGATCAACCCGCCGGCAAGGGGGTTGATGGTCCGGGCCGGATGTGAGGCGGCGGAAGCTGTGGCCGGGTCTCGGGCCAGGCGCGGTTGCCCTGGTCGAGCCTGCCGCCCGGGGATGACCGGTCCTGATCCCGCTTATAATCCACTAGACTGTGAAGGGGACCAGTGGGAGCCAGTTTTTTCGAGTGACTTCTGCCGCCGAATATGCAGCGTGCCGCCGGGACATTGAGACTTTTCGTCGATGAGGTTCGCATCGAGGTCCGCGGCGGTCGGGGCGGCGACGGGTGCGTGAGCTTTCGGCGAGAGAAGTTCGTCCCCAAAGGCGGACCGGACGGTGGGGACGGCGGCCGCGGCGGATCAGTCTACCTGGTCGCCCGATCCGGCGTGGACACCCTCCTGGACCTGGCCGGGCGACACCATTACCAGGCCGAAGATGGCCGACCGGGGTCAGGCGGCAACCGCACGGGTCGCAGCGGCCGAGACCTGCTGGTCACCGTCCCGACTGGCACGCTGGTATACGACGAAGCGACCGGCCGCCTGCTGAAGGACCTGGTCCACGACCAGCAGCGAATCTGTGTGGCCCGGGGCGGACGACCGGGACGGGGAAATGCGGCGTTCGCCAGCCCGACCAACCAGGCCCCTCATTACAGCGAACCGGGCCTGGAGGGCCAGCATCGCAGACTCCGGCTGGAGCTGAAGCTGATCGCGGACATCGGGCTGGTCGGTCTGCCCAACGCGGGCAAGAGCACCCTGCTGTCGCGGTTGACCAGTGCCCGGCCCAAAATTGCCGACTACCCATTCACTACCCGGCAGCCGCAACTGGGCATCATGGAACTGCCCGGCTACCGGCGGCTGGTGCTGGCGGACCTGCCGGGGCTGATCGAAGGTGCCCACGAGGGCGTCGGACTGGGCGATGAGTTCCTGCGGCACATCGAACGCACCCGGGTCATCCTACACCTGATCGACCTGTGCCCGCCGGCCGGCAGCCCCTCGATCGAAACGGCGTACCGGATCGTCCGCACCGAGATCGAAAAATACAGCGCGGCTCTGGCCCAGCGGACTGAGATCGTGGTCGGCAGCAAGCTGGACCTGACCGGTGCGGACCAGGCCCTGGAGAGGCTGCGGGCCGCGCTCGGGAAGCCCGTGCTGGGCGTCTCAGGAGTCACCGGAGCCGGGTTGGGCGCGTTGGCAGAGCGGATGTGGACCGTCGTCCAGCAGGTCCGCCAGTGGGATGGCCGGCAAGGCCCGCCGCAACTCGACCTGGGCGGCGATTTGGAAAGCTGACTGGAAACGGCGGCCCCGCCTCACAGTTGGGCCGATTGACGGCTTGCTTAGCCATGGTAAGGTGCACGGGTGCAGATCTTTTCTTAGGACCCGGAGGTGCAGCAGATGAGCCTGGTCCAGCCGGTCGACTCGCTTTTGGCCATTGACATCGGCAACAGCCGGATGGGGCTGGCGGTGTGGGACCAGGACGGATTGCATGATACGCGTCGGGTGGGGCTGGATTGTCCGGCGGATTACCAGCGGGTGATCAGCGAGGTGTGGAGTGCCACTGGCGGCGGCCGACGGGCGGTGGTCATCGGCAGCGTGAATCCGCCCATGACTGCGCGGGTGCAGGCCATCGTGGAGGAGGTGAGCGGGCAGGCCGCGCTGCGAGTGCGGGATGACTTGCCGCTGCCCATGCCGGTCGACGTTGACAACATGCAGGAGGTCGGGGTCGATCGGGTGTGTTCTGCGGCGGCGGCATACGAGCGGGTACGAGGTCCGTGTGCGGTCGCATCCTTCGGTACCGCGGTCACGGTGGATTGCGTGTCAGAGCGTGGGCACTTCCTGGGGGGAGCGATTCTGCCGGGGCTCCAAATGAGCTGCGAGGCCCTGCATCGCGGGACCGCGCAACTGCCGCGGGTCAACCCGGTTCGCCCCGGGGCGGTCTTTGCCAAGAACGCTCATGACGCGATCATCAACGGCGTGGTTTTCGGCGCACTGGGGGCCCTGCGCGAGATCGTCGAGCGGTACGCGACCGAGCTGCGCGAGTGGCCGACCCTGGTGATCACCGGCGGAAATGCGGCCCTGGTGGCCGAGCTGGCCGACTACGTGGACGCGGTCGTCCCCGACCTGTGCCTGATGGGGATCGCCCTGGCCTACCGCAAGGCCGCCGGACAGCCGTGACGTCGGAACCGTGGGCCGCCGGCGAGTTCGAACTGCTGACCGGTCCAGGGCCGGCGGCGATCGCGGTGATTCGGATACGGGGCCTGGGGGCGGAGCGGTTTGTCCAGCAGCACATTCGGACCAGGCGGGGCGAGCTGGCTTCCTGGCCGGTCGGTCGGGTCGGGCGGGCAGAGCTGCTGGACGGTTCGGGGGCCGCGATCGACGACATTCTGCTGTCGCTGCACTCGGGTCCGCCGTTATGGGACTTGCGGCTCCATCTGCACGGCAACCCCGATCTGGTGGAGCAGTGCACGGAGTTCCTGCGGGCCTGCCGGCTGGAGGCCAGCCGGGAGGAGCCACGCGATCTGTGGCCGACCGACGACCCGGTGGAGGCGGAAGCTTGGACATTACTGCCACGGTTGCCGACCCGGCGCGGAGCATACTGGCTGCTCGGCCAGGTGGGCCGGTTGCGGGCCGCGATCGGCTCACTGCTGGAGTGCGACCGCCCCGAGCTGGTTTCGCGGACCTGTCGCCAAATCGCGGCCGGGCTGGCGATTGTCGATTGGTTCGAGCATCCGTTGCGGGTCGTGTTGGCCGGGCCGCCGAATGCGGGAAAAAGCACGCTGGCCAATGCGCTGGCTGACCGCAGGGTAAGTGTGGTTTCGCCCGTGCCCGGCACGACTCGCGATTGGGTTGAGGCCAGGGGGGAAGTTGAGGGGTTTCCGATTATCTGGCTGGACACCGCCGGACTCGGCCGCAGTCGCGATGCGCTGGAGGGGGCAGGGATCGAGCAGACGCACCGGGTTATCCGCCAGGCGGACGGGGTGGTGATTGTGCTGGATGTCACCGATGCGGGTAGTGCGACCTTGAGGGAGTTTCTGGCCGGCTACGGAGAGCTTGCGGCCGCCTGTGTTGCTTTGAACAAGTGCGACTTGCCGGGGCTGCCAGATGCATTGCGAGGGCTTTTGCCGCCTGCGTGGCGGGCGATAACGGTCGAGATTTCCGCCGCCCGGCGTTGGGGTTTGGAGCCCCTCTGCAATGGCGTACTGACCGCTCTGGGGCGAACTTCCGCAGCTCTTGCCCAGCCCGCGGCCTTCACCCCGCGACAGGCAGAACTGCTGACCCAGGCAGCGGCCGAAACGGACCTGCAAGCGATGCATCGTCGGCTCACCCAGGTGCTATCGGGGCGGGCGGTTTTCCGTTGACCGGTCGGGACGCGTATACTGGGCGCATGCGGTCGATCGCGGTAGTCAACCAGAAGGGCGGCGTGGGAAAGACCACCACCGCCGTCAACCTCTCGGCCGCCCTGGCCCGGTCCGGCCGGCGCGTCCTCCTGGTCGACCTGGATCCTCAAGCCCATGCGACGATGCATCTGGGGGTCGAGCTGGACCGGCAGCAGCCGAGTATCTACGACGTGCTGGTGCACAGGCGGCCAGCGGCCGAGGCGGCGCGGACCGTGGAGGGGAATCTCACCCTGATCCCGGCTCACGTCGACCTGGTCGGCGCAGAGATCGAACTGGCCGACCAGCTCCGGCGGGAAACACGCCTAGCCTCAGTCCTGGGGCCGTATCTGACCGAGTTCGAGTTTTGCATCATCGACTGCGCTCCGTCGCTGGGATTATTGGCCGTAAATGCACTAGCCGCGGTGGGTGAAGTGATCATCCCGCTTCAGCCGCACTTTCTGGCGCTCCAGGGGCTGGGGCGATTGCTGGAAACCGTTTCGCTGGTGCGGGCGCGACTGAACCCCGCCCTGCGGGTCAGCGGCGTATTGCTCTGCCTGTACGAAGCCGGGACGCGACTGGCCCAGGAGGTCCGCGAGGACGTGGTCCGGTTTCTGGAGTGTGCCGGGCCTGACGCCGCCTGGTATGGCGCACGGGTCTTCGCGACCACGATTCGACGAAACATCAGATTGGCGGAGTGCCCGAGCTTCGGTCAGACAATCTTCGCGTATGCACCAGCCAGCCATGGCGCCAGAGATTACCAGGCCCTGGCAGCGGAGGTCGTCGCGATGGCCACGGATGGGGACGCGGCCGGCGGCGGCAGTCCCGCGACCATTCTCGCCGGAGCGGTCGCTGAGCCGGCCGGCCGGCTGGATAACTCGAAGGCTCAGTGATAGTCCCGGCTACGCCAACCGGCAGCGCGCGGTGGACCGACTGGTATCGGCGGGCGCTGCCCGCCTACTGGCTCAGCCTGTTCTGCCTGACGCACCTTCCCAAGCTCGAGATGCCGGTGAGATTCAGGGGCGGCGACAAATTGGCTCACGTGGCTGCGTTCGGACTGCTGGCGTTCCTCTTCTGGCGGTTTGCCGAGACCCTGCGTCGGCCGCTTTCGGCGCGGTTTGCCTGGATCGCTGGGGGTTGCCTGGCCGCGTATGCCGCCGCCGACGAGTACCTGCAACAGTTCGTGGGTCGCAGCGCCGACGTGGTGGACTGGCTGTGCGATCTGATCGCTATCGGCCTGGTGCTGGCCGGACTGGAATGTTGTCGCCGAAGGCACCTGAATCAACGTGAGCGATTCGGTCGCGTACGGTAGCGGCCGACCGACGCTCGTATTGTCGACTACTCTTCATCCTGACTCGTCGCATGCCCTCCCGACTCGGATCCTTGACCTGCGGGCTCGGCTGGCCGTTTCCAGCGCCCCCCAAGGCCTGTTGATCGCCCGGGGCTGGAGCGATCCGCGCGGGGCCTGGCTGACCTCCGGCAGTCGGGCCCGCATCTTGAGAACTCAAGCGGTTGCCGGCCGTGTGCGTGCGGCGGTTCGGATAGTGCGGTCTGATGCTGGTCGAAGTAGTCGGGCCAGGGCAGGGCTCGTCTGGTCAGGCGGAAGGTTCGCAGCACGAGGGGGTGGGCGTTGCGATCCTGGGTGGTGGTTCCTATACTGGCGGGGGTTCAGTCGGAGAGGCCAGGAAAGTGCCCATATACGAGTACAAATGCGCGAATTGCGACACGACCTTCGAGGAGCTGGTGCTCTCACGGGGTGCGGCTGAGAAGGTGCGCTGCCCGAACTGTGGGCAGCGGCGCCTGGTACGCCGGCCGAGCGTCTTCGCGGCTCATTCGGGCGGGAGTCGACCCAGGTCATCTAAGGCGTGCGGAGAGTGCGACCTAGCCGGGGGGGCATGTCCCTGGTCGGGACGGGATCGGTAGCAGATTGGGGAGCCGGTGGGTAAGTGCAAGACAGCCACTGCGAGCACAAGCAGCCGGGCTTTGCAGGCTGGGGTGTTGACCTGGATTCTGCCGGGCGCGGGGCATTGGCTGCTGGGGCATCGCGGCCTGGCTGGGGTGTGCTTTCTGGCCGTGAGCCTGCCGTACTGGACCGGCCTGGCCTTCGGCGGAATCCTTGATTCGGTCAACACGTGGACCAACCGGTGGCTGTTCCTGGCCGAGCTGGGAGTGGGCGGGTACACGGTTCCGTGCCATTTCATCAGCCAGCAGATCGAGCGCCGGGTACTGAAGGACCTGGGCCTGACCGCGCCACCCGAGCCCAGCGGACCGCAGGAAGTGTACAGCCGGTACCTGAACCACCGGGCCAGATACATGTCGTTCTACCCGGAGTCGGATGTGGCGACCATCTACCTGGCGACCGCCGGGCTGCTGAACCTGCTGGTTATTCTGGACGCGATTTCCCGGGCCACGACTGGCGGTCTGCCGACCTTCTACCGCGAGTCGCAACCGGCCGCGTCCTGGGAATCGCGCTCATGATCGGGGCGGTGCTGGGCTGGCTGTTCGTCGAGCCGGTCAAGCTGCCGCCGGGAGCGCGGATGTGGATGCTTCTGCCGCTGGTGGCCTGCGTGGCGACAGTGTATCGGGCCACCCGGGCCCGGCGTCCGGGAGAGATGCCCCGGGCGACGCTGATCACCTTCGTGAACATCATCGTCGGAATGGTGCTGATCGCGGCCGCGTTTTACGGGGTGCACTGGGCAGTACGCCGATTCTGGTAGGTGCTTGCGCTGGTCGGTGCGGCCGGAGGGAGGGTCAGCTTTCGCGCCGGATGGGGAGGATTATCTCGAATCTGGCCCCGCTGCCGGGCACGTTGGAGGCGGTGATCGTGCCCCGCATCTCGCCCACCAGGCCGTGCACGACGGCCAACCCCATGCCGGCATTGTGGCCGGTGCCGGCTCCGAGGGCGCCTTTGGTGGTGAAAAACGGCTCGAAAATCCGGTCGATGAACTTGGGGTCGATTCCCGGCCCGGTGTCGGTGATTGACAGGCAGACGCTGTTTTCGTCCCGTCGGGCCAGCGTGATCGTCAGTGTCCCTCCGCCCGGCATCGCCTCGACGGCGTTGTCCACGATGTTATTCAGGACCACCATGAGCTGATTCCGCTGGACCGGGATCCCGGGGAGCGGTTGCCAGTCGACGATCGGCTTGATATGCAGGCGGGCCAGGCGCTCCTCGTTCTGGTCGCAGAAGTACAGGACCGTCTCGGTCAGATCGGCCAGATCGCCTTGCTGATGGTCGGCCTGGGCGAAGGCCAGCAACTGGCCGGTGATGCGTGCGGCGCGGGCCACCGCGTCGGCGGTCCGTTGCAGCGCCCGCCGCATGGCCGAGGTGGTGTTCATGTTGATGGCGTACTCGACGCTGGTCGCGATTCCACACAGTAGGTTGTTGTAGTGGTGGGCGATGCCGCGTGAGAGCGAACCCAGGGAGGCCAGCCTTTCGCGCTCCTTGAGCGCCCGGCGGAGCCGCATGCGCTCGGTGATGTCCCGGAACCAGAGTGAAATGCCTTTGAGGCTTCCGTCGGGTTCCAGCACTGGGGCGACCCAGACCGCGAATTCCAGCGGGTCGTCCTCGGTTCCCCCGAGCCGGGTGCGGAGTTCCACGGGCTGCAATGTGGCCCGGACGGTTTCCAGAGCTTGCTGGACTGCGGCCCGATCGCGAGGCGGAAAGAGTTCGGCGACCGGGCCTGCCGGAGGGCCGCTGCCGGCCTGAAAGAGCCTGACTGCCGCCGGGTTCCCGGCCACTATTTCCCCGTCCGTTCGGCAGGCGATTATGGCCAGGCCCGCGCTTTGGAAGAGGCTTTCCAGGTAGGCCGGGTCCAGTCGCCCGGTTCCCGCCGGTGGGCTAGTAGCCGCAGGACACATGGTTCAGGTCCGCCCGCAGGAACAGGTAGGAGTCGAAGCGTTGACCGTCGACATCGCTGGTAAGCAGAGCCCCGCCGATCAGGCCCCATAGATCCGCTCGCGGCCCGGGGGCCAGCAGCAGGAATTCTTGGGGCTCCAGCTCGGCGGTGAAACTGGCGGCCGGAAAGGCCCGGCCGCTGTACCTGGGCTCGCGGGTCAGCTTCCCCGCTCGCTGGACCCAACGCCAACCCTCCAGGCGCTGGCGCACTTCCGGCACGATGGTGAGTCGGACGCGGTCGGGGTTTTGGAGATTCAGGTCGTAGCTGAGGCGCAGCACGGTGCGGGCCAGCGGCCAGGTGTCGCCGCTGAGAATCCCGTCCTCCCCGACGAAAAACAGGGTCTGCTCCCTGGGCTGCTGGTCCAATTCCAGAGCCAGTGGATAGTTGGCCGGCAAACGCACCGGATCCAGCTCCACCGACCGGACGCCGTCGATCGCATCCAGCGTGGCCTTGACTGCGTCCCACCACTGGGCGTTGCCGACGCCCACTCGCAGTCCGTTGCGTCGCAGGCGGAGTACCACCGCGGAGCCGAAAAGATCCTCGCGCAGATGGTTCCACAGCGGTTCGGCCTGCTGGCGATGCTCGTGCGGGATCTGGACGTGGAGGACACTGAGGACGACACCCAGATACATGCCCGCGGTCGCGTGGGGCATACTCGAATCCGCCACCGCCGTCGCCGCCGGCGGAGCGATGGGAGTGGAGTTGGGCAGAGCTGGGGTGGGGGTGGTCGCGGGTCGCGGCACGGTCGGTTGGTGCATCGCCACTGGCAGGGGGTCACAAGCCGCAATCAGAAGGCACAGGCCGGCCAGACATGCCCAGGCGGCCGGTCGATGCTCGCGGTTCAGTGTGGCCCGAAGCTGTAGCTTCATTGCGCTTGCCGAACTCGGTCGCTCCATGCCCGGCTTTCAGACGGCGGACTGGCGCCCCGACGATGGTGCGCATTCTTGCATCCGGAGCCCGTCGCGGGCCGGGTCATGACGCCGCCTCCCCCGCGCGTCGCACATTTCTCCATTATGAGTCTAACGTCCCCGCCCCCGGCTCACCACTGGGCTTCCTCGAACGCTCCCAGGGCGGGTCCCTTGGCCCGGCGGGTCATTTCCTTGGCGATCGCAGCCGCGAGGGTCAGGTCGGCGGGGGTGGTGATCTTGAGGTTCCGGTGGTCGGTCTTGACAATGGCGACCGGGTGGCCAATGCGCTCGACCACTTCGGCATCGTCGGTGGGCCTGCAATCCGGGGGCAGCTCGGCGTACGCCCGCCGAAGAATGTCGGTGCGAAAGACTTGCGGGGTCTGGGCTTCGTACAGACCTTCCCGGGGCACGGTGCGGTCGATGACACCGGCGGCGCCGACCTGCTTGATCGTTCCGGTCAGCGGAGCGGCCAGGATGGCCGCGCCGGTTTTGGCGGCTTCGGCAAAGACCTGATCGATCCAGGTTTCGAGGACGCAGGGTCGTACGGCGTCGTGGACGCAGACCAGCTCGGCGGCCGGATCGACCGCATCCAGGGCGGCCCGGACCGATTCGAACCGCTCGGCTCCGCCTTTTACCAGCTTCAGTCCCATAATCATGATGTTGGCCGCATATTTTTCCTTGACCACCTGGTAGTCTTCGGGGGCAACCGCCAGGATGCTCTGGCACACGTCGGGACGATTGATGAACAACTCCAGGCAGCGGATGAAAACCGGTCGATTGTCCAGCAGTGCAAACGGTTTCTTCACCTGCCCGCCGAAGCGTTGACCCGCTCCCGCGGCCGGGACGATGACGGCTACTTTCGCCATGGCAAGGTTCCTTTCGAGTATTTGCCGGACAGCAGGATGCGGTGTGCGGGGGCCGGGGTCAAGTCAGGCCGCGGATCGGTCGGTCGCTCCGGCCGCGGGATCGACTATACTACCTGGCCATGCATCAGAAGGCGTACACCTGGCGTATGGTCTGCGGGGTGACGGTAGTGTGGGGCCTGGCCGTCGGTTGCGAAAACTGGAGCTGGCGATCGACCCCGCCTGAGCCGGCGCCTGCGCCGCGTCCGCCCGGGGGCGACGATCCTCTCCTGGCGGGCACGATCGGGTCCGAGACGGTGGTGGCCAACGTGAATCTGGAGCCGCTGCGCGGTTTCGGGCTGGTGGTCGGACTGGAGGGTCGCGGCAGCAGCGATTGTCCGACCGTCATCCGCGAGTATCTGATCGATTTCCTCAGCAAGCAGGTTGGCCCGCAGGGGCACCTGGATCGGCGGCAGCGTCCGTCGCCGGCCGAACTCATTGACTCGTTGGATACGGCGGTCGTTCAAGTTACCGCCGTGGTTCCGATCGGGGCCCGCAAGGGCAGTCGGTTGGACCTGGAGGTGACCGTGGTGGCCGGCAGCTCGACGCAATCGCTGGAGGGCGGGTTGCTTTTGCCGACTCAGATGCGATTCTTCGATCGGGCTGCAAGCGGGCGGGGCCTGGTGGAGGGGGTGGTCCTGGCCGAGGCCGGGGGGCCGTTGTTCGTGAATCCGTTTGCCGATGCAACCGGTGGCCAGTCCAAAGTCGATCTCCGTCGGGGGTACGTGCTGGGCGGCGGACGGTCGCTGGAGGACCGCCCGATACGGTTGATGCTGCTGCGTCCCAGCTACCGGCTGGCCCAAGCGATCGAACGGCGAATCAACGAGCGTTTCGGCCAGAGACCCAAGACCGCCGAAGCGGTCAGCGCGGGGTATGTCGAGCTGAGGACGCCGGCTGGCTTCGATCGCCAGCCACTGCGTCTGCTGGCCGTGGTTCAGCAGCTTTACCTGGATAACCGGCCGGCGGCCGTCGATCAGAGGTTGCAGGAGTTGAAGCGTCTGGCCCTGAGCGGGGAGGCCAGCTTGGAGCGGATTTCGGCTGCCTGGGAGGGCATGGGGCGTGGGATCATTCCGCACTTGCGGCCGTTCTATGGGGATTCCAACCCGGCCCTGCAATTTTACGCGGCCCGGGCCGGCCTGAGACTGGGCGACCTAACCGCCTTGCCGGTGATCGGCGGTTTGGCGACCAGTGGCTCGCACGGCCATCGCCTGCTGGCGATCCGCGAGCTGGGCGAGTGCGATTCTCCACAAGCGGGTCTGCAACTGGTCCCGCTGCTGGCCGACCCCGATCAGGAGCTTCGCCTGGCGGCCTACGAGGCGCTGCTCCAGCACGGCTCCCCGGTGATCCAGTCGGTGACCTTTCCCCACCGGCTGGACGAGGGGCAGATAAACTTCATTCTGGACATCGTGGACTCGCCGGGGCCGCCTTTGATCTATGTTCGCCGCACGCGCTTGCCGCGGATCGCGGTTTTCGGACGGCGGATGGCGCTGGCGTCGCCGGTGTTCTATACGCACCCGGATGACTCGGTTACGATTCACACCGTCGATGGGGCCGACGATGTCGAGGTCTATGCCAAGCAGCGTGGCCGGTTATCGGAGCCCATCGTCAAACCGCCTCTAGTGGCGGACTTGATCACCGCCCTGGCGGACCTGCCGCGACGTGACCGGAACGGCCGAGTTCGCGGCCTGGGGCTGCCGTACTCACGTGTGGTGCAGATTCTGGCGGCAATGAGCCGGGATGGTTCGATCCCGGCCCGGGTGGTGCTCGAACAGCCCACGCTGACCGAGCTTTTGGGGCCCGAAGCCGCGCCGGAGCGGCCGGAAAGCGAAGCCCAATAGCCGTTCAGGAACGGGGTCGGGTCATCACTGTGATCGATCGACGGCTGAAAATTGGTTGAAAGGCGACCATGGGGCTGGAATACGACAAGAGCCGTTCGGGGTCACGAACCAGGTCGACCCACACACGCCAGGGCTCCGTGCCGGGCGTGGCCGATGGCTCCCCCCCGGGCGCCGAGACGGGCAAGGTCCGACTCCAGAAGTTCCTGTCCGACGCGGGGGTGGCGTCTCGGAGGCATGCCGAAGAGCTTATTCTCGAGGGGCACGTGCTGGTCAACGATCGGGTGGTGGATGCGCTGCCGGCCTTCGTCGACCCTGGTCGGGATCGGGTGGTGGTGGATGGAACGCCGGTCCGGCCGCAACGGCTGGAATACTTCATGGTCAACAAGCCGAAGGGAGTGGTGTGCACTAATCGGGATCCGGGCGGCCGGGTGCGGGTGGCGGATTTGTTGCCCGATCTGAAGAGTCGCCTGTTTCCGGTCGGGCGTTTGGACGCGGAAAGCACTGGCCTGGTGCTCATGACCAATGACGGTGAGCTGGCGCAGCGATTGACCCATCCGCGATATGGCGTGCCGAAGACTTATCACGCTGAAGTCCGGGGGCGGGTACCCGACGACCTGCCGGCTCGACTGCGGCAGGGGATTTACCTGGCGGAAGGGCCGGCCCGGGCCGACCGGGTGGAGGTGGTCTACGCCGGCAATGATCGGTCGTCGCTGTTGATCACGCTGCGTGAGGGCCGGAATCGCCAAATTCGCCGGATGCTGGCCCGACTGGGTCATCCGGTGAAGAAGCTGAAGCGCATCAGCATCGGGCCGTTGTCGCTGCGCGGGTTGCCTTTAGGGGCGGCCCGACGCCTGACAGCCAGAGAACTTGCCGAACTACGCCGGGTCCTGGTCGAGCCGGATGCTGAGGGGCCTAATCGGGCGCCTGGCCGCGGGAAGGCGTCGGCCAGTCATGCCCGCCAGGGAGCCGATGGCGGGAAACGGGTGACCGGGCGCCGGGCTGCCGGCCCGAGGCCGGATCCCAAGGAACCACGCGGCCGGCGATTGATTACGTGAGGGGCCGGTGACCATCCATGTGCCGGCGAGTCGGTTGCCGGCTGCCGGCGAGTTTATGTCGGGACGGGTAGTGGTTCCCCGGCCTTGGGCGGTCGGGCCTGCGGACCGAGGAAGACCTTGACCGCCTCGATCAGCACCAGAGCGGCCAGCGCCACCAGGACGGTCGCAACCCAGGGGACTGGGTTGGCAGTAATGCCGGCGGCGAAATTGATCCGAATGATTCGAATCAGCTCCCAGACGCTCACGGTGTACATGAATGCCGCCGGCAGCCCGGTTACCGGCCAGACCCAGTAAGCCCGCCGGGTCCGCCAGAGCCAGACTGTTACGCCGAGGAGGGTCAGAGCGGCCAGAAGCTGGTTGCTGGCCCCGAAAAGCTTCCAGTAAACCTTCCAGGCGGCAACCACTTTGCCGGTCTCGTCGATCGGTTCCCGCAGGAGGAAGTAGAGCGGAACTCCGGCGGTGACCGCGGTCGCCAGCAGGCGGCCGAACGAGCCGTGGAGGCCGGTGAGTTCCTGCACGACGTAACGGCCGAGTCGGGTGCAGACGTCGAGGGTGTCGTAGACGAAGGTGGTGAACGCCATCAGGCCGAACGAAACGCCGAAGGCGGCGGGAATGCCCAGCACGCCCAGAAAGCTGCCGATGCCCTGTGCGTACAGGAAATTCGGCTGGGGCTTGGCCACCAGTGGCGAGTTGGCCGCCAACATCATCACACAGGCCAGCGACACCAGCGCAACCATCCCCTCCATGAGCATGGCCCCATAACCGACCAGGCGGGCGTCCGGTTCGGCCCTCAGTTGTTTAGAGGAAGTGCCGGAGGCGACCAGAGCGTGGAAACCCGAGCAGGCCCCACAGGCCACCGTGACGAACAGCAGGGGGAACAGCGGCTCACCGCCCCCAGTCGTCCAGCCGATGAACGCCGGGTACTGGACGGTCTTGCCGCCGAAGATCAGGCCGAGCATTCCACCCAGCAGCGCGGCATACAGGAAGTACCCACCCAGATGACCGCGTGGTTGCAGCAGCAGCCACATGGGTACGATCGAGGCCAGGTAACAATAGACCAGCAGGCCGACATCCCAGCACTTCTGAGCCCGGGCCTCGGAGATGCCGAAAATCGCCGCGATGTCGAGGGGAATGTACTGACCAGCCCAGATTGCCACCCCGACCAGGGGCAGGAAAATCACCGTTGCCAGGCTCAGTGGCAGCCGGGCGAAGCGCATCAGCAGGCCCATCATCACCGGAAGCGCCAGGTACAGCATGGAGGAGGTGGCGATGCCGCCACCGGATACTTCCTGCCCATTTTCCAACTGCACCCGCCCCACGAAGGATGAGGCGGTAATGTCGGCAAAGGCCACGATAATGTAGACCAGTGCGACCCAGATGAAGGAGAGGAACAGCGGGTAGGACCGGCCGGTCATGTGCTCGCGGACCACCTCGGCGATCGAGCGGGCCTTGTGTCGGATGGAAGCCACCAGAGCGGTCAGGTCGTGTACCCCGCCGACAAAAATCGCGCCGAGGAGAACCCACAGCAAAGCCGGCAGCCAGCCGAACATCACGCCCGCCAGAATGGGCCCGACGATCGGCCCGGCGGCGGCTATCGCTGAGAAGTGCTGGCCCAGCAGGAATTTACGGTCGATGGGCACGTAATCCAGGTCGTCCCGCAACGCCACCGCCGGTGTCTTGACCTGCGGATCAAGCCGCAGTAGCCGGGCCAGCAGCCCGCCGTAAAGCCAGTAGGCCAAAATCAGGCAGACGCCACAAACCGCCATCACTAAAAGCAGGCTCATCGGATCACCGGGCACTCGTTGAGTCGGCCTGCGGGCCGGCTACTCAGGCGTGGTCGCTTACCCGGCCGGACTGTATAGCGCTTCGGCAAAATAGCTGCTGCGAACAAACGGACCGCTGGCTACCCCGACAAAACCCATCTCCCGGGCGACCATGGCCAGCTCCTCAAACTCCTCGGGCGGATAAAAGCGTTCAACCGGCACATGATCCTGACCGCGAGACGGTTTCAAGTATTGCCCAACGGTCAGCAGATCGCAGCCGACGGAGCGAAGATCGCGGAAGACGTCCAGCAGTTCGTCGCGGGTCTCGCCCAGACCAACCATGATGCCGCTTTTGGTAGTCAGGTTCGGCCCGAGTTGCTTGGCCAGTCGAAGGGTCGCCAACGAGCGTGCGTACCTGGCCTGCGGCCGAACGAGCTGGTGAAGCCTGGGAACCGTCTCGACATTGTGATTGAAGACCTGCGGACCGGCCCGCGCGACCACCTCTATACATTCGATCCGGGCATGAAAATCGGGTACCAGGACCTCAATGCTGGCCTGGGAAAGCCGGGCGCGAAGCGCAAGAATGCAGGCGGCGAAGTGGCCGGCTCCCTCATCCGGCAGATCATCGCGGGCCACCGACGTGATTACCACGTGCCTGAGTCGGAGCTGGGCCGCAGCCTGGGCTAGCCGCTCCGGCTCATCCGCCTCGGGCGGGTCCGGCCGCGCCGTGCTGACGGCGCAGAACCGGCAGCGTCGCGTGCATCTGTCGCCCAAAATCATGAAGGTGGCGGTGTGGCGCGACCAGCACTCCGTCAGATTCGGGCAGCGAGCTTCCACGCAGACCGTGTTCAACTTCAGCCCCTCGAGCAGACGGCGGGTGTCCAGCGGCGCTGGTCCGGATGGTAAAGGCCGTTTCAGCCAGGCTGGAAGGCGGCGTGTGGGAACGGGCGGAAGCACCCCAGGCGATGTCGAACCTGGCTTCATCAGTTGGATTCTACCCGTGGCCGTGCCGGAGGGAAGGGCCGGACCTGGGCGTACAGAATGCAGTCGGAGGCACTTCCGGGGGCCGGGGTGGACGCGTGCGATCAACTTCGGCGGCCGGGGCGTGCGCGATGCTCCATGAGGAAGGAAACTCGCTCAGCCCATGCTACCGGCAACTCTTTGCGAAGGATGTTCCTGGCCAAGGTAAGTGACGACCGGCGTGAAAGATGGGTCAGGAGCACTTTTTCATTATTGAGTCTGGGCAGTACCTGGGGCAGATCGCTCACGTGGAAATGGTTGCCGGCCCGGGCGCGTTCCCGGTGGTCAGATTCGACGAAGGTGCACTCCAGAAGGAGTATTTTGGCGTTCCGGACGTACTCCAAGTCGAGAAAGGGTCCCGGGGCGGTGTCTCCACAGTAAGCCAAGAGCGGTAACTCGAGCCGCCGCGTGATCTGAATTCCGCGTTTTTTCAGCTCGACCAGTTCGGGGCCGGTGAGATCCTGGTACTGGGGCAGCAGCTTGTTTCGGACCTCGATGGCGGCATATCCAAGGGCCGGGATCACTGAGCCATCGTGGCGCCAGCAAGGGTGGTTGACCTCAAAGGGACGGACGATGAGGTCTCGACGGAGGATTACATCGTTGCCGGGCTGTACGGGGTGAAGGTTGGCGGGGGCCTCATGCCCGTCTATGTCGGCCCAAGCCCGCAGCAGCCGCTGGGCGGGCTCGAGCAACGACCGGGGCAGGTAGAGATGCCCGGGGAGATTGTCCACGAACATCCGCTGGGCGAAGTAGTACGCGAGGCCGGCCGAGTGATCCATGTGTCCGTGCGTGAGAAAGATATGATCGACTGCCACCACCTCGCGCGGGGCGCGGCCCAAGTCGAACGCGAGGTTCAGCTCTGGGGCGACGACGTACGTTTCCTCGCCGGCCAGGGACCAGCCCAGCAGACGAAGGCCGTCGTGGACGAACTCGGCGGGCTGAAGGGCCATGGGGAGGGAGTTATACCGAAACGGTGGGAAAAAGTCTTGCGAGGGTCGCGATTTTTATTTGACATACAGGATGTTGGGGGTTAGACTAAGCGTGGTTACAAGCCGTGGTGTGTGCGCGGTCTGAGGGTAATACTACCCGCTCGCCGATGGCGGACAGGCCGGGAAGTTGGCTGCCCGACTTGGGTGGTGCGACCTGCGGAACCAGGGCTCGATGCGGTGTCCGTTCTGCAAAGAGGACGACGACAAGGTGATCGATTCGCGGGCCGCGGAGGGCGGTCGGTGCATCCGTCGCCGACGAAGATGCCTCAAGTGCGGACGGCGGTTCACAACCTACGAGCGGATCGAAGAGGGTATCCGGCTGGCGGTGATCAAGCGAGACGGATCACGGGTGCCTTACAACCGGAACAACATTCTGCAAGGCATCCTGCGAGCGGCGTACAAACGCCCGATTTCTTCAGAGCGCATCGAGCAAGTGGTGGATGAGGTCGAGGAATACCTGCTCACGAATTTCGAAAAGGAAGTCTCCAGCCAGACGATCGGGGAGAAGATTGCTGAGGTTCTGCGACGGGTCGACAAGGTGGCGTACGTGCGGTTCGCCAGCGTGTACCGGCAGTTTGAGGACGTGGGCGACTTCATCGAGGAGGCGGAAGACGTGATCCGCCGATCAGCTCAGGAAGTTCCCGGGCAACGCAGCCTCTTCGAGGGACGGCCAAATCCGTGAAGAAGAAGACTCGGCAAATCCTGGTAACCAAAGTCGACGGTACGGTGGAGTCGTTCAGCTTGGTCAAGTTGAAGAATTGCCTGGCCAACGCCATGCGAGCCAGCGGGCAGGACCCGAATCTGGCCGGGCCGCTGGCGAAAGCCGTCGCTCTTCACCTGCAAAACTGGCCGGGGCGGCAACCGCCCAGCAGCCACTATATTTACCGGTGCGTGTGTTCGGTGCTCCAGCAGACGGGGCTGTCCGAGGTGGCCGATGAGCTGGCGGCGCACCGGAGGGTGCGGAGCTTTCGCCGGGCGCGGCTCAGGGTGGTTGGCCCCGGGGAGAGTGCGGAGCGCGGCGAGCGCTGGCGCAAGGGTGCGATTGTTGAGACTCTAGAGAACGATGGTCTGCGACACGCGGTCGCCCGGTTCGTGGCCGGCCAGGTCGAGACTCAGGTCTTCGGGCTCGGGTATCGCGTGCTCAGCAAGGCGTTTCTGAGAGAGCTGGTCCGAAACGAAGTATTGGCCTGGGGGCTGGGCGACGAAGCGGGAGCCGGAGGCGGGAAGTCTCCGGCAAGACCGCCGGTCGGCGCCAGCCGGCGCGAGATGGAGGCCTAGTAGAACCGTCGATCGTGTCGCCGGCCGAGCCTGGATCGCGCCACGGCTAGAGCGGCCGATTGATCGATCGATGCAGCCATGATGGCGTGGGGCTTGTAGCGTGCCCAGGGAGGGCATGCCGCGCTGTCTCATCGAAGTGCGACCGGGATGGCAGCGAGGCCGCTCTGGCCCCTCCGATACCCTCCGTTCCCCTGATGAAGGGCGAGTCGAGTCCCACCCTTTGCCCACGCTCGACTCGCCCGCCCTTTTGCACTTCGACTGGCTAGGGTGGACGGAAGGAAATCGCGGCCTGGACCGCGGCCACGCCCTGCGATTCGGATTCGAGGCGGCAGCCGTGGTTCGACGGCCCGTAGTGCGTGGTGCGAGCGAGGATTAGCGGTTCTTCGGGATTGGACGTGCCGCCCAACCGGCCTGTTGAGAAAAGGTGAACCGCCGAGCCTCGCGGTTCCCGCGATTTCACTGACAACGCATAAAGACCGGACACGAAGGTTCGGCGCTCCACACTCATGTGCCACCGACTCAAGCACCTGAGCCCGTTGTCCAATGGACTGCTATGGGTCAGGGTGGGTAGGTGGGGTCAGGCGCTCGAACCGGGGATGGGAGGGCTGGCCGCCCGGGTGCCTCTAGGCCGCGTGGAGCGGAGGAAATCGCCTGGTGACGGGCCGTACGGGACAGGCGGGCGGCCTTTTGGCGAAATGGCGGCGCTGCTTGCCGGTCTGCACACGGCCGCGTGAAAAGAACCTGGGGACTTGACTGGTGACGCCTGTGGGCTTTGAATACAAGAGGTGTGATTGGGCGCGGGCCCAGAAGGTTCCGACAGGTGTGGAGGTCTGTTATGCGCGGGTGGCTACTAGTTACGGCGAACTTGTGTCTGGCGCTGGTGGTATCGGGGTGCGCTGGCGGCCGCAAGGAAGGTGCGCGCCACGCGGCGGGGAGGGAGGAGTCGGCTCCGGCGGCTCTGCCGACTACCACCTACGCCATGGATTATGTCCTGAAGTACTGGGGCCAGGGCGAGTGGGACGAGGCGATCGGAGCTTTGGTCGAGTTGACGGAGGCCGGCGCCACGGATGTCTGCTACCGGCCGTTGAACTTCACCGAGCAGGAGTTCCTGGCGCTACCCTACCGCGAGCGTGAGGGGCTGCGGGAAGAGATGCTGGAGCAGCTCAGAGTGCTGCGCGAGATCGCCAGCAAGCTGCAAGATAAGGCGCAAGAGGCCGCCGACTCGGGCGACCTTGAAGGGGCCGCCAAGTTTCTCAAGACCATGAAGCGGCTGGGGGAGAGTAATCGCGGCCCCGAAGTCACCCTCTTGGTCGATCTGGTAGGCAAGGCGATCGAGCGGCGTGCAGACGAGAAGCTGGCGACCCTGCGCCGTTAGTTGCGACCGACGACGCCGGCTGCTCCGTGGGAGCGGGCTGCGAAACGGGATTGGAGAGGGGCCGGCGCGGCATGCGGCGAGGGCACTCGGCTCTTGAGGAGCGCCGGTCGGGTTTGCCATTGGGATGTTTTCTTGGCAATCCGGGGTAGCCGCGCGCTGGAGCGCGCTGCGGGGGCTGGTCGGCTCGGCGGAATCCTGCGCTGGCGAGGGTTTACCTCGTCGCCGGGGTCCTTGACGAGGCCCGATCGCGTCCGCCGACCGCGACGACAAGCAGATTTTCAACTTCGCGTTCGGTGCATCGTTCTAGTAGCCGACGCCTCGCGCAGGCCTGAGCCCAGGTGCCACGTCCGCCGCCGTGAGCGAACATGCTTCGCCAGGGGAGCCCTCATAGGCACGAACCATGGGCACCAAGGCACGCCCAAGGCATTCAGGCGCGTCTGACCCTGCGGGGGTACAGCGCGCAGGCGAGCGTAAGTCCATAGGCGCCAGCATGTTAGGGTTTTTTGGGTTCCGCCACTTGACAGGGGGGGCGGTAAGCTACACGTGCGCACGTAAACGCCGGTGCGAGGGTCGATCGGCGTGCAAGGGCCAAACGAGTTTCGCAGAGGGCGTGTACAGCGATGAGTAAGGTGCGCGATTGTTTGTGGTGGGTCTGCACGGCAGGACTGTTGGTCGGGGCTGTGTTGCTCCTGACGGTGGGAGCGGAGCGCGCAGGTGGGGCGCATCACCTCGGTGGGCCAACGCTCTGCGACGCCAATGACTTATTGGACAAGTCGTGCGACTTCCCGGGGGCATGCGTCAACGCTTGTGCCAATAAGTGCGACGACTGGACATCCTGCAAGAAGTGTTGTACCGCGTTCCTGAGGAGTTCAGCCGCATATAAGGCCTGCCGCGATGCGTGCGCCGACGTGTGGGATCCCAACGCTGCGGCGGAGCCCTGAACGTCGAGGAGTGGGTCTGCTGGGCAGTTGGTCGCTTTGCGAAGGGTGCTGGAGGCCTGGTCGGGGCCGAAACAGGCCAGGGCGCGCCGGGCCGGAGGGTTTGAGGAGAACGCGAATGGTCCCTCCAATTTTTGCTGCCTCGCCAATCGACGCCATAGACCATCGGGCGCGCGCGTCCAACCCGCCCGGGGCCGGCGCGCTCTTTTGCTGCCTGTTGGCGGGAGCTGTGATCGCTTGTTTGGCGGGAACGTCAAGTGTCATGGCTCAGGAACGTCGGATTCCAGCCATGGACGTGTGGCCCCGAACTCGCACGGAGTGGGACGCGCTGGAAGCGGAGCGTGATCGGGAGCCGGCGCACTTCAAAGAAGCAGAGCCCGAATACGCGGCGGAGTTCGACGCGCTTCAGCATTGGCTGGATTGGCTTCGCGAACGGTACTTGGCTCCGGATCTCGTTTACGACGAAGTGGTCGCCGACCAACTGGTTGGTGAGTTGTACCATGATGCCGGCCATCCCGTCCTTAACAGCGCGGGGCCTGATTTCGTGAATGACATTCTGTTGGAGTTGGCGGCCTGGCCGGAGGAGCAGTTGCCGGGTTCGGTCCGGCGAAAGCTCGTGGACGGCTTCCTGGAATATATCGCCGCAGGCGGAGGCCGGTGCTCACCTGCCCAACAGGCGGAGTCGGCGCGGGCGCTGGATCGCTTGGCGCCGGATGATGCCGCGGCGCAGGCGGTGGTCGAGGAACTCTTGACCGACGCCCTGGAATGGGCCTACGCCGTCGGCCGCGAGTACGAGCTGAAGCCCGTCAAGCGCTGCTGCCGGGAGCACTGGGGCCCATTGTTCGAGCTTCGTTTGCATGAGCTGGAAACGCGTGAGGCGCTGGCCGGCGTGGAGCGCCCGGAGAGTTACCGGCAGGCGGTGGAGTCTCTGGCGGACCTGTTGACGGCTCCGGTTGCGAATCCGGCCGAGCTCGAAAAGCGATTGCGCCAGGCGACCGAGGCGGCGCTGCATGACTTCCAGGTCGCCGAACTTGAAGAAGATGCCCTCAGCCGGCTCCTGATTGTCTACCGCTGCTTGCTGACACGCCGGCCGGAGATCGCCCCCCGGGTGACGTTTTACATTGACAATCAGCTCCTGAGGTTGGCGGTGAAGGACCAGGTCAGGAGTGCTCGGCACTGGCGGCAGTGGTCGGCGGCGGTCAGCGCGCTCGGGCCGGAGCGTATCTCGCAGCGTTTGAGGCGGTATGTGTCCAGTCAGCTCGATCGGAGGGACCTGCCTAAAGCCAAGCAGGAAGCGATGGACCGGCTACGGGGGATGGTCGGTTCGGCGGAAACCCGCCCGACCCTGCGACCGCCGGCTGCCAGGGTAGGCTAGTCCTGGCCCGGCGGCCACGTCGCCGGGGGACCCCCGGCTGCGCCTTTCGAGACCGCGCACGGGCGGGAAGTCTAGCCGCATGCACGCCGGCAAACCCGGAGCGCGCAACGCGTAACTCCATGTGACGGAAAGGATTATCGTTTTTTTTGACTTGCCTTTCGGGGAATTGTGGGTGATACTTCTATTGTGGATGTGGGCCGAAGAGTCTGCATCTACTACGCGGACCGTTGTCGAGATGACCGGGCCGAGGGGCTGTTCATGTCATGGGAGACACAGGTGAGAGCGATACGGCGAGCGAGGACTGACTGGGCCGTGGCGTTGGCGGTGTTCCTGATGGCGGCGCTGGGGGTCGTTGGCGCTTGGGGACGGCCGCTGTGGACGAAGTGCGGGTCACAGATTCACGCCGGGTGCGACCCTGGTAGCTACAACTGCTGTAGTTGGACCGGGTTTCCGTGCGCCGCGGGAGGCCAGTCGAAGAGTAAGGAAGGCATCATCTACACGTATAACTTGTGCCAATCAAGCGACGATCCAAACGACGTCTGCAACCAGCAAGAGGTTGTTTGTCAGCAGGACCGATATTATTACTACTCCGGGTGCTACCAGTGGTGCAACAACTACACGCGTTACGTGTTGGGATGCTACTCGGGCGCGCAGCCGGGCTAGGTTGACCTGTTGACGGTTAACCCGCCCAGCAAGCTGGATAGAGCCGAAGGAAAGCAAAGGCGCGGAGGCCAGCCGTGAATGAGCAGAGACACAATTACTTCTGGAAACTTGCCGGGCCCTGTAGTGGTCTGCTGGCGGCCGCGTTGGCGGTAGCCCAGCAGCCGAGTTGGCAGCGGGTGGTGAGCGAAGGGGCCCCAGAGGCTCTCCTAACGCGACAGCAAATCGATCAGATCATGGATGAGGCGGCGGAGACCCAGCAGACATTGCGGCAGGTTTGTGGCGCCTTTCACGTGAGGTACGAGCTCGACCTGGAACAGCTTCCGGCGACGGTGCCGGAGCTGCATGTTCAGAGAGACCGCATCTACGAGTACACCGAGGGCGTCGCAAGTGGTGTCATGAGCTGGTGGCGCGACGGCGTAGCCGAGCGGGTCGAGATAGTCTTCGACCTGCCGGAGGAGCTGAAGAGGTTTGAGTATGAGGACGCTATCGTCGTCGACGACGGGCAATTTCAGGTCCACCAGGTGACGCGCACCGGGCAGATCGCGATACTGCACTCCGGGCCGATATCCTGCCCCACGCCCGCGGATTGGCTGCTGCCGGCTTTCCGGCGGACCTTCGCTGAACTGGCCGCCGACGAGAGCTGGGGGCTGGCTGCTTGGCGCCGTGACGACGGCTGCATCGGCGTTCGCATCGAACTCGCTGAGGGAGGCGACCAAACTACCACGGTCGGTTGCGTGCTGGACCCAGACTCCGACTACGCCGTCGTGGCCTGGGCCTGTCCTCAGTGGGGGACGCTCACCAACATAGAGTACGAACGTGCCACGGACGGAAGGGTCGTTCCAACCTACGCCCTCCAGACAGTGACCACGCCCGGTTCTGCTAGGCCGGTACGCCGCGCCGAATTGTGGGTTGAATCGATCAGAGTCGGACCAGTGGAGCCGGAAGCGCTGCGGTTCCACTTCAAGCCCGGAATGGTGGTCGCAGACAACCGTCCCGAGGTGGATGGAAAACGGACGGTCAAGGCCTACCGCGTCAATGCTCGGGGCGACTTTGAGGAAGTGCCCATCAACAGCTTCACGCTCGAAGAAATCTCCGGCCCAACGATCGCGCTGGGGGCGACGGGCGTGCTGGCGGTCCTCGCCGTCCTAGCCCTGAGAGCCCGCGCCGCTCTGGCGCCCGCGCGCGAACCCTGACGGTGCGTGCAGACTTCGCCACTCAACCTTCACGACCTGGACCAGAGACGCGGCCGGCATCGAAGCGATTCTGGTTGACGCTCGGCGTGCAGGGGGCTCTTGGCGCTACACTGGTAGTTGGCGCACTGCTGAAACTGGCCGGTGGTCCCGCACACGTGACCCGGGTACTGAACTGGTTGGGGTGGTTCCCGCCCCAGGCGCGTCCCGCAGCGGCCGCCGCCTTGCCGTGGGCCGAGCTGCTATTGGCGGCCTGGGTGGTCAGTGGCAGGCGCCCGCGGTGGGCCGCGATGGCGGTGGTCGCCGTGCTGACCGTCTTCATACTTGCTCTGGTGCAGGTGGGGCTGTCGGTAGGGTGGTCCAGGGAGTGTGGCTGCCTGGGAAGTTGGGACGGGTCGTCCGTCGCGGTGGCGGTCGTACGGAACGGGGTGCTGCTGTGCCTCGCCATTGGCCTGGCTGCCATTGCTGGCGGCGGGGGGAATCGGTCGGGGCTCGGAACCGCGCGGCCTGACGGCGGCAAGCAAGCGCTTTGATGCAAGCCGCTGGGAGACCAGCACTTAAGGCGCTTTCGGTAATAGGTGGGCCACCCTATGGACGTGTCGGATTTCCCGAGCCTTATGGGTTGACAAGCGCCGCCGGTACGATAAAGTACAGTGCTGGCCCCGCTTGCGGGCGAGGTCTGCGACTGCCCGGCAGGGCGGCCGGCGTGCCGGGGATACCGTGCATGCTGGGCCTGTGCGACCGGCCGCCGGGACCGGCGGCGGGCCTCGGTGTCAAGGGCTCGTAGCTCAGTTGGTTAGAGCGCGTCCCTGATAAGGACGAGGTCACAAGTTCGAATCTTGTCGGGCCCAGTGAGCAGTCGACGGACCGGCGAGCCGTGGGAGAAAAGATGGACCCTGCGGTGTTGCTATACGCAGCCGTCGCGGCTATATTGGGTTTCTGCGTCTGGCGGCTGATCCGCGGCGGCGGGACCTGAGGCGCCGGGCGATGTGACTAGGCGTGGCCTAGCTAGAAACTGGAGACTAGCTGGAAGCGAGAGGCGGGTCGGGGTTGGCTTACAAGGGTCGTCTCTAGTTGCCAGTGCCTAGTTTCTAGCTTCTAGACGGGGCCGTAGCTCAGTCGGGAGAGCGCCGCGTTTGCAACGCGGAGGTTGCCGGTTCGATCCCGGTCGGCTCCAGTCGGACGGCAGCCACTAAGGCGGGCTTCGAGCTTCCGGGGACCGCAGAGGTGCGTGGAAGCCCGCGGCTCGCGGGAGCCAGTCGGAGGCCGGTCGGCGAAAAGCCTATGGCCGAGAGCCGACTGTCGATCTGTGACAAGTTCATAGGTGGGTGTGTTTAGGTATCCTAGCCGGACAAACGAGTCGGCGGCCGGCCGCGAGCAGATTGGATCGCGGTGCGGCCGGGACTCCGTTCTCTCTTGGGCTTGAGTGATCTCCTTCAAATGGAGAGAAGGTGCGGCTTGGCCGCAGCGTGTCATAAATGCGGTCAAGCTACTAAGGGTGTATGGTGGATGCCTAGGCGTGCAGAGGCGATGAAGGACGCGCCAGGCTGCGATAAGCTCCGGGGAGCCGCCAAAGAGGCTTTGATCCGGAGATCTCCGAATGGGGCAACCCGGCTCCACTGGGCAACCAGATGGTGCCACCGGCGGCTGAATGCATAGGCCGTCTGGAGCGAACCCGGGGAACTGAAACATCTCAGTACCCGGAGGAAAGGAAATCAACCGAGACTCCGTTAGTAGTGGCGAGCGAAAGCGGACTAGCCCATGGCCTCGAGCCATACGCCGTCGCAATCTGAGTCGAACGCTCTGGAAAGGGCGACCACAGAAGGTGACAGTCCTGTAGGCGGTAGGAGCGCGACGACGGTCGAGTAGGTCGGATGCCGTGGAACTCTGACTGAAGATGCGGGGCCCACCCTGCAAGGCTAAGTACTCCTGCACGACCGATAGTGGAGAAGTAAGGCGACTGAAAGGTGAAAAGAACCCCTTCTAGGGGAGTGAAAAGTACCTGAAACCATATACCTACAAGCGGTGGGAGGCCAGTGTCCCGACTTGTCGGGACCGGCTGACCGCGTACCTTTTGCATAATGGACCGGCGACTTGCCGCATGCGGCCAGGTTAAGTGCTTCCGGCACGTAGCCGTAGCGAAAGCGAGTCTGAATAGGGCGAATCAGTCGCATGTGGCAGACCCGAACCTGAGTGATCTACCCATGGCCAGGTTGAAGGGACGGTAAAACGTCCTGGAGGACCGAAGCCGTGAACGTTGAAAAGTTCTGGCATGAGCTGTGGGGAGGAGTAAAAGTCTAATCAAACTCAGAGATATCTGGTTCTCCCCGAAATGTCTTTTGGGACAGCCTCGGGCCACTACGTCGCGGGGGTAGAGCTACTGAATGAAACGAGGGCCCTACCCGGGTACCTCCTTCAATCAAACTCCGAATACCGCGATGACTACCCCGGGAGTGAGAGTGTGGGCGCTAATGTTCATGCTCAAAAGGGAAAGAACCCGCACCGCCAGCTAAGGCCCCCAAACTGCGCTGAGTGCATAAGGAAGTCCGTTTTCCGTGACAGCCAGGATGTTGGCTTAGAAGCAGCCACCATTTAAAAAGTGCGTAATAGCTTACTGGTCGAGAAAATGGGCACCGATAATGATCGGGACTAAGCGTGGTGCCGAAGCTGCGGGGGCTGGAAACTAGAAACTAGATACTAGAAACTGGAGGAGACATATGCCGTTCCACAAGCTGGACGTTTTTCGCAAGGCGTATGCCCTTTCGTTGAGAATGCACCGTGCAACGCTGGGTTTTCCGCAGTTCGAGCAGTTCGAGTTGGCGTCCCAGTTGCGCCGCTCGACGAAATCGATCTGCGCGAACATCGGCGAAGGCATGGGTAAGCAGGCATCGCCGAAGGACGTTGTTCGATTCCTGCGGACAGCGCTGGGGTCGTGCGACGAAACACGGATCTGGCTGGAATATGCCCGTGACCTCCGATATCTCGAGCCGACCCGGTTCGCAGAATTTTATGATGGGTACTGCGAGGTGGGGCGAATGCTCAACGGACTGGTCAGTGTGTGGTCCGCCCGGGCGGACCACGTGCGTCGGTGACGTGCTTTGAGTCTCGAGTCTCTAGTTTGTAGTCTCTAGTTTCTAGTTTCTGGCCCGGTAGGGGAGCGTACCACCGGAGATACAAGCCATACCGTAAGGAGTGGTGTCGGCCGGTGGTAGTGAGAATGCCGGTATGAGTAACGATAAAGCGGGTGAGAATCCCGCTCGCCGTAAGCCCAAGGTTTCCTGGGGAAGGTAAATCCGCCCAGGGTTAGCCGGAACCTTAGTCAAGGCCGAAAGGCGTAGACGATGGACAGCAGGTTAATAGTCCTGCGCTCCGTATGCGGTTGAACCGACGGGGACGTTGCCACTAAGTGGGGCCCACGACGAGAAGTGAGGGTGCCCGAAAGGGCGAGGCCACTGCGTTGCCGAAGCCCATGGCGTGGCAACCTAGAAAAACCGTTCGGGGACAAAATGCGGATCCGTACCAAAACTGACACAGGTGGGCGAGGAGAGTATCCTAACGGCGCTCGAGAGAACGGTCCTTAAGGAACTAGGCAATTTGACCCCGTAACTTCGGGATAAGGGGGCCCTCGCTCCTTCGGGAGAAGGGCGCAGAGAAACGGCTCTGGGAACTGTTTATCAAAAACACAGGTCTGTGCTAACTCGTAAAGAGGACGTATACAGACTGACGCCTGCTCGGTGTCGGAAGGTTAAGGAAGCCGGTCAGCCGCAAGGTGAAGCTGGCAACCGAAGCCCCGATTAACGGCGGCCGTAACTATGACGGTCCTAAGGTAGCGAAGTTCCTTGTCGGGTAAGTTCCGACGTGCATGAACGGCGTAATCACTGGAGCAGTGTCTCAAGGACCGACTCGGTGAAATTGAAGTCGCGGTGAAGATACCGCGTACCCGCAGCAAGACGGAAAGACCCCGTGAACCTTTACTGCAGCCTGGTATTGGTAATTGGTATCGCATGCGTAGGATAGGTGGGAGGCGTTGAACCGGCGGTTCCGGCCGTCGGGGAGCCACCGTTGAAATACCACCCTTGCGCTATTAGTTACCTAACCCCGTCCCGTGAAGCCGGGCGGGGGACCGTGCTAGGTGGGCAGTTTGACTGGGGCGGTCTCCTCCCAAAAGGTAACGGAGGAGTGCAAAGGTCGGCTCAGCACGGTTGGCAATCGTGCGTGGAGTGCAAGGGCATAAGCCGGCTTAACTGTGAGACATAAGGGTCAAGCAGATGCGAAAGCAGGCCCTAGTGATCCGGTAATCCCGTGTGGAAGGGTTATCGCTCAACTGACAAAAGGTACTCCGGGGATAACAGGCTGATGCCTCCCGAGCGTCCATAGCGGCGGAGGCGTTTGGCACCTCGATGTCGGCCCATCGCATCCTGGGGCTGAAGGCGGTCCCAAGGGTTCGGCTGTTCGCCGATTAAAGCGGTACGCGAGCTGGGTTCAGACCGGCGTGAGCCAGGTCGGTCCC
>Ga0136652_1000032_pt1 | contig 77465 bp, 79 predicted proteins | sample ConPoolayeEmetaG_FD_94864 | JGI IMG/M metagenome (GOLD analysis project Ga0136652, IMG submission 94864) | Hot spring microbial mat communities from California, USA to study Microbial Dark Matter (Phase II) - Cone Pool mat layer E metaG... ...
CTGCCTTAAGTTAGAAACACAAACAGAACGGTTTGCCTGTTCCTGGGCTTTCCCTAAAACCGGTAAAATCAGCGCTGCTAAAATAGCGATAATCGCAATCACCACTAAAAGCTCAATCAATGTAAACCCTTTCCTCATATTCTCCCCCTTTTTTACAGTTATCTTACCATATCTTTACCTTCTGTGTCAAGTTCCCGAGTTTCCCAATGTTCAATTTCATTTGCTCACAATTGACGGAGAACCTTAACATCAAAAGGAGAAAGACTAATCTTCCTTAATCTTCTGCCTGTTAAAAGGTCTTCAAATTCTCCTTTCAAATTTACCAGTCTTCTAAACCTGGTAGGATTATTCAAAAACAAGTAAGTTTCCCTGTCTTTCTGCCACCTGGTAGCATAGATTCCTGAAGGTAAACTCAGCACAGGTCTTAACGCAAGAATTCTGGCCAGATAACGGTAAAAAACTTCATACCCCTTCTCCTCCAGAACTGCACCAAAATAAAATGCTTTCCCCTTTCCATAACTGTTTTTAGTTAAGGCTGGTTTTTTCCCTAAAAAAGGATTTTTAAACCAGGCTAAAATTTCCAGAGAAGTGTCTATTAAATCAATCTCCTCCAGCCACAAAATCTCAGCTGGCAACCTTCTTTTGCCAGAAAACAGAGAAACAGGACCTGCTATCTCCCTTTGCCACCTTCCATAATCTTTGATTTCTACACCTAAAACTTCTGTCAGATGGGCTGGACAGGGGACATCCCAGATACGTCCATTCTCATCAGCCAGCCCGGAATAGGACATCATTACCAGTGTCCCACCGTTTTCTACATAACTGATTATTTTTTTTCCCAGAGTTTCCGGCAAAATAAAGCATGCTGGCACTATCAAAACCGGGTATTCTGCCCAATCAGAATCCGGTGAAGTAACCTCTACCAGGATATTCTGTTTCACCAGACCAGCAAAATGTCTTGTTAGATGAAGACAATAGCCATTACCAAAGACACCGGAGAAAAAATCAGGATGCTGATTTCTGGCAAACTCACAATGATTCTGGTAGGTGTAAAGAATAGCCACCTCAGGCTTTACCGGTGCTGCTGATTCCAGTTTTTCCCCGAGAAGATTCAGCTCTGGCACAAGTCTTTTTACTTCCCGGTAAATTCTTCCTGGTTTCAGTGAAACTTCTACCAGACCAGCCCTGTTACGTTCCTGACCGGAAGCACAGGTATCAAACCGGAAAAAACTGATAAATTTTGTTCCCAGTCCAGCCTGCGTTAAAACTGACCATCTAACTGAGCCTGGTAATGGCATTCCCTCCCCTCTACCCCACTGAAACTCTAAAAACCAGGGAGGTTGTCCGTTTTTTATTCCCCGGAGAAAAGCATGGACAAACGACTGGTCCACATACAAATCACCACCAATAGCAAAAATAGACCTTTTATCCAGGCCATAGTGGTCACCGGCAATGACATCAAGATAGCGACCAAAAACTTGATGGTTATATCCGTGCCAGGTCAACATCATATTGGTGGTGATAGGTGCAGTCACTCCATACTTGCGGAGTGTTTCCACCTGCAGCCGGAAGCAATCTATGGTGACTTCAGAAAAAAACTGGTGATATGCCTGCCATAATCCTGGATGATGGGAAATGTTAGGGAATTGAATCTGCTCAAAACTTTTCAGAGTTTGACCCCAGAAACTTAAAACCATTGCCTGGTTAAAGGTATCAATATCCCTGTATTTTTTCTGACACCATTGCCGAAAAAAAGTCAGACAACGGCTGCAGAAACAGAAAGGATGTCCTAATTCATTATCAATCTGCCAGGCAAAAAGTTGCTTGTTTTTACCAAAATGTTCTGCCAGAGCCTGCACTATGTTTACAGAAAGTCGGCGGTACAAGGAGGAAGTGGGACAGGTGTAACGTCTGATACCAAAACCAAAGGTCTGATTATTCTCCAGCACCGGGAAAATTTCCGGATAACGTTCGCAGGCCCAGATAGGTGGTACAGCAGTCGGTGTACACAGAATAACCTGAATGTTCTCTCCAGCCAGAAGAGAGAAAACCCTGTCCAGCCAGGAGAAATCATATTTTCCTTCCTCTGGTTCCATTTTATCCCAGGCAAATTCTCCGATTCTTACAGCCTTCAACCCTAATTCTCCAGCCAGCCGAATGTATTCTTTCCAGGTTTCTTCCCGGTGGTGCTCAGGATAAAAGGCTGCTCCTAACCCCATCAGGAAATTACTGTTTTTTCCCATTTTTTCCATACCCCTTCTGTTTTAGAACTAAGCTACCATTACTCTATCCCTTCCTTCTTTTTTTGCCCGGTATAAGGCAGCGTCAGCCAGGCGAATTAAATCATCAGGAGTTTTTGCATGCAAAGGATAAACTGCTACTCCCAGGGAAAGGGTAACAGCACCAAGTAGTTGACCCTGGTAATGTATCTTTAAATCCTTCACTCCCAGACGCAGTTCTTCCGCCCGACGCACCACTGCCTCTAATGAAGCGTCAGGCATCACCAGAATAAACTCTTCCCCACCGTAACGGCAGGCAATATCACTGCCTCTAATTTTTGTCCGGAAAAAATTACCCAGCTGTGCCAGAAGTTCATCCCCTGCCCCGTGGCCATACAAATCATTAAAATGTTTGAAATGATCTATATCCACCATCACCACTCCCAGGGTGGATTGCTTCCTTGCTGCCCGTAAAATTTCTCTCGCCATCGTCTCCTCCAGATAACGGCGGTTGTAAAGCCCGGTAAGCATATCCCTGATAGATTGACGTCGTAGAGTTTCCCTCAGTTTGATATTAGCCAGAGACAGAGCCAGATAACCACCAATGGTGGTAATAAGGCTCTGTACTTCCTCCAGAGGAGAAATGCTTTCCTCTGTAAGAGACCGTAAATGAAAAAGACCAAGGACTTCCCCTTTGGCAATCAAAGGAAGACATATATACGGCATTACCGGTAAATTGCGCAGGTGAGCGCAGACCAGACCGTCCTTTTCCAGAATATATATCTGACCTCTCCGCAAAGCCCAGCATTCCTCAGGTGTGAAAAGATTAAACTCCACATTATCAGGGAAGCCACCCCAGTGAGCAATTGATTCTAAGTCATTCCGGGAAGGGCTGAAAAGAAACAAAGCACCCTGCTTGCCCGGGAGAATCTTTTCCATGAATTGACTGATAAGCGGACCGGTTTCCTCCACTGTGGAGCAAGCCTGGAGTAAATCTCTCATCTCTCCTAAAAGTTCATTCTGCCGGTTGTTTCCTTCCAGCTTTTGAACCAGCTTAGCCAGTTTTTCATTTGTTTCTTCCAGTTCCCTTTCTGTCTTTAACCTTTTGTCTTCCAGATTGGAAACAACCATGATATTCCACCAGGTCAGCATACAGAAAATTGCGATAATGGTCACAGCCATCAGAGTTAAAGCCTCTTCCGGAGAAATAAAGCCAGCCCCTTTAATTCCTGCCATTACCCAACGCAAAAGAACAGGAACAATAACGGCTAAAGGTAATAGCCTGCGGGCTAAAGTCCCGGCCAGACTGAAACTGGAAATTATTCTCATCAGTCCTTTTTCCGGACGAACAAACAAAATCCCGAAAGCAAGGAGGATAAAAGCAGCTGTCATTAATAAATCAGGCTGGGTTTCAGAAAGAAAGGTGCTACCGGTTTTGCCAGTTGAATAACCTAAAAAGCTAACCAGAGACACCAGAATTGCCAGCCAGGATGTTACCTGACCGCAGGTAATCCAGTGCTCAGATTTTATCAGGAAAAGGCTAATTCCCACCAGGAGAATATAACTGGCAGTCACCATAGCCATTCTTTCCGGTCTTGCTGCCTCTCCAAAAATTGTTGATAGCCCCAGCAGCAAACGATTGAAAGGATTAACGTAGCCACCAGCTTCCAGGAGAGGGAAAAAACCCGTGAGAAAAACAGCGATACTGCAGATTGTAATGAGCCAGTTTCTTATCTTATCATTACCTTCCCTGGTAAGAAACCAGGTGGCTGTTCCCCCTAAGATTAATGCCAGTGCTGTATCAGCCCTGATTAACTCCAGGTAACGAAGCATTTTCTGTAGCCCGGGAAAAGGATAGCTCCAGCCAACAAGGACAAGAGAACCAAGAATAATTCCTAACACACCGACGGTCCGGGAAAAGGAAAGGAGAGAAGAAATGACAAAGCTATCCGGTTTTATTAATCTTGTAAGCTGGCTGTTATCAGCTTTTTCTTCCACATTGATATTTTAGCCTGTTTTCGGTAAAGACATCAAGTTGCTTTTTCTGCCAAACTCTGTTATTTTTATTTTAGTTTGCGGAAGGGTTCAGGAATGACCAGTAGAGAAAGGATTATCACAGCTTTAAATCATCAGGAGCCTGACAGAATCCCCATTGACCTGGGAGGAATGGATTCTACCGGTATTACTGGTGTTGCTTACCGGAATCTTAAAAGGTATCTGGGTTTACCTGAACAGCCAGTGAAAATCTGGGAACCCTCCCAGCAACTGGCTCAGGTAGAAATAAGTGTCCTGGGAAAAATCCAGGCTGATGTGCTGCCAGTCTTCCCGGAAACCATTTACTGGAAGGAAAGCAAACTTCCAGACGGTTTTCCCTGCCTGGTACCACAAAAATGGAATCCTTTTCTCCAGTCTGATGGTTCTGAGGTTATTCTTGACCCGACAGGAGAGGTTCGCTGGAAAAGGGTGCCTGGTGGGCACTACTTTGAGACAATCACTTTTCCCCTGGCAAAAGCAGAAACTATTTCCGACATAGAAAAGAACAAGAAAATCCTGCAGGAGTTTGACCTTTTTAGCCTTGCTGATGAAAGTTATGAGCAAATGGGTAGCCGTGTTGCCCGGTTATACCAGACACAGGATTATGCTTTTTTAGGAAATTTTTCTGTACATCTTTTTGCTGCGGGGCAACTGCTGCGCGGGTTTGAACAGTTTCTGGTAGATTTAGCCACTGATTCACCTCTGGCTCACTGTATCTTAGAAAACCTGGTGCAGATTTATCTGGAAAGGTTTGACCGCTTTTATGAGGCTGTCGGTCCTTACCTGCAGGTGATTAATGTCAATGATGACCTGGGTATGCAGGAAGCACCGCTGCTTTCACCCCAGCTTTACCGCCGTACAGTTAAACCTTACCAGAAAATTCTTTATGAGCACATCAGGAAGAAATCTACAGCCCGACTTTTTCTTCATACTGATGGTTCGGTTTATGACATTTTGGGAGATTTGATAGAGATAGGGGTTCAGATACTCAATCCTGTACAGTTTTCCTGCCGGAATATGGAACTGGCTAAACTAAAAAAAGAGTTTGGCAGGGATCTGGTTTTCTGGGGTGGCGGGTGTGATACTCAAAAAATATTGCCCTTTGCTACACCCCGGCAAATTCGTGAGCATGTAAAAGAATGTCTCTCTATCCTGGCACCCGGTGGTGGTTTTGTCTTCTGTCAGGTGCATAACATCCAGCCAGATGTGCCACCGGAAAATATCATGGCGATGTACCAGGCTGTCTGGGAATGGAAATATTAAGAATCTTTCTGCAGAGCCTTTTTGTATATTTTTCCGCTGGCTGTCTTCGGCAGTTCCTTGACAAAATCAATCACAGCAGGTATCTCATGACGACCTAAGTGCTGACGGCAGAAACGGATAATTTCTTCTCTGGTAACACTAAAACCCTGCTTTAACACCAGAACCGCCCTCGGTACTTCACCGTGCAAAAAATGCTTTTTTCCTACAACAGCAGCTTCAGCCACTGCCGGGTGCCGGTAAAGAACTTCTTCAATCATCCGGGGATAGACATTCATTCCGTTGACAATAATCATATCTTTCATCCTGTCCACAATGAAAAAGTAGCCATCCTGGTCCTGGTAGCCAAGGTCTCCAGTCCGAAACCATTCACCAAAGAATGATTTTTCTGTCTCTTCTTTTTGATGAAGGTAACCTTTCATAACATTTTCCCCCCGGACTACAATTTCACCGATACTGCCCCGGGGTAATTCCCTGCCCAGCTGGTCCACAATTTTCATTTCTACTCCAGGAAGGGGCAAACCAATGGAACCAATTTTTCTCTTTTCCCCGACCGGGTTGACAGAAGTCACAGGTGAACACTCTGTGGGTCCATCCCCCTCATAGATGAGTACACCATATCTTTTCTCAAATTTCTCCAGTATTTCTACTGGCAGTGCTGCTCCCCCTGAAATACAGAAACGAAGAGAGGAAAAATCTATTTCCTGTTCTTCTGGCATCTGAGCTAAAAGTGTGTACATGGAGGGAACGCCCATGAAAACAGTAACCCGATGATTCTTAATTGTTTTTGCCACTTCCTCAGGCCGGAACCGAGGCAAGGCTACGACGGTAGCGCCAAGAGCCACCGGCACCAGCAGGCAGCAGGTTGCACCAAAAGCATGAAACATCGGAAGAACAGCCAGAAAAATGTCTGATTCTGAAAGGGGCAGAAAACTGATAATGGAGTGGACATTGAAAAGTAGATTGCGGTGGGTCAACATCGCTCCCTTGGGCTTTCCGGTAGTACCTGAGGTGTAAATAACAGCTGCTACATGGTCCTTCTGGTCTAAAGAAGGAATTTCCACTGGTGGGAAATCACGCTGGAAAATTTCCTCCAGAGTTATAGCACCATTTTTCCCGGAACTATTAGCCACCACCAGGAGAGAAAGTGAGGGAATATTCTTTTGTAGAGTTGATAAATCCACTCCACAACCTTCCCAGTAAATAGCTGCTTTTACCTGAGAATCTGAGAGGACGAAACCGACTTCCTCAGCACTCAGAAGAAGGTTAATGGGAACAACAGTAGCCCCGATTTTCAAAATGGCGAAGTAACTGCAAAAAAAGGCTGGAGAATTCGGACAGGAAACTGCTACCGCATCACCTGCTTTGATACCTTTTTCTTTTAAAAAGCCAGCTAATCTGCTGGAAAATATCTCCAGCTGCTGGTAAGAAAACCTTTTCTCCTGAAAAACTAACGCTGTTTTCTCTGGAAAACATTGGGCGGCATTCCGCAGGAGCCAGCCCAGAGAAGGGTTTTTCTGCCAGAACTTTTCCATTTTCCCCCTCACTGTTTTAGACTTCCAGCTGCCTGGTACATCGCCAGAATATTTTCCAGTGGCGTTGATTTTTGAAAATTATGGGTGGAACAAACAATGTAGCCACTACCTGCAAATTCCTCCAAACGCTGTTTTACTTCCCTCCTTACATCTTCCGGTGTGCCAGACGGCAGCGTCTGCTGAATATCAATACCACCATGAAAGCAAAGAAACCGACCAAATTCCTTGCTCAGTTCAGCCGGAACCATACCTTTCGCTCTGACCTGGACAGGATTAAGGATATCTACACCAGCTTCAATTAAATCCGGAATGACCGACCGGATCGCACCGCAGGAATGAAACATAACCTTAGCCCCATAATGATGAATGAGAGAAAAATAACGTTTTAGATACGGGAAAACTAATCGCCTCAGAATCTTTGGAGAAACTAATAATGATTCCTGTGTGCCTAAGTCATCACCCACCAGAACAATATCTATATGATTGCCTGCCACCTCCAGACTGCGTCGCAAAACTTCCAGATAAAAGTTACTAACCTGTTCAAAGATAGCCTCCACCAGAGCACTGTTCCACACCAGGTCAGTCATAATCTTTTCCATACCACAGAGGTAAATACCCTGATGCAATACACTGGGACGATTGGTTCTTTCCGCAGACAAAACCAGGGCATAATTCTGACAGGCAGAAATGGAATCAAGCAAGCCCTGATAATCGTACCAGGAAGCATCCGGCCAGGTAAATTTTTCCACATCCTTTATAGTTTCCGCCCCACTCAGAGGAGCATAGCAAACTTCGTTGTATCTCCCATCCCGTCGAACATGCCAGATATCTTCTGTAGTCCCATCCGGAAAACAGCGACATTCTCCTGCCTTATACCGTGGGAAAACATAACGCAGGTCAACACCAAGGTAATCCAGCAATTCCAGATGGTCTCTAAGCTTAAGGTGTTCTCTTAATTCTGTAGCCACCTGAGCTTGAGACCAGAAATCACAGGCACTTCTATCTGTCCTCTGTCTCTTTAAAGTTAGCCTTACCCTTTCCTGTCCTGTCATAAAATGTCAGGTGAAACCTTACCTCAGTTTTTCTTCTATCATTCTTTTTTCTGAAAGAGGTATCTTCATCTTCTGCACAACTTTCCGGAAAAAGGCTATGGTCTGGTCATAAGTAATCCGGTCCACCGGGTATGGTGTACCGTCTTTACCACCATGAGCAAAGGAATACCTGGCAGGGTCCTGGTAGGAGGGGGCTGCACCATAAATCACTTCGGCAACCAGACTCAGGCCGCGCACTGTCCCTGGTCCTACCCCTGGCAGCATAATCAGTTGCTCGTAACTGGATGGTTTCATCTCGCAAAGCTCCCGGAGAATTTTTTCTAAGTAGTGGCTATGTGAGAAATCCTCTTCTATTACTGGATGCTGGTAAAATTCCACAGGAAAAAGTTCCAGGACTACCGCCTCTTCCTTCCTGGAACCAGCTGCTACCATTCTGGAAACAGGACTGGTGTGTCGCCGTAAAATGCGCAGGTCCTTCAGTAAACCCTGAAATCCTGCCTGAACAAGCTGGGTACTCAGATTACGATTAGCTTCACTTTCCCTGGCCACCAGGTTCAGACACAAACGGTTGACACCCTGGCTTATGATACCGGTATGTGGTTCACAGACAGGGTCAATAATTTTTTTCGAAAACCAGTGGTATCTCCTTGCCTTCTGACTGCTGAGATTCATACCCTGCTGAACAACACTCCAGGCTCCTGTGCGGGAAAAGAAAAAAGTATGGTGATAAATCTGAAAGCCATCCTGTACCAGTGCATTGTCCACCTTGGCGGTTAAACGGGAACTGTAGATAAAACTATTGACCTGTTTTTCTAAAAGCCCGAGTTTTTCTCCCCAGAAACTTATTTCTTCAGGTGTTTTTCTGGAACTCCTTCCTTTACCGCCGCAGATGAAAACACCTAACTCCTTTTCCTGATTACGAATTGCTTCCTTGAGAGCAGCTGTCAGTGTGGTGGTCAGGCCGGAAGCATTCCAGTCAAAAGCTAAAACCGTACCCAGGGACTGAAACCATACCGGGTCAGCCAGCCGCTGGATAAGTTCCTCAGGTCCAAACTCCTGGACAATAACTTCTATCAGGTATCGTCCCAGCCGGGTCATCCGCTGGAAAAGCCAGGACGGACATTTTCCGGTATCCAGGGTAAAAGTGGCTATACCTCTTTTAAATTGCACCTTCTACCTCTCTCTTTCCCGTCTATGACAATAAGAGCATGAAAATCCTGATAGATTCTGTAATCTTCAGGAAGTCTGGCTTCAAAGTATTCCTGGAGGCTGTCATAGGAAAGATTTACAGGAAAATTAAGTCTTTCTGCCAGCCTTCTGGTGTATTCATCTATCACAAAAACAGGTTTTTCCAGGGCATAAAGAAGAATGTCATCCGCTGTTTCTGGACCAATCCCGGAAAGGGAAAGAAGATTTTTCCTGATTTCCTCCACGCAGCAGCGCTGAATTCTGCTAAGACCACCCTTTTCCATAATCAGCCAGGCCAGAGATTTCAGACGAATGGCTTTCTGACGATAAAAGCCTGAAGGAATAATAAGACCAGCCAACTTATCCACTGGCAGTGCCACCAGTTTCTCGAGCGAAAGAAAACGTTCTTTTCTTAAGTTTTCTACAGCTTGCTGGACATTACGCCAGTTCGCTCTCTGGGTAAGCACAGCCTCTATGATTACCTGTTGCTTTTCCCTGAAAGTTTTTGGTCTCTTACACCAGAGTTTCCACTGCCCGGATGGTTTACCATGGAGACTTTTCAGCTTCAGGTAAAGGGCAAGCAAACTCTCAGCCATCTAAAGCTCCTGGCCGGTACTGGCTCTAATTAATGTGCCAAACTTTACACCCTTGGTTCCTTTTAAAAGATAAGCCAGTTTTTCCACCCTGAGAGCTTTTCCTTTAGCCACAATAATTTCCAGGCAGTTGGTATCGTCAAGATGCACATGCTGACTGGAGATAATCAAATCATGCTCGTCATGCTGGATGTCCAGCAGCCGATTCACCAGGTCCCGGCGGTGGTGGTCGTAAATCAGGGCAATAACACCGGTAACCACCTGGTCACTCTGCCATTTTTCTCCAACCAGTTCAGCCCGGATTAAATCACCAATAGCCTTGGAGCGGGTGGGATATTTTCTTTGCCGCAGATAACGGTCAAACTCCTTCAGTACTTTCCGCTCCAAGGCGACTCCGAAACGAACCAATTCTGACATCTTCACCCCGGTAATTATCTTACAACAGATAAGCAGCATGGTAAATAGTTTTGAAGGGAAGCAGTCACTCTGGCCTTCTGGCAGCTACCAGATAAAAATCAGGTTCATCAATCAGCCGCCAGGGGGAAAATCCATGCCCGGTAAGCAAAGCAGAAAGGGAATAAGCTGGTAGTACCACATCCTCAGCCACGGAAGAAGAAATCTGACGGTGGTGTCTGTTGACCCAGTCCCGGCCAGCAGGGTGGGAAATTACCAGATTCCCTCCAGGCTTCAGGAGACGATAAATCTCCTTCAGGGCTTTACCCTGGTCAACAAAATGAGGGAAACTGGCATTGGCTATCACCTGGTCAAAAAAACAGTCAGAAAAAGATGTCCGGTGGATATCTTCAAACACTACGTAAACATTGGAAGGAAACTTTTTCTTTCTCATCTGTTCTACCATACCCGGGGAAAAATCCAGAGCATAGATAGAGCCTCTGGAACCAACTGCCTTAAGAAGATAAGGTACAAGGATACCTGTTCCAGCACCGGCATCCAGAACTCTCTGTCCCGGTAATATCCGGGATTCTCTGATTACCCGCAAAAGTTTAGAAGAATCCTTTTTCAGGTTTCTATCCCAGATACCAGCCATCCGGTCAAAAAATTCTTTTTTCTCAGCCATTGTTTTTCCTTCTCCTCTTCGGACAGAAAGCCAGACAACCAAAAAAAATCAAACTGGAAACAAGAACCACAGAGGCTCCTGCTGGCAAGTTAAAAGCAGTTGCCGCAGCCAGTCCCACTACTCCTGAGGCTATGGAAAAAAGGCAGGAAAGAGCATACATTTTTTTCAGACTGTAGGTAATCTGATAGGCAGCAACAGCCGGATTCAGAATAAGAGAAAAAACCAGTAACCCACCGATAGACTTAAGACAGGCACTTACACCCACACCACAGAAAAACAGCATCAGAAAGAAGAAAAGACTGGCAGCCAGACCAGAAGATTTAGCCAGCTCCTGATGAAAGAGTACAGAATGAATTTCCTTGAAGTAACCAACAGCAAAAACCGTAGTGATAACGGTGATAACACCAAGAACCACCAGATCAGTTTTTCCCACTGTGAGAAGACTGCCCCAGAGAAGATTCATTCCCTGGGTTCTTGCTTCCGGGACCATTCCCATCAGCAGAAAAACCAGACCAAGGGTGGTAGAGAAAATGACACCGATAGATGTCTCTGGATGGATTCTTCCCCTTTCAGAAAGCGGTCCTAAAATCCCGGCAGTAACTACACTGAAACCCATCGCCACCGGTGTAACCGGAAGGCCCGAGCAAATAGCCAGCAACCCTCCGGCTAAAGCCGCATGGGAAATAGCCACTGTCAGAAAAGAGATTTTCAGGAGAAAAACCCAGACACCAAGAAAACCACAGGAAATACCGGTGAGTATCACTGCCATCAAAGCCCGCTGAAAAAAAGGATAGGAAAGTAGTTCCATTCCTAAGATACCTGGTGCAGCTGACCGTTTTCCATACGGATGACCCTGGTACATAGACTTTGAAGCAATTCTGCTTCATGAGAAACAAGAATACTGGTTATTTTCTGTCCTCTAATCACCTGGTGCCACAAAATCAGGAGTTTTTCCTTCATCCGCGTATCCAGCCAGGAAAAAATCTCGTCCAGAAGAAGAACTCTGGCACCCTGAGCTAAGGATCTGGCAATTAAAACTCTTCTTTTTTGTCCACCGGACAACTGACCAAAGGGTCGCTTCAGCAATCCTTCTATTTCCAGTTGCCTTGCTGCCTCCTCCACCGCCAGGTAGTCCTCAGCATCAGGGAAACGAAAAAGACCAATCTGGCCATAGCGACCCATCATCACAACTTCCTCGACCAGCACAGGAATTTCTGGTTCTACTTCCAGAAATTGCGGAACATAGCCAATATTTCTTCTCAGTCTGTTCCCTGACTGCCAGGATAACTTCTCTCCAAATAGTTCTACCGTTCCTGCAGCTGCTTTCAGCAGTCCACCGATAACCTTAAGTAAGGATGTTTTTCCCGCTCCATTAGGTCCCCACAGACCAATTGCTTCTCCGGAAAGCACCTTCAGATTAACCTCTTTCAGAATTATCCGGTTATCATACGCAACTGCCACATCTTTCAGGTTAACGACTTCTTCTGGCATGGAAAAGTTTCTCCAGATTTTGCTCCAGTAGATTTTCTATACTCTGTCCTTGCGGAAAATTGGAAAAAACAATATGCTTTGCCTTCAAATCAGCAGCCAGAACCTGGCCGGTATCAGCTCCTGCCTGTAGATTGTCAATCACGGCTACTACTTTGTGTTTATGCCCCTTCCGGAGAAGTTCTGCCATCAAAACCGGCGTGAAGTCATCCCTGGTCCTGTAAGTACCAACAACCTTCAGTCCCAGATAACTGAGTAAGTCAGCAAGATGAATATTACACAAAACCGGAGCATTCCACCATCCTTCCTCTTTTACTCTTTTCTTGATTTCCCGGTCAAAGGACTGAAGACGAATCTCCAGATTATTAAGACGGGTTTGAAATAATTCTGCGTCTTTGGGGAATTTCGCACAAAGAGCCGCACAAACCACTCCGGCTGCTTGCAGATGAACCAGGGGTATCTGCCAGTTACCGTTGACCTGCACCAGTCTTTTTTTCCCTTCAGCCTCTCTTATCGCTTTTTCTACACGGGGCAAATACGGTTCAAACCCATGTGCCAGAAATAGTTCCGCCTGTTCTAAAATAGCCATTTTCTCAGTATCAATATCACCATGGCCAGGACAAAGGTTCGGCGCTACCAGTGCCGTCACAGAGATTCTCTCCCCGGCTAATTCTCCCACGACTTCCTTCAAAAGACTGGTAGTCACAACTAACTGACTTGTTTCTGTTAGAAGATTTCCTGTCGCCAGGAAAAAAGTCAGTAAAAATAATTCTTTCTTTTTCGCTTTCAGTATGAAGTATCCCACCACTGTCTCCAGGTAGAACAGATTACAGGAGAAGAAGGAATGGGGTTTCCGGAAGCATCAACATCCAGGGTGTTACTATGGTAACCTTCTGGCTTTAGCCATTCCACATGGTTATCCCCAAAAAGTACATTGGAACCACCGCTGTGCACCCGGCAAACTGCCCAGTAACAGGTAGCACCACCGGCAAAAAATCCACCCGGACCTACCGGAGGACCAGCATTGCAACCACCCCTGCCATCAGAGGACCTGCCCCATTCCACTACCAGAATTTTCCGGGAAGGGTCTTTCACCCGGGAAGCCTTAATCCCGTGAAAACCAGGGTAATCAAATCCTGGTGTCGTCGGGTCATCATAACCAACATTGTAACCCTGACCGTAATACCAGTCAGTTAGACGGATAGTCTTGCCATGCCGGCTGGGACAGTAACAAACCCTGTTACGCATACTGGAAGAAACATAAGTCCATAGACGTGTCTTCCAGTTAGGATTAATCGGATAGTAGTCGTCCCAGTCAGCCCGGTAAAGTTCAAAAGCCAGAGCCAGTTGTTTCAGGTTGGAAAGACAGACAGATTGTCTGGCTTTTTCTCTGGCTTTCCCCAGAGCCGGCAGAAGCATCCCTGACAGAATCGCTATGATGGCTACCACCACCAGAAGCTCTATCAGGGTAAAACCAAAACATCTTCTCCTTTCTTTGCCCATTCGTCCTCCCTGTTATTTTGGGCGCTCCATGATATGGTAGCATAATTTTAAAAAACGTGCCACCAGCTGTCAAGTCTTCTCTAAAACCCTTTTTCTGCCAGGTATCTTTTCCGGGTTGACGCCTTTCCTTCAGACAAATACAATGATTGTTAGAGAAAAAAGTTGCTATTACAGCAGGAATGGTAATCAGATGAAAAAATGTTTTCTTCCGGTTAAACAGATACTCCTTCTTTTTATACCTGCGGCTACAGGTATTGTTTTCTGTTCTGCAGATTCTAACAGAAATAATCTACAGGAATTTGCTGCTGCCGTTGGCAACGGCCAGTTGCCTCCTTTATTACCAGGAGAAAAAATTTCTCTTTGCCCTCTTACTCTGGGTGGAGAAAATTTTTCCTTCCTTCCTTTTGCTACCGGTAGTTACCTTGTCTCCGGACAACAGCAGGAAAACTTAAAGCGCCTGGCCCGGTATCTCTGTGAGAATTCAGAGAGGAAACTTTTGATAAAAGGCTATCCAGACAGAGAAGGAGATTCTGAGTATAACATGGCTCTTGCCTGGCACCGGGCTTTAACAGTGAGAAAAATTATGGTAATCTTAGGTGTGAGTAAAGACCGCCTGTACACTGCTTACTCCAGTGAACATACCGGCGGTTGTGGTCTTTTCCTTGTCCAGCCATGAAAAAAATAATTTTGCTTCTCACAGGCGTTCTTATGCTGATGAGTGGCTGCCGCACCATTCCAGAAAAAGAACCTCCACTGCCAGAAAAAAGTACCACTGATCAGCATATAGAAAAACCTGAATCACCGCCTCCTGTCTTTTCACCGCAGATCGTTTTACCTCAGCCTCTGGTGGAAGTTTTGCCATTACCGGAATCAGGAATCAGCCCGGAAATAGAAACCCAGCAGAAAGCGTTAGAACAGAAGGTTAACTTTTTAGCCCTGCAGATAGAAAATATGGACAGCCAGCTGCAGAAACTGATTAATAATGTTGCTCTCAATGAACATTATCTCAAGACAGAAACAAATCAGCTTGCTACCAGAACGCAGGAACAACTGCAGGCTCAGGACCGCCGGTTACAGGAATTTTTAAACCAGCAACAGAAACTCCTTGCCCTGGCTGAAGAAATGAATAAAACAGTCTTCACAGTCAACCAGCAGTTTGCCAGCTTCCAGTCAGATTTACTTAAACTGCAGAATTTTCAGGAAAAGCTTCGTGTGGAGATAGCAAAAGGCCTAACAGACCACAGGTTTCTCGTACAGAAGGATGTAGAAGAAATAACAGCAAAAAAAATGAACCTACTTATGGAGGAACTTACCCGGGTTGCGGAAAGAACCTACCAGCAACAAAACCTCATAGAAAATGCTACCAGAACTTTAGAGAATTTGAAGAAACATATAAATGAGGTAGAAGCAAAACTTTCCCGGAACCTCCAGCAGAACTATTTAGCCCTTCTGGAGGAAATTGTGCGGCAGGAAAGCAACCTGGCGCTGTTGCAGAGCAAACTGGTAAGGATGGAATCCGGAATGTCTCAGAAGATAACAGAGGAAATCCAGAAAGTTCAGCAGGATAAAGAGAAACAATCCCGTGATATTTTCTCTTCGGTGCTTGCTCAGTTAACCAATCAGGAGAGTCAACTGGCACAATTACAAAAAAACCTCCAGGCTCTGGAAAACTTAATCAAACCAGGTTCCTATCTCAGCCAGTACAAAGAAATTGTGGAAAAACTGAGCAGTCAGGAAAGGGCGAATCTGGAAAAGGAATACCGGAGGCAACTGGAAGAAAGACTCTCCTTTTATGCTGCCTTAAGGACTCTGCTGGAAGATATTATAGAACAGGAAAGCCGGCTGGCTATTCTGCGTGCCAGCATCTCTACCCCGGTGGAAGATCTGTCGGAAGAAAGAAAAAAAGAAGCATTTATCTTCTATCTGGTAAAAAAGGGTGATACACTCAGCAGTATTGCCCACAGATATAAAACCACAGTAACTACTCTCCTGCGTCTGAATAATCTTTCTTCCGCATTGATAATACCGGGGCAGAAACTGAAAATTCCTCTCTTTTCAAAACAATGAACAACCAGATTTTTTACCGGGATTTAACAAGTAGTCGGATTGGGCTGGTGGGCTCTTTTTTCCTTCATGCTTTCACCATCACCCTTTTACTCCTGACAGCCCGACAGGTGCCAAAACCGGTTGTTATTACACCGGTCTACCTGATTCATTTCACCCAGCTACCGCAGATGGAAGAAATTACCTGGCAGCAGCCCGCCTCTGCTACTACCAGGCCAGCAGTGAGAAAACAGGAAAAAAGTATACCGGCGGCTACCGCACCTGCCTTTTCTGCTGAAGATTTCCGGAAAAAACTTTTAAACAAGCTCAGCAGTTATCAACCTTTAACAAGTCCGGGCGAGGAGAAACCAGTTGTCCGGGATAATTTTTCTCCCCAGGCTTACCGGCAGGCACTGGCTTCAAAACTGGCTACTGCCAGTCCGGAAAAAGTCCCTGTGAGAAGTCAAGCACAACTTCCAGAAATCCCCAGGCTGGCTACTACCCAGGTTCCAGCAGTCAGTATTCCCAGGCTGACTGCTGATTCCAGTCATATTCCTGACTGGTATTTAGCGCTGCTGAAAAAAAGACTGGAGGAAAACTGGCGGTTGCTCAGACCTTACTCCCTGAAAGAGGAAACAGCACTTGTTTCTTTCAGACTGGAAAAAGACGGCCGTATTTCAGAACCAGTACTGGACAAATCCTCTGCTCTGCCGGAATTTAACCGTTCTGTTTTGGCAGCAGTCAAACACAGCGCTCCTTTTCCCGCATTCCCTCCTGAGGTGAGAGAAGATTTTCTGGATATCACTGTGGAATTTTCTGCCAGAGGAATCAAATGAAATCTTTGATAGTTTACCTGCAATTTTTTTTCTTCCTGACTGCAATTTCAGCCGGAGAAAAGACCTTCTTAAGTGTTTCCAAGGCATTCCCGCAGCGCTTAAAAGTTTTTCTCTCCAGCACCGGTAAAAGCAAGGAAGAAACGCCCAAACTTCTCTCTATTATGGCCAGAGACTTATTATACTCCGGCTATTTCACTGCTTCTGTAAGTGATTCTTATCCTGTGAAAGATGTTAAAAAAGAACGTCAAAAAGCAAAAACGTATGACCTCTTCTGCCTCCTGGAGCAACGAGAATCCTCTTTCACTGTAAAAGTGGAAGAAACAGGTGGCTGGGAAAACCTTTTCCAGAATAGTTATACCTGGTCCACGGAAACTAACCGTCTTGCACACAGAATTGTAGATGATATAGTTCAGGCTCTTACTGGAAAACCCGGGATAGCCCAGAGTCAAATTTGCTTTGTCGGCTGCCGGCAGAGTGGAGAACAAATTTATGTGGTGGACTATGATGGGGAAAATCTGTACGAGGTTACTGGCGCAGACAAGCTTAAGAAATTTCCTCGCTGGTTCCCTGATAAAGACAGAATTGTCTGTCTGGTGGAAGACCACCCGGGTTTCAGATTCGGGATTTTTTCTCTTTCTACCAGACAGCTGCAACTTCTTTCTTCTTCTCTGGCTGCTGGCCCGGCAGCAGTTAATCCTCGCTACAGCGAACTGGCAGCTGTTTTCTGTGATGATGGTAACGCAGAAATATACCGCGTGGACCGGGAAACTGGTGCGCAGATAAGACTTACCTTTTCTCGATTCCTCGAGACTTCTCCCTGTTTTTCACCCGACGGCGAAGAAATAGTCTTTGTCTCGGACAGAACAGGACAGAGTCATCTTTATGTTATGGACCGCCACGGAAGGAGTATCCGGCCGCTTTATTATCCCCAGGCTATGAGCTACTCACCTGACTGGTCCCCTGATGGAAGGTTGATTTGCTTTGTGCTGGAAAAATCAGCCCAGAGGAAACTGGCTCTCTATGACCTTATGAAAAAAGAGGTCAGAGTCATACCTTCTACCGGAAACGTGGATTGTCCCAGGTGGGCTCCTGATAGCAGACATCTGGTTTTCACCAAAACTGGCGCTGAGAAAAGACAGCTTGTTATCCTGGACAGTGTACGGGAAGAAACAAGACTGCTGGTTCCAGAAGAATTAAAACCACACAGCCCTGCCTGGTCCAGATGACATTATAAGGGATAACATATGAAAACACACCCGAAACAACTGGTTTGCCAGACAAACCACCATATTGCCTTTATCAACATTAATTCAGTTATCAACGAAGATAAACCGCATCAAAGAGGTTTGTGCTTAGTTACTGGCATGTGCATCAGTTGCAGTATTTTCGGTAATGAATTGAACTTCATCAGACTTCTTTGAATGGCAGAAAAAAGGAAATTATTAATCCCCCGTAAGGAATTTGGTAGAACCGGGTACCGGGTAGGAACACTGGGCTTTGGTGCCATGAGATTACCAACCAGAAAAGATGGCCACGTAGACTTTGACCGGGCAGCCCGTCTCATCCGGTATGCTATCAACCACGGTGTCAACTTCCTTGATACCCATCATTTTTATCACCAGGGGGAAAGTGAGGAAGCAGTTGGTCGTGCCATTGCCGGGATGGGCAGAAAAAATCTGGTTTTACAGACAAAAATAGGTATGTACAACAACTATACTGAAAAACAGTTCTGGCAACTTCTGGAAAATGCTTTAAAGAAACTGCGCACTTCCTACCTTGACTTTTACCTCACGCACAGTCTTTCCTGGAAACATTATGAAAGTTTCAACCGCCTTTTTCTCAAAGTAACAGATAAAGCCATGGCTCTTAATCTTATTAAATACCGTGGTTTTTCCTCTCATGACACACCAGAAAATGTGAAAAAATTTGTGGAAAGTGGCTATTTCTCTACCATGACCATCCAGTACAACCTCATCAACAGACAATACCAGTCTGTAATAGAATTAGCCTGGGAAAAAGGAATGGGAGTGGTGGTAATGGGACCGATAGGGGGAGGGCTGCTGGCTTCTCCGGAACCTGAATTTTTGAAACTGCTACCTTCCGGACAAACTGACCCGGCTGTGCTGGCTCTTCGTTTTGTACTTTCAGATAAGCATGTGCACGTGGCTTGCTCCGGTATGTCCACCTTAAAACAGGTCAAACAGAATATTGCCACTGCCACTATCAATGAACCTCTCACCGCTAAAGAAATCAGCCAGATGGATGCCCTTATTAAACAGAGAAGAAAATTACTCAACCTTCCCTGCACCGGTTGCGGGTACTGTTTGCCCTGCCCTCATCAGGTAAAAATTCCATATCTCTTCCGTCAGTACAATCTTGCCCGGGTTTTCGGTATTGAGAAAAAAGCACGAAAAGCCTATCTCAGGCTGAAAGCAGAAGAAAAAGCATCTTCCTGTACTGGCTGCCGCCAGTGTGAGAAAAAATGTCCACAAAAAATCCCTATCTCCAGAAGACTGCAGGAACTTAGAGATTATTTTGAAAAGTAAATTCCTGTTACCCTACTTTTCTGCCCTTAATGCCACACAATCTATTTCTACCAGGGCTCCTTTTGGTAGTCCAGCTACCGCACAGCAGGTCCTGGCTGGTTTGTTCTTAAAATATTTAGCATAAACATCATTCATGGCAGTAAAATCTTCCACCCTTGTCAGGTAAACAGTGGTTTTTACTGCCAGATGCAGACTACTACCTGCTGCCTTTAGGATATTTTTCAGATTGATAATAGCCTGTTCAGTCTGAGCGCTGATTTCTTCTGAAACCAACTTTCCGGAAGCCGAATCAATCCCGAGCTGGCCGGAGACAAAAACAAAGCCATTTGCTTCCACAGCCTGCGCATAAGGACCTGAAACTGGTGGTGCTTTCTCTGTACGAATCGTTCTCATTGTTTTCCCCCTGTAAAAAGTTTATCTCTGCCTGGGAACCAGTCCTTCCACAGCGTAAACTGCCCCTTCCGGGGCGCTGGAACGGCCAGTACAGGCTTTCATTACCTCGGATTTTAAAACTTTGAAATCCTTATCAAAGTAAACGATTCTCAAATCTTTTACCACCGGTCCATAACCCTGGTCGGTATTGGTGAAGATAACACCTGCGGGTAGATTCGGAAAAAGCATCAAAGTGTTCTCCATTTCTTCTGGCCCGGCTCCAGCAAAACCCTGATTTGCCAGAGATGTTGTTTGCGCGATGAGAAGCCGTACGTTACCGAATTCCACCTGAGGCCAATCCTTCAGTTTTCTTCTCTGCAGCCTCTGGCCTGTATCTGAAGAAGTTAGCCGACCACCCATCCCGACCAGTAACAGAAAACAATTCAGCAGCAGAACTATTTTCCCCTGCCTCATCACACCTCCTGTGTAAAAAACTCCCCGGATAGATTATAATATCTTTGCCCGTAGTTTTCATCTCACAATTTCTGTTTTCAACTGAAAGGAAAGAATGGATAACCTGAAACTGGAGAATCTGCTTTCTCTTATGGAAGGATGTGGTGCCTCTGATATCCACCTGCAGGTTGGTTCACTCCCTGCCTTCCGGATTAAAGGTCAGCTGGTGCGGCAGACTGACTTTCCAGTGATGAGCGAGGAGATTATAAAAAAAATGGTAACAGCACTGCTGACAGAAAAGGAAAGTAAAACCTTAGAAACAACAGGTAACGTAGATTTGGGTCGTGGCTTCCCCGGGATTGGCAGATTCCGCATAAATATTTTCCAGCAAAGAGGAACACTTGCTCTGGTTGCCAGACGTATCACCCAGAAAATTCCTGATTTTGAAAGTTTAAACCTCCCTGCTTCCATGCGCCGGCTGGCTGATTTCCTCGATGGTCTGGTGCTGGTCACCGGTCCGACCGGTACCGGTAAATCCAGTACTCTGGCTGCTATCATTAACCGCATCAATCAGATAAGACGTTGCCACATCCTTTGTATTGAAGACCCCATTGAGTTTCTTTACCATAACGACCAGGCTATCATCAACCAGCGCGAGGTTGGTATAGACGTTACTTCCTTTCAGGAAGCACTTCGTTCAGCTGTACGGGAAGACCCGGACGTCATTCTTGTAGGGGAAATTAGAGACAGAGATACAGTGGAATTTGCCCTCCATGGGGCTGAGACCGGACATCTGGTCTTCGGTACTTTGCACAGTTCTAATGTCGTGCAAACTGTTACCCGGCTGCTCAATTTTTATCCCCAGAACGAACAACCTCAGGTGAGAAGGGCTATTGCCATGCATTTAAAGGCTGTAGCTTCCCAAATTCTCTTACCCAGCTGCCGGGAAAATGTCGCCATGGTACCAGCATGTGAAATTATGTTTGTTAATCCCATCATCCGGCGGCTCATTTTAGAAGAAAAAGAAGAGAAAATTATCAAGGCTTTACAGGCTGGTCGTAATGAAGGTATGCAGGACTTTGAAACAGCACTTTTTGATTTAGTAAAAGCCGGCTGGGTCACGGAAGAAACAGCCCTGGAAAACGCTGAGAATCCTCACAGCCTGGAAATGAAGCTTAAAGGTATCTTTTTATCAGAAGAAGGTGGAATCATTACATAGGGACTCTGCTCTGCGCCTGGTGATGGATGGAAATCACCTCACAGCCAGCTGGAAAAAGTTCCGAACGGATGGCATGAACCAGTCCCCATTCCATTGCTTCTTCTGGATTCAGTGTTGTCCGCTCCAGCATTGCTTTCGTTACTGAAGCCACATCTTTCCCGGTACTGGCAGCAATGACCTTGGCTATATTTTCCAGATCTATCCTTAACATCTTCAGTCTTTCTTCCAGTTGCTTTTCCTCCAGTCTTTCATTCTGAAAACCAGCTGCTACTCCATGAAGAAGGAATCTCGCCTGAGGGACTGAATAACGTTTTGTTCCACCGCAGAAGAGAACAACGCCAATGGAATCTACACTGCCAAAGTTGTGAGTGGTTATACTTACCGGCAGACCCTTCAAATAATTGTAAGCAGAAAGACCATGGAATACTGAACCACCGGGTGAGGAAATTAAAATGGTAAAGGAACGAACACCCTGTTGCATTTTTTTATCCATGGCTTCCATAAGAGCATTGATACTGCTATCAATTACCGGAGCAAAAAATTTGATAACTACAGGTTGTCCACTCATCATTATGCCATTTTAGAAAGTCCTTCCACAGATTCTCTTTCTTCCTTAGACCAGCCTAACATTACCAGTTTTTCCCTGATATAATACCGGTAGTTCTGGTAACTGACATCCTGCGGTACCCTGTGGTCAACACCAGGAATATAACCCCCATCAGCCACTACCTTTTCTACCCTTTTCAGTTCAGCAATAATTTCTCTTTTCCCCTGACTTAAAGCTCTTTTGTTGATACCTCCTCTCAGAAGGATATTATGTCCATATCTTCTTCTCAACTCTACCGGGTCGCTGCCAGCATGAACCTCCACCGGAAACATGCAGTTTATACCGCATTCCAGCCAGATAGGAACAAGGTCGTTAATATTTCCGTCACAATCAGTCCAGATAACATCAACACCATGCTGCCGCAGAAGCTGGCAAACCCGTTTAATTCTTGGTGCCACCAGAGAACGAAACATATCCGGACTGATCATGGGACCGCTCCGGAAACATATATCTTCCCAGCCACCAGCAAAATCCACTTCCACTTCCCTCAGGGCTCTTTTGAGGTTGACTTCATACAAACAGGTCAGGGTTTCAATGACATCTTCTACCAAATCCGGCATATCGTAAAGCATCAGTGATATCTGTTCAAAACCAATCCAGTTTCTGGGAACGCCAAAGAAAGAGCCAAAGCTGATACCCACTGGTTCGTTACAGTGTCTTAATTCTTCATTCAACCACCGGTAGTCAAATCGTTTCCGTTCTTGATTTTCCGGGTTCAATCTTTCCTTAAATCTTTTCCAGTCATCCCAGCTGGAAACAGGCATTTTTATATAATGCGGAATGGTTCTGATTCCTTCTGTTTGTACCTCCATAATGGTACCATCAGGATGTTCCTCTATTCTCTTACCAGGACTTTCTCTGATAATCTTCACCTCACCGGCAAATGGAGGCTGCAGACCATGGTCGCAAGGAACCCACCGGTGCGGGTCAACACCAAAGTACTCCTCCACAGAACACCTGCCTTCACCACGTCGGAAACCTTTTGGTAAACCCTCAGATTCCCATCTTTCCATGGTTTCCGCCAGATAACCAAACTCCCAGTGAACACCCCTGTCCACTGTTTGAAAATGCATCAGACGTCTGAATCTTTCCCGGTGGGTCATTCTTGGTCTGGTAGTATCAATAATACTGGTCTCCATACTTTCCTTCCCTCTAAAATTTGAAAATCGGGGAGCCCGGATTTGAACCGGGGACCTTCTGGTCCCAAACCAGACGCGCTCAACCGGACTGCGCTACTCCCCGTTTCAGTTTAGCAATTATTTTACTTTATAAATGCGCTCTTTACAACAAACCTCTAACTCTGATTAACGTAAACCAACCTTGCCGGTACCCGGGTCATAGGTGTACTGTGTTCCCTGGGGTGGTGCAGGTAGTTTATCAATAATACCCTGCTCCACCAGTTCGTTGAGGGAAGAAGGATAACGACCGTTCTGCCTTTTGAAAAGATTGACCTTGTTTGTCAGGTACAGAACTTCATCTGAACCCCTGGACTTTTGCACTGCATGCTCCAGTTTATTTCCCATTTTTTTCAGTCCTTCCGGCAGTTTAATCTCTCCTTCCTTCTTCTGACACCCGGCCACAAGCATTGCCAGCATTAAAAGTAACGCTGAAATCTTCATCGTCACCTCCTTCTTTTCCCCATTTTACCCTCTTTACCAAAACAGAAAAAAAAGCAGCTAATTGCCCTTGGGAATAGCCCAGCAACGTATGCGGTTGAGACTTACTCCGTCGGAAAGATTGATTCTTATATCCTTTATTCCTGGGAAAATTTTCACTGGAAGATGATAATTGTTGGACATCAACCAGCCCTGTTTACCGTCGTTACCGGACCATTCCACAATCACTGATTCTGGCTTCTGGAAATTACCCTCCAGAAAAAGATAAACCTCAAACTGGCCTGCCGGTGAAACGGAGAAGCCAGCAGTCAGGGAAGGAAAAGGACGGGAAATGTTTTCCAGTGTAACGACACCTCTGGCATCAGGTGGAGAATCCTTTTCCTTCTCCACCACCCAGTCCCATCCGGTCCCGAAACCTCGCCGGACAGGTTTTCTTACCAGATGGTTCAGTTTCACACCCAGAGTAGCCAGGGAAAAATCTTCGTCAAAAACAACAAACCCTGGTTGTTGCTGCTGAAATTCCACCTGCAGAATCGTTCCTGAACCTGGCTGCAGTGTTAAGAAAGTTTTAAGAAAGCCGTTTTCTTTCTTCAGAGCAATTTCTTTACCCGAAACTAAATCAGCAACTTTGCTCACATGGGGTAAAAAGATAAGTTCCTTTTCCTTTTTTTCTTTCAAATTATCATTGACCACCACCACCAACCTTTTTGCCTCCTGTTCGGGAGAAACAAAGGTTGCTGTACAGAAGGTATCCTCAGTAAAAACTACAGGAAATTCAGCCTTTTTCCAGGAAATAAACATCTTTTCCCAACGGGAAAGAACTTCAAAGACCCTGCCAATTTCTTTCATCTGCGGTGTAGGGGTACCATTCTTGTAAAGAAGGGCTTCCGCCATACCTGTTTTTATCTGTTTGTCTGTTACCGGCCATTTTTTCTCCTTAACATCAGCAGAAACTTTAGCCATTTTTTCCGGGATTTCTCCTTTTCCATCCCAGTCATTAACCGCTGGCAGAAAAACATAAAACACTATCCCCTGGCAACCTGACCTCACACCTTCCCATATTTGCCATCTGGTCTCCTCCACAGTCGGCATCCGCCAGTGCCGATATGTCCCTGGTTCTATGACTACATTCATGTTTTCATCATACCACCATGGTCCCCAGTTTTCCGCAAATACTCCTGGCATCACCCAGAGATGCTTTCCATTCTTGACTGCTTCCTGAAATAGTGCGGTCAGGGTATTCCGGTAGTAGAGTTGAGAAGCAGCAGCCGGGTTGGGAATATTCGGTGACCTGTCCCCACCAAACGGATAAATGTCCACACACAAAACAGGAAAATTGGTTTGATGAGCATAGGACTGGGTATCACAGTTCATCGTCACCACTAAACAATCTCTTTCCACATCAACTTTTTTCATCTCCCGGCGAAAAATCTCCATCTGTCTGGTCATCACCCTTCGTGGTTCATCAACAAGAACATAAGCACCCAGAGATTTTTTACTGCCCAGAAGTTTGTACGTGTCCCTGGCTGCCTGTTTTATGGATTCATCGCTTTTCACGCCGTAGTAAGCAAGATTTAAGAAAGGGTTAATGTTAGGAAGAACCATGATTTCATACTTTCCAGCCACATCACAGACTTTCACCGCATCTTCCATGCCAATATTTACAAACCAGACCACATTGCAGTGGAAATCCTCCTTCAATTTTTTCAGGGTCTCCTCCACAAACTTCCAGAATTCCATCCCGGAGTTTTGCGCCACGTACTTTGTTCTTTCCCAGGGCCAGTAAACCCCTCTTGCGCTCAGGTTTTTCAGCTCCATTTTTTTCATTGCCTCCTCACCTTCCAAAAAGGAAAAACAAAAGATTAGAAGAAAAACTGCCATACATCTTTTCATTATTCCCCCTGCTAAACTAAAAGTTTCTCCACCTTTTCACCAATCCTTCGTACTTTTCTTTACTCTGATTATAACATATCAGGCAGGCGAAATCTTTGCGGCTGTTCAATCTCATTTTCCGGGAGAGATCACAGAACAACTTTGGAGAACTTGTAAGAAGGTATTCAGGTTTTGCGGGAAAAGTTTAGAGGATTCTTACTTCCACGTGGCCTGTGCCCAGCAAAGGGGGTTGGACCAGGGCTTACACTTAGCATGCCATACCAGGTGGGACTTTGCTCCTTGCTGAGAATCTGCGTCTATCACAGAGACATCAGCAAAAACTATTTTCCCTTTTTCCGGTTTAAATCTAAAAAAAGAAAAAGGGATACTGCATTCTACAAAATATCCCTCTTCCGTCTTCCTGGTAAATACTCTGCTTTTGGGAATAGGCATTGATTTAATAAAAACTTCTCTCTTCCCCGGGCAAAATCGTAGCTGCCAGCAATTTAATCCCATCTGTAGTATTTCTTTCTCCACATCAGCAAAACTGAAATAAAGGTTAACCTCGTCCCCATACTGACCCAAGACAAGTTTTTCCTCAGGGAAGTAAAAATCATCCTTTACCCTGGCAGTAAAATAGAGATTCTCTCTATCATAAGAGAGAGAAAAAAAACAACTTAAATCTTTTTCTCCTTTCCATTTCCCGGGATTGAGAAAGGATTGTTCCACCTGGCCTACAAACTGTTCTTCAGGGAAAAACCAATCTCTTTCTTCTCCGTCAATCACAATGTCCTTTCTGAAAACAATTTCTATCTTTCTGGTATTCCCTTCCTTCCGGGGGAGAGACAGTGGCTGCTGTTGTACTTCTTTAATTCTTCTTTCTGCCTCTTCCAGACTTATATAACCGTAGCCATAGTATTTTCTGATAAGGGCTTGCCACAGCGGCCAGATTTCGTTTTCCACAGTTCCACCATACTGATTGGCATAAGAGGGATAGGTCAACAGGTTAAAAGACGAAAGACTGCAGCAAGCATAACCATCTGTATCAATATCCACACCAGCAGAGACAAAAAGCTCCAATAACGTCTTTTTGATTCTATTCATATTTTCTCTAATCTGGGTGGTATATTCTGATGTCCCCTTATACTTTGTGTAGATGTCATGGAACAACTGTACATCATCAAAGAGGTTGAACATTTTTTTCTTAAACTTTCGCACGTATTTGTTCCACTCAATGAAATGCGGATCAGCAGAACTTTTAGGATATTCTGCCACATAAAGAGTAATGTAAGGAGACGCACACAACCTTTCAAAATCTATCCCGTGGGGCACATGTTTTTCCACAATACCAACCCCATCCTCTGCTTCAGCACCCTGATAACGCGGATTATCACTGAAAGCCAGCCATTCACATTTCGCCCAGGTCAGGAAAAAATCAGTGTGCACTTTGGTTCTCCAGGCAAAGAAGTTTTTCCAGTCCTGCGCAGTTGGTCTGTTAAAGGTCCTTTCTGTTTCCGGAATTGTGGAAGCAGTGGGGAATCTGGCTGCAGGATTATTGACAAATTTCCTATAATTTTCTAAAGCAGCCTGACTGTAGAAAGGGTACTCCAGATAGTTATAAGGTTGAAACAGTCTTTCTTCTCCCTGACAGTCTGCGTAATCCACATCCCGGAAAAGTTTTTTCAGAACAGGGGGAAACTCCCTCTCCAGAAACTTCATAGCCTCTTCATTAGCTCTATCAATCGTTCCGTTAAACTTTGCCTTAATAAATTTTCCTTCTTCAGTCAGTTTTTCAGGCAAAAAATGAGGAAACTCTTTTTCCATAATTTCCCACGGCAGAAGACACTTTTCTGGTGGAATACCAAGAATTACCTTAACACCATACTTGTGAAAATTGTCTATACCCTGTTGAACTAAAGCAGCTTTGGTCTTCATTTTTTCAGTTGCTTCCGGGTATTTCTCCCATAAAGATAAGGGAAGCCATTCAAAACTGGTGCCAACAAAGAGAGGAACTAAATTGCCCAGCCGGCTGATTTCAAAGGCATCAAAATCAGTCGCAGTGTTATAAAGATGACCGGGCCAGATAAGTTTATTTGTTTTACCCACATTAAAAGGTCTACCTGTTGTTATCCTGAGACTTCCGGCTAAAATTGAAACTTTTTCCTCATCCTTGCTATCAGTGATTCTCCCTATAACGATTCCTTTGTCCTTTGCTGTCTGAATAACGTAGACTCCCTGCGCTGTCCACCAGGAAACTTTTGGTCCCACATTAAAGAAAGCCAGCCGGCACGTTCTATTCTTGTTAAGATAGCCGGATTCCAGCGGAATTTCTGCCTTTTTATGTCCATCCTTAGCCAGATAAATGAAGGAAAGATAGAAACCTTTACCTGGTGGCAAAACAATATCAAAATAGCTGGCTGGAATAACAGCTGCTTCTTTCCCTGTTCCTGAGGGGGAAAAATACCCATCCCTGTCTTCGTCTAACTGGCTACTCTCTAATAATCCTGTACATGCTTGACCTGCTTCATCTTTTAGCTGGCCATAAACTCTCAAATCATAGCTGACATTTAAACAGGGCAAGCTTATCTTCTCCACATTTTCTTTCCCTGTGCAGTAATAAATTATTCCTTCTATTTCCTCAACGACGGTTTTTATCTTTGCCCAGTTGTTCTCCCCACCGAAACCCATCTCCCATATACTTTCTGTTTTTCTTTTAGCTCCTTTTAAGTTTTCATATTTAATCTCCAGACAGTGGAGAAAACCCACACCCAGCAGAAAAAAACAAGAAAAGACTACTGTTTTTTCTTTCATTTTGACTCCTTTTTGCATTATTTTGCCGGTAACACAATGGTTAGTTGAAGGCTTTGTTTTGTTCCCGCAGGAAGTTGAGGCTCACGCGGTAAAGAAATTACATAGATTGCTGTGCCATCGCCTTCTATTCCGCCTCTTAAATACGATTTTCCTTCTGCTATTAACTCCACCTGGCCAACCCCTGTTTCCAGAAAAAGTCTGGCACCATTGTCAATGTGGACCCATTCTTTTCTGTTTTCTTCATTAAATAGAGAAGGATTAACTCCACTGTTAACTGCTCCATCTCTCATTTCTGCAATCCACCCTTTGCCGGCAATAGACACCAGGGGAATCCGATAAATAAATTCTCCCGCATACGCACGCCACTTTTCACTTACTAAATATTCAACTTCATAGGCAATATTTATTTTACCTCCAGGGTCAAATACTGCCTTGTAACTGTACTTTACCCCTTCAGAAAATTTCTCGTTTCCCAGAATGGCTTCTCTTCTGATAATAAATTTTCCTGTTTCCTGCAGGAATCTGGTCGGAGTGGTAACTTTTTCTATGCATTCAGGTGGATTCCCTCCCTGAGAAAGTCTGCCAGAACCAACCGGGTAAGCAAACAATCCCAGTCTTTCCAGAAGGATGATACCGTCTCTGCGTACTTCCCTGATTCTTCCTGACGGCTCTATCGTAACTTTGTATTTTCCAACTTCCATCGTTCTGCCAGAAACAAGAATCTCTCCTTCCTCACCCTTTAAACAACGGCTGATACACAGAAGTAAAGCCAGACCTATCCAGCCAGCCATTAAGCTTTTCATAATTACTCTTTATTAATTCCAGTCTATCCTGTGAAAACGATTGAGTTTCCAGGTAGGTGGTAAATCACTTCTGGTCCAGGTATTGATAGGCGTTGGAGCAAGTCTAACGTGCCATTCCACATGCCCGTCCACAAAAAGATAGTTGCTTCCGTCGGAATGGGGGATACTGGAGTATTTCATGATGTAATTGTCAGAACCATCATAGCCAAACTGATACCAGGTCCCATCCATAACATAGGGAATTTTATCCTCGTATCCCTGGCCAAGTTTATGTAATGTCCAGTAAATATTTCTTGGATACCCGTAGGCACAATTGCGACTCATTACGTAACTGGCCCAAACCACACCTCCCGCCCAGTACTTTGGATTGGAAGGACAGGTAAAAAGAGTCCCCTTTTTGTAAAAAGTTTTCCCGCGGAAAAAGTATTTGGCAATAATGTTGTGCCAGGTGTCAGGGTCCTGATAGGTAGGCACTACATAGCCACCAAAATCAACTGCATACATATGAACAAGCTGCCCTATTTGCTTCAGGTTGTTCAAGCAGGTAATAGTCCTGGCTTTTTCCCTGGCTCTGGAAAGAGCCGGTAAAAGTAGGGCAGCTAAAATGGCAATGATGGCTATCACCACTAAAAGCTCAATCAAAGTAAAACCCCGATTGACTTTATGTCCAATCATTTCTCCCCCCTGTTTTTTCTTAAAACTTAACTTACCAGGAAACATGCCAGTAATAGTAACACCCCGGTGTTAAATACGGGATGGCATCGTGCTTCCACCAGGACACGTGCCCGTCCACAAAAAGAACGTTTTCCCCTTCGGAATGAAAAGGTTTCCAGCGGGTATCCTTATCCACCCAGCATCCCTGATAGGTAGTACCATCTAAAACCAGAATTTTCTGAGAAGGATTTTTTACCCGGGAAATTTTGTATCTGTTACCATAGTCGTCTTCACACATATATCTATTAACCATATAGTTTCTGACAATGAGCCTTCTGCTTTTGGGCATGCCCACGTAATCAGTGTAGTATTCTAAGGAATCATTCCGGTTGGATGGACAATCAAAAGGTTTCGCTGAGGCTTCCAGATAGTGGGCGATGTGGGTACACCAGGTGTAAACCCCATCCCACGGTTTGGGAAAATAATCATTGTAATCCTGTGCGTACAGCATGAAACCAAGCCCCAGTTGCTTTAGATTATTCATACAAATTGCTGCCCTGGCTTTTTCCCTGGCTCTGGAAAGAGCCGGTAAAAGTAGGGCAGCTAAAATGGCAATGATGGCTATCACCACTAAAAGCTCAATCAAAGTAAAACCTTTCCTATGATTTTGCATAAACATTTTTCTTTCCTCCTTTCGTCTTTTTTCCCGATATATCTGCTGTGGATTCTCTAACAATAAGTGCTGTTTCCAGCACACAACTCACCGGTGGTTTAATTTGCCCATTACATATGCCTGTTAATATTTCCACAGATTTTTTCCCCATTTGATATCTTGGTTTTCTCACAGCAGTCAGGGCTGGAACATGACAGCTGGCGATGATTGTATCATCAAAACTTACCAACCCTATTTCCTCAGGAATTTTATAGCCTTTTTTCTGCACTGCTTCCGCAACCACATGGCACTTAGTGTCATTAACAACCAGAATACCGCAAGGAATTCCTGCTTTCTCCAGAACTTTCAGTACAGAATCTGCTGCCTGGTGGAGCGGACAATCGCTCAATACCAAATCAGGATGGTAAATAATCTTCTTGTCTAATAAAGCCTTTCTGTACCCAGCCAGCTTCCTTTGATTTCTTTCTTCCAGTCCGCTTCCACAATAGATAACTTTTTGATAACCGCAATCCAGAAGATGCTTCACTGCCCTGTAGATACCCCCTTCATCGTCTGCGCTCACCGTATTTTCCCCAGGACCAACCGCAAAAAGTGGATTCAAAATAACATAAGGGCAGTTTAGCTCACGAAGGATTCCCGAAACTTCTGCTGAGATTTGCTCAAAGATAATAAAACCATTCATTCCATTATCAGGTAACCGGATAGGTTTACTGCCATTTCCTAAAGGGACAGGACAAAACTTCATCACACCACCGATAACAGAAAGCTCATCTTTCACACCATGGACATAATCACTGAAAAGGAGACTGCCTTCCTCGCAAGAACCCAGATCAGGATTGTACCACCTCTGTAAGGTAATTAACCCTATAGTAAGCTTTTGCCTGCTTTCTCTGGCTCTAATAAACGTTCCTAGCCTGGGGCGCCGATACAAAATCCCTCTGGATACCAGCTCTTCCATCGCTAAATCCACAGTCAAGGTGCTGACCCCCAATCTTTCTGCTATCCAGGAAGTAGGTGGCAACCTTTCCTGTTTTGTAGTCATCAGACGAGCTATTTCTTTTTCCAGAGCCTTTCTTACCTGTTGATAAAGTGGCTCAGGACTATATTTGTCAATTTTAATTTCCAGTTCCATGTTGTCCTGCATAATTCTATAATCCTATAATAATATTATAACATAACTTTGATTGCTGTCAAGTTCAGGCAGGAGCCCAGTCGTCTTCAGCAAACTGTGACGCAGGACGATATAAAGAGAAAGAGTTTCTGGACTGTACAGGTCTATCAGGAAGGGAAGAAAATTAATCTTCCAGACCCAGCAACCTTATAGCATTCAGCCGGGCTACTTTCTGGAAAACTTCTTCTGTGATTTTCCCTTCCTGCCTCAGTTTTAGAAGAAAGTCAACCAGAGGAGTGGGTGTTTCCGGAGCACAGATATCGGTTCCAAAAAACAGCCTGTCCTGAAATTCAGTTAAAAATTTCACGGCATAATCAGGGTCCCTCGCTAAGGCATTATATCCGCTACCTGCAGATAAATCTCCCATAAGGTTGGGATAGCGCCGGAAAAGTTTAGGGACAACCCCTTCTTCTTTCACAGGGTATTGCGGATAACCATAGCGGTCAGCCGGTGTTTCCAGGCGGCTAATTTCTGCCCAGAAGGGTTGAGAATGGCCAAGAAAAATCAGTTTCGGAAAAAGCTGTAGTGATCTCTCCAGTTGCGGAAGGCCAGCATCATCATATAAACCGTATGTCCCTCCAATCTGGGGAGCAATATGAAAGGTTAAAGGTAACCCCACTTTTTCTACGTGCCGGAAAAGATTCTGTACCAGAGGATGAAGGAAGGGTAAGTTACAGGATACCTCCCCTACTCCTTTGTAACCCTGTTGTTTGTAGTAACCAAGAAGCTTATCCAGGGGCGCAGTTTCCGAGTTAGTCAGAGCTCTGGGGTCAACATTACAGAAAGGGATGAAACGACCGGGAAACTTCCTGCAAATCTCCAGTAGCTCCAGAACAGACTGGGGGACTGAGGCACATTCCGGACTTACTCCTCCCGGCAAAATCACTGCCTTTTCTACCCCTATCTTTTCGTACCGCTCAATCAGTTTTTCCGGAGTGGCATACTGTTGCACTCCGGGTATCAGTTTTGTTCTCGTGTGTACATGAATGTCAATAAACATATCCCCTCTTCTATAACTATTGCTCAAAAACTATCAGGGTATAGCCTTTTACTTCATCAAGACTGACCACTACATAATCGTCTCTGGTTTCAAATGGGAGTACTTCGTATTCTGGTGATAAATAAACCTCTTTAATTTTCACTCCGTCTGTCCGTAAGGAGAGAACAATGTTATGCACCACCATAGCTTCTTCCACCACCTGAAGACTACGACCACGAAGTTCCGGTAACCAGGTAAGCAGATGTACCATTTTCCTTCCTGGTTGCTCGGTGACACCTACCTGGACAAAAGAAGGGCAGTTTTCCAGTTTAGTCAATGGTTTTCGCAGGAGTTTCCGCAGAAAATTGTCCAGCAGAGTTCGGTAAGCAGGCACAGCGTTCAGGTGGTAACCCAGACCAAGAGGAAAGCTGAAATGGTAAACATTTCCGCACCGGCTCAGGGCAGGTCTGCCGGTGTCTTTTTCCGGTGGGGTGTAAAGATATTCATGAAAAAAATCCCATTTCCCATAGTTGAAGTATGGTTTCCAGAGATGAGCCAGGATTTCTGTGCCTATTTTGGCTTCCACGGCTATACCTGGTTCATAGATAGCTACAGGCATTCCTGGAATCCCCTTTCCTACCTCCTTTTCTGGAGTGAAAAATGCTGGATGGAAAGGCTCCGGACCGAGGTAAGTCAAACCAAACTCTTCTAATGCAAAATCAGTTTTCTCAGGATTGAGTCCTGAATACCCGGAACTGATAATCCAGCCGTCCTTCTTCAGATGCTGTCTTAATCTTGCCTTCAAATCTCCGTCTACAATCACCATATCAGGAAGGATAATACCCTGGTAACTGGAAATGTCTGTCAAATCATCTCCAATATCAAAATGGTAATGAAGTTCTCTCAACATCCTGGTAAAACCGGATACATGCTCAAAGGACTTTCTGTTGCCGGGAAATCTTTTCAGTTCTGGTTCCAGAAGAATAAAATCAGTTACTACTCTGGCACCTTCTGTCCAGGGCTGATATTTTTTTACTTCTCCGTAAACCCTGCTGATAAGGTCATAAACAGAGGAATCAAGTTTTCCCCGGGGATGTAAATGGTCCCCAACAGAGCAACTCCCGCCATGCGCCAGAGAAAGTAAACAGTCAAAGAGTAAAGATTGCGCCGGTCTCAAACCGCCAAAGTCACCCCAGGATTTATGAAAACGACCGGTCATGACAAAAAATGGTTTTCCCAGTTTTCTGGCATACCGAGCCTGGAAAGGTAAAGCCTCATAACCCCATCCTCCAGTAGGCAGGATTTCCAGCTCCAGATGTGTTGGCTGCCACCTGTAAGGCAGACCATTGAAGTAAAGATTAATACCAGGACGTAATTTTTTCACCAGCTTTTTGACTTCCTCCACAAAACTTTCAGTTACCTGCCAGCAAAACTCTGTCGCCTGGGTTTCATCCTGATAATCAAGACCTGCCTTTTTCATCCCTTCCAGGCATTCCACACCATAACAGGGCAAAATACTGAAACAGTCCAGGAAGAGACCATCTACGGGATAACGTTGTAAAATTTCCTTACACATATTCAGAAGGTGCTGCCGGTACCCGGTATTTAAGCACATCGTCCGAAACCAGTGTCCCATATTCTGCAGTTGATATACTCTACCATCTTTACTAACCCGTACCCATTCCCTGTGCCTGAGAGCATGCTCGTGGTCCAGTCCGGCATTGATGTAAGCAGCCACCCTGATACCCCGGCGGTGACAGGCTTTCACCATGCCCCCGAGAAGGTCTTTTTTCAGTCCAGGGTAAACCGTACCAACACTGGTAGGATAGTAGGCAAAACCAAGGTTACACCTGGCAAAAACAGTTATATAGTCCACACCAGCCTGACTCAAGGTGGCAGCAAATTGTTCTGCCTGAAATTCCTTTCCTATATCCGGGATTCCAGGCATGGTATGAAAGTCAAGATGAATGGCTCTCTTCGGACAATTCTCTGCTTTCAGGTAATTTTTTCCCTCTGGCATAATTTTTACTCCACCCTCTTATCCCACCGAAAGACAATCCCCAGATTAAATGGCTGATTAGTATGGAGAACCTGGAAACCTTTAAGAACTTCTTCGCTGTCAAACCGATGGGTAATCATTGCCGGAATGTTTAAAATCCGCCGGCGGATATAAGAGAAGGTCTCCTGAAGGTCATCCTTTCTTACTCCGCAGGTTGTCTTCACAGTCAGCTCCCTGATTTTAATCTGGTCCAGATCCAGGGCACACTTTTCCTTATCAAAATACTGCGCCTGTAACAATATCTTTCCCTGAGGTCTGACAAAAGCCACCAGCCGGTCAGTAACAGCTGCATTGCCTGCAGTATCGTAAAGCATATCCACACCTGACTTTGCAAAATCTTTTATAGCTTCTTCCATCTTTACATCCTCCGGACTGACAGATTTTAAACCCAGAGACGCTGCAAACTGTCGCCGCCTTTCATCTATTTCTACCAGCAGTGGGCTGGCACCAATATATACGGCCAGCTGAGCAGCACACAACCCGATAAAACCAGCACCGATAATGAGCACGCTATGCCCTTCCCTTACCTCCAGAAAACGTATACCTCTGGTAGCCACTCCTGCCACAATTCCAAAGGCTAATGTCTCCAGTTCCAGACGACTCAGCCAGGAAAAAGAAAGAAAGGTAAAATTTCTCCAGTCAGCGACAGCCCTTTCTATATGCGCTCCCCACATAGAGCGTACTTCACCTTTCCACCGGCAGGCAGCCCCGTAAACTATATCTCCCGGTGCCAGCCCTTTTACTTCTGAACCACATTCTTCCACCACACTGATGCGCTGATAGCCAGGAGAACAGGGAAATACAGTCCCAATGTGTTTCCCTCTTAAAACCCATCTTTCAGTCCCCGGAGAGATGGCACTGACTAACGTTTTCAGCACCACATCAGTCTCTTTCGGTTCTTCCAGTTCCAGTTCCCGAACCTCAAAGGCATTTGCTTTCGGAAAAACAACTGCTCTCGCTTTCATTTTCCCTCCATTTCAAAGACAATTTTGAACGCTTCTTTTCTTTCAATCATCCTGAAACCTGCACTGATTTTTTCCAGGGGCATTCTATGAGAATAAAAATCTTTCAGCCTTACCAGTCCAAGTCTCACGGCATCAAGCAAGAACTGATGGGCAAAAGGTTCATCTGGTCCGGCCAGCTGGAAAGACCAGTAACCAGGACCTTTTGCTCTGTCAAGAATATACTGGTAAGAAGGACTGCTAGCGTAAGGGGCAATTTTACCCCGGACAGACAAAAGGGAAGAAGATTCCGTAACAAGTTCAGGGTCCCCGGTAGTATCTATTACAAAATCTACACCCTGGTTATTAGTAATTTCCTTCACCTTTTGAATCATATCCTGCCGGCAGTTGTTAATATACGCATCAGCGCCTGCCTTTATCATTCGTTCTTCCGGTTCGTCTCGCCGACCGATAACAATTACAGGCCAGGCACCAAAAACCTTGGCAAACCAGCAAAACCCCATGGCTACCGGCCCAGAACCTAAGATGGCTACTTTTGACCGCCAGCCCGCACCTATATTCTGAAGAAAACTGGCTGTCTCTTTCAAGGTGATTAACATGGTAGCATCTGCTGGGTCCAGCCCCAGACTTGCAGGCACTTTCTGCTGGTAAACGGTCAAGCCTGGCACTTTAGCCTGCGGATCATCTTCCTTCATAGCTTTCACATCTGTGACCAGACCGTATTCCGCAAATCCTCCCCAGGCGGAAAAATAATCCCCCAGTTTTTCTCCGGGATAAACAGAGGTTGGTCTCAAGAATAAGTCCCCTTCCTTTACATAGCGAACCTTCTTGCCCAGGCTTACCACCCGCCCAAAACCTTCATGGCCAAGAATGCCTGGGTAGTCCTGAAACCAGGGCAAAAGACGGTGGGCAATCTTACGGTCAGTACCTGTGCAGGTAGCACAGGCTAAAATCTTGACCAGACACTGATACGGTCCTGCTTCTGGCAGGGGTACTTCCTTTACTAAAACAGTTCCGTCACCAGGTACCACGGCTGCTTTCATGAAGCCTCCCGATTATAATTTATGTATCATACTCCAAGAAAGGTACTTCTACAAACATATCTACAAACGTATCTACAACCGGTTTGATTCGCATCTCAATCCTCTAATTAAACCCAGACTTACTGCCTTCTTTACCACGCGTTGATATTCTGAGAGAAAAAGCGGCCGGTTTATTTCCGCTGGTACTTCCCCATAAGGCCGGTACTGTGCCATCACATTGACATAGGTTTGCGGAGAAATTTCTTTAGCAATAAACTCCAGAATTTCTATACTTTCTTCCACATGGCCTGGAAGCACCAGATGTCTGATAAGAAGTCCGCGTCTTGCCAGTCCATTACAAACAACTAAATCTCCGACCTGCCGGTGCATTTCTTTCACGGCTTGCCTGCTTTTTTCTCCATAGTCTTTTGCCCGGGAAAATTTTTCCGCTGTCTCCGGTCTGCTGTATTTTATGTCCGGCATATAGATATCTACAACACCCTCCAGAATTCTTAAAACTTCTACGCTTTCATATCCACCACAATTCCAGACAATAGGTAGAGTTAGTCCTGCCTGAGATGCCAGCAGAATAGATTCCACCAGCCCGGCAGCAAAATGCGTTGGTGTTACCAGATTGATATTACGACAGCCTTGCTTTTGCAGGTTCAACATGATAGCACCACATTGTTCTGGTGAAAGTACCTCGCCATCCCCTAAAAGAGAAATCTCCCTGTTCTGGCAGAAACAGCACCTGAGATTACACCAGGTTAAAAAGATAGTACCTGAACCGTACCGTCCTACCAGAACATCTTCTTCACCAAAGTGGGCACCGTAACTGGAAATCTGGAGTTTTTCCCCGGCCTGGCAGTAACCGCGCTCACCAGCCAGCCTGTTGACTCCACAATTCCGGGGACAGAGGTGACAGTTTTTCAAAATTTCAGTCAGTTGCTCTATCTTTTCAGAAAATTGCGCCCGGGATAACTTGCGGTAAGATGGTTCAAAGTCTTTCCACATAGTTTTCCAGAACTTTTTTCCTGGCGGAAGACTGAAATAGTACAGGGAAGTAAGAAAACTTTTTACCTTTAAGAATCACTTTCTGCAGATTAGTTTGCCGGTGGAGCATTAGAAGGAGCAGGAGACGGCTTGCTCTCACGGGAAAGCATCAGTTCTTTCCTCAGAGATTCAAGTTTGTATTTCAGTTGTTGATACTCCGGATTGTCTTTCAACAGAACATTCAGCCTCTGTTCTCTCCGCTGGTTAAGTTCTCCCATCTTTTTTTGCAATTCCACGTACTGGAGATTAATCTTCTTAAGAATTTCATCCTGCTCAGCTGCTTTCCGTTCAATCGCAAACATTTTTTGTCTTACTTCTCTCAATTGCTTCATCTTCTCTGCCAGTTCATTCTGAAAGTTCTGGGTGTCGGATTCAGAACAAACCTGAGAAAACAAAACTCCTGCAATACTTAAAAGCATCAGGCGAGATAATAATTGCCTCATGGCTCCCCCTTTTTCCCGTGCTTATTTTACCGCTACCTGAAGCCATATTCAACAGATAAGTTTCCCTGGCCCAGAACCAGCTTATTGCTCATTTCCTTTTTTCACTTTAGAATAAAATGAGGGCCGTACCGGTGACAGGGAGATGATGATGAAAGAACTAATCCTTCTGGTGGGTATTATTCTGGCTGGAGGTGGTTTTCTTATGTTCGTTGCCAGTGTGCAAAGTATCCGTGCCTTTCCCCTTAAAAATTTTTTTTACTGTATACTGGCTCTGGGGATAATTGCTGCTGGTATATTACTTATGCTGCAGCGCGAAATAATTGTGCACAGATGGGTACGGTAGAAAAGAAAAGTCCTCACCCGGCAGGTAAATTATGGCTAAAGAGAAAAAAATCTACGGCATAAAATTCCCCTCTCTTACCCCGGGGAAATTTCTCCGTCTTGTCTTTTTCCTGATTTTAAATCTGATTGCTTTCTTTCTTTACAGGTTCTTACCCGGGATAAGAACTTTTGCCTGGGGTTACATCTTTGGACTGGTAGGTATGGCTATCCTTACCGGTTAGTTTCACCGGCAACATGGCAGGAAATTACCAGGCAGAAGATTTGACAAAATTCCTGAAGTAAATTTAGATATTAAAAAAGGGGGGACTATGCAGATAAGTAAGCAGACAGTATTAATAGAGTTTATTTTGCTAAGCTGTCTGGCAATTTCCGGACCAGCAAAAAAGACAACATCCCCAAAAGCAACAAAACCAACACCAGCAGCGAAGTTTGGAGTAAATATGCAAAATGACGGGGCCATCCTTTATACCCAGGGTATTTTCTATCTAATTCAGGCAGAAAGTATCACTTCCGGGGGCAACATCCTGTATTTTGGAGCCAAAGATTTCACCAATGGCAAAGACCTGATTGTCCGCAACGTAGCCAAAAGTGAACTGAAGGTTAATACGCCGGAACGAAAAATGGTGAAAACAACTATGTTACTTGGTCAGGGAGAAAATATTGACCGCAATTACAGACTGGATGTTTTCACTGAAATTCATAAAGACCGTCCTTATCTGGCTATTTATTCCCGATTTTTTTACCTTGGACCAGACACTCATAATTGTTCCATCAACTGGGGAGTGGAATCAGCATATGAGAAAAATCGCTACAAGTACTATACCATCCCCAAGGAAGGGAAAATACTGACTTATAAACTGGATGCGGAAAGTGTTGGTCAAAAACTGGACCAGGAATATGTTAAGTGGGTCTATGTTCATGATGGTAAAGGAAATGGAGCTGGACTTATACCTGGTGCTGCTATGTTTGGTAAGGGAGCGGACTTTATCTTTGTCAACGCGGTTCCACCGCAAAAGGACCTGACTGCTGGCCAGTCTATAGATGTGTTTATGGTTTTTGTGCCCATCAATAAAAACTTTAAAATTATTCCCCAAATTCAGAAGGAAATCAGCACCATTTCCTGGAAATTTGAGTAAAACAGGAGGTAGTTATGCCCTACTTGACTGAGGAAGAAAAAACCCGCCTGATAGAAGAAGAGGAAGTTCGCTGCCTGGTGAGACGTAAATATGAACAGAAATCTTCAGGGGTCGCAGCAGTGCTTTCCACCATCTGTCCCGGGCTGGGACAGATTTATAACGGGCAGTTCGGCAAGGGTACAGGTTTTTTCCTGATAGTTCTGACCGGGCTTTTTCTTTTTTGCTGGGGAGTTTTACTTCTTTTCAAAGGAGCAGGGACTCCTGCTTTCAAAGTGACACAATCTATTGGTGTTACCAGAAGTGAACCGGTGGAGATGAATGAAGAAGGAATAGTGATGGAGGAAGTCCAGAAAGAAGAGAAACCAGTAGAAGAAAAACCAGCGCCGCCGATAACAAAAAGGTTACCTTCCAGAAAAGCCTTAGCCCTGACGGTGGTTGGGCTAATTCTAATGGCTGAGGGTGCACACCAGGCAGTAAGAGATGCCATCAGAACAGCCAGACGTTTGAACGAGGGATAACTGCTACTTTTAAAAAAGGGGGACCGGTCAAAAAAACCGGTCCCCCAGTCCTGTCTCCTCACTTTATCAAATAGGGGGCTACTTCTGCAGCATCAATCACTTCCACCTTCTTTGGCGGCTGGTAACTGAAAGTTTTGTCAGGAACACCGGTATTAAACTTAATGTTTTCATAGCTTATTTCCAGAATGTTCTTACCTGCCTTATCCCAGCCTTCCACCTTGTAAACAAAGCCATCAGAAGCACCTACCAGGTATTTGATTTTCGCCGGTGTAGGTAAGGTCATCTGTCCTGGTTTTGCTGTTGTCTTCAACTTTCCTTCCAGGACATCCATGGTTTTACCGCCAAGGGTGGTGGTTCCGGTCACCTTCAGGTCATAGTCAGCATTAGCCAGTTTTAACAGCGCGTCAACACCAATCATTCCGGCTCCGCTTCCCAGAATCTTCTGCTGGTATTCATCCAGTTTCCCAGCCACATCAGTTAGTTTCATCCTGATAACCTTCCTTTCTTCGGGAGCCATTGTTTCCTGCCAGATGGTTTTACCATCACAGACAGTAAGTACCTTCTGTACCTTTTTGGTGCCCGGGATAGGGATACTGGCTTCTGCTTTGAACTTATCTGGAGTCTTGGCGACAAAGGTATTGGTAACAGTTACCATCTCCCTTTCCATCATAAACTTGACTTTCTGGACTCCTTTGACATCCTTCAAATTGGCTGCACCCTTCTCCATTTCCAGCATTACTTCTTCCAGAGTACGAGCCATCACCGGTGTTACTGTTGCCAGAATACAGAGCCCCAGAAGCAGTAAACTTACTTTTCTCATCATGCCTTCTCACCTCCTTTTCTATTTTAACAAAAGGTTATACCGGTGTTTGTTTTCTGTCAAGGATAAGCTCAGAAAAAACTTTTTTCATAGTCTCCGGTTTACTGCTCTGCTTACTTCCTTCAGCATTTTCACCAGAGAGCGAAAGTCTGGAAAAGTCAGGGCTTGCTGTCCATCGCAGACTGCTTTTGTGGGGTCAGGATGGACTTCCACCATCAAGCCATCAGCTCCTGCAGCTGAGGCTGCCAGAGAAAGTGGAATAACATAATTCCGATGACCTGCTGCATGGGAAGGGTCAACAATAAGAGGAAGGTGAGAATATTCCTTGATTACTGGAACACAGGAAATATCCAGAGTATAGCGGGTGGCTGTTTCAAAGGTTCTGATACCCCGTTCACAGAGTAAGACCTGCCGGCACCCTTCAGAAAGAATGTACTCGGCAGACATGAGAAATTCCTGAATAGTCATGGCTGGTCCCCTTTTCAGCAATACTGGCTTACCAAACTGACCAACCCTTTTCAGCAGGGTAAAGTTCTGACAGTTGCGAGCACCTATTTGTAAAACATCAGCGTAGGCACCGACCAAGCTAACATCTTCCGGGTTCAGCACTTCTGTAACAAAAGGGAGTCCTGTCTCCTGTCGGGCTTTCGCCAGAAGTTTCAACCCCTTTTCTTCCAGCCCCTGAAAAGAATATGGTGAAGTCCTCGGTTTGAAAGCACCTCCCCTTAACATCCTGGCTCCAGTTCTGGCTACTTCCAGGGCGGTTTCCAGCAGCTGCTTTTCATTTTCTACCGCACAGGGTCCGGCAATGAGACCGAAATAATGTCCACCAAACTTAGCCTTTCCTACCGTAAGGACTGAGGAATCAGGGCAAAATTCCCTGCTTGCCAGTTTAAACGGCTGTAATATAGGCACCAGGTGTTCCACGCAGGGCAACCCGGCAAGTGACTGGAGAACATGTTTTTCCCTGTCATCACCTATGGCACCAATCACAGTCCGTTTAACACCAAAAATCGGGTGGGCTTTGAAACCAAGATGTTCAATTCTTCTGATAATTGCGTTGACCTGTCTTTTACTGGAGCCCGGTTTCAATACCACAATCATTTTTGCCTCCTCTTCTCCTCAGCCAGAACCAGACTTGAAGCAGACCGGCCATCATTATTATAATGGCACAGACCTGAAAAAATTCATATAATTCTTTTTTTAAAGCCACACCCAGAATGAAAGGACCCACGATACTACTGGTGCCCACAATGGCCTCGTTGGTACTGATATGACGAGTCCGCAGAGGACTTTTCAAGGAGTAAAGAACCCCGTAGTAAAAGCCATAACCTGAGTATAACCCCAGAAGAACAATAAAGGCAACAAATCCGGTTATATTGCTGGTGATAAGAAACGAAAGACATCCGAAAAATCCCACAAGACCTGCCAGCGGGTGGTGCCAGAAACGGTATTGCCAGCGGCTGCGACGGTAAAGCAGAAAGCCAGCCACTGATTGAAGAAGGAAAAAGAGAAAGAGATAAAAACCCGTGACCCGGGAGTCCATCTGCAGCCGGTGGATAACAATCTCCGGAAGAAGATAACGAAAGGCTGTACCGACAACTGCCACAGAAGCCAGCCCCATCCAGCCAATAACTACAAAAGGTCCATTCCGGCCTTCTGACCTTTCTTCCTTCTGGCTATCTGTCAGCTTCTGACCTTTACCTGTCTTTTGAACCAGAGATAAACCTCCTATAATGAACAAAGGCCCGATGATTACCGGTGAGAGAGCCACTGCTTCTGTCTGAGAGATGAGCATACCTTCCATTACAGCACCAAAAGCCAGTCCCAGACTCCAGGAAAAGTTATAAGCCGCCACTGCCTTTTCCGGTGGCAACAAAGCAAGTTTTGCCATGGATAATTGAAAACCTACAAAGAAAAAAGCACACCAGAAGCCTGCCCACCAGGAAAGGAATATCAAAAGAGCAACAGATTTAACTAAAGCCGTAGCCACACCCACCAGTACAGTAAACACACAGCTGGTGACAATAAAAGAAAAGGCTCTTGTTTCCCGTGCCATTCTGGTAAGAACCAGACTGGTCAAACTGTAACCGATACCCCAGACAGTCCCTATCATTCCCAGAAGTACCGGACCTGCTCCCAGGGAGAGAGCTTTCATAGTGGTAAAAAAACCAAGACCAACTACTGATACGTCCATCATCGCGGGAAAAAAATAAACCCAGTAGCGGCAGGACGTGTTTTTGTTCATTGCCTTTCGACCCCTGTGGCGAAAAATGAAAGATACTCCTTAAAAAAGATGCTGTCAACCCGGAACAAATTGACAGAGCACCAGTAGTTGTATATCATAAAAAAACCGGTAGCACTTTAACCATTTTGATTTTAAGCACCTTCAGGAAAGGTGATGGAAAAAGAACTTCTTTTTATCAGTGTAATCGGCCAGGACCGCGTAGGTATTGTTGCCAGAATTGCCACGGTATTGTATCGGGCCGGAATTAATATTGAAGACATCAGCCAGAAAATTATGGACAATTATTTTGTTATGGTGATGCTGGTGGACATAAAAAAGGCTAACTGCAGCCTGGAAAAAATCAATACCAGACTTCAGAACCTTGCCAGAAAGTTGAATTTATCCATTCAGATTCAGCATGAAAACATTTTCAAAATGATGCACCGCATCTAAAAACCAGTTCTTCTCTCTTATGAGTATTACGGTAGAAGAAGTTTATGAGACAGCGCGGATGATTCTCTACCAGAATCTTGACATCCGCACCACGACGGTGGGAATCAATCTAAAAGACCTTGTTTCCACCAATTTTTCTCTTTTTACCAGAAAGGTGAGAAAAAGAATTGTCACCATGGGCCGCAGACTTCTTTCCGAAACTGCCAGACTGGAAACCAGGTATGGTATTCCTATTGTTAACAAAAGAATAGCAGTAACTCCTGTCAGTTTACTTATGGAATCCCACGCGACCAGAGAAAAATATCTGCAGATGGCGCATACCCTTGACCTCGCCGCCCGGGAAGCCGGGATTGACTTTCTGGGAGGTTTTGGTGCCCTGGTGCAAAAAGGAATGACAAACTCTGAACGGCTGCTTATTTCCTGCTTACCTGAGGTACTGGCAAAAACCAGAAGAATCTGCGCTTTTCTCAATGTGGGTTCTACTTCCTCTGGAATGAACGTGGATGCCATCAATCTCATCGGACCACTCCTTTTAAAAACAGCCAGAAAAACAAAAAATGGTATCGGTTGCGCCAGATTTGCTGTTTATGTCAATGCTCCTGAAGATAACCCCTTTATGGCTGGTGCCTTTCACGGACTCGGTGAACCTGACTTCAGTTTGAACATAGGAATTAGTGGTCCAGGGGTTGTCAGAAGTGTGGTAGAAAAAAATCCTGATGCTGATTTGACACAGCTGGCAGAAATAGTGAAAAGGACTGTTTTTAAGATAACAAGGGCCGGTGAACTGATAGGTCGTGAATTAGCCAGAAATCTCGGTATTACCTTCGGAATAGTTGATTTATCCCTGGCTTCCACTACAGCAGCCGGTGATTCCGTGGCCGGGATCCTGGAAGCCTTTGGCCTGGAATCAGCAGGAGCGCACGGCACAACTGCAGCTCTGGCTCTCCTGATAGACGCTGTCAAGAAGGGGGGAGCGATGGCCAGCAGTAACATCGGGGGCCTAAGCGGTACCTTTATCCCGGTTAGCGAGGATTCAGGAATGGCTAAAGCTGTTGCCGGTGGTGCTTTAAACCTGGACAAGCTGGAAGCTCTTACCGCTGTTTGCTCTGTTGGTCTGGATATGGTACCTATCCCTGGAGATACTCCTGCGGAAATAATCAACGCCATTATCGCAGATGAGCTGGCTATCGGTATTATGAATGATAAGACAACAGCCGTTAGACTTATACCGGTTCCCGGTGCCAGAGAAGGAGAAACTGTTGATTTTGGTGGACTGTTCGGGAATGCTCCTGTGATGGCTGTGCGGCATCTTTCACCGCGTAAATTTTTGCGTCGTGGTGGTCGTTTTCCGGCACCTTTACGCAGTTTAAAAAACTGAAATCCTGTGCCCGAAAATTATCTTCTGGTAATTACGACAGTAGCAAGTTTTAGCCAGGCAAGAAAGGTGGCTGATACTCTGGTAAAGGAATGCCTGGCAGGTTGTGTTCAGATTACTGGACCCATTACAAGTTTTTATCGCTGGACAGGAAAAGTTCAGCGCAGCCGGGAATGGTTGTGCTTTATTAAAACCAGCAGAAAAATTTATCCCCGGTTAGAGAAAAGACTGAAGCAAATCCATTCTTATCAGGTACCGGAAATTATTGCCTTTTCTATAAAGACTGGAGACAGAAATTATCTTTCCTGGCTCTCTTCCTGTTTATCTACCACCAAAAGGAGGAAAAAGTGAAACTGGAACAATGGCACCAGTGGAGTAGAAGTCTGGCAGAAATTCTGGGAATGGAAACAAAACCAGTAGCCGTTTCCTGTTTGCAAAAACCCTGCCCCTCATCTGAACCGCGGCATCGCTTCTGCCGTGTTATTCTGGAAGTAGCAAAAGGGAAAAAGGCACACCTTGCTGCCTCTAATAATGCGTGCTTTGGTGCCGCCTGGCATCTTGGTTTCATCCGTCTGGAAGAACCGAAAACAGCTCATCTCATTAAGAAGTTTGTTGTGGAAGGAGAAAAACTTTTTTCCAGTTATCAAGCACTGGAAAATTTAATTGCGCAGATGGGCGAGGTCCCGGATAACAAAGATTCCTGTTTTTACCTTTATCCCTTAGAGGAAGTGGATTTTGAACCTCAGCTTATTATTTTTGTGGTGAATCCGGAGGTTGCCTGCCGTCTGCTCACCCTAACTATTTTTCCTGATGGCCAGATGCCACAGATAAAAATCGGTGGTCCAACATGTCGGATGGCAGTCACCTATCCTTTGATTAGCCAGCAGATTAATATCTCTTTTTATGATTACACTGCAAGGAAAATGTCCGGGATAGAAAGCGATAAACTCCTGATTTCTATTCCCGCAGAACGACTGCCTTTCTTGATGGACAGCATCCATCGTTGTTCAGCAGGAACTGCCAGGGTGAAATTTCCACCTGAATTTCGTAAGTTTCTTCAAAAAAGACTTGCTGGCTGCACCAGCAGCAGCACCAGGGGAACAGAATGAAAAAAATTCCCTGGGAAGTCGGGCTGGGTATTGTCCTTGTCCTGACTTCTTTTGTCCTTCATCTTCTTCATTATTTTATTTTTCGTGACTGGCACCATGTTTTTATTTATCTTCTCGGTGATATCGCCTTCTTGCCCGTAGAAGTACTTTTCGTGGTTTTGATTATAGAAAGATTGTTATCCAGGAGGGAGAAGTCGCTCCAGATGGAAAAACTGAACATGGTCATTAATTCTTTTTTCAGCCAGACAGGTTCGCGCCTTCTGAAAATGCTGGTGGCTTTTGATACCGGTCTGGCTCAGAGGCAGACACAGCTCAACGTTCAAAGTGCCTGGACCATGAAGGATTTTCGGCAGGCATTATATTATGTGCAGAAAACCACTTTTGTCCTGGATAGTCACCGGGCAGATATAGAAAAACTCCATTGCTTTCTACAAAAGGAAAAAGATTTTCTCGTCCGCCTTCTGGAAAATCCTGTTCTCCTGGAACATCAAGACTTCACCGAAATGCTCTGGGCGGTTTTTCACCTGGAAGATGAACTGGACTGGAGGGATTCTTTAAAAGACCTGCCTGAGGCTGACTACAGCCATCTCTCAGGGGACCTGGAACGCGCTTACAAACTGATGGTTCGGGAATGGCTTTGCTTCTTACAAAATCTTCAGAAAAGCTACCCGTTTCTTTTTTCGCTGGCTGTAAGAACCAATCCATTTAATCCAGAAGCTACCGCTGTGATAAAATGAGCTGAAAAAAAGTAGCACTGGAAAAAATTTAGAAATAATTTTATGAACTGGCTTACACAGTTAGTACTTGCTTTCTGGCAAATAACCAGGGAAATGTCCCCCTATCTTCTTCTGGGTTTCCTGCTGGCCGGACTTATGCATGCATTTATTCCTGCTGCTTTCACTGAACAGCTACGTCGTCCAGGACCATCAGCAGTATGGAAAGCGGTTATTCTGGGAGTCCCCCTTCCTGTTTGTTCTTGTGGGGTAATTCCTCTGGCTGCCCATATGAAAAAGACAAAAATTCACAACAGTGTAATTCTTTCCTTTCTGATTTCTACCCCCACCACCGGAGTTGATTCCATTTTAGCCACTTATGCTTTGCTGGGACCACTTTTTGCTCTCATCAGACCCTTTGCTGCTCTGATAGCAGGCCTTTTTGCCGGTCTTGTCTATCTTAAAATATCAAAGAATAATCCACCGCCTGTCACTTTCGCTCAGCCAGTAGAAATGCCAGCGGCTAATAAGTCTTTTCTCCAGCGGCTGATGATAGCTTCCCGTTACGGCTTTTCAGAACTGGTCTCTGATGTTGGTCGCTGGGTTTTAACCGGCCTTTTACTTGGCGCTCTCATTACCACTATCATTCCCGAAAGGTTTGTTTCCATATCCCTGGGGAGACCCTGGCTGGCTTACCCTTTTATGCTGTTGCTTGGTGTACCCATGTACGTATGCGCTACTGGTTCTATCCCTGTGGCAGCCAGTCTAATCTGGAGAGGAATGCTACCAGGAGCTGCCATGGTTTTCCTTTTTGTCGGACCAGCCACCAACCTGGTTACCCTTTTCTTTGTCACCCGAAGCCTGGGGAAAATAGCCCTCTGGATTTATCTTGGAAGTATCATTACAGTCGGTACTGTCGCCGGGCTGTTTATTGATACCCTTTACTTACGTTTTGGACCTGGTTCTTCCCTGTTTTCTCACGGCATTCATCACCTGCCAGCCAGCTGGCAAACGATTGGCAGTATCGTACTTCTGGGTCTCATTTTTGCTTCCTGGTTGCGGCAGAAAACAGAAGAGAAAGAAGAAGGACTGGTTTTTTCTGTTCCGGAGATTACCTGCCAGCATTGTGCCAGAAATATCCGTCAGGCTTTGCTTTCTGTGGAAGGAATCAATAGCATCAGGATTAATCTCAAAAACAAAACCGTTTCTTTGCAGGGCGATTTTGCTGAAGAAAATGTGATTAAGGTTCTGGCAGAGGCTGGTTATAAAGCAGAAAGAATAAAACCAGGCGTTTGGGGAAAATAATAACAGGAGAAAAAAATGGTGGAAAAAGTAAGGTATAGTGCCAGTGAAGTTTTCCAGTTTGCCATCCGGATTGAGGAAAATGGAGCCTTGCTCTACCGCAGGCTGGCAGAGAAAACTGAAGATTCCAGATGGAAGGAGATTTTTACTTACCTCGCAGACCAGGAAGACCAGCATCGCACGACATTTGAGAAACTGCTGGCTTCTCTGGAAAATTACCAGCCTCAGGAAATTTATCCTGATGAATATTTTCTTTACTTGCGAAGCTTTGCTGATAATATCATCTTTACTTCCCAGACCGAGAAAGAACTCGCCGCAGGCTCCGGGATAACTGATATTATCGATTTTGCCATACGTCGGGAACTTGATTCCATCATGTACTATCTGGAGACTAAACCACTGGTTCCTCCCGGCCAGCAGAACCAGGTGGAAAAGATTATTGAGGAGGAACGACGCCATTTCCTCCAGTTATCGGAACTGAGGAAAAAATATTAAGATTGTTTTCCGCAGAAGAAAGGGTGGAACTAAGGAGACAGAATGAAACTTCTTGCCATTTATGTAAGTCCGAGAATAAGAGGTAACAGCACAATTCTTATGGATAAATTCATTGAGGCAGCATCTACTGGAAAATTTACAATAGACAGATTGTACCTGAACCAGTTAAAAATTAAACCCTGTCAGGCCTGGTGTTTTCCTGAACCAGGATTCTGGTGCCGGTTCGATGACGGCATGACCATCGTGTATGAGAAGGTTCTTTCCGCTGAAGCTATAGTTGTCAGTTCTCCCATCTACTTCGGAAGTTTGCCAGGTCAAATAAAAGTAATGATTGACAGATTCCAGTGCTACTGGCTGGTTAGAGAAAAAAAACAGATACCAGCTAAAGCAGAAAAGAGAAAACCAGCTTTTTTCCTTTGTGTGGAAGCTTCTCACCGCCAGGATTTTTTCCAGAATGCGAAAGCCATTATAAAGAATTTTCTCGCAACCACAGGCTTTACCTACACGGGAGAAGTTTTCTGCCCTGGAGTAGAAAAAGAAGGAGATATCAACAATCACCGGGATTATCTGCAGGCAGCCTATCAGGCAGGGATTAGACTGGTTAACTTTTTCTCAGTAAGCAAATGAGCCAGACAATTTCAGCTCTGCAGATATTGTAAGACTGCATTTCTTACTTCCAGGAGAGACCGCCTGCCTGATTCCACCAGTTTGCATAAGAATTCAGAGTGTCTTGCCATTTTTTGTTTCTCTACCGGCAAATCTGCCACTACCATCCCCATCTTTAAAATTTCCTGGATTTTACCGTTTTCTGTTCTCAACCAGGCAGATTCCACTACTCTTTTACCATTTTCTTTCAATTTCAGGAATAGATGCAGCTCAACCGCTTCAAACAACACTTCGGGAACACCATTGAGTACACAAATCTGTTCCCTCGCTTGCTGTAAAGTATCAGCGTGAAGATTACTGACGAGAAGATGATTAAAATTTTTCAGGGAGAAAAAAGTAATAAGTTTTTCCCCCCAGAGATATCCGTAATAGGGACCAGGTCCGATTTCCGGGCAAAGGAAACATACCGGTCTCCGATAAAGATGAGGGTTAAGTTTTGTTAAGGAATCAGTAGTAACAATAGGCATACCAGGAGGCAAAAAATTAGCCAGAGCTACCATCACTGAAGTTTTTCCAGCCCCACCCGGTCTGGCACCTACCAGAAAGGAACCACCACTGGAAATAACCTCCAGGCACAGACTGGCAAGATGAAGGTTCAATGTTCCTCTTTCTATTAAATCAACTACCGAAAGCATCCTTCCAGGCCGCTGCCGGCAGCTTTCCAGTTTCTGACAGTGTTTTAATACTTCTTCCCTTGACATAACTCAGGTGAAAGGATAAAGTTTAATCGCCAATGGAAAACCAGAATTCTGTAAATTTATTTCTCGCTTTTATAGCCGGAATAGCTACCTTTGTAAGTCCCTGTCTGTTTCCCCTTATCCCGGCATATCTTTCTTTTATCACCGGTCAGGCTCTCCATCAAAAACAGGACCTTCATTCTTCTCGCTGGAAAATATTGTTGGTGGCTCTCTTTTTTGTCATTGGTTTTACTGCAGTCTTTTCCGCTATGGGAGCCTCTGCTACCTTCCTGGGCAAATTTTTGCTGAAGCAACGTACTATACTGCGGCTTGCTGGAGGTTTTCTGGTCATCATTTTTGGATTACACCTTACTGGCATCTTCCGGATAAAACTGCTTTATCAGGAAAAACGATTAGCCCTACCCAAAGGTGGAAGTCCTCTCAAAGCTTTCCTGGTCGGGTCGGTCTTTGCTGTAGGCTGGACCCCCTGCGTGGGCCCAATTCTTTCCTCTGTCCTGATTATGGCTTCCACAGAAAATACTGTGGGTAGGGGACTTCTTCTTCTATTTTTGTATTCACTCGGTTTAGGAATTCCTTTCCTTTTAGCAGCTATAGTTCTGGAGTGGTTCACAACCATGGGGAAAAAACTATCAAGGTATTCCCGCGCCATTGAAATGGTCTCGGGTTTAATCTTGGTTGTAACCGGTTTTCTCATTATGACCAATCGCCTGGTGATGCTGATACCAGGTTACTGAATTTTTCTCATTTCTCCAGTCCAGCTTTACGGAACAAACTTCTGGTGTTGGCAGAAATAATCTTCTTTTTCACTTCTAAGGAAAGGGAAGAAAGTAGAATCGGACCAAGGGTAAATCCCCAGTGTAAATCAGAAAGGTCTGAACCCCAGCATAATCTGTCTGTCCGCATTGTTGCCACAGCCTGCGATAATGCCCCCGGAGAGAGAAAGGCACAGGTGCACATCCAGACATTATCACATTCATTAACAACAGTGGCTGCCTCCAGCCAGAGATGACCGCAGATATACTGCCCTTTCGGGTAAGAGCAGGCAATTTTTCTCAGAAATTCCAGTCCTGGCCAGCCGTGGTTTAAGACAATCAGTCCGTAATGATGGGCATATTCACAGACAGCCTCTATCTGGCCAGCATCACTTTTAGCACCCTGGTAAGCAGCTATCAATTTCGCGCCCACCAGTCCCGATTGCCGGCATCTTTCCAGTTCCTTGATTATCTCTTTCTCAGAGTAATTCAAGTTCACCAGAGACAGTCCTGAAAAATAGTCAGGGTACTTCTTACAGGCAGCAATAACCTTATCATTTTGAAAAGGGAATTCTGTTCCGTAGACACCTATGGGAAAAACCAGACATCTTCTCACGCCAATACGCCTCATTTCCTGAAGCAGTTCTTCCAGTTGCCCGCCAAAAATCGGATAGTCTCGTGAAAACCCTCCGATATGTCCATGAATATCATACAACGGCAAACCCAGGGGCTTGCCCTCCAGAAATCTTTTCTTAAGCTGGTCCACTTTTCTCCACTTTTAGAAGCCTGGCGGCATTTTTCCAGGCTATCTTTTTTCGTATCGACTGACTCACTCTGGCAGCAAGAACCATACCGAAAGATTGACCGGGGTCTGAGAAAGGAAGGTTACTACCTGTGACCAGTCTTTCCCCGCCGGTAACAGCAACCAGCTCTTCCACAGCCGCATAGTTCCAGCAACTTCCCAGGTCAAAATAGAAGTTGTCAAACTCCAGCAGGAACTGACGAACCAGTCTGATGTGGTACCGTGTCCTGAACTCACTGAAAACCACAGGCAGTTTTTGATGTCTTTTCAGCAATAAACGAAGAGAGGTCCAGTCACCAGCATCAACCGAATTTCCTTCTGTTACTACAAGGGGCAGAGAAAACTTTTCCAGTAAAATAAATGTACCGCTTTCCACATATTCACTCAACGGTATCTTGAAAATAGAAGGAAAAACACGAAAGGCACGCACTCCTTTTTCTATGCCTTCTCTGACATAGGATTCAAAATTTCGGTATTCACCGCTTTGCCCGGGTAAAAGCACCCAGGAAGCAAGCAACCTTTTGTTCCTGCCAATTTGTTGCCAGAGTAAGTCATTACCTTCCACCGGTCCTACCTCACGGGATAAACTTTGATAAACCAGAGCCTTCTCCACATGGAATTCATCCATTAAAGAAATCAGCTGGCTTGCCCTGGTATAGCAGGTAGGCCTGGAAAAAACGCCAAGACCAGCATTAAAATCCAGAAACTTAATCATAGCTTCCTGTCAAAATCAAGAATCTCTTCAGCCAGCCTATCTATATCTGCGACAGACCAGACATTGCTGATACCAACACAGACTACACGGCTCAAAATATCAACAGTCTGCGGGCACATCTCAGGATGATAAGCAGGAAGTTTCCCTTTATAGTACGGACAGGTATAGGGACAACCTTCCGCCGTGGCTGTTTTTCTTTCCAGAATATGTTCCCAGTAGCGGTAGATGTGCCAGTCCCGAACTGTCTGGTCATAGATGCCACCAGTCCCTTTCACTGTAGAAACAGCCCTTTTTGCCGTCTGACTATCAGGTGCCAGAAGTATCAGGTTAACACTGCAGTCACCTTCCTCATCGTGAACTGGTGCCAGCTGTAGATTTTTCAGACCAATCAGCCTTTCTTTCAGCAACTTCTTGTTTTTGCGGCAGCAGGCAAGATAATGCTCCAGCTTTCGCAGTTGTGCCAGGGCAATGGCTCCGTGTACTTCGCTCATCCTGTAATTTTCCCCGCAGAATAATTCCCCGGGCATACGTTCCCGGGCATAACGGTTCGGACGCCAGCAGGCAGCAGTATCATGATAGCTTTGGGCCCGGATGTAAACCTTCTCGTCATTGGTGGTAATCATCCCACCCTCACCGCTGGCAACAATCTTGAAATAGTCAAAACTGAAACAACCAGCATCTCCCCAGGTACCTAACCACTTACCCTGATACCTGCCACCAGCTGCTTGAGCAACATCCTCAATCACTTTCAAGCCATACTTTTGCGCCAGCTTTGTTAAAGAACGCATATCACAGGGTAAACCCCGCATGTGAACAGGTAAAATTGCTTTCGTCTGTTTAGTAATTTTACGCTCCACGTCAGAAATATCCAGGGTAAGCGTCTGGTCAACTTCCGCAATTACAGGAATAGCCTTAGCCACCACAACCGCTGACGCGGAAGCAAAAAAGGTATAACCGGGAACAATGACTTCATCACCCGGACCAACACCACAGGCGACCAGCGCAGCAATCAGAGCAGACGTGCCGGAATTCACTGCCAGAGCATACTTTGCTCCACTTGCTGCCGCAAATTCTTTCTCCAACCTTTCCACCTTGCTGTTTTCTTTGTAGTAGCGAAAAAGCTGAGCCTTCGGGGCATTTCTGTTTCTGTCCAGAATAGAAAAAATTTCCTGGCGCGCATTTTCTGGAAGATTCCACAACTCAATTATCTCTTTTAACTCTTCAGTTTTTATTTCCATTCCCCAGCTCCTTTCAGTTTAAAAAGAGTGCTTAATTCTACATTACCTCCAGTAACAAGGCAAACAGTTTTCTTTCCCTGATACCCTACCTTACCAGCCAGTACTGCTGCCAGGCTCACAGCACCAGCAGGTTCAGCAAAAATTCTTCCTTCCTCCAGAAGACTGAATAGCCCTCTTTTAATTTCGCTTTCTGTTACCAGAACAATGTCGTCAATCAACTGGGAGATAATTTCAAAGGTCAGCTGACCGGGTTTCTTTACAGCAATTCCTTCAGCAATTGTATGTACCCGGGGAATTTCACAAAGATAGCCTTTCTTCCAGGAAAGATACATGGCCCCGGCCCCGGAAGACTGAACACCTATTACCTTAACCCGGGGATATTTTCCCCTGACAAAAGCTAATATTCCAGCTGCCAGACCACCCCCTCCAATGGGCACAACCAGGCAACTGGCATCAGGTAAATCTTCTAAGATTTCCAGAGCTACCGTTCCCTGACCGCAGATAACCTCTCTGTCATCAAACCCCAAAACAAAAGTCAACTTTTCTCTTTCTGCCAGTGTCTGCGCATAGTGAAAACTTTCCTGATAACTCTGGCCATAAATCTTTACTTTTGCCTTCTGGCGCAGCCTTCTTATCTTGATTTCCGGGGTCACCTCAGGGACAACTACCACTGCCTTCTTACCTGTTAATTCAGCAGCCAGAGCCACAGCCAGTCCGTGACTGCCAGAGGTGGCACAGACAAAACCAGAAATTTTTTCCTTGCTGGCTAAAGGAAGAACTTTATTCAGAACACCTCTTATTTTGAAAGCCCCTGTTTTCTGGAGATTCTCCAGTTTCAGAAAAATTCTTCTGCCGATTTTCTGACTGAGAATTTCACTTTCCACCAGAGGTGTCCGCCAGATAAAAGGACTGATTCTTTCTCCTGCTTTCGCTATCTCCTGGCTGGTAATCATGTTAAGACCTCAAAAGGATTTTCCCTGGAGTAAGTCCAGTAAAACGGTTTTGCTGAAGAACAATCTGACCGTTTACCAGTACCCATTCGATGCCAGAAGAAGACTTCTGAGGATTTCTGTAGCTGGCTCTGTCTTTCACCCTCTGACTATCAAAAACTACAATGTCCGCAAAGTTGCCTTCCTGAATTTCCCCTCTCCCTTTCAGGTTAAATTTTTTCGCCGGTAGCCTGCTCATTTTTTCTACAGCTTCTTCTAAAGTTAGAAGTTTTTTTCCCAGGACATACCGGTTTAAGAATCTGGGAAAACTACCCCATAACCGCGGGTGAGGCCGGCGTCCAGGCAAACCATCAGTACCGATAAAACCAATTTTCTCCCGGAGAAAAAATTCCACTGATTTTTCCTGCATGGAATAATAAATCATACCCACACAACCTCTCTCCTCTAAAAGAAGATGCAAAACAAAATCAACAGGCTCCTGGTTTACCTTCTGACAGATTTTCTCTACTGTCTGTCCTTCCATCCACCGATTTTTTTTCTGCCGCACCTGACTGATGATAATTCTCTGCCAGCCGACTGATTGGGAGTAGTTTTCCCACCCGGGCAAACCTTCCCGTAAGTCCTTTTTTATCTGCTGTAACTTTGCTCTGTCAGACAGATAAGTTTCTGTGACGGACCAGCCCCCTTTTTTTGCCCAGGGTGGCAGAAGGGCACTCAAAGAAGTTGAGGCAGCAGTATAAGGGTACTGGTCGTAAGTGATATCCAGCCCGGAACTCCTGGCTTTCTCCAGCATTCTCAAAGCAAGTTCTGTTTTCCCGTCACCAGCTGGACAGGCCAGTTTCAAATGAGAAATCTGGACACCAACTGAAGTCTGTTGTCCAATGGTGATCGCTTCTTTTAGGGCTGAAAGTAATGTTTCCCTTCCCTCCCCTCTGATATGCGTGGCATAAATCCCGCCAAAGTTTTTGACAATCTTTGCCAGTTCAATAATCTCTTCTGTTGAAGAATAGACACCGGGGTCGTAAATCAACCCGGTGGAAAGACCAGAAATGCCTTTTTCCATTGAACTGACAATCAGCTTCTTCATAAAGGTGATAATTTCCCCTGCAGGGGCAGAAAATTCAGCCATCTTTTTGAGATTTCCGTGACCAACCAGAGGAACGATGTTTGTCACCAGAAAACAACTTTTGAGAATCTGGAAGTACCTTTCCCAGGTACACCAGTCCTGAACCTTTCCTTTGTGTCCAATCAGTACCTGTTGTTGTCTGATAAAGGGCAGGAGTTCGCTGCTGTACGGAGCAGCGGAGATACCACAGTTACCGATTACTTCTGTGGTAATACCCTGGGTAATCTTGCCACGAAAAACCTTATTTCTGGTGAGAATAAAGTCATTATGACTGTGGGTATCAATAAAACCAGGCACCACAATCTTTCCTTGAGCCTGGATAACCTTTCTGGCAGATAATTCTTCCTGACCTACATAGACTATCTTTTCCCCTTTGATGCCCACATTAGCCTTTCTGTGGAAATCCCTGCCGTTTATTACTGTGCCACCTGTAATTAGAATATCAACTGTCATAATCTTCTTCCTACCTCTTAATTCCTGACATTATTCGCTCCGCATTCTCGGAAAAAATCCGTCTTCTCTCTTCCTCTGTAATCCTGGCATCCAGAACCGCACCGATGTAGTAAGAATAACTGAACCAGGGGAAATCAGTACCGAAAACAATCCTTTCTGAACCAACTGCTTCAACCAGCTGTTCCAGAATACCTCTTTCATCCAGGACCGCACACAATTCCAGATAGATGTTGGGAAATTCTCTCACCAGGGAGATAGCCTTTTTCCACTCTCCATGACAGGAATGTCCTAAAAGCATGGGACAATCAGGATAACGGCTGGCTACCTGACGTATCTGCTCAGGTCCATCGTAACTGCTACCTCCCCAGGTATGTAAAAGCACAGGCAATTTTCTAACTTCAGCAAATTCCCAGGCTATCTTATACCTTTCGTCCGCAACACTTACCCGGTGGTAATCAGCCAGAAACTTTAGACCAGCAAAGATTTTGTTATCCCAGCTGGAAATTTCCTGCTGAAAAATTTCCGGATAATGAGGATTAAAAGCCAGATACGCCCGGAAAAAATCCGGGTATTTGCGGACAGCTGCTTCACTTGCCTGGTTGCCGATGTCTGGAGCCATTAAAGCAGCATGATGGGAAAAAATAAGTTTAGCCACCCCGGCCTTTTTCATCCCTCTGACCATAGCCTCAACCTGACAGTCAGGAAGGTGAATACCAGAGACCGGCCCCATATGTCCATGTAAATCATACACAGGACAACTTCTCAGCCTTCCTGCACAGTAAAATTCCTCCCGTAAAGATTTTTTCTTTCTCATAGCTTCACCCAGGAGCAAAGTTTTTTCAGGTTTTCCCAGGCTATTGTTTTCTTCTCTTCCGTGCTCAGCTGTGCGTGTACCAGGTCCAAAATAGCAGCGTCCACATAACGTTCAGGAAAACCTGAGCCGAAAATCACCCTGCCAGCGCCAAATTTCCTGACTGTGGCTTCCAGCGCACCAGCAGTAAGAGAAAGAAGACTACTTTCCAGAAAAACACGGGGAAAAGAAGAAAGAAGCGGCCAGGTGTAACGGTTTGTACCCCAGATTCCAATGTCGCAGAGAATACAGGAAAGTTCCGGGTAGTCTTCCAAAAAATCATAGATGGTTGTCCAGGAAAGACCCCATTTCACCGAAAGTATTACAGGTACTCTCCTTTTTACCACCTCGTCAAAGAAAGGAGATAGAACCCTCCGGCGCAGGAGAAAACGATGCTGTTCAGGAAAAAGGCGCAAAGCTACGATATTGTTTTCCTCCATTTTTTCTAAGAAATTGCTTTCCATCTCCCCGGTGATAGGAGGCAGTAGACTCCAGCAACCAGCCAATCTTTTCTCTTTCCTCACCAGTTTGCTCACCAGTTCATTCCCTTCACTGGCTGAGTATTCAAGCTGGGCAATATGCCAGAGGAGAACCTTCTCTATTCCATAACGATCCATTTCCTGAAGAAGTTGTCTGGTAGAAGTGATTGGCTCCCAGCACCTGGAGAAGGAACGACCAAAAACAATATTAGCATCCCATATCACTAAGTCCTTCATATGTTTTTCCCTGCTTGCCTGCAGGCTTCAATTCTAACTTTCACCTGCTCTTTAGTCCAGAAGGGATTAACAGAGATAAGAACAGTTCTTTTCAAAATATCAAGAGTCCGGGGACAACTGTCCGGTTTTAAATCAGTGCGCAAGGACTGATTGATTCTTAGAAAATAAGGATTAAGACCTGGGTGAGGTCCAGCGTTTTTTTGCAGAAGTGGTTCCCAGTTGCTATAAACATGTTTGCCGCTATCAATCGGCAGACTTCCTCCAACCCCTGGCCAGTTAGCAAAACGTCGTGCCTGCTCTTCAGAAGCAAACTGAAAACCAACCACAACAGCACATTCCCCCTCTTTGTCATTCACCGGCAACAAACGAATACCCTGTTGTCCTCTGAGAGATTTTTCAAAAATCCTTTTCTGCTTCCGTAGTGCCTTCAGGATTCCATCTAAGCGCCGTCTCTGTATTCTCAGAATAGCCCCCATAATCTCGCTGGCTCGTAACTGCAAACCAGCCACCAGAGGCACGGAAAGTTTTTCCGCATACGGTCGGAACGTAGCACCACCGTCGTGAAAAACAAGAGCACGCTGGTAGACAGTGGTATTGCTGGTCACCAGAGCGCCTCCTTCTCCACAACTGATAATTTTGTAGTAATTAAAACTGAAAGCCCCGGCATCACCCCAGCTACCCAGTCTCTTTCCGCGGTAACTCCCTCCTACAGCCTGACAGACATCTTCTACAATCTTCAACCCTTTTTTTCTGGCAGCAGCTCTGATGGCAGTCATATTTGCTGGTAAACCAACCATATGAACCGGGATAACAGCTTTCGTCCGGGAAGTACTCTTCCGATCTATTTCTTCCGGGTCCAGGGTTAAAGATTCATCTATCTCTACGACCACCGGGATAGCACCTACAGCCAGAACTGCCAGGGCTGTTGCCATAAATGTGTAACCGGGTACCAGCACTTCATCACCAGGACCAATACCCAGACCTACCAGAGCGCAGATTAAACCTGCAGTTCCACCACCGTTCAAACAAAGTGCATATCTTGTTCCTATCATTTGTGCCCATTCTTTTTCAAAACGGTCCACCTCAGCCAGCCGGCTCCCCACCCGGAAAAGGCTACCACTGCGCATAACTTTAGCTACTTCTCTTACTTCAGCCTCACCCATGCGATACACCGTATCCTCCTTCTTTGTTACCAGTAAATAAACCTTTTAAAAAGTTCCCTCTCTACTGGTGGTAAATCCCTGAGGTCCGGGATTATGTAACGGTCATCAAAAACATCAAGAAGAATCTTCCCGTACTCCCCGTAATCTTCTGCCCGGTGGTATTGCCATCTCATGTAGAATCTCTTGGGACCCTTATCGGTTTCCACATCAAACAACAGAATCCCGAATTCAAACCGAATATCACGAATACTCTTAATCTCGTAAGCAAAGTAGTGTTTTGCCAGAGCTTCCAGAAGCAGAGCCTTTGTCTCTGGAGGAAAGACATCCAGATTTTCAATCATCCCGATTTCTCTTTGCTTGTCCTGAAGGTCATAATAGTAAAGAAAGATAAAACCCCGGGGACTGGAGACAGGGAAAGCCTGAGCAGCAAAAACCCCCCGATAAAGTCCTTCCCCTTTCACCGTGACATGCAGCAGGTTAAATGTTCCCCGAAAGATTTTCGCATTTTCTGGAGTTAGAATGCGGATACCAAGAAACTTCTCTGCCTGCTGTTTCTCCCATCCTTCTTCCGTCTCACTTCTCTTCTCCTCCATTTTCTTTCCCCTTTAGCTGTCCAGGCTGGTCAGCTGGGTTTGAATCAATACCAGCCGGTAATAAACACCCTGCCTGGCCATTAACTCCTCATGCGTACCAAACTCCACTATCCTTCCATCCTCCAGTACATAAATCCGATTGGCTCCTCTCAGGGTGGAAAGACGGTGAGCAATGGCTACAGTAGTCCGTCCCCTGCAAAGAATAGCTAAAGCTGCCTGAATCTTCTGCTCTGATTCCGTATCCACAGAAGAGGTAGCCTCGTCTAAAATAAGAATCGGAGGGTCACATAGCAATGCCCTGGCTATGCCCAGCCTTTGCCTTTCCCCACCAGAAAGTCCCGCCCCTCCTTCTCCCAGCCGATAGTCATACCCGGCAGGAAGTTTCATAATAAAATCATGCGCTTCCGCTGCTTTGGCTGCCCTGATAATTTCCTGGAAACTGGCCCCCGGTCTGCCATAGGCAATGTTTTCCGCAATTGTTCCCCGAAACAAAAATGGTTCCTGCAGGACCAGACCAATATGCCGACGTAGCTCGGTGGAAGAAATCGTTCTCAAATCATGACCATCTATCCTGATGATTCCGCGTTGCGGGTCATAAAAACGACAGATAAGATTAATCAGGGTAGTTTTACCGCTACCGCTACGACCAACAATTCCCACCAGTTCCCCTGGTTCAGCCTTCAAGCTAACATTCTTCAAAACCGGGAAATAGGGGTCATAACCAAAAGTAACGTTTTCCATTTCTATCGTACCACGCACTTTCCCCAATCTCACAGGTTTGGCTGGTTCTCTTAATGTTGGTTCTGTATCGAGAAGTTCAAATATCCTGGTCGTGGCTGTGGTAAACCCGCCAAACCAGTTGGAAAGAAGAGCCATGTTGGAAAGAGGGGTATAAAACATACTGATGTAGCCGAGAAATGCCATCAACTGTCCCAGAGTTAGCACCCCGGATAGTACCTGTCTTCCTCCTGCGTACCAGATAATTAAACCTCCCAGACTGAAAAGAAAAGCCATCATCGGGTTGAAGGCAGCCACCCCAAGATTTAACTCCCGATTGGCATCGCGAAGGGAAAGAGACATTTGTTCAAAACGTCTAATTTCTTTTTCTTCCTGAGAAAAGGCTTTCACAACTCTATTGCCTGAGATGACACTGGCGAGAAAACTGGACATCTTTGACTGGTTGTACCAGACGCTACGATGCCGCGGATAAACTTGCCGATAGAAGTTTAGGGTGACAAAGACAACGAAAGGGATAGGAACTAAAACAAAAAAAGCTAAAAGAGCATTGATAGAAAAAAGCATAGCGCCGATACCAATAATCATAAGACAGTTGAGCAGAAAACCCTGGCCTAACTGGGAAACAAAACCATGTAAAACTTCTACATCTGCAGAAAAACGGTTGAGAATCGCACCAAGGGAATTCTTATCATAATAGTCCACAGACAATTCCTGGAGTTTTTTGAACATCTTTTGCCGTAAATCAAAGGTAATTAAAGTGCCGATAGAGGTAGAGAGTGTGCCCACGACCATATCCAGTTGCGCCTTTACCAGTCCGTTAATTACCAAAGCCAGAACCAGCCAGGGAAGCCATTCCACATGAGCCTGCGTTGTCAGTACCTGGTCTACCAGAATCCTGGTTAACTGGGGTGGCACCAGTCCCAGAGTGACTGAAGCCGTCATCGCCAGGAGAAGAAACACAATCCAGGAAAGATAGGGGGTTACCAGAGAAAACAGCCGCTTCATAATAGAACCCTGAGACTGACATTTGAGGCAGACACTTCCTTCCTGACGCAGAATCATGCCGCAACGGCGACAGACGTGGGGATGTGGCGCATTCAGACGTTCGTTATCTACTGGCCGGCCATTTCTCAGATTTTCTAATTCCGTGACCAATCGTTCAAAACGGAACCTTTCTGCATTGGTAAAACGGGCAACATCTACATGAATACCATCAGACCTTACCTGTAAGAAGGCACTACCTACCGTGGAATTGACCCTGGCATTATCAATCTTGCTAATTTCCAGAACAATTGGTTCTGTCTCTCCTTTTTCCGGGAAAGAAATTAGAAGATTTTTTGTGACCAGAACATGAGTCCATTTTTGATTCCCCTTCAAATCCAGGTCAGCCCTGGTGTAAAGTACAACCTCATCTGGAGATATTCCCAGAACTTTCAGCCTTTCCAGAACCTCGCCGGGCAATTTTTCCTTTACCTGACTCATAGCTATTTGTCTTATCCCTCCTGACAGGTTTTATGTTTGTACTCTGAATAACGCTTGATGTCAACTGTGTTTGTGATATAATTAATTATAGCAGGACAGGGAAACAAGTCTAATCTAACACGGGAGGCTATTATGGCAACCAGTTACAAAGAGCTTGGTCTGGTAAATACCAGAGAAATGTTTCAGAAGGCTATGGCTGAAGGATATGCCGTTCCCGCGTATAACTTTAACAATATGGAACAACTCCAGGCTATTATCATGGCCTGCGTGGAATGTAATTCCCCGGTTATCCTCCAGATATCAAAAGGTGCCAGACAGTACGCCAATCAGACACTTCTTCGTTACATGGTACCGGGGGCTGTGGCTATGGCCAGGGAAGCAGGAAGTAAAATTCCCATTGCTCTTAACCTTGACCATGGAGATACTTTTGAACTTTGCCGCAGCTGTGTGGATAACGGATTTTCTAATGTCATGATAGATGGTTCCGCCCTGCCTTACGAAGAGAATGTGAAAGTTACCAGACAGGTAGTAGAATACGCGCATGCCCACGATGTAACCGTAGAGGGAGAACTGGGAGTACTGGCAGGGATTGAAGAACATGTAAGTTCTGAGACACATCACTATACCCGTCCGGAAGATGTTGAGGATTTTGTCAACAGAACCGGAGTAGACAGTTTAGCCATTTCCATCGGTACATCCCATGGTGCTTACAAATTTAAGGTCAAACCCGGTCAGCCAGTCCCACCTCTGCGTTTTGACATTCTGGAAGAATGTGCCAGAAGACTACCGGGATTTCCTATTGTTCTCCACGGTGCTTCCTCTGTTTTGCCAGAGTATGTGGAAATGATTAACCGCTACGGAGGAAAACTGGAAAACACTGCCGGTGTCCCGGAAGAACAGATTAAGAAAGCAGTGAGTCTGTCAGTCTGCAAGGTGAACATTGACTCTGATGGGCGGCTGGTAATGACGGCTATGATTCGTAAGTATCTGGCAGAAAATCCCAAAGAGTTTGACCCGCGGAAATATCTTGGCCCGGCCAGAGAGGCACTTAAACAAATGTATATTCGCAAATGCCAGATGCTGGGCAGTGCCGGCAGGGGCGGTTAAGGCAGTTAAATTCACATCATCCTGGCAAAACCATAGTAAAGGATAAACAGAACCGTCAGAATACACAACAGGGGACTGACCTTTCTAAATTGCCCGGAGAAAATGTTGAGAAAAGTATAGGAAACAATACCGGCAGCCAGACCATGGGCAATGTTATAGGAAAGTGGCATCATAATGATGGTTAAAAAGGCTGGCAGACCTTCCCCTACTTCAGAAAAATCTATCCTGGTTATGGGTTCCATCATAAAAAGTCCCACCAGCACCAGGGCTGGAGCCACAGCCACTGAAGGAATGAGACCGGCCAGCGGAGCAAAGAAGATAGCCAGAGCAAAACATATACCCACCACCACAGCCGTCAGCCCAGTACGACCTCCTTCCACCACTCCGGCAGCACTTTCAATGTAGGTGGTCACGGTTGTTGTCCCGCAAATAGCACCGATGACCGTACCCAGGGCATCCACAGTCAGAACCCTGTTAACCTTTGGGAAACTGCCCTGCCGGTCAATGATACCCAGTTTTGCTGCCAGACCGGAGACACTGCCTACCGTATCAAAAATGTCAAAAAAAAGGAAGGTGAAAATTACAGGGAGAAACTGCCATCTCCATGCACCCAGCAAATCCATCTTCAGAAATGACTGCCCCATCACCTGCCAGGAAGGAATCTGCAAAACATCAGAAAGTTTTACCGGTAGCCTGGTAACCGGCAGGTTATTGCTTCCAGGGACAAATACACCGGCTATGGTAACAATCACAATGCCCCACAGAAGTGCTCCTTTAACCCGGTAAGTTAGAAGTAGCCCGGTTAAAATAATTCCTGCAAGAGAAAGAAGAACTGCTGGAGAATGAAGATTACCCAAGCAGACCTTGACCCCTGGAGAGGAAACAATAATTTCTGCTTCCGAAAGACCAATAAAGGCAATAAAGATACCAATCCCGACGCCGGCTGCCAGTTTCAAACTCAAAGGGATACTCCTGAAGATACTGTCACGGATAGGAAGAGCCATGACGATTAAAAAAATTACCCCCTCCCAGAAGACACAACCCAGCCCAACCTGCCAGGGAATTCCCATGCTGCCAGTCACCGTATAGGCAAAGAAAGCGTTGTAACCCATCCCGGCAGCCAGAGCAAAAGGTAAGTCTGTGATAAGTCCCATGAGAATGGTCGTTACCGCAGCTGAAATAGCAGTAGCCAGAACCGCTGCCTGAAAAGGGATACCTCCTCTGGAAAGAAGAGAAGGGTTAACAAAAAGGATATAAGCCATGGTCATGAAACTCACCAGTCCGGCGCCAATTTCCCTTCCCACGGTTGTCCCCTTTTCCTGCAAGAAAAAAATATTTCTTTTCATTTTGCCTCCAGTTTTCATTAAGATTTAAGCACAGCCGGGCAACATTATCCAGTTCCCGGGAAAAATGATAAAATAAAAAAGCGGAGAAAAAAGTGCATGTCAAAGACTTTATTTACCTTTTAGAAAAAAACCGCCGCTTTTACCATTTTCTCGGTGATGAACTGGCAGGTGTGGTGGTGGTATTAGACCTGGAAGGACGGATATTTGCAGTTTTACACCGGGAAGTCTTGAACCGTGTAAACCCTGAGGCTTTTTCCAGACAAAGTTCTCACCAGCAATATCTCAATCCAGGAGGTGATGCACTCTGGCCTGCCCCTGAAGGGAGCAGACAGGGTTATTTTTACACCACAGGAAAATGGTCTGTACCAGCCAGCCTCAGACAGCTCAGATACACAGTCCAGGACTCTGCTGAATCACGGATAAAGATAGCCGGGGAAGTTGATTTGGTAAACAATTCTGGTCTGGGAGTCCCTGCAGTTTTTCAGCGGATTGTTTCCCTCAAAAGTAATTCTACTTCTCTGACTGTTACGGTGGAAGAAGGTATAAGGTATCTCGGACCTAAATCACTCAGCAGAAAAGAATTTCTGCTGGCACCCTGGACCCTTAACCAGTTTGATAGTGGACCTGGTTGCGTGGCATTTTTCCCCGCTGTGCCCGGGACGGAAATTCAGGATTTTTACCAGCCAAGTAACAACCAGAGGTCTCTTTCCCCTGAAGGCTGGAAGACTTTAACTGATGGCAGCCAGCGTTATCAAATAGGTCTTGGAACTTCTGTGGAATGGATTGAGTTTTATAATCCAGAGAGACAACTCCGGGTAAGAAGGCAGGCGAGAAACCTTCCTTACCCTTATGCCTATATTGACATTGCTGACAGACCCTGCCAGGAGATGCCAGGTGAGTTTGGTGTCCGTTACAGCATTTACAGCGACCCCACATTTTTTATGGAACTGGAAGCAGCAGGAGGATGTCCTGAAATTCTTAACCCTGGAGAAACCCTTACTCTTACTGTTACTACCACCTACACCCTGATAAGAAAATAAAATGCTGGATAACCCTTTAGCCATTATTACCATTTTGATTTCTGTTGAAGCCGTAGTTTTAACTGCCACCTCCTTACCAGGCATGCGCGGACTTTTTTCTTTTCTGCCACCACTGTTCTGGATTTACTTCCTGCCCATGCTGGCTTCCAGTTCAGGCCTCATCCCCAATCAACATCCAGTCTACGAATTCCTCACCAGTACTTTTCTTCCTGCTGGATTGATACTCATACTCCTGCCTGTGGACTTAAGAAATATTGCCCGCCTGGGCAAGCAATCTTTAGTAATGATGTTATCCGGCAGTCTGGGTATTGTCGTAGCCGCACCGACAGTTTTGTTTTTTTTCAGATATTACTTACCTCAGGATATTTGGAAGGGTTTCGGGGCTCTTTCCGGTTCCTGGATTGGCGGTAGTTCCAACATGCTGGCTATCAAAGAGGCTGTAGGAACACCGGAAGACATTTTCTTCCTCATGATTATCATGGATACAGTCGTGGTTTATACCTGGATGGCTTTTCTTATTGCCCTTTCCCGCTGGCAAGAAAAATTTGACCGCTGGAATAGTTCCCGGGTGGACCTGATGGATATGGTAGCCCGTCAGATTTCACTCGGTCAGAAACAGAATCTTTCTCCTGATGTGGCTCATTCCTCAGCCATCTGGGCTCTGGGCATGGCTGGTGCCTGGATTTGTTCTTCTCTCGCCCAGGGACTACCAGAAATAAGAAATGTTATCGCCAGTTTCACCTGGACAATTATTTTCGCTACTGTCCTGGGAATACTTCTTTCTGAAACAGGGATGAGAAAGCTGGAATCTTACGGTGCTTCCCGTACTGGATATAGCATGCTTTTTCTTGTCCTGGCTTCCATAGGTGCCAGGGGAAATCTGTCCCGCATCAGCCAGGCACCACTTCTAGTACTTATCGGCTTTATCTGGGTACTGCTACATTTTGGTATCCTTCTGCTCACTGCCAGATTAATCAAAGCACCTCTCTGTCTGGTGGCCACAGCCAGCCAGGCTAACCTTGGAGGTCCAGCCTCAGCACCAGTGGTGGCTGAAGCCTATCGTCCGGGGACAGCCCCGGTAGGTGTGCTGATGGCAGTTCTGGGACTTTTAATAGGAACAATTCTGGGGCTTTTTTGCACCCAGATTTGCCGTCTGGTATGTGTTTTTTAAGCTTTTCTCACTGCGGAGAGAAATTCTTCTGCCCGGCGGCAAATTTCCTTCCTGTCAGAGGTGGCAATAATACCAAAACCAGCTCCCAGACCAGGGTCAGAAACACCCACAGAGATATTAATCGTACGGCTTAAAATATCTTCTGTCCGCGGTAACATCCCCCGGTAATACCTGACTTTTTTGCCGTAATAAGGACAGGAGAAAGGACATTTCTCAGCAGTTACAGTCAACTGCTGCAGAAGTTGTTCCATATTCCGGTAAACATGCCAGCCTGACTTTTCCACTGTGGTAGTTTGCAGGATACGCGCAACCCTTTTTGCTTTTTCTTTCTCGTGAAAGATGACAGAAAGAATGGTAGCACACTCTCCCTTTTCGTCATTTATTCGCCTGAAAGTAAACTCCTTGTTACCGCTTAAGAGTTTCTTCAGGAGAGCCTTTTTCTCCCGAAGAGTAGCCAGGATAGTCTCCAGTTTTTCCAGCTGGGCAACAAGAACAGCCGCGGTTAATTCTGTCATCCGGAAATCAAGACCAAAAAAGGGTCTAGCCCCGATTTCTACACCCTGGCGGAGAGGCCGGTGTCCCTGGTCATGAAAGGCAAACGCGCGTCTGTATAAACGAGCCTTGCTGGTAGTCAGGGCACCACCGTCGCCAGCAGTAATGGTCTTGAAGATGTTAAAGGAAAAGGCAGCTATGTCTGACCAGGAACCAAGTTTTCTTCCCCTATAGCTCCCACCACAGGCCTGGGCACAATCCTCAATCACAGCCAGCTTATACTTTTTGGCAACAGCCTTTACCCGTTTCATATCACAGGGATTGCCCAGCATATGTACTGGCATAATGGCTCTCGTCCGGGAAGTAATTCTAAAAGCAGCATCTTCCGGGTCAATGGTTAATGAATCGTCAATCTCACAGGGAACAGGTATTGCTCTTGCCAGAACAACTGAAGAAAAAGAAGCAATGAAGGTATATCCAGGAACCAGTACTTCATCTCCCGGACCAATACCGAGGGCACTCAATCCTGTCAGTAAAGCAGAAGTACCACTGTTTACCGCGAGAGCGTACTTTGTTCCTGTATAACGGGCAAAAGCCTGCTCCAGCTGCCATACTTTTGCCTTGAATTTTCCATCACCCGGTGTACCGTAGCGGAAAAGGTAACCATGTTCTAAAACTTCCAGAACCTGTCTTTTTTCCTCTTCCCCGAAGAACAAAGCACCAGGACCGGCCATTTCTCCCTCCTTGAAGGTTCAGAGCACTTATCATTTTAGTTGTTTCTTCAGATAATCAGCCAGCTGCCTCATGGTTTTTATCCAGAATTTTCTCCCTGCGTTTCTGGTGGCAAGTCTGGGGTCTTCTTTCTTGCTGACGGTAAAGTCACTCTGTGGCTTTCCACGGAAGGTCTGGTCATCAACAATTGCCCACTCCAGATTCTTCAGTTTCTTTTTCTTTGGTGGGAGTACCTTCAAGTTCACTGTTTCCGGCCAGAGAAACATCATGGTGGCTGTCTCCTCCAGCGTAGCGTGCGACCAGGAAGAAGAAGGATAATCCAGCATGGGCATCAAAAGAATTATCCGGCACAATTTGCTGGCGGTAAATTCTCTTATCAGGCGATGAAGAACAGACAGATGGTTTTCTCCACCATGCCCGTTGACAATGACTATGTTTTTAAAAAGCCATTTAGTGACAATCATTTCCAGCAAATCCCTCAAGAAAACAGCGAATGTTTCCTCCCGGAAGTAAAGACTGCTTAAACTGTTAGCGGGGAAATCCATACCCATCACAAATTCTTCTCCCGAAAAACCAATATTCTTTAACATAGAACTGGAACGTTCCCGCTCCGTCCCCAGGTAAAAGACTGGCAACACTACACCACCAATTTTCCCTGCCAGGTACAAGGCTGCGGCTTCTGCTCTCAAGCCGTCTACGCCCAGTGGAAGGTGCGGTCCGTGCCACTCCAGAACTCCCACAGGGAGAAAAATGGGTGCATTTTTTTCTCTCTCTTTCACAATCTGCTCTGACCGTAAGAATGGAATTCTTTTTTCTTTCATTTTTCCCTCCATCTTTGTTCCACCTTCCTTGCAGAATAACTGTATGCTAAAATAACATCAAAACCGTTAAAAATTCAAATGAAATCCAGATATGAACAACAGAGAAAGATTCATTCGCACACTGAAGTACTTACCCTGTGACCATCTTCCTCTTTATCCAGAACCAGTCTGGTCAACTACGCTGGCTACCTGGAAAAAACAGGGGCTACCGGAAAATGTGACTCTGGAGGAATACTTTGGTCTGGAACCATTGCCTTTTGTGTACGCAGGACCAAACACTAATATTTTCCCCCCTTTTGAGGAAAAACTTCTGCACCAGGATGAAAAACAGATAATCAAAATTGACCGGTACGGTAGAACAGTCCGGGATTACCTTGACCACACCAGCATGCCTGAGTGGATTGAATTTCCGGTTAAATCCCCTTCAGATTTAAAAACTATCCTGAAAGAAAGATTCAACCCTGATTCCCTGCAGGAGCGCTGGCCTAAAGACTGGTTATCACAGAAACACAAGTGGGTTCAGGATGGAGAAAACCGCGACTACCTTCTTTTTCTGGATGGTGGTTGTTACTACGGAATCCTGCGCAATATAAGCGGGGTGGAAACAGCCAGTTATCTCTTTTATGACGCACCAGAGCTGGTGGAAGAACTTTTTGAGCGCATCAGTTACTTCTGCCTGGAAGGAATAAAGAAAACAGCTGAAAATGGTATCAAGGTTGATTATCTGGGTTTTGGAGAAGATATCGCCTTCAAGACATCCTGCCTTGTTTCCCCGAAAATATTGGAGAATTTTCTTTTTCCTCGTTATCAGAAAGTAGTCTCTGCTGCCCAAAAAAAGGGGATATCTCTGGTTATCTATGACAGTGATGGATGCCTGCTGCCGCTTTTTGATAACTTAATGGAAGCAGGTATTGATTGCTTTTTACCATGCGAGGTGGCAGCCGGGATGGATCCTGTTTTTCTCAGAAAACGTTTTGGAAGGCGTCTGAAGATGATTGGCGGGATAGACAAGCGCAGTCTGGCTTCTGGAAAGAAAGCAATAGAACAAGAAATAAAAAAGAAAGTACCCGTGATGAAAGAAGGGGGTTATATACCGCGGATTGACCATTCAGTTTCTTCAGATATCAGTCTGGAAAATTATTGCTTCTATCTTCAGCTTTTAAAAGAAACAGTATACAATCTGTAAAGAATTAAACAGAGGAAGGCTATGGCGGAAAAACCATTTATGAACGAAGACTTTTGTCTGGAAAGCGAATTTGCTCGCCGGCTTTACCACGAGTATGCCGAAAATCAGCCTATCATTGATTACCACTGTCATCTACCAGTGAAACTTTTGGCGGAAAACCACTTTTTTGAAAACCTCACTGAAATCTGGCTGAAAGGTGATCATTATAAGTGGAGGGCGATGAGGACTAATGGTGTGCCAGAGTATTATATTACCGGGCAAGCTTCTGATTGGGAGAAGTTTCAAAAGTGGGCTGAAACTGTTCCCGGTACTGTGCGTAATCCTCTCTACCACTGGACACATCTGGAGTTGAAAAAACCTTTTGGTATTACTGATCGGTTACTGTGCCCGGAAACTGCGGAAAGTATCTGGAACCACTGCAATTATCTCCTCTCACAGAAAGAATTTTCTGCCAGGGGACTACTCCGGCAATGGAACGTGATTGTTCTCTGCACCACTGATGACCCGGCGGATAGTTTAGAATACCACCGCAGATTAAGTCAGGAAAAAGATCTGAACATCAGGATTCTTCCCGGGTTTAGACCTGACAGGGGCCTGGCAGTGGAACAACCAGAAAAATTTAATCTCTGGCTGCAGCAGCTTGCGGGAAGTGCTGAAATGGAGGTTAAAGACTGGACAACATACCTGATGGCGCTGAAAAAAAGGATAGATGCTTTTCATCAGGCAGGTTGTCGTCTCTCTGACCATGCTCTGGAAAGACCCTGGTCAGAAGATTATACAGAGAAAAAAGTAGCCTGTATTTTTAACAAGGTGCGGAGTGGAAAAACACCGGCTCCCGAAGAAGCTGCCTGTTTTAAGTCTGCTGTTTTATACCATCTGGGTGTCATGTACCAGGAAAAAGGATGGACCCAGCAATATCACCTCGGAGTACTGAGAAATTGCAACAGCCGGATGATGGAAAGACTTGGTCCTGACAGTGGTTTTGACGCCATCGGGGATTTTGAATTAGCCCGGCCTCTGGTGCGTCTGCTGGACCGTCTGGATAGAGAAAACCATTTACCCCGGACAATCCTTTACAACATTAACCCAAAAGATAATGAGGTTTTAGCCTCAGTGGCAGGCTGTTTCCAGGAAGAAATACCAGGAAAGATACAACTGGGAAGTGCCTGGTGGTTCCTTGACCAGAAAGATGGTATGGAAAAACAGCTGGAATGTCTTTCTAATTTAGGTTTGCTCAGTCGCTTTGTTGGTATGCTAACAGATTCCCGGTCCTTCCTTTCTTTCAGCCGCCATGAATATTTCCGTAGAATCCTTTGCAATCTCCTGGGCAGGGATGTAGCCAGAGGGTTAGTTCCTGCTGACGAGAAACTTCTTGGTAACATGGTCCTGGATATCTGCTACCGTAATGCCCGCAGATATTTCCGCTTTGACCTTCCTGAATAAATCTGAAAGTGTCAGATTGCAGGTAAAAGATACCGCGTACTTTTCCGGATTAGATAAACTCCAGTTCTCAGGAGCTTTTCCGCAGAGTAATTACTTGCTCAAAAGTTCCTTAATCATTACCACCAGTTGTTCCTCACTCATCTTTCCTACGTGCTTCTTAACAATCTCCCCCTTCCGGTTAATAAAAAAGGTGGTGGGAACAGCCTGGATACCTCCGTACAATGATTTTACTTCCTCGGTGCCTATCACTACCGGATAGCTCACATTATCCTGCTCCACTATCTTCTGGATATCCTTTTTCTCGCTGCTTACTGCAATCCCGATAAACTCCACTCCCTTTCCTTTATAGGTTTGATATACCTTCACGAAATCAGGAATTTCCAGGCGGCAGGGTGGACACCAGGAAGCCCAGAAGTTTAACACCACTATCTTCCCCTTGTAGTCGGCCAGTTTTACAGTTTTACCGGTAAGTGTCGGCAGAGAAAAATCTGGCGCCTGTTGCTGGGCGCTTAACAAACCTACTGCTAACAAACAAAGCAGCAAAATCTTTCTCATCTCCCCCTCCTGTTTTAGTTGAGCTATTATACCACAAACTTACATTCTTGCAGAGGACGGGCCTCAACAGGAATCTATTCTTGTGACCATTTACTGTTATCTCTTGACAGGGGAAATTCTTCCGGGTAAAATGATAATGAGAATTATTATCAAAAAGGAGCAACAGTGATGAGGTACGGAAATCCCTGGGTGTATAGAGCAATACTGGCAGAGGGAATAAGAATGACACAGGCAAGGAAAGCAGTGCTGGATATACTTTCCAGAGACAATATAGACCATCCCAGCGCTGAGGATATCTATTTCCTCATCCACAGAATCAACCCTGTCATCGGACTTGCCACTGTCTACAGGACACTTGATTTGTTAACCAGGATGGGAATCATCCAGAAGTTTGATTTTGGTGATGGTAAGGCAAGATATGAATTAGTTACGGAAAGCAAAACACCTCACCACCATCACCTTTTCTGTACCCAATGCAGAAAAGTTATTGACTATACTGACTTTACTGATGAAGAGAAAGAACTGATTGCAAGGACTGAAAAAGCACTTACGGAAAAATATAAGTTTAAAATAAAAAATCATATCATCCAGTTCTACGGAGTGTGCCCTGAGTGTAATAGTGAAAGGAGGTGAGAATTATGTACTGGCAAAGAGGATGGAGAAACTGGTACAGAATGACAGGCCTTCCTGGCTGGATGAGGGCATCTATGGGACTTCCTGCCCGGGGAAGATGCTGGTGGGGTTTTGCACCTTTCTGGTGGGACTATACCAGGGGCTGGCTCACTCCAGACAGGGAAATGGAGATGTTGAGACAGGAGGAGGAAGCCTTAAAGGAAGAGCTTAAAATAATTCAGGAAAGAATAAGTGTCCTGGAAAAAGAAATTAAGAGATGAGAGGAGGTGATTGATATGCCAGGCGGAGACGGAACAGGACCATTAGGACGGGGCCCAATTGGAGGAAGAGAAATGGGCATGGGAAGAGGAATGGGAAGAAGAGGAATCAGAGGTGCAGGACCTGGTGGGTTTTGCGTATGCCCATCCTGTGGAGAAAAGGTTGCCCATCAAGCAGGAACCCCCTGCTCTTCTATGCGCTGTCCTAAGTGTGGGACAAGAATGGTAAGAGAATGAGATGACAATCACGGTAGCAAGTGGTAAGGGAGGAACAGGGAAAACCCTGGTGGCTACCTCTCTGGCATTATCAATTGGAGAAAACGCCCAGTTTCTTGACTGTGATGTGGAAGAACCGAACGGCTACATATTTTTGAAGCCAGAGATAAAAAAAACTATAAAGATCTGTCTGCCCAAACCAACGATTGATATAAAAAGATGCAGTTTCTGTGGCAGATGCAGGAGCGCCTGTCACTACAATGCAATATCCGTCATTAAACCAGGGAATAAGAGCCGGGGTAAAGTTCTTTTTTTCTATGAACTCTGTCATAGTTGTGGTGCCTGTGCGCTTGTATGTCCTGAAAACGCCATATATGAGAAGGAAGAAGAAAAAGGAACTGTAGAGATAGGGACTGCCAGAGGTATCTTTTCCTTTATTCAGGGGAAACTGAAGGTGGCTGAACCGAGCCCTGTCCCTGTTGTAAAGGCAGTAAAAAAACATATTCGTCAGGATAGAGTCAATATTATAGATGCTTGCCCCGGTACAAGCTGTCCAGTGGTTGAAGCGGTAAAGGGCGCTGATTTTTGCATCCTTGTAACCGAGCCCACACCATTCGGGCTAAATGACCTTGCATTAGCGCTGGGGATGACTAAAAAAATGGGAATTCCTTCGGGTATAATAATAAACCGTGCAGATATCGGGGATAAGGAAGTGGAAAATTATGCTAAAAAACAAGGGATACCAATCCTTTTACATATTCCGTTCCAAAGACAGATTGCTGTATCCTACTCCAGAGGAATACCTCTGGTTAGTATCTTCCCGGAATATGTTTCTACCCTCAAAGAAATTTTTACGCGGATAGCACACGAAATTTTGAAAAACAGGAAGGAATATGAATAGACAAAAGGAAAGCCCTTTAACCAGGATTTTATTAATCTTTGGAATTTTTTTTCTTCTTGCTATTGTTAACATGTGGAATTCAGGAAATCTTGGTTTTCTCTTAAAAAATCCAAAACTTCAGGTCTTCACCATAGTTATCACAGCAATACTACTGGAAGCAATTCCTTTTATCCTCATTGGTGCTATCATCTCCGGGACCATAGAGGTCCTTGTCTCCGAAGAAAAATTACAAAAGGCATTCCCCCAGAACAGGTTTTTATCAGCAGTTACTGGTTCTTTTCTCGGTATTCTATTCCCTGTATGCTCCTGTGGTAACGTCATTGTGGCGAGAAGATTGCTGAAAAAAGGAGTTCCTGCCTCCGGTGGTCTCAGTTATATGCTGGCTTCCCCCATCATCAACCCTATAACCATACTGTCAACCTTTATCGCCTTTTCATACTCACTCCGCATTGTTGTCGGTAGAATATTAGTTACCTTCATATCAGCGGTTGTGGCTTCTCTTATCCTCTCTTTTAGAAATCGTGTGTCTTTAAAAGAGTCTGAAGAAGACCACCATATCCATCATTCTCATCTATCAAAGACAGAACAGGTCTTTCACCACGCAGAAGCTGACTTCCTGCTGATGGGGCGATACCTTGTCCTGGGAGCACTGGCAGCAGCGATATTCCAGACATTTATCTCCAGACAGGCATTTTTATCACTTGCAGGGAATAAACTCCTTTCCGTATTCTTGATGCAGTTACTGGGGATATTGTTTTCCCTCTGCTCATTTGCTGATGCCTTTGTCGCAGGTACCTTTGTTCACCTTCCTTCTTTTTCTAAGATTGTCTTTATGGTTGCCGGTCCAATGATGAATATAACTGTTTCTATCCTTTATACCGGGACATTTAAAAAGAGCTTTGTCCTGAAACTTATGCTTACCTTATTTATCACTATTTTTGTCTCAGGAGTTATCGGCACGTACATTACAGGGGGGAATTAGATGGAACTTCTAAGAAAGAAAAACTTTTACCAGACACTTACGATATTTATCTGGCTGTCCTTCCTTTTCATAATAGAAGCCACAGGAAAACTTCAGGTATACATTAACAAAAAGTTCTTTCCCTTTACTGTACTTGGTTCATTGATACTTCTGGTATTATTCATTGTTAAACTGAAAAAAATCAGAAAGGAACATTCTGAAAACATTGACCTCATTTCCCTGCTTTCTTTCCTTCTGTTTCTCTTTCCGGTTCTGCTGGCAACAATTGTCAGACCGGGCAATCTTCCGGCACTGGCAGCGGGCAAACGAGGCATCAGTCAGGAGTTTACAGGTGCGGATGTGATGACAATACTAAAAGAACAGTTAGAGATGGAAGGCAATTATAAAAAAATGAATATAAAACAACTTCTTGCCTTTTCTAAAAATAAACCCACGGAGATTGATGGTAAGGAGGTATCTGTAGAGGGCTTTGTATTTAAGCAGAATAACGGGAAAGAAGGATTTATGCTGGTACGGTTTCTCATTACCTGTTGTGCAGCTGACGCTACACCACTGGGAGTACAGGTTACTTATCAAAATGCAGAGCAATTAAAACAGGATGAATGGGTAAAGGTCTACGGGAAATGTCTGATGAAAGAAAACAAAATAGTCATTCTTGCTGAAGAAGTAAGAAAAACACAGGCTCCATCTAATGTTTATCTGTATTAACAGGGAGGGTCAATGAACAGAAAGAATTTGCATATGTGGGAAGAGTTAAGTCATCACCTGCCATTTTCTATATTGAGTGTAAGCATAGGACTTATGTTAGTTGGCCTTTTCACCATTATAACCGAAATGTTAGGTATCCAAAACGTCTCACCTTACTCTGAGGAACTTTTCCATATCTTTCATCCTGTCCACTTACTCTTTTCTGCCATTGCCACAACCGCCATGTTCTGGCAACATGAAAAAAGGGTCGTAAAGGCAACAGTTATTGGTTTTCTTGGCTCTGTGGGCATATGTGGAATCAGTGATATTATCATCCCTTACATTTCAGGCTTTCTCCTTGGGGCGCAGATGCACCTTCATATTTGCATCGTCCAGCATCCCCAGCTGATTTTAACTTTTGTCATTGTTGGCATCCTTATGGGATTTTTTGCACCAGGGACACTGGAAAAACAGGAAGGTGTGATTTTTTCTCATTCTCTCCATGTGATGGTAAGCGCTATTGCCTCCATACTTTATCTTGTGTCCTTTGGCGTTACAGACTGGATACACCGGCTGGGCGCCATTTTAATCTATATGGTTTTAGCAGTAGTAATACCCTGCTGCACCAGTGATATTGTCTTCCCGCTCCTTTTTACTTCAAAAGAGAATAACCAGTGAAAATACTGACTGTAATAAGCGGAAAGGGTGGCACAGGAAAGACATTTCTTACTGCATCCTTTGCTGTTCTTGCCGAAAACAAAGTACTGGTTGACTGTGATGTGGATGCTGCAAATCTGTATATTCTTTTGCACCCTGATATTAAAAAGGATGAAGTATTTATTGGTGGATATGAAGCGGAAATAACGCAAGGAAAATGTATACGGTGTGGGAAATGTCTGACTGTATGCAGGTTTGATGCCATAAAAACAGTCAAGAATAAAAATAATTCCATTGACAAACTCCTTATAGACCCGCTGTCCTGTGAAGGTTGTGGCGCCTGTCTTTACGGATGCCCTGCTGGTGCGATAGAGATAAAGGAGAAGAAAAGCGGAAGATGGTTTACATCTGATACAAAATATGGACCCTTTGTATTCGCCAGACTGGACATAGCGGCTGAAAACTCAGGCAAACTTGTAACTAAAATAAAAGAGGAAGCATATAAATTAGCAAAGGAAAAACAGGCGGACTATGTAATCATAGACGGACCTCCGGGTATAGGATGTCCTGTCATCGCCTCTTTGTCCGGTGTTGACCTTGCCCTTGTTGTAACAGAGCCGACACTTTCAGGAATAAGTGATATGGAACGTGTAATGGAGGTTGCTGCCTTCTTCGGGATTGAGACAAAGGTGGTGATAAACAAATATGACCTTAATATGGAAAACACCGTAAAGATAGAGCATCTCTGTAAGGAGCGGAATATTGATATTGCTGGATATATCCCTTTTTCAGAAAAGGTGCCTGAGTCAATAGTTCAGACTACACCTTATGTTCAGTTTTCCGATGATCCTGTCTCAGAAGCCATGAAAAATATATGGTGTAATCTAATAACAAAGGGGCAATATGAAGACACAACTTGAAGAACAACAGGAAAAGATAAACGAACGGATGAGTAAAATAAAGCATAAGATAATGGTTATGAGCGGTAAGGGTGGTGTAGGCAAGACAACCGTATCAGTTAATCTATCCTGTGCCTTGTCTCTTATGGACAGGAAAGTAGGCCTTCTTGATATTGACCTGCATGGGCCCAATGTCGCAAAGATGCTTGGACTGGAAGGTAAGAAACTTTTAAGTAATGGGAAGGAAATAGAGCCATTTGGAGGTGTCTGTGGACTTAAAGTTATAAGTATGGCTATGATACTTGAAAGGCCAGATGAACCAGTTATATGGAGAGGACCACTAAAGACAGCGGCAATAAGACAGTTTTTAGGTGATGTAGGGTGGGGAGAACTTGACTATCTCATTATAGATTCTCCACCAGGAACAGGAGATGAACTACTGAGCATATGCCAATCTATACCTGATATGGATGGTGTGGTTATTGTAACCACTCCTCAGGATGTCGCTACACTGGACTCAACGAAAGCAATTATGTTTGCAAAAAAACTTAATGTCCCTGTAATAGGTATTATAGAAAATATGAGTGGTTTTATCTGTCCACATTGTAAAAAAGAGGTAAATTTGTTTGGAGCAGGCGGTGGTGAAAAAACAGCGCACAATATGGAAGTGCCTTTCATTGGGAAGATACCACTGGAGACAGAAATAGTAAATAGTGGTGACTCGGGGAAACCCTTTATCCTTTTTAAAAATCTTGCAGCAACAG
>Ga0136652_1000034_pt1 | contig 74540 bp, 73 predicted proteins | sample ConPoolayeEmetaG_FD_94864 | JGI IMG/M metagenome (GOLD analysis project Ga0136652, IMG submission 94864) | Hot spring microbial mat communities from California, USA to study Microbial Dark Matter (Phase II) - Cone Pool mat layer E metaG... ...
CTTAACACCTTCAAAGAACTGCTCCTTATTTATAAACACCCTGGCCTGCTCATAGCGAACCTTTTCTACCCTGTTATCACCCTTGCCCTGAAATTTAGCCACTGGTGCTTCAAGTTCCTCTGCTTTGAGCAGATGCAGGCCAACCAGTTTTCTGCCGTATTCTGCCATCCTGATAAACAGTTTATAGTTGCTGGTAAAAGGAATTCTGGGAAAATCCATTTTTAGAAACTCGGCATATTTCTGGCGATAAGTATTGGAATAAAGCACCGCGTAGATATAAAAGAGAATTTGTTCCGGGGAAGGCGGCTTTTTATAATTCTCGGCTAACCGGGTTATCAGTTCCGGGGATAGATTTGGTTTCCTTGCTCGGTATTCACCACCTTCATCAAATAACATTGTCAGACTGCCCGAAGACTGCTTTTTTGAGTCATTTTGTTCCGGGTAGAGATAAAGGGGAAAGAGATAAGCACCTCCTTTAGCACTCATTGTTACTCGATAATCAATGATATTCTCAGTCGCAAGTGCGTGGTTAAAATTTCCTTCCGCAACCTGTCTGACAGTGATTAGTCCTTGGTTCTTTCCTTTTAACATATGTAGCATAACCTCGTTGCGTGATCTTTCAATTACTGCATCATTATAGAATACCCATCTTTCATCAAAGGGTCGATAAACAATTTTTTCAATTTGAGTTTGCCAGTCAGGGTCTCTCATTATTTCTTTCCTCACATCAGAAAGCGTAAATTTATCGGTGTCATTTAACTGATATGTCTGTCTTATTAGCTCATCAGGCAGGTTTTTATCAATGAACTGTCTAATTCTCCTTTTTAATGCCTCCTTATCTTCTGCGATCGCAAAATTATCCCTTGAGGTAACTATTCCCACGCTGTTTACTGGAAATATCTCGGTTATCTTCGGATTGGTTTCATACTGCTTTAAGAGCCTTTCGTCTCTTGGGATAAAGAGATAAAATTCGGACTTTGGCCTGACTTTCCTCCATCTGGTATTTGTTATATTATGCCGGTTAAGCCAATTGTATTTGTCTTCCCTTAAACCCCATATTTCGGAATGAAATATTTTCCGTTCAGTCGTTGTCCTCATTGATTTTTTTATAAATATTCCAATCGCTACTCCCTGCTGGATATCAAAGACATTTTTATCCTTGCTACCATCAGGTGTTTTTTCCTTCTTCCGAGTATTCCCATGCAGATCTAAGATGTATATTTCATCAAAGGTTTGCATAAGTGATTGCCGCATTCCCCGAAAGGTTGGATTGTCAAGGTAACTATGATTGGTGATGAAACCTAATACCCCTTCGCCTGCCTGTGCTATCTTCCACTGGGCAAAGTGGATGAATTTAACATAGTCATCTTGGAGCGGTTTCGGATTTTTCTCTTTGAGTGGCATCCCGTCAATCTGGTAATAACTCTGCACCCCGTCGCGATTTTCTTTTAGGAACTTAACTATTTCCGGTTTCATATTTGCCGAGATACCGGAATAAGGTGGATTGCCTAAAATCACCAGAATCGGGGTTTCCTTTTTGACCCTGCCTGCCTGATGAGATTCTTCAGAAAGAGACCTCAATCCCGGTATCTCGGTTTCGGCAAGCCCCTCCATTTCCAGCGTGTTGGTCAGGTAAAATTTGAACCGCTCTTCTCCTTGCAGTTTGTAGCCGAGTTCATTGAGCAGAAAAGCCATCCGCAGATGACCAACCGCATAGGGCGCCACCATCAGTTCAAGGGCATAGAAGTTTTTAAGAATGTGCTCTTTGATAAAATTTTCCTTGCCGCCAGCGCCATATTTTGAGACAAATTCCTCTACCGCCACTTTGACTGTCTCGGCTAAAAAGGAAAGGGTGCCGGCTGCCGGGTCAAGAACGGTGACACCGGCACTGGCAAATCCGTCCGGCTTGTTGAAATGCTCTTTCAGAATATTATGCAATGACCGAACGATATAGGAAACCACCGCTTCTGGTGTATAATAAACCCCTCTCTTTTCCCGGGTCTTGGGGTCATATTCGGCAAGAAAGGTTTCGTAAAAATGGACCACCGGGTCTTTGCCCTTTCCCTCGCTGAAATACTGGTGCAGAATTTTATGAACATCGGTAACCGCTAAGACCTCAGCGATGTCATCAACAATCCATTCCATCGGTTCAGGCAGGTCACCGAGCGAGATAAATCTGAATATATCACGCAAGATGCCAATCGTATGCGGGATGTTGTCATAGGCAAGTTTGCGGTTAAAACCGTCTGCTGAACGGGTGCGAGCAGCAAAGAGCCCATAGGTGAGGGTTTGGGAATAAAGGTCAGCAAACGCTTCGGGCGTAAGGTCGCTGATTAAATATTTCTGGAAGGCTTCGTAAAATCCGGCAAGCGTTTTGTCCCGATCTTCGCCTGTTATCTGCTCAAGCACTACCTCATCGCGCAGAAACCTGGTCCGTTTTGCCAGTTCCTTTGCCAGGGTCTCCGCATTATAGACTTTGGGCAGGGAGAAGGCAAAGAACTTCTCGAGTAATTTGAGAAAATTTTCTTTTTGTTCCACCGGTGGAGCAATCTTAAGTTTACGGGCAACAAATTGCCTGCCGAGTAGTGCACGTTCAATCATCCTGCCATTACGATAAAGTCGGAATTCAAAGAAGTTGGTTAAAATCAGATTGGGAAAGGTATGGAGATACCGCTTTAATTGTTCGGTTTCCTCAATCTGGTTTAAATGCTCAACTGTTGGTGACTTGGCTTCAATATAGCCAATAATATGCTGTTTACCGTCCCAGATACGGAAATCGGGATTGCCCGCCTCGGTTTTCTTGGGGCAGGTGGTAACCTGAATACAGATTTTGCCTGCAGATTCAGCCCACTGTTTTAATAACCATTCAAGACTGGGGTAGAAACTTTCCTCCCGGGCGTCACCGCGATTCAACAGGTCTGAGACTCTTTGTATGTATTGGTTTAACATTTGCGGGTCATATTTTCTTGAGTTGTTTCGTAATAATACTCTAAGAAAGTTTGCTGTCAATACATCAAAGCGCTTTGTATGTATAATTATAAATGATAACAGGGCAATTAAAGTGTTGTTATGTCCGGGTGTAGTTTGATACGCAGGAGGGTGCGGCGATTTTTTAACCTTTAGGTTAAATTTTTGGTAGGGCGATTTTGGGACTTAAGTTATTGAAATATAGATTTTTAGCCCGGTTTTTGCCGATTTTTTGACCCCATCCCCTATACGGTATCCCCGAGGGTTTTCGTTGTCATCTCCAGCCGGGTAATAGTTGGGGGTCTGGGCAGGGTTGAGTTGGTGGTTGTGGGCTGAGTTTTGGTTTGGGTGAGGTTATCGGTTCAGAGTTTGATGTTGGTTTTTGTTCTGGCAGGGCTGGTGGACGGGAGTGATTGAAGTAGCGGGATGAGGGGTTTGATATTGATCTATGCGGGCGTGTTGATTATGGCGGGCTGAGTTGTGAGCGACGCCGTGGTTGGTTCTGGCGAGATTAAAAACTTGACAGTCGCAGTATGTGTTAATATCTTTATACACTAGGGAGTTGATTATGGAACAGAGTTCACCACCACAGAAGCCCGAACCTTTGAGGTTTGAACCGGATCTGAAACGGCTGGAAAAACTTGCCCGGTTTCGCCGCTGGGTGCTTTATTTTACACTGGGCGCGATGGTGATCGCGCTGGTGTGGATGATTTTTCTGCCGAGTAAAATTGTGAATGTCAATATGTCCGAGGAGGGGAGGCGGGTTTCTGAACAGGTGTTGGTGCCTGAGGGGGCAAAGCCAGTTGAGCGGGTGCGGCAGGTTGAGCCAGAAGAAGCAGGAAAGCAGGATGAGTTGGCGGTGATGAGGGAGGCAGAGGCGCTGGTGACGATGATTGACGCCAGTGTCGGTCGGGCAATTGAGCAGTGGCAGAGGGCAGAGGCAATGGTTAACGCGATAAGTTTGCGGGAGGAGAATCTAAAGGAGATTTTGCAGCGGATTGGAGTGGCGAAGGTGGTGGGAGAGAGTGCCGAGGCAGGGGTGAAGAGTGCGCGGGAGAGTCTTGCCCGGTTGCAGGGGTTTTTGAAGTATCCAGGTCTGATTGGGCTGAGAGTGAATTCCGCTTATTCGGTAGCGCGGGATTTTTTGTCGCTGGTTGAGGAGGAGGCAAAGGACCGGCGGTCCTGGCTGGATTATTATGAGCAGGCGGTGCGTGCCTGGGCAGATGGGGATCTGGCAGAGTTTGATATTAAGAATAACGTTGCGGATGGGTATAAGCGGAAGTTTGGAGTGCGGGCGAAGAGGATTTCGCGGGCGGGAAGGATTTTGCATGATGTTAAAGCCGGTCTGAGGTGAGCGTCGGGGTTTTATTTTGACCGGCTGGTTGGTTGGTGGTAATTAGATTTGACAGGGTTGATGTTTGGGGTATGATAATTATGTGTTTGATTATCAGCGCGTCCCAATTGAACCTAATGATAAGAAGATTCTGTTAGTTATCCTTGATGGGCTGGGCGGTCTGCCTTTGAATGATAAGACCGAACTGGAAAGCGCCTGGGTGCCGAATCTTGACCGGCTGGCAGTTAACTCATCTTTGGGACTTCTGGTGCCGATTGCTCGGGGTGTTACACCAGGGTCAGGTGCGGCGCATCTCGCTTTGTTCGGTTATGATCCATTGCAATATGAGGTGGGCAGGGGTGTGCTCGAGGTGCTGGGTTTGGGTCTGGAGCCGGGTCCTGATGACCTGTGTGCCCGGGCAAATTTTGCCACGGTGGACAGTAGCGGAGTGATCACTGACCGGCGGGCAAAGAGAGACGGGGATCGGATGAGTGATCAGGAGTGTCAGGAACTCTGTGCCCTTCTGCAGGAGAAAATTGAGCGGATTGATGATGTGAGGGTGACAATTAAGGCAGGTAAGGGGCACCGTTTTGTGGTGATCTTTTCCGGTCCGGGGCTTGCAGATGGGTTGACCGATTCTGATCCGGGTAAGGAGGGGAAAATGCCAGCGCGGATAGAGGCGCTAGAGTCGGAGGCGGAGAGGTCAGCACGGATTGCAAATCGGTTTATTGAGCTGACTGCTGAGGTGCTAAAGGGAAGGGAGCGGGCAAATTATGTTCTTTTAAGAGGGTTGGCACTGCCTCCCAAATTGCCCAGTTTTCCTGAGAGGTACCGTTTGCGTGCGGGTGCGGTTGCTGGCTTTCCGATGTACCGGGGTATCGCCAGACTTTTGGGGATGGAGGTTTTGTCCTGCGGTGATAACTGGGATTCAGAGGTTAGCACAGTAGAAGAGAATTTTGACCGGTTTGACTTTTTCTATCTGCATTTTAAGGAGTTTGACCAGGCAGGCGAGGATGGTGATTTTGAGAGGAAGGTCGAACTTCTGGAGCAGTTTGACGAGCGGATTGTGCCGAGGCTGACGAAGATGAATTTTGATGTTCTCTGTATCACCGGCGACCATTCAACACCCGCGGTTTTAAGGAGCCACTCCTGGCATTCGGTCCCTTTACTTTTGCATTCCCGTTATATTCGTCCCCATTCCTATGCTGAGGAGTTCGGAGAGCGGGCTTGTATCCGTGGCAGTTTGGGGGTGATTTACGGACAGGAGTTGTTGCCGATGCTGCTTGCCTACGCGTTGCGGTTAGGAAAGTTTGGAGCGTAAGTAGTGCGGCGCTGGGCGTTAATTTCGGTCTGGGATAAGAGCGGTGTTGCGGAGTTGGCAAGGGTTTTGAGCGAATCCGGGCTGGGGATTCTGTCAACTGCTAAGTCCGCGGATTTTTTGCGCCAAGAGGGGATTGAGGTAATGGAGATTTCAGCGTGGACCAGAGCACCAGAAATTTTGCGGGGTAGGGTGAAGACCATCCATCCGAAGGTGGCAGCAGGAATTCTGTCAATGAGAGAGGATGAGGTGCAGGAGTTGATTGATGTGGTGGTCTGTAATCTCTATCCGTTCAGCGCGGGTGTGAAGCAGGGATTGAAACTTCCGGAGATGGTGGAGTTGATTGACATCGGCGGTGTTACTTTGTTGCGTGCTGCAGCCAAGAACTGGCGGTTTGTTACGCCGGTGCCCGCGCCTGAATATTATCCGCTGGTGATTGCCCAGTTGCGGGAGTATGGACAGGTGAGTGAACGGCTGCGATTGGAACTGGCGATCAAGAGTTTTGAGGTCACGAGCAAGTATGATGAGGCGATCAGAGAGTATCTCAGGCAGTTGTTGACAGGTGGGGATAAATTTTAGTATAATTTATATTAATTTCGTTTAATTGTTAAAAAGGAAGTTACAATCATTCAGGAGGATAAGTGGCACGAATTGTTGGTGTTGACTTACCAGATGGCAAGAAGGTGCTTTACGCCCTGCCTTTGATCTATGGGATCGGGCGTGTATCTGCACAGCGGATTTTATCTCAAACCGGGATTGATCCGAATAAACGGGTAGGTCAGTTGAGCGATGAGGAGCTGGCAAAAATCCGCCAGGTGATTGAAAGCGGTTTCAAGGTCGAAGGGGAACTACGGGCTGATGTAACGGGAAATATCAAACGTTTGATGGAGATCGGTTGTTACCGGGGCGCACGCCACCGGGCAAGGTTGCCGGTACGGGGTCAGCGAACCCGAACCAATGCCCGTACCCGGAAAGGACCAAGGAAGACCTCCGGAGTAATTAAGGTGAAATCAACCCCAGCACCAAAGGAGTAAGGAGTGGCAAAGAAGTCTTCAAGGAAGAGAGCGTCACCAGTATGTGTGGTGCATATCAATACGACCTTTAACAATACGATCGTAACCATTGCAGAACCTAATGGCTCGGTGATCTGTTGGTCATCAGCGGGTCGGGTCGGATTCAAGGGTGCAAAGAAGGGCACGCCTTATGCGGCAGGACAGGCAGCAGAGAATGCGGGCAAAGAGGCGATCGCACTTGGTGTGCGTAGGGTAGAGGTGTTATTACACGGTCCCGGACCAGGGCGCGAGGCAGCGATACGTTCACTGCAGAATGCGGGGCTGGATATCGTATCCATTCGGGATGTTACACCGGTTCCCCATAATGGCTGTCGGCCGCCTAAACAGCGTCGGGTTTAGCGGTGGTGATTGACACCCGAAATGAAAGTTCTATAATCACGGACAGGATATGGCAAGAGATATAAGTACAAAGTGTAAACGCTGTCGTCGGGCAAAGGAAAAGTTGTTCCTGCGCGGCAATAAGTGTATTTCTGACCGGTGCGTGCTGATGAAACGGGGGGAGGAGTCAGCAACTTCGGCACGACGCCGAATTTCCGCTTATGCGATTCAGTTGCGTGAGAAACAGAAACTGCGCATGATGTACGGAATACTGGAGACCCAGTTCCGGAACTACTTTACGCGGGCAGCAAAGAGTCCGAATACCGCTGCCGCGCTATTGATGCTACTGGAGCGACGGCTGGATAATGTGGTCTTTCGTCTGGGCTTTGGCGACTCCCGGGCACAGGCACGACAACTCGTACGTCATGGACATATCACCGTTGACGGTAAATGTGTTGATATTCCTTCTTACCAGGTGCGACCGGGGCAGACGATTGCGGTGGCAACCGAGAAGGGGAAAAAACTGGTGAGTGCGATTGTCGCGGGCAAAGATCCAGCCGTAGTGCCGTGGTTGACAGTTAATCATCAGCAGTTAATTGGCCAGGTGCTCCGTTTGCCGACAGTAGAGGATTTAAAGGATGTTCCTTGTAATATGCAGTTAATCGTGGAGTTCTATTCAAAATGAAACTTAAATCTTTTATTATGCCACAGAGGTATGAGGTGGATGCTGATACCGCTACTGATAGTTATGCCCGGTTCAGCATTGCACCGTTAGAGCGGGGATGGGGTACGACCATCGGTAATGCCCTGCGCCGGGCACTGCTTTCATCGGTTCAGGGGGCGGCAGTTGTTGAGGTGCGAATTGACGGGGTCACCCATGAGTTTACGACAATTGACGATGTTGTCGAGGATGTGCCGGAGATAATTTTGAATATCAAGAAATTGCGGTTCCGCTTGTGGTCAGAGACTCCGAAGCCGTGTTATCTTTACGCCAAGGGAAAGCGGGAATTTTATGCCCGCGATATGACCGTGCCCCCGGAACTGGTGATTGCTAATCCTGACCAGAAGGTTCTGACGATCGCGGATAGTAACCGTTCGGTGAACATTGAAATGGTAGTGGAGAACGGCCGGGGTTTTGTTAAAGCGGAGCGGTTGAAGAAGAACCGGAATGTGCCTGAGGGGACGATCTTCCTGGATGCTTTTTTTTCACCGGTCAAGCGGGTTAACTACTGGGTGGAGACGATGCGGGTTGAAGACCGTACCGATTTTGAGCGAGTGATGCTGGAGGTGTGGACCGATGCGACCGTAACCCCAGAGGAGGCGCTGATTCAGGCAGCGATAATCCTGCGGAATCATATGGCGGGAATAGTCCCGCAGGAGAAGGAGCCGGGATTTATCCAAGAGGAGAAGGTTTACAAGGACCACGACCGGTTGAGCGAGTTGCTGGCAATGGATATTGACGAACTAGAGCTGTCGAACCGGGCACTCAACTGTCTGAGAAAGGGGCGTTCCCGGCGAACAGGGGAGAGGGTTTCAATTCAGACGGTGGGGGACCTGGTCCAGCGGACCGAAAAGGAGATGCTGGATATTGAGAATTTTGGACGCAAGTCACTGGATGAACTGAAGAAGGTGTTAGAGGATTTAGGGCTGACACTGGGAATGGATATCAGTAGTATTCCAATTAGGACGACTAAGGATGAAAATAAAAAAGAGGATGAGGATTAGGAGGAGCGGCTGTGCGACACGGTGACCGAGTTAAGAAATTGGGGAGAGAAGCAGGACATCGCCAAGCACTTTTACGAAATTTGGTGACAGCGTTGATAAAGTATGAGCGAATCCGAACGACAGTAGCAAAAGCCAAGGAAGCGCGGCGCTTCGCGGAACGGTTGGTCAGTAAGGCAGTTTCGGGGACTTTGACAGACCGGCGGGAGGTTTTGAGGTTTATCACTGATAAGGTATTGGTGCGGAAACTTTTTAACGAGATCGTCCCCAGATTGACTGATCGCCGGGGGGGGTATACCAGAATTTACCGGATAGGTCATCGGTCTGGTGATTCGGCAGAAATGGCCTATCTGGAGTTTGTTGTCCGGGGAGAGAAGAAGGGGAGCGAAAAAGAGAAGGACGAAGGCAAGAAAAAATCGAAAGAGTTGAAGCGAAAAAGGGAAACCAGTAAAAAGAAATCGGTTTAGTTAGCCAGTAATGCTGCAGAATTTTTTAAAATCTAAAATTCAAGGGTTGAAGATAACGAGCAAGGAACTTTATTATGATGGAAGCCTGCAGTTGGATCAGGCGTTGTTGGCGGCAGCAGGAATTCTGCCCGGGGAGATGGTACAGGTGGTCAATGTCAATAACGGCGAGCGTTTTGACACCTATGTCATCGCCGCGCCGAGCGGTTCTGGCGTGTGTGCTTTAAAAGGAGCAGCAGCCCGGCTTGGTGAGGTGGGAGACGAGTTGATTGTGATGAGTATGGTTTACCTGGCCGAGACAGAGGCTGCCAATCACCGAATTACCAAAGTAAGGGTAGATAGCAGTAACCGGCTGGTTAGCCAAGAGACAGAAAGCAATTAAACGATTACTCATCTGTTTGCCCAATCTGTTTTTTTATTATATCATTAATATGATTATTGCTTTTTGTTGTTTTAGCCTGTGGCGCTGTGCTGCACCGAATTCGCCGTCCAAACCGGTTCCTAATGTTGAAGTGGCAGTTTTAAATGCTACCGACATCCATCGGCTCGGCAGAGCGGTAGAAATGGATTTGCTCAACCGGGGTTTTAATGTTTTTCGGGTCGGGGACACCAATGTTCATTTTGCCCATACAACCGTAGTTGATTTGCGGGACCCTGATGGTAAAAAAGCACAAGCAGTTGCTGATGCGTTAGCTAGAAAGGGCCGGTTGTTGTGGTTTTCATGGGGAAGGCGGTTAGTGCCCAAGATTATGGTTAATATTGATTCCGGCCAGTACCTAGATGTCCAGATCATCGTCGGGAATGATTATAAACAGTTTTTTCCACAGGCGGTTCCATTATACTGATGGCAGATTCGGTGAAGTTCGCTAAACGGATCGCAGCGTTCATCGAAAAAAAAATGGGTGAGAATGTGTTGATACTCGATTTGCGTCAGGCGTCACCACTTACCGATTTCTTTGTCATTGCCACCGCGACATCCACTGTGCATGCGCAGGCAATTGCTGAGGCACTGATGGCACAGAGTGGGGCCCGGGGATTTAAAAAACTCCATCATGTTGAGGGGATGGAGGGTACACAATGGATACTGCTTGACTATTTTGATGTAATTGTTCATATATTTTTGAGTGAAGTGCGGGAGTTTTATGGATTGGAAAGGCTTTGGGGCGATGTTCCACAGCTGCGCCCCACGTGTAAAAAATGATGTTTGTTGCTGGTAATTGAAAGGAGGTGTTGGTTGAATCTGACCGCAATGTTAAGGGTGCAACGGATTAATCTTAACCTGAAGAGCAAGAAAAAACCGGATGTCTTGCGGGAACTGGTGGTGATGATCCGGGATGGAGAGACTGCTGAGATGCTACTACAGACACTACTAAAAAGAGAAGAACTGGGTTCAACAGGCATCGGCAAGGCGATTGCCATTCCCCACGGGCGTTCCCTACTTCTTGATAAACTTGAAATTGCAGTAGGACGTTCTACTAAGGGTGTGGACTTTGATGCCATTGACAATAAGCCGGTACATCTGTTTTTTTTGGTGATGGCGCCACCTCAAGACCCGGGTAATCAGTATCTAATAACTTTGGGACGGATAGCCTTGGTATGCCAAGAATTGACCAAACGCAAGCAGTTATTTGCTGCCCAGACCCCTGAGGAGTTTTTAGAACAGATCCGGGTACTGGAGGAAAGGATAAAATGAACCCCAAGATTGAGGCACTGCGATCGCTGGAGGAATTTGATCATATCTTAAGGGATATTGAGAGTGATAAATATCCCCAGGTCGGTTTTAAGAGCTTAAGAGCTTCTGAACAGTTTATTAAGACCGCGGAGAAGGAGAGGGAAAAACTGACGAGAAAGATTGATCCCAGGGTGCTGGTTCAATATGAACGGATAATGAAGCGCTATGGCGGAAGAGTGGTGGTGCAGGTGATCAAGGAATTTTGCGGCGGTTGTTATGTACGTTTGCCGTCGGAATTAGTTGTCCGCTGTCGGACAGAGTTGGTGACCTGTCCTAACTGTGGACGTTTTCTTTACTGGGTCAAGTAAACTAAAATCACTAACTTATACATAAATCGGTGGACTAGTGGTAATTGTTTGGTTATTGCTAACCGCTTTTGAATTTCTCTTGCCGGTAGGCAGAAGCGGTGGTATGGGGGCTGGTGTAGCAGTTGTTGACTGGAAACATAGTTTGGTTTTAAATCCGGGGATAATAGGTTATGGTCCGAAGTTTGGCGGGGCGGTCGCATATACTGTACCGTACGGTATAAGGGAGTTGCACAGCGGAATGGTGGGAATATGTTTCCCGGTTAGTAGGATAGATGTTGGCGCAGGCTCGTTTATGACCGGTACCGGCAGTTATCAGGAATGGAATATGAGTTTGGTATTGGGTGGTAGGGTGTTGAACGAGTTGTCTGCTGGTATTGGTGTCCACGGCTGTCTGCAACATATGGGGGGATATGTGTTTGATCTTGTGCCGGTGGTGGATTTGGGCCTATTATGGAAGAGTAATCGATGGAGCGCAGGTATCGCTGGCCAGCGTTTGAACTCTCCACGTTTCCGGAATGGCGATGAACTGGCGCCAAAATTCAAAGCTGGAGTATGCTGGGAACCAGTATCAACCCTGGTTTTGGCAGTTGATATTGAAAGGATAGATGACGCAGAGCGGGCAATTGCCGGTGTTGAGTTTAAACTTTTTCCCCAGATTGCGGTTCGGTGTGGATATCAGACATCTCCCCAGTGTTTCAGAGGTGGAATTGGAATTAACTGGGCAGGGCTCAGTTTGGATTATGGCTATCAGTATCATCACCAACTCGGTGATACCCATATCTTCAGCATCAGTTTCCGATGGGGTTAGTGTTTTGTTTTTTGCTAATCAGTGGCTTCCCGGTGCTGGATTTGATCCCGGATACTCAAGTAGGACCGGATGATGAAGAGGTTTATGAGGCGGTTGAAGACAGTTTGATGGTGTCGGCAAATGCCGATTTATTGCCCCCGATGAGACATTACCTGGTCTGGCGATTGGACAATGAATCGATGTCGTCAACACCATTGGCAGCAGATAAATGGCGCAGTTTCATCCGGGCAAATCTGAGGCAGTCGAGACGCACCGCTTGGGTTATTCTGGAAAAAGACCGCGGCGAAGGAAACTGGGCTGATTTTTGGGGTGGTGGTTTTTCATTTTGGTGGGGTAATCACCGTTTTACTTTTGGGGATTATCTCTTCCATTTTGGTCGAGGATTGATATTTTCCAGTCCGTATTACCGTTCCAGAATCGTTTTTCGGGAATTGAGCAATGATAGTAACCACTTTCCGCGTTCTGCCCAGGAGGGTAGAAACCTACGGGGGTTACGGCTGGATTTTAACTTTGGCCGCTACTCAGTTGGTATGCTGGGCAGTTATTCTATGCGAGATGCAAGTTTGAATTCTGATGGAACGGTAGCAAGACTAAAATTCTCTGGCTTGCATTGTGATTCGGTGGCAATTTTGGAGAAGCATCAAGTGGGACAGCTGCTTGCCGGTAGTTCATTTCAGTGGCGAGTTGCTCCTTTGTTTGTTTCGGGATTAGCGTTTCAGTGCGTAAGATTTACTCATAGATTTGCTCCTGCCGACACTTGGAATTCCTTTAACGGTCAGAGTTTAACGGCTATGAGTATTTATTTAGGGACAAAAAATTCGGGGCGGTCAGCCGAAATGGAAATTACCCGGTCTTTCCCCGGGTCGTTTGCGGTTTCCGGCGGCGTAACTGTAAACCAAGTCGGGATAAATGCTGCAATAGCAGGAACGGTATACAATGAGCGTTTTTTTTCACCTGCAGGTAAGTCTTATGCACTCAGTCGCCGAGAGAAACGGACTGAGCTCGCGGGCTGGCTTGATTATAAGATAAGGAATTTTTTCATCCGTTTTAACGGTAATACCCGTTATGATTATCTGACCGATTCCATTCCGGGACGATTACAGTTGGGCACAGGTTATCGGATCAAATCATTCCAGATGATGGTACTTATTGGAAAATCCTTCCGTGGTGAGTTGGCGTATTCCCGGTTCTCGCTGGTCGAATTGGGGGGGAATTGGCGCCGTTTTCAGGCGCGAATCTATTTGAGTGATGAGTACTTGGAAAATACGCCGGGACGAGGTCGAATGGCTGGGATTAGTTTTAAATTTACGGGACAGAAGGTAGACTTTTTTGCCTCGGCAGCGCTGGTAGATATCAGTGGTAGTAATCTGGTGCTGTCGGTGCCAGAACCGGGGATAATGCGACTCGGTGCCAGTTATCGCTGTCGCGAGACCACGCAAAGGCTGAGTTTTGTCTGGGGATGGTGGATGATAAAAAATATTAGATTAGGCACCAAATTCGGTTTCACACATCAGCAGGGGTGGACTCCTGATTTTGCTTTACAGGTTGAGACGAGAGGTTGATTATGATTGACTACCATATTCATCCGAATTATTCTCCGGACGCGCAAGGGACAATCGCCGATTTCTGTCAAAAAGCAATGGAAATTGGATTAAGGGAGTTGTGTTTTACTACGCATTATGAACCAGACCCAGCGCGGGCGGGAAAGGAATGGATAAGTGTTGCGGGAGAGAGAATGCCAGTGGAATCTGACTGGATCGAATTTTATTTTGAAGAAATAGAAAAAAGTCGCCGGGCGTTTCCTGAACTGGTGATTCGCATTGGTGTCGAAGTCGGTTATGAGATGGGTTTGGAAGGCAAAATCGCTGATTTTCTGGATCAGCATCGCTTTGATTTTGTATTAGGCGCGGTACATTGTCTTGACCACATTGCGATCACTTCTAAGGAGGAACTTGATGATTTTCGGAATCAACTCAAGCCGCGAGGTAGTGAATATCTTGCCCGTCGTTATTTTGAATATGTTCGGGCAGCAGCCGGGTGCGGTCTGTTTGACTGTCTGGCTCATCTTGATATCTGGCGGAAATACATCTATCCAGAAATGCGGGAAGAGTTCATTATGGCAATTAAGCAGCTTGTTAAGTCGATGATCGAAGCTATTGTTAAAACTCCCACGGGTATCGAGATAAATACATCTGCCTTGCGTCGAGGAGAGGAGCAACCTTATCCTTCAGAGGAGATCATTACGCAGGCGGTTAATATGGGTTTAAAGGTATTTACTATCGGTTCTGATGCCCATCAGATTGATGATCTGGGAGTTGGTTTAGATAGAGCTGAGAGGATATTGTCAAAATTAGGATTACAGCCGGCACGATTTAAAGCCCGTTGCCGACAATAGCTTCACATTTCTTAAATGGTGTTTGATTTTTGCTATTTGCTTAATTACAATTAGGTATGCAGCGCGGTATAGTTGATTTGCCCTTGCATTACGGAAATGTCCCCACCTGCCTCTTCGAGCGGATGATGCGGTTGATTTTAGCAATTACCGAATTGGTGATATCAGAGTTTGGGGTTCAGGAACTACTACGTCGTTTTTCGGACCCGATTTGGTTTCAGAGTCTGGGTTGTATCGCCGGTTTTGACTGGCATTCATCGGGATTGACCACAGTTGTCTGTGGGGCTTTAAAAGATGGAGTCAGGGGAAAAGAGACGGATTTAGGCTTTTTTGTCTGTGGTGGTAAGGGGCGCGCTTCGCGGCAGACGCCGGATGAAATCCGACTATTTGCAGAAAAGTTCGGTTTAGACGGGAATCATTTAGTACAGATAAGCCGATTGGTAGCCAAAGTGGATTCAGCAGCGGTCCAGGATGGTTATCAGATATATCACCATATCTTTATCGGTTCGCGGTGTGGTGAGTGGGTGGTTGTACAGCAGGGGATGAACACGGTAAGTCGCTGGGCGCGGCGCTATCACTGGTTTTCTGTAGGATTGAACAGTTTTGTTACTGAACCACATAAGGGGATCGTGGGCGAACCCTCAAGCTCAGTGCTTAATATGGTGGCGCACGAAGCCGAGAGGGCACGTCAGGCGGCGACAGTAATTGCTACTCAGCATCCGGAGGCAACTATTCGTGAGTTTGTTAAGATCAAATTACCTTCTCATCATCATTTATGCCCCGGTGATATAAGGCCGGAATATTTGAGAAAGATTCTGTTAAGTACCTATGAAAATCCGCCGACTGATTTTGCTGATTTGCTGCTTACGAGTGGAGTTGGGCCGAAAACCCTCAGGGCGTTAGTGTTATTAGCCGAGGTTATTTATGGCGCGCCACCTTCTTTTCGCGATCCTTTGACATATTCTTTTGCTCACGGTGGTAAGGATGGTTATCCTTACCCGATAAAACTGGAGGATTATGATCGTTCGTTATTTTTTCTTGAGAAGGGAATTAAAGAGGCGCGGATTGGAAGAGGAGAAAAGCTGATGGCATTAAGACGCCTTGAACGCTGGGCAAAGGGCTTGGTGTCGATATTATGAGAGCGAAGCGGGATCTTTTTCCTCCACTATTTGTGGCGAGATACGAGAGGATAATTAACGATTTTGATGATTTTATATCCGCAATGCTGACCCCATTGCCTAAGGTTTTTCGGATTAATACAATCAAGGCTTTACCCGATAAAGTTTTGCCATTGCTGAAGGATTTTAAACCCCAGCAATTACCTTATAATCCTGTTGCCTATGTGGTTAAAGATGGGATGGGATTGGGTAGAAGACTGGAACATTTTCTGGGTTTGATCTACATCCAGGAGGCGGCGTCAATGGTTCCACCTTTAGTGCTGGCACCGCAACCGGGGGAAACTGTGCTGGATATTGCGGCAGCGCCGGGTTCAAAAACGACGCAGATGTCAGCGATGATGAATAATCGTGGGTTAATTATCGCTAACGATCTTTCTTATCAACGGATTCGAGGTTTGGTGGGCAATGTGGATCGAATGGGTTGTTTGAATGTGGTGATCTGCCGAGGAGATGGTATCATTTTGGCAAAAAAGTTGAGTAATAGTTGTGACCGGGTGCTGGTGGATGCGCCCTGTAGTTCAGAAGGGACTATCCGGAAGAGTAAGGAGGCTTTGGAGCGATGGTCGTTCCGGGGAATAGAGAATTTTAGCCGAGTTCAGAAAGGACTAATCGTCGCGGGTTATCAGGCACTGAAGCCGGGTGGTAAGATGGTTTATTCTACCTGTACAATTGCCCCGGAAGAAAACGAGGCGGTGGTTACTTATCTATTGAGCCGGTTTCCCGAGGCAGAAATACTTCCCATAGAGCTGGCACACCTTAAAATGCGGCCGGCGATAAGGGAATGGGAAGGTAAAGGCTACCCATCAGTGATAGAGTCGTGCCGCAGAATTTTTCCCCAGGACAATGATACCGAAGTTTTTTTTATTGCCTTGATTAGAAAACCTGATAATGCACCCAGTTGATTTTCTGTCGCGCCGGTTTGGATTCTCAGCAGAATGGTTGCGGGATTTGAAAATCCAAGAGGATCAGGGGACAATTTTTGTCGGAACGCCGGAGGTAATGAAGTTTAGAGAGGCTAAGCCCTTGCGGCGGGGGATCAGGCTGTGTAGGATCTTCCCCGCTTCGATCAAACCGACGACATTTGCGATGCAGATTTTTGGTCGTTTAGCAACGCGCAGCAGGATTGAGGTTAGTGAGGAGCAAGCGAGGGTTTTAATAAACGGCGGGGAGATTGAGGTGGGGGCCACAATAGAAAACGGCTATGTGATAGTTTTTTGGCGCGAGTTCGTTGTGGGGGTAGGACTTTATAAAAAACCGATTTTAAAATCGTGTATTCCCATGTTTCGACCGCTTGATTAAAGCCAGTTCCCCTGCTTGAGTAATTCATAGAGGACGATTGCGGTGGCAGTGGCGACATTCAGGGAATTCTTATAGCCCAATAGCGGTATTGCTACGAAACTGTCGCATAGCGGTAAAACTTCAGGAGAAATTCCGTGTGCTTCATTCCCCATAACGATTCCTACCGGAAAACGGTAACTGAACTGATGATAGGAACAGGCACCCACAACAGTTTCCACTCCGATTACTTGGATGCCTTTACTCTTCAGGTCGGTAATTGCTTGGGAGGTATAGTTGAAATGGCGCCACGGTACGGATCGCAAGGTACCACAGGCGGTTAATTCCAGTTTGTGATGTGGTGGATGCGCCGTGTAACCGCAGGTAATTATTTCGGCTGCCCGGGTTGCGTCAGCTAAGCGAAAGATGGCACCAACATTAAATGCGCTGCGCAGGTTATCCAGAACTATGTGAATAGGATGGCGAGGGAGCTTAATAAACTCCTCCGGAGGTAGCGGGGAATCTTGAGACCGGACTTCATAGAAGGTCTCAATTCCATCCGGTGCTGGTAGATGTTTTTGGGGGCGGATTTTGGGGTCAATCATTTTTAACGATGTCGTTCAAATTTTTAATAAGTTTTAAAGCGGAATAAATTGTTTTGCTGGCAGCGATAACACTAGGGTGCTGCCAAATAACGAGAGAATGATTTTTGAAAGCACGGGCAGTTTTTCTTGCCGGTTCTTTCGATCCGTTGGGTAGGTATTCAATAACAGTGATAATAAGGTGCAGTTTTTGGTAGTTGATTTTTTCGGTTATGAACCCCATTAATTGGTCGGGTTGGGAATATATCAAGGATAAAGCGATGACTTCATTAGGGTGCGTATGGAGTAAAATTCTTTCCGCAGGACGAGACCGCGCGAGGACTCGCTGAGCAGAAATACGAGAAAATATTTCCCGGGTCGGAATAGCATTTTGGAACAAAACCGTGTATCGGTAACCGGCCGGCGATGGCTTGATAAGGTAGAGGAAAGGTAACGGATTTCGAACGATCTTCTCCATCTTAGCACCAGTGATTTTAGTTAATAATAGGTCATTAACCTGGATAAAAAGTTTCCGGTGTTATCTTTTGCCCAACCCCAATGCCAGAGTCGATAAGCGATGTCAGCGATTTGGTTTAAATACGGTGTGGCTATCTCTTCCATTAGTTTCGGTTGATCTGCCGTGGTCATCGTATTATCTTTTATGATGTTAAATGGTTTAAATCGGTTGTCAATAGTAATAGAAAGCGACAAGGTCCCGGTGCAGAAAAAGGTCGGTTAGTCAACAGCAACAACTCGTTGACCATGCGATGATATTGCCATTGACTTAAGTTATATTATCGTTATTTTCTTCTTCAGTGCGGATCGTGATTTGTGCCGGAGAGTATTCAGGATTGATGTTGAGTGATTTTCTTCGGCAGAGAATTGTTAGTTTAGACAGCAAGGCGGAGGTGATGATAATAAATCTTGTTGCGAAAACCGATGAATTATTCGGTTTCGCTGCGGTGATACCCAGAATTCTTAGGAGCAGGTATTGGATAAATAGCGTTTTGGGTAAGATACTTTGTATGAATCCGGATGTAGTTGTCCTAATAGCTTTTTCCGGTTTCAATTTATTTCTGGGAAGAAAATTACGCAAAAGCGGTATTAAAGTGATATACATCGCTCCGCCCCAGATCTGGGCGTGGGGCAAGTTTCGTATCGATATGCTAAGAAAAGCGGCTGATAGGGTAATTTGTCTCTTTCGTTTTGAGCAGAAGCCTTTACTTAAAGCGGGCATCAACGCTATTTACTATGGTTATCCATTCTATGATTTAATTACTCCAGGTAGGTACTGCGAGCAAATGGCACAATTACTGGGTGGGAACAATGATTTTCGATATATTGCCTTTTTGCCGGGAACCCGCAAGCAAGAGATCCAATATCATCAGCCCCTTTTTATTCATGTCTACAAGCAACTGTCACTACGATACCCCTGGTTGAAGGGTATAATCGTTGGTGGCTGGCAGGCAGATTTACCGGCGGGGATGATAATGGTGGATAGGGCATTGCGATATGATGTCATTGCTCAATGTGATGTTGCAGTTGTAGTTTCAGGGACCGTAACTGCTGAGGTCGCAATTCTCGGCGTTCCGATGGTTGTGTGCTATCATCTCAGCACCTTGAACCGGCTAATTGCTCGTTTTTTAGTTCATACACCGTATTTTGCCATTCCTAATATTATCGCTCAGAATAGAATAGTTCCTGAGTATCTGGAGCCCAATGAGCGCCAAGTTTATTCTGCAGTTTGTCGAATGCTAGATGACAGGAGATATCGAGCAGAGATGGTAACCAAATTGCGTTCGGTCAGAGCACAGTTGGTTTCAAGCGGGGCAACAGACAAAATCGCTGCTGAGATTTTAAAAATTAGCCGGGAAACTATTGGCAACGAATAATTAAATCGCCTGTCAACAAAGCCTGCAATGTTTGACAACTGTGTAATAGCGAGTAGAAGTTTTATAATGCTTTTCAAGATAATCCAATCAATGCGTCCCAAGCAATGGGTTAAGAACCTGATTGTTTTTGCTGCTTTAATTTTTTCCGAAAATTTAACAGAATGGACAATGGTTTTAAGGACGATTGTCGGGTTTTGTGCGTTTTGTCTTGTCTCCGGAGCGGTTTATATAATTAATGACATTTTAGACAGAGAGCAGGATCGGGTTCATCCTAAAAAACGATACCGTCCGATCGCCTCAGGACAACTTCCTATTTTTCCAGCAATATTGGCCACGGTGATTTCGCTTATTGTTGGGGGTGTGCTGAGTTTCTATTTAGACTGGCGCTTCGGTTTGGTAATTGTATTTTATTTTCTCTTACAGTTGGCGTATTCAATTGTTTTAAAAAAGATCGTCGTCTTAGATGTTATGGTAGTTGCAGCCGGTTTTGCGCTTAGGGCAATTGCCGGCAGTTACATAATTTCGGTACAGATTTCACCTTGGCTTTTCGTTTGTGCAATTCTTTTGGCACTCTTCATTGCTTTGGCAAAACGGCGCCATGAGCTTTTATTTTTGGAGGGGGGTGGTATTTCTCATCGGAGTGTTCTGGGAAAGTATTCAGAGACGCTTTTAGACCAGATGATAGCGGTTGCGACATCGGCGACAGTTATTGCCTACTCTCTTTATACCATTGTTCCGGAAACAGTTCAGAAGTTTGGTACCAACCATTTGATGCTAACCGTGCCTTTTGTTCTTTACGGTATCTATCGTTACCTCTATCTCGTTTATTGTCAGGAAGAGGGGGGGGTACCTGAAAAAGTGCTTTTTACCGATCTGCCTCTGATTATTGATGTGTTGTTGTGGTTAGCGAGTGTTGTGGCGGTCGTTTACTTCCGCGTTTAATTTCCTGGATTTTATCGTCAGTAGGGTTAGAATGGTCAGCATTACGGTAAGCAAACTGATGATTATGCCAATGTTTATCCAGAGGCGATCATAATATATAACAACCTTATGGTTGCCGGCAGGGAGTGGTATTGCTCTCAGACAGTAGTCGGCACATAGGATTTCCACGGGTTTTGAATTAACTTTTGCCTTCCAATCTGGATAGAAGATTTCTGAAAGCATTAATATTGCCGGACGGGGGTTTTCTACTTCCAGCACTATTTTTTCAGCTAAATGCTGGGTGATTGTAATCTTACCAATACTCTCTGGAACTGGATTAAACTCCGGCGCAGGTAGCGGTTTTTTTTCTAGTATCACCACTCTCCGGTAGTCAAAATCAGGTTTGGCGAGTATTTTCAGAATTTCTTTGCGGTCACTAATTACTACGCAGGTGTCTGATAACCACGTTCGTGGAAGGGCGATGGGATTATCGACAAATCCGTAGGCTTGAGTAAATATATCAATAAAGGGTTCATATTTGACATTTAGGAGGTCATTTCGGCGGGTGATTGGAATGTCAAATGTCGCGTAGTTATTAAGTTGCAGAGGGGTAAATCCCTCAAGCAGTTCCAGTTGCCATATTAGTCCTTCGTTTCGCTCCAGAATTAGTAAATCACCGAGACGCGCGTTGATTCGAAAATGGCTTTTTTGCGCTTCTGTCCGAAAGAGCTGAATTGCTGGGCGATGCTTGAAAAGTTGGTCAGGTCTGAGATTGCCGAGGTTAAATTTGTGACCGAAATGATAGAAATCGACAAAGGTAACGAGCAGGAGTAATGAGGCGAAGACCAGTGTCAAACGGCGAAATTTTATTCTTAGCCAGGTAATTCCAGTAGCGATGATTGCTAATCCGAAAAATGTCGCCGATTGAACTAATGCGTTGTTCATGATAACCGTACTCTTTAATGGAAGCAGATGGTTATTTAATATTCTGCTGATCAAAAGTCCAAAAAGCAAACAGCCATATCCCAAGACGGCTAAAGCCGGTAGGAGCAGGCGAATGGTTGGTGATTTTTCCTTTATGAAATGGTCCATTCCCAATCCAGCCAAAAAGGCAAAACAAACGGTAAAAACCGCGGTAAAACGAGCGGGAACGCGAAAGAGTTTAAACCCCGGGAGTAATTCAAATGCCCAACGGTAAACCGGTGTGTATTTCCCGAGCGCTAAAAGTAGCGCAACCAAAGCCAGAATGGTAAACTGCCAGCGCAAATTATGGTGATGGTGAACCAGACCACTTATCGCTAATACTAAAGGGATTATCCCAATATATAACGCAGTTTCCCAGTAGAAGTAATTGCCAGAATTCTGCCAGAAAAAAACCGTGTCGGTTCCGCATTCAGTTCCAACACAGGTTACACTGCCGAAAAATTTGGGAATTAAAACTGTTATAAAAAACCAAGGCGAAAGGGATATTTCCGCTGATTCGATGTAACTCATTTGTTCGCGGATAGTATGCAGAGAAAATCGGTAGGCAGGTAAGAGAGCGCAGGCAGCCAGAGCAAATCCGATGAGGAGAGAGATACCAAGAAGGGGAAGTTGTTTTCTGAATAGGTGTGGGCGAGTGTCTTCCCAATTGAATATTACAAAAAGAATAAATAGAAATCCCGTTGAGCAAACAATGTAGAGGATCATCTGAGGGTGGCCGGCAAGGTTGGCAAATCCCAATGTGACGCCTGTACCGAGGGCGTCTTTAATCCGATGTTGAATAAGTGTGCGATAAAAGAAGAGGAGGATCAGTGGAAACCAGGCAAAGGTGCTAATCATTGTAAGGTGCATCAGATGCAAAACCATAAAACTGGAAAAGGAGTAAGTTAGGCCACTGATAATACCAGCAAAGGGGGACAGTTTCAACTCCCGCATCAACAGATAAAAGCCGATACCAGCAAGTAATAGATGTAATAAACATTTGATTTCGATAAGCCAGAATACATAGTTCTGATTAGGAGAGGCAATTAGCGCTAAAAGCCAGTTCAGGGGGTAAAAAACCTGCGTCTGAATATCCGCCAGAAAAGGGATACCAGCATACATATACGGATTCCAGATTGGTAGTGTAAATGCACGTAGTTTCTTAAAGAGGAAAAAGTGAAATGGGTAATACTGTTGGATCAGATCCTTGCCAATAAAATTTTTGTTGATGATGATTTCCCAGAAATATACAACAATCGCGGCAGCGATTATAAAATAAGGCGCAGCACTGATAATTATATGAGTAGTAGTCTTTGTCCGCGTTAATTCATTGTTAGTACGGTTACGTTGGGTCAAGTTTACTTGGTTAATAGTCAATTTGAGTCGGCTGGTTTTTAGAATGGAGGAGGCGTTTGCCCCGCGCAGCCTTTTCCCCAAATGGTCCATTGCGGATTGAGTTAAGTTCCATTTTTGCTTGTATTATTATTGAATCCGTTTGCGGGGTTTCCCCTTTCAGGCTGACAAATGCTTGGGCACCGGCGATTCTACCTTCTAAAATTGCAGTTGATGCCTCTTCAATACCACTGACATCACCGGCAACATAGACTGTTAGAACTGAGGTTTGCAGGTTTTCATTATGCCAGGGAACAAGCCCGCCTAGTTCCCGGATATAAACGAGTTCACATCCAACCTGGGACAAAAGTTCTACCAAGGGTGTGAGTCCGACGGCAAGACAGATAGTATCAACCCCCAGTTTTTTTTCAGTGCCGCTAACCGGTTTAAAGTTTCTGTCAACACGGCAGATGACCGCACCCATTACATATTCTTTCCCCAGCGCGGCTTTGATGGTGTGAGAGGTGAGGATGGGTACGTCCATGCGTCGGAGTTTGGCGGCATGGACGTGATAGCCACCGATGTAAGGCAAGGCTTCAACTACAGCGGCCACCTCGATGCCGGCTTGAATTAACTGATAGGATACGATGAGGCCGATATTTCCTGCTCCCACCATCAGCACCTTTTTCCCCGGTCTAATACCACAGACATTCATTAAAGTCTGGACCGCGCCGGCACCGTAGACACCGGGTAGATCGTTATTTTCAAAAAGGATGTTGTTTTCATAGGCACCAGTTGCAACAATCAGTCGGTCGTAGGCAAGTTTTCTGAACTCTTTGCTATCGGCAAGGCCAAGGATATTGGGTTGGAAGTGTCCAATGACGGTGGTGTTTAAGATTATCTCCGCCTTTGTGGAACGTAACTCCTGTTCGAGAATGGTTGCAATGTCAATTCCCCTTGTGCCGCAGTAATGACTTTTAGAACCGAAGAATTTGTGGGTCTGTTTTATCAGTTGTCCACCCAGACGCGGGTTGTCATCTATGATGGTGACCTGGGCGCCGAGGCGGGCAGCAACTATTCCCGCACTCATTCCCGCAGGCCCCCCTCCAACAATCGCAATCTCGGTATGCTTTACCTGCGCTGCTTTGTTCACAATTTTCCTCTCCCGTGCTGGCGTTCTACTCTGACTCCTGCCCGGAGTGGTTCGATACACACCATCGTGTTAGGTTTGCCGTCTACAATCATAAGACAGGATGAGCATCTCCCCAGGGCGCAGAAAAATCCCCTGGGCCGGTGGTGTTTCTCGGTGTAACGGAAAACCTTGATACCATTGGCAACGAGGGCAGCAGCGATTGTTTCTCCAAGATAGCCTTTAAGTGGTTTCCCCTCAAAATAGAATGTAACTTCCCGTCCCCGTTGAAAGACAAGGATCGGGTGCTCGCTGATTCTCGTTTTTAAACTTTCAGAGGCTTTCCTTCGCATATTTTACTGCGTTTTTAAATATTGCAATACCATCGGGCTGTGTCAAATTTTCCTGTTGCCAACGGGGGTGATGCTCCTTGATAATGAACCTTTCCGGATGGGGCATCAAGCCAAAAATTCTGCCTGAAGGATCACAGATGCCGGCTATGCCTGCTATCGAACCGTTTGGGTTACCAGGATACTTAGCTTCCCGGCCATCGCGGGTGACATAACGGAGGAGGATCTGGTTATTGTTTTTCAGCCGGTTGAGAGTTGCCAGGGAGTTGACGATAAATTTCCCTTCGCTATGAGCAACCGGCAGGTAGATGATCTCGGGGAGATTACAGGTAAAAGGGGAACGGGTGCTTTCGACCTTCAGATAGACCCAACGGTCTTCATAACGGCAGGAGTCGTTAGTGTCAAGAGTTACGGTTTGCGGCTCAAACGGCTTTTCGAATGCCGGAAGCAGGCCAGCTTTTACCAGTACCTGAAAGCCGTTGCAGATGCCGAGGATGAGCTTACCGGCATTGAGAAAGCGGTCGATTTCTGCCGCGAGGTTGTGTTTTAACTCGTTGGCGAGGACCCGCCCTGATGCGATGTAATCGCCATAGGAGAACCCACCGGGGATTACAAAAATCTGATACTCTCGAAGTAATAAGGGGGTTGATTTCAGCTGGTTGATATGCACCTTTTCGGAAGTAGCGCCGGCAACCTCGAAGGCGTAAGCGGTTTCTTCGTCGCAGTTAATACCTGCTGCAAAGAGGATACAGACCCGAACCATAGAAAGTAAGGATAACGGGTTTGTCGGACGAGTCAATTATTTTTTGCCCGCGGGACAGTTTGACAATAGCAAGATATTTTGTAAAAGAGAATGATGCGCAACGGGCATTTTTTTATCTTTTTGCTGTTAATGGTCGGTGCCGGTTGTCCCGGGCGCTTTTTAACTAACTCCCGGCAAGGGTTAACCAGACCGGCGGTATTGGCAGGAGTGGAAAGGTTTGTTGATGGCTGGGGAGTAAAAGGGAGGAGATACCTTTTAAAACTCTTTGATGATGGCGGTTTTGTGGAGGTTAACGGGGTGGATGTTGTTGTCCAGGGAACAGATGGGTTGAGGGACTTTTTTGATTACGGGAATGCGATAAAGTCAAAAGTCAGGATGGGATGGGTGCGCGTCGTGGCGGAGACAGTGTTTTGCGTCCTTATAGAGCAGAACGAGTTGCTGGATATTATCGGTGCTGGACCTGCAGTTTATGATGGGGTATTTGTACTAAAGGACAGGAGGATCTCTGCTATAAGTATCAATCCGGATATAGCCACAAGATTACAGCTCACTTGTCATGGTTTAAGTTTTTTAAATTGGGTCAGGGCGAATCAGCCGGAAGAGTTAAAAAGACTGATGCCGGATGGTAAATTTAAATTTACCGGAGATAACGGCAGAAGATTGGTGGAACTTTTGCGAAAATGGCGAGGGTGGAATTGACATTTGGGGAATGAGATGGTATTTTTGGTAATAAAGAAAGGAGGATAAGTGAACGGAAAAAAGGTCGGAGTGATCGGCGCCGGGACCATGGGTTCTGGTATTGCTCAAGTCTTTGCCCAAAACGGCTATGAGGTTATTCTTGTAGACCTGGAGCAGAGATTCCTGGATCGTGGGGTGGCGACAATAAAAAGGTCGCTCGAGAAGTTTGTGGAAAAGGGGAAGCTTACCCCTGATCAGGCGGATGCCACAATTAAACAGATCAAGCAGAGTTTGGTAATAGACTCCTGTGCTGACTGCGATTTGGTTGTGGAGGCGGTGATTGAGGATGTTAAAACCAAGCGGGATTTATTTTCCAGACTGGATCAGATGTGCGGGCAGGAGATGATCCTGGCAACCAATACCTCGACAATTTCGGTTACGCTACTTGGCGGCAGTACCAGGCGGGCGGACAAGGTCGTCGGTATGCACTTTATGAACCCTGTGCCTTTAATGCAACTGGTGGAGGTGGTTAAGGGGTTGGCAACCGCTCAGGCGGTGGTGGACAGGGTCGTTGAGATCGCCGGGGAGCTGGGTAAGACTCCGGTGGTGGTTAATGATTCCCCAGGTTTTGTTTCCAATCGGGTGCTGATGCCGATGATTAATGAGGCGATATTCTGTTTAGAAACGGGCGTGGCGGATAAGGAGGCGATCGACACGGTGATGAAACTGGGGATGAATCACCCGATGGGTCCATTAGCACTTGCGGATTTAATCGGCTTGGATGTCGTTTTGGCAATACTGGAGGTCCTTTACAAGGATTTGGGTGATCCGAAGTATCGTCCCTGCCCGTTGCTCAAGCGGATGGTGGCGGCAGGATTTTTAGGCAGGAAGACAGGAAGAGGTTTCTACGAGTATCACGGTTAATTCTCGTTAAATCTGGAGCACAGGTCGATGGCAGCGGTTCCGAACAGGAGGATCCTTTCAGTTTCTCAGGTCAACCGGCTTGTTGCCGGAATGCTTAGTGAGTACTTTTCTGACATCTGGGTGGTGGGCGAGATTTCAAATCTTAAATTTTATCCCAGCGGTCACATTTACCTTTCGCTTAATGATGAGGAGTCTCAGCTCGCTGCGGTCTGTTTCCGTGATTCGGCAAAAAAACTGCGTTTCAAATTGGAGGATGGTTTACTGGTAATTGCCCACGGAAGATTGGAGGTTTACGTCCCTAATGGCAAATACCAGATCGTTCTGGATGTGATTGAGCCTAAGGGGTTGGGTACACTTCAGCAGGCATTTGAGCAACTGAAAAGAAAACTGCAACGGGAAGGGCTGTTTGATGAGGCACGCAAGCGGCCCTTGCCTAGATTGCCCAAAGTGGTTGGTATCGTTACCTCGCCGGCGGGAGCAGCGATTCACGATATGATCAAGACCTTGCGATTACACAAAGCACACCTGACGGTCCTTTTCTATCCGGTTGCGGTTCAGGGGGATGGTGCGGCAGAACAGATTGCTGAGGCGATACAGGAGCTTAATCGCCGGTCCGATGTTGAGGTGATCATCATCGGACGCGGTGGGGGTTCATTTGAGGACCTCTGGCCGTTTAATGAGGAGGTTGTTGCCCGGGCGATTGCCAGTTCACGGGTGCCGGTTGTTACCGGGATTGGTCATGAAGTCGATTTTACGATCGCTGACTTCGTTGCGGACTACCGTGCCGCTACACCCACGGCAGCCGCTCAGACGGTTGCCAGAGGCTGGCAGGAGCTTGCTGATCGTTTCCGTCAACTGGCAGAAAAGATGTTCACCTTTATGCAGGAATGGCTGTTTGATTACGAACAGCGGATCGAAGAACTGAGCGGTCATCGCGGTTTTGAACTGGTCAGCCGTCGCGTGAGCGAAATTGGCTATCAGGTGCGGGTGTGGGAAGGGATGTTGACCGGCACATTTTTAACTCTTTTCCGCACCCTTAATGAGCGTCTGAACAGTTCGTTCTTTCGGCTTAACCGGCAGAATCCGGTAACAAGGGTCAAGTCCGCAGCGATCCGTTTAAGTGAATTCAACGTCAGAATGGAGCGGGTTATCAGCACGGCTAAAAACCACTGGCACACACAGCTCGGTGCGCTGACCGCCGGTTTACAGGCTTTGAGTCCGTTGGCGAGTCTGGCACGGGGTTATGCCATCTGTTTAAAGCCGGATGGCAGTCTAGTTAAGAGTACCGATCAGGTAAAGATCGGCGAGGCGGTAGTTGTTAGGGTGGTGGATGGCAGGTTAGTCTGCGAGGTTAACGAGAGGATAAAGGGAGGTTAAATGGCGAATAAAAACGAAGAAAAGTTAGATTTTGAGCAGGCACTTGCCGAACTGGAGAAGATCGTCAAGGAGCTGGAATCTGGCAATTTACCTCTAGAGAGGTCGCTGATATTATTTGAGCGCGGGGTGAGGCTGGCAAGGAGCTGTAAGGAAAAGTTGAACGAGGCAGAGGTGAAGATTAATAAACTGATTAAAGAGCGGGACGGAGAGTTAATTGAAGAGCCGTTTACGGATAAGGATTAGAATTCGCTGGCGTCGTACCCCAATACCTTATCCTTTCTAAAAACCGCAATCTTCTCGTCCTTCTCGTTGTAAAAGGTGTAATGCTCGCCCTCGTCAACGATTTTAGCCGCAATAATATTTACACGATAAACCGGTGAGCCTTCAAGATAAATATGATAGGTCATAATCAAGCCCTTTCTTTTATAACAGGTTAACAGGATTTGTCTATTTGTCAATTGTTTTCCAGCGGGTATGCCCAACGGCAAAGTTAGTATTTTAAACTATATTGCTGTCATAACCGCTATCAGGGTAGCCCGGGGCTAGCCCCCTATTTTTAATTAAGATATTGATAATCTGTTAGTTATGAAGTAAACAGATGTCTTGGTTTTTAGCGTCGGTATGGGGTTTGGTTGTGATTGTATTGTTGTATTTTATTGAATAATTTAATGTATTGGGTTATAATATTGATGTGTGGTTTATTATAGAAAGGGTGCGAGGTGATCTTTTTAATTTTGGTTACTTTAGTTTTTGCCCAGAGCTCAGATTACGGCGCCCCTGGTCGTTTTGCTTTTGCTTACCGGGTGGTAGATATACCAGGCACAGGCGAAACAATGTTTAGTTCCCTGATCTATTTTCCGGATTCTTCCGGATTCTTTCCGCAGAGTGCGGTGTCGGCACCAATTGTGGTTTTTGGCCATGGCTGGCAGATGGGTATTGATCGTTATTACTCCTATGCCAGGCATTTAGCAAGCTGGGGGTATGTGGTCTGCCTACCGACGGTCTCTAATCCGCTTTTTATTCCGGAACATGACCGCCGCGCCCGGCTGATGGTCGACGCTGCAAGGTGGGTTGCCGCCCGAGATACCGTTGCAGGAGACCGATTTTTCGGTAAACTTGATAGGACGAACTGGGGTTTTGCCGGACACTCTATGGGTGGTGGTCTGGCAATGCTTGCCAGTGACCTTTTTGGTCTGGTTGATACTCTCCGTGCGGTGGTCGCAATCCACAGTCCGCAGACCGATCCTCCAACCCGTTCGGCAAACCTTTTTGTGCCTAAACTTGTTCTGGCCGGCGGAGTGGACAATATCGCACCGTGGCGTGATGTTCGAGAGGCATACTGGGATTCAGCTCCTGCTCCTGGAACTTTTGCTGTTATTTATGGTGCAAGTCACGGTTATGTAATGGATTACTCTTATTTCTGGGAAAATGGTGGAACATCACTTATTACCCGCCAAGCACATCAGTTAATCATCCGGCGCCATATGACCGCCTATTTTGAGCGCTACCTGCGTGGGGATACGAGTAACTGGAATTATCAATACTGTTTTGGAGACTCGATTTTGGGGCATCCAACGATGGATACGGTAGAGGTGCGGTTAGTGCCAACCGGGGCTGAGAAGGAGAGCCAAAATGGCTGGCGGCAACCGAAATTTTACAATTCAACTGTTGTTCGGGGAGTGCTGAAGTTAAGGGATGGGGAAGGTTTGGGATCCGGTGCGTTTCTTTTTGATATTTATGGACGCAAGGCGTTTGAGCTTAAGCAAGGTTTGAACTATGTGGGAGGGCTTGCGCCAGGAGTTTATTTTTTGTATTTACCTAAAGAACGGTCAGTTTTTAGGTTAACGGCAGTAAACTGAATCTAATTTATTCCTTAAGACCAGCACGTGCCTGTGATTGAATGATCTGTTTCTGGGCAAGGAAGAAAAGTATGATGAGCGGAATTATGGCCATTGTGGTTGCTGCCATCAGCAGGGTGTAGTTGGTGGACTGCTCGCGCGAGAAGTAGGCAAGTCCAACCTGCAGGGGCCGGATCTGGTCTGAGTTGGTGACGATCAGTGGCCAGAAGAAGGAGTTCCAGGCAGCGATGGCGTTGAAGACAATGATCGTGGCAATCGGTGCCCGGCAGAGGGGGATGACGATTTTAAGCAGGATCCAGAGGTCTGAGCAACCGTCAATGCGCGCGGCATCAAATAGGTCCTGGGGTAGTTGTTTGATGTGCTGACGTAAAAGGAAGATGGAGAAGATGTTAACGATCCAGGGGACAATCATCGCCGCATAGGTGTCAATCCAGCCCAGTTTGTAAAGGATCATATAAGAGGGGACAAGATATACCGGCAGGGGAATCATCATCAGTGCAAGAAAGCCCATAAATAGCATCTCTCTTAACGGAAACCGGAGTCGGCCAAATGCATAGGCGGCGGGTATGCCGGTGAGGAGAATACCCAGTATTGATAGAGTGGTGATTAGTACTGTATTACCGAGATAGCGCAGGAGTGGTATCTGGCGGAATACCTCCAGGTAGTTGTCGAAGCGGAAGTGTTGAGGTAGCCAGGTGGGTGGAAAGCGGAGTGCTTCAAGGGGTGTTTTTACCGAGGTGGTGAGCATCCAGTAGAAGGGGATGAGCATAATTATACTGCCGAAAATTAGGATGAGGTGAATTGGGATTTGAAAAAGGTTGATTTTACGCATAATGGACCCGTTTTTCTAACAGGAGCCTTTGGCAGATGGTTAAGACCAGGATGATGAAGAAGGCAATGAAGGCAATTGATGCACCGTAGCCCAGACGCCAGAGTTCAAAGGCGTTTTCGTAGAAATAGTACATTATCACTTTGGTGGTACCAAGTGGACCGCCGGCTGGTGGGCCGGTCATAATCCAGACCTGGGCAAAGGTTTCAAAGGCGGCAATCGAGCTCATTATAAGGACATAGTAAGTGGTAGGCGAGAGCAGGGGCAGGGTGATTTTCCAGAGGGTCTGGAGAGGGGAGGCACCGTCGATCTTTGCGGCTTCGTAGTAAGTTTTGGGGATATTTTGCAGTCCGGCGAGGAATATTACGACATTGTAGCCGAGTGATTTCCATACACCCATCAGGGTGAGAGATAAAAGCGCAATGGATGGTCCACGCAGCGCATAGGGTAGCTCATTTCCGGGTGATGCAAAAAGCAGTTGAAAAATACCACGTGGGTCCTGAAGCCAGCGGATCCCGGTGATTCCGAAAATGGAAAGGAGATAGTTTAAAACTCCCCGTTCAGGGTGGAGAATCCATTTCCAGACGACAGAGACAGCGACGATTGAGGTAACCACCGGCAGGTAATAGATGGTCCGGTAGATACTGGGTCCGCGGATATGTTGATTTAAAAGTAGTGCGATAAAGAGCGAGAGGAATAGTGTTGCCGGGACTTCAAAAATAATGTACCAGCCAGTGTTGAGGAGTGATTTATAAAACATCGGATCTTTTAATACCATCAGGTAATTGTTGAGTCCCAGAAAGGTTCTTGGTCCAGCCATTCCCCAGTCGTAGAAACTCATCCGTACCGACAGAATGATCGGGAGGACGCGAAAGCCCAGGAGAATAACTAAGGCGGGCAATAGGAATAAAAATGCTGTGTTCAACTCTTTAACGCGGGGTGTAATTTTCATTAAAATGTAATTTAGTATAATCAGAGAAGTTTATCAGTCAAAGGTGGTTTTCTTTTACGCCAAGATTGACAGGGATAAATTTATCAATAAGTTTGATAGGGGTGATAAGATGAAATATTTGGTTTTAGTTGTTGGGGTTGTTTTTTGTTTTTGTTTGTGTGCAAGCCGGCAGACCGAACCTCTGTCACGGGAGAACTGGAACTTTGGTAAGGATGCGTCGCAGACAGAAGTGGGGAAGATGGTGTTGCGCAGTGCAACGTTTGCACCAGGACAGACACTTCCTAAGAGGTTTACCGGTGATGGAGATGATGTTTCGCCAGAGTTAAATTGGGATAATGTACCGGATAGAACCAAGAGTTTTGCCTTGGTCTGTTCGGACCCTGATGCGCCGGTCGGGACATTTATTCATTGGGTGATTTACAATATACCCGGTGCAGTTCGGCAGCTTGCGGAAGGTGTGGCAAAAGAGGCGAAACTGCCTGATGGTAGTACTCAGGGGATAAATGGATTCCGGCAGATTGGCTATAACGGACCGAGACCACCGCCGGGTAAACCACACCGGTATTTTTTCCGACTTTACGCTTTGGATACGGTTTTCGGACTGCCGGCGGGTTTATCGACCAAGGAGTTAGAGGAGGCAATTGCTGGTCATATTCTGGCAGCAGCAGAACTGATGGGCAGATATGGCAGATAGTTTAGATGCACGTTATCCCCAGCTTGTCGGGACAAACAGGGAGTTACTGGTGCAAATGCTGGAGGATGCAGCAAAAAACTGGCTGGCACACGATGGTCTATGGTTTCAGGCAGTGGAGAGAAATTTTGGGATTGATGCCGCAATCAGATTGGATGAGGAGGCGTGGCGCCAATTTACCGTTATTGAGGCAAAACGGATTATGGCAAGACATAACATAACACCGGGAGGTGGTTTGCCGGCTTTAATAAAGGCGCTGGGTTTCCGGCTTTACGCATTTATCAATTGGCAGGAGATAATTCAGGAAGGTGAAAATCGTGTGATATTTAGGATGTTAGACTGTCGGGTTCAGTCCGCGCGCAAACGCAAAGGTTTGCCTGATTTTCCGTGTAAGAGCGTGGGATTGGTGGAATATGAGTGGTTTGCAAAGACGATTGATGAACGTATAAAGACGGGCTGTCTTTTCTGCCCGCCGGACAAACATCCGGATGATGCCTGGTGTGCTTGGGAGTTCGTGATATGAAGATGAGAGATCAGCTGGTACCGAAACGTTATACGATGCGCGATACCCCAGTTCAGGAAAGACCCCGGGAGAGGTTACTCAGGTATGGGGCAGATAAACTCTCCGGGGAGGAGTTGTTAGCGGTGTTGATCAGCCGGGGGACCGCGGGTGTGCCGGTACGAGAAATAGCCCATCAACTTTTAGTTCAGTTCGGTTCGATAGCTGTGATCGGTGATGCCAGTGTTGAGGGGCTGAAGCGGATTCCGGGTATCGGTACTGCCAAAGCCTGTCAGATAAAGGCGGCGTTTGAACTTGCCCGTCGTTTTCAGGAAAGTCTTGTCCCGACAGAGAAGGAGGAGATTAACTCGCCGGAGGCGGTATACCGATTGGTCGCCCCAAAACTGACGGAGCGGAAGAAGGAGTGTTTCTTTACCATTCTGCTTGATACCCGTAACCGACATATCCGTACCGAGCAGGTTTCGGTTGGAACCATTGATACCACACTTGCCCATCCTCGCGAGGTTTTTGATGCTGCAGTTCACGACCATGCGCCGGCAATTATCTTGGTTCACAATCACCCTTCCGGTGATCCGACCCCTTCGGATGAGGACATCAGTTTAACTAAGAGATTGGTGGAGGCAGGAAAGGTATTGGGAATAAAGGTGCTTGATCACATCATAATTGGCGGACAGCGGTATTACAGTTTTCGTAGTCGGAGTTTGATTTAATTAAAAGTCTGTTTTAATCTCAGAGCGGATTTTAGATTGACTTTGGAGATGAGAGGATTAATATTTACCGACCAGCAACCAACAGAAAGGGTTAATTTATGAACAAAACAAGACCGATAAAGAAGATTCTCGTTACTGGAGCGGTAGGTCAAATTGGATCAGAGTTGACCTTGGCACTGCGCCAGCGCTATGGTGCGGATAATGTTATCGCCACCGGTAGAAAGACGCAACCCGGTAAAGAGTTGTTAGAATCCGGTCCATTTTATTTCATTGACGTTGCCCGCAGGGAAACAATTGTTGAGGTGGTGAAGAAACACGATATCGACACTATTTTTCACTTGGCGGCGATTCTGTCCGCGGCAGGAGAGAAGAATCCGCAGTTGGCGTGGGATGTTAATATCAATGGACTTTATAATGTTTTGGAGGTTGCCCGGGAATATGAGATGGCACGAGTTGTCGTGCCGAGTTCAATTGCGGTTTTCGGACCAGAAACCCCCAGCCATAATACGCCCAATGAAACCGTGCTTAAGCCCCGAACAATGTACGGGATAACTAAAGTTGCCGGTGAGCTTTTGGGAGATTACTATTTTCGGCGTTTCGGGCTTGATGTTCGGGGATTGCGTTACCCAGGAATCATCTCCAATGTTACCTTACCCGGTGGTGGCACGACCGATTATGCGGTAGAGATATTTTACGCCGCGATTAAGTTTAAACGGTATAACTGTTTTCTGCGGGCAGACACCCGTCTGCCAATGATGTATATGCCCGACTGTATCAAGGCAACGATTATGCTCGCTGAGGCACCGATTGAGAATCTGAAGCACCATTGTGATTTTAATGTTACCGCAATGAGTTTTACCGCCGGGGAACTGGCACAGGAGATTAAAAAGTACATACCCGATTTTGAGATTACTTATGAGCCGGATTTTCGCCAGGCAATTGCTGACTCCTGGCCCGAGTCCATTGACGACTCCGCGGCAAGGGCCGAGTGGGGCTGGCAGCCCGACTATGATATGCCGGCAATGGTAAAAGATATGCTTGAGGTGTTGGGAAAGCGGGCAAAGGAGGATAAGTTAGGTTGGCCATCCGAAGGGGCATAAGATAAACTTTGAATGAGCGATATCCGAAGAGAGCCGGTTGAATCCGCATTACCCATTGATAAGGTCGGGGTAAAAGGTCTGCGCTATCCGATCGTCCTTCTGGATAAAGCACATAAACATCAACACACCATCGCTACCATCAGTATGTTTGTTGATTTACCAAAGGAACAACGCGGCACATTTATGGGGCGGTTTGTGGAGATTCTGAATCGTTATCACCGGGAGATTGACGTCCACAAAATCGGCGAAATTCTCCGGGAGATACGGGAGAGATTAGGGGCAAACTCGGCTCATCTGGAGATGGAGTTTCCTTACTTTGTGGAGAAGGCTGCACCGGTTTCCGGCGTGCGTTCCCAGATGGATTACCGTTGCTGGATCAGCGCCAGTTTGAAGGAGCGATTCCGTTTACGTTTAGGCGTAGCGGTACCGGTAACCACGCTTTGCCCATGTTCTAAGGAATTGAGTGGTAAGGGCGGACACAATCAGCGTGCTGAGATTCGGGCGGTGGTAGAGTTTAAGGGGTTTTTCTGGCTTGAGGATCTGATCAACATACTGGAGGAGTGTGGTTCCAGTGAGGTTTATTCACTATTAGAACGGGAGGATGAAAAACATCTGACCGCTCAGGCTTTTGATAATCCGGCTTTTGTTGAGGATGTAGTGCGCAAGGTCGCACAGCGACTTGAGTGTCAGTCCCAGATTATCGGTTATGAGGTGGAGGTGGAGAGTTTTGAGTCCATTCACCATCATGAGGCTTATGCCTATATCAACCGGCTGGAGAGATGAGGACAGTGCTGGTGGACTGTTATTTACAGGACAGTGAATCAAAAATGATTTATTACCGACAGATGATCAAGAGTCATTCGGACATTGTGGAGGTGAAGTTGTGCGAACTTAAAAGCGACTTTGATCTGTCAGGGATTGATGCGGTGGTTTTATCCGGGTCACAATGGATGATTTCCGAAACCGAACCGGACCGGCAACTGCAGGAGTTTATTCGTCAATTAAATATACCGACACTTGGGATATGTTTTGGACACCAGTTGCTTGCCCGTTCCTTCGGTGCGGTGGTAAAAAAGGGGGAGTTGATTGAGCGGGAGGAGAAAATCCGGATAAACAAAAGGTTGGAGATTTTTGCGGGTTTTGATTCGGCCGTGGTAATGCGGGAGAGCCATCAGGAGTATGTTACACCGGAGTCAATTTTAAAGATTAACTGGCAGATCGGCGCAGAGTCCGATTCCTGCCCGGTTGAGGCAATCAGACATCCGCAACTTCCAATTTACGGGGTCCAGTTTCACCCAGAACGTTCTAAAGAAAACGGAGAGAAGTTATTCGCCAACTTTTATCATCTGGTCCTAGGGAAATAACGAGGTAAGATATTTTGGATGGTGATGGCGATAAAGGGGATAACAAGTGGGTCAAGAGCGAAGCGGAAGCGGTTATTTTCGCCCACCTCGGTGAAATTTCCTACCAGAAAGGCGTAGCTAATTGTCAGCCAACAGAATAGTAATGCCCGATACAACCCGGGGTTTTGCCGTTTGAGTCGATAGCCCAGTACTAACGTCAGGAGATAGGCGGCAATCAGCCATAAACCGGTATTGGTGAAGGATTGAAGGTAGTAACGGAGCGGGTTGTTGGTGCGCAATCGGGAGTTAATGCGGGTGTTAAAATTGCCGAGAAAAATGAGATTGAAGATGCGGGCGAAAGTCTGAATTTTTTCCCGATTTGGCTTGAGAAAGTAATAGTAGTCAGCGGGAACGAAGAAGATACCGATGGCTTCAGTTAGTCCCCGGAGGTAAGCAGTAGGTTTCGTGAATAGAATTTTGAACGCATCTTTGCCATAGGAACGGGCAATTTTGATATAGGCGAGGTGGTTAAAGTTCGGGGCACCGCTCATTTTTTTCTGCAGGTCAAGAATGGGAATGTCGGTCAGGGAGTCCGGTCCGATATATGGCTGGTATTTCGTTAGTTCACTAAATGGTGGAATAAGCGAAATTTCCGATATGATGGCCTGATGGTAAATTGCTTGCCGTTCTTTAAACGAGAGCATACTGTTAGTCATCTTGGAGAAGTTCATTCCCCACCAGGTGCTGGCAGTAAATTGACGGTAAAGGAGCAGGTTTTTTGTATACCAGCCGCCGACCAGAGCAAGGGTGATTATTAAACTCAAGATGATGTGTTTTCGTTGTCCGGGGTGTAAAAAAAGCAGTACGATGGCACAACCGAGGATCCAGATCAGGTGAAACAAACTCCATAGTAGGGCAGTTAATCCGAGGCCGGTAAAGAACAGGAGGGCATAAATGAATCGGGGGCGCTGGGTGAATTTTACCCACATAAGAGCAGAAACTACCAGTGTTACACAAATTGGATAGGTGTAAAATAGCCAGTTTTCGTACAGGATACAGGCAGGACTAACGATGAAGATGGCGACCAGACCAGTAGCGATCAGCGGTGCAATGCCGATACTTTTTAGTAGCAGATAAAGCGTGATCGTAAGTGTGATACCAAGGATTAAATAGCATAACCAGAATACGGTAAATTGGTGGTCCGAAAAGATGTTGATGACTGTGCCTAAGAAAATATTCATTAGCGGTGGTTGAGCGTGAAGATAAAAGATACTGCGAGCGAAGTCGGTACGTAATAGATAGGGGTCAATATACTGCCAGAACCAGTCTAAAGGATTGTGGTCAAACTGGATACCAGCGTTGCGATAGAGGAGCCGGGAGATGATAAAAGTTAATATTAACCATAGAAGAAAGACATTGCCCTTAAGTTGCTTGATACCGGTCGGTTTAACTTCCTTCTTTTGTGCGCTAAGGGATTTTGCTTTTTTCGGCTGCGTTCTACTCACAAAGGTCTCACCTGATTTAGAGTTAAGTTATACCTTGAATTCACCACCAGTCAATAACAGATTTTAAAGCCTTTTGCTAATTGCGGTTTATTCTGGGATCACCGCTGTGCTTGTTTGACACAGCTAACAGATATCGGATAATTGAGTTGGTGCGCATTGTACAGTTTTTGTCTTTAATTGCCGTTACTTCTCTGGTTGGTTGCCGGATTGAGATCGGACCGCCGGTGATCACCAAAATCGTGGGTCAAACAAATGTTGTTGCCCTGGATAGCAGTTATTTTGAATGTCAGGTTGGTGTTCCAGCAATAGGTCCTTTACGGTTTGAGTGGTGGGGTTCGCGAGGGCGATGGGCGCGTAATGACCTGCCTCGGGTCGTGTGGTATGCACCAGAGTCATCGGGTGCGGCGTTAATTCGGGTTAAAGTAACAGATGGGAAGGGCAGGGAGACGGTTGATTCTCTGGAAGTGAGTATCACCTCCAGGAAGGTTGTTTTTATCAGATGGGAGGGAATGGTTAAGGCGGGAGAGTGGTTATTTTTCGCTGATTCCTGCCGAGTAAATTACCGTCTTTATGGCCGCGCCAGTGCTGATACCGGGAGTATGTATCTAATTTTCCTTAACATGGAGAATTTTGTCCGGTGGTGTAATAACGAGAGTTATGAGTTCCGGATTAGACGCCGGGCAAACGATGTTCGACCATTTTATGACACTATCTCGGAAAGTGATTTCTATTATCTAATTCTAGATAATACCCTAAGCAGCAGGGATTGTGGGTATCAGGTTAATATTGAGTTGGAATCACCCTGATATTACCGGGTGCCAGCCCGCCTTTTTTAACAGTTTGAGGAACAGACTGACCGGTAGTCCGATAACGTTGAGATAACAGCCCGAAATTTTTTTGATAAACATTCCCGCGGTTCCTTGGATGGCATAAGCGCCAGCCTTGTCATAAGGCTCTCTGGTCTTTATATACTCATCAATTTCCTGATTAGTTAGTCTCCGAAATGTTACCAGCGTCTTTTCCACATCGGCAAAAATTTTATACTCTGGTAAACGAATAATCGCAACTCCTGTTATAACTTGATGTGTTTTATTAGAAAGTAGTTTAATCATCCGCTGGGCAGCAGTGGAATTTTCGGGTTTGCCCAGAATGTTGTTATTGATCATAACAATTGTGTCCATACCGATAACGACACCATTTTTGACCTGACGGCTGGCAGAGAGTGCCTTAAGCAGGGCGAGGGTGAGGGCAAGTCGTTTAGGGCGGGCATTGTTTTTCACTGCCGGCTCAATGAATGATGGCTTGATAATGGAAAATTTCAGTTTAAGAGATTTGAGGATTTTTATGCGCCGGGGTGAGGTGGAAGCCAGATAAAGTCTCACGGTAGAAATGCGCGGAATGTGCTTTTACCGAATCGGACGTCAGGCAGTTTTTTGATCCTGATCTCAAAGTCATAGCGCCATTGTTTCCCCAAGCCGGACAGGGTGCCGATTGCTTCCCAGCAGTGGAGGTCGCGCCAGAGGTTAATTGAGTAGTCAGTGAGTTGTTTCCGGATAAAGTTGTAACCGAGGGAGTTGAGTCCTATTTGCCAGCCTTGGTAGTGAAAGAGAATGGATCCGGTGAGCATATTTAGCTGGTTTCCAAGGGAGTGATTGATCCGGAGTTCCCAACCTTTTTTGTACTGGTTTGTGGTGTCGGTGCGGGTGTAGTTCCAAGCAAAGGTGGTGAGTATGGCGTAGTCGTTACCAAAGCGGAGCGATTCTGGCAGGAACGAGAGGTTACCATCAAGATAAAGGTCAAATCGGTTGGTGATATTATTGGTGTCGATAAACGGCAGAAATATTAGGGGGTGGATAGTGAGGGTTGCCGAGAGCGGTGCTAATTTCTGGGTGACCAGGTCGTAACCGGTACGAAAGTTAACCATACCTAAGTCAAACTTCTGTTGCGTTACAGTTTTAACCTGAAAGCCGTTGTTAATGTTTAGTTGGATTTGTGCTGCCTCCGGGTCAGTCAGGTTTATTTTTCCGGATAGTCCGCCCGGCGTAACCTTTGGTGAATAATTGAATTGGATATTTGGTGTAACGGTATGAAGTAGACCGGTGAGTTGCAGGGCAGTGACCGAGAAGACACGGAAGAGCGAAAAACTGGTGTTGAAATAAAGTGAGTAGCGGGGTGCTGGTGGGGTAGTGTCGGTTAGCAGGTCCATATGGGAGATGGTGATACCTTCTGAGGTGTTGAATGTACCCATTATTTTCTGAGTGGTGTTGAGCGTGAATTGATTGGTAAATAAGCGCTGGCGTGGTTGAATTTGGTGATGATAGATTCGGTGCTGTTCAAAAAAACTGAACTGGTTAAAAATGTCCAGAATACCGACGGGTAATTCGGGACTGGTGATGGTAAAGATGCCGGTCGGTACAAGCCGAATGCTGGTGAGGGTATCAATACCCATGGAATCCGCTTTTTCCTGGCGGCGTGAAAAACTAAGGGTGGGGTTGATGTTCCAACCAGGCAGGAGTGGCCGGGTGCCGAAACTGATAGTGGCATGGGGAAGCAGCAGATAATCGTAATGCCGCATATAGTAGGTGTGGCGTTCAGTGCGGAGGTTTATCCGACCGAAATTCGGGAATCTGTGGGTTAGTGCGGCATAGGAGTAAACTTCCTGTTTAAGCCAGTCAAGCTGGTCTTCCGCATAGTCCGGAGCATAGGCAGTGTCAGAAATGAGTTCGGTCTGAATGGTGAGATCGGTTTTGGGTGTCAGTCTGCTGGTGTTGCTGAAATTGAAACTGTAGCGCCGTGAATTGGGGTTCTGTGGATTCCAGAATTCACGGATAAACGCACCCTGGAGTGAACCACGGGAGTAGGGTTCAACGATATACACCGCTTCGGTACGAAATTGTAATCCTTTACGGGTCATAATGTCGGCAATAAATGTGGCATCAGCGTAGTCATTAATTACCCAGTAATAAGAGATGCCTTTGGCATAATAGCCTTGGTCTTTGGCGTTGCCGACCTTGAAGGGCATCAGCCCGGATTTACGTTTTGAAGCCACGGGCACCAGCCAGAATGGTGCGGCAAGCACAGGAAATTTTCCGATACGAAGGATAACCGGTTGGGTGATGGCGATGTCGTCCATATACAGTTTGACCCGTGGCCCAAAGAAGGTATAGTGGGGATGGGGCAGATCGCAGGTGGTGTAGTTGGCTTGTCGGGCGTGGAGTACCTTTTCCTTTACGAGCCAGACCTCATTGGCGTAGATAAAACCGTTTTCCACTCGGGAGCGAGCGTTACGCATCATGCCTCTGCGGGTATCAACATTGTAGTGAAGTTCAGTGCCGTCCACCGCTTCGCTGGTGGTTTTAAAAATGACCCCATAACCTGATTCGGGAGGAACACGCGTGTAGGCACTGAGGGTATGCCGGCGGATATCATAGCTTATCGAGTCGGCGCAAACCGACATATCGCGGTATCTTACCCAGGCGGAATCCAGAAGAATTACCCGTTCTTCACGGGCGAGAAATAGCGCCTGTTTGGCACCGTAATAGACGATATCAGCCGGAGTGGTATCAGCAGCAGTGGTACTGGAAGGATTCTGGGTTAACAGTAGTAGCAATAAAAGCATCGGGATATGTTATTGGGCAGTTGGTCAATGTCAACGAGAGTCAAGCGGACAGTTACGACAGAGCGGATTTTTCCGGCAGTTCTCTTTAGCGAGGCGCACTAATAGAGCGTGAAACTCGTTGAAGACTTGGATGGTTGAATTTGGATCATTCCCCAAGTAGCGAGCAAGGGATTGTTCGACCCCATGGCGCAGTTCTTCGTAGGGTTCGTCACCGGTGATCAGTCCGTAGCGGCTAAGGATCCGCCGGGTGTAAGCATCGATGACAAACACCGGACGGTTGAGGGCATAAAGGAGTATTGAATCGGCTGTTTCTGCGCCTACACCGTAACATTTTAATAATTGAGCGCGAATGGTAAGCGTGGGGAGAGCGGACAATCTTTTCAGTCCACCTTGGTCTTGCAACCATTTGACTACCGCAAGTAAACGGTGTGCTTTGATGTTGTAGTAGCCGGCGGGACGGATTAACTGAGCGAGTTTCTGAGGTAGGGTGAGTCTTAAGCGTTCGGGATGTAAGAGGTTGGCTTTTTTTAGATTGGTAATGGCTTTTTCAACATTCTGCCAAACGGTATTCTGAGTGAGAATTGCACCGACGATTACCTCAAATGGTGTTTGGGCAGGCCACCAGTGCTGTGGGCCAAAATAATGGAATAGTTTCCGAAATATCGACCACAGTTTACCGGCCGTGTCAGCGGCTGTGAAGCGGACAGTTGGTAGTTGGTTCGGTGCCACGGATGAAGACTTCATAACGGGCACGGGGACAAGCCGAAACAGCCCGTTTGCCCGATTGTTCACAGATGGCAATGGTGATGATATCCGGCGGCACAGGAAATGTCGTAACGGTATCAGCGTAAATCTGTTTCATTAATTCACCCCAGACTGGAGCAGCAACTACACCACCGGTGGCACCTCGAAAGATGGTTTTTTTTCGATCAAAACCAATCCAGATGCCGCAGGTTAAATTTGGGGTGAAGCCGATAAACCAGGCATCGGTGTATTCGTCGGTTGTACCGGTTTTACCTGCAGCCGGTCCAGTATAGCCCAAAGCTCGGATGGTTGTTCCTGTGCCTTCGTTAACTACACTTTGCATCATACTGGTAATTACATAAGCGGTTTGGGGTCTTAATGCCAGTTGAGGTTCGGGATGATTTTCTTTAATTAAACGGCCATTTTCATCCTCAATTTTTGTTATCATTAATGGTTTGACCCGAACTCCCTGATTGGCAATTGTATTGAATGCGTTGGTCATTTCCAACAGGGTGAGTTCTATTGAGCCCAAGGCAACAGAGTAATAAGCGGGGATTTGAGTATTAATACCGAGTAGATTGGCATATTGAGCGACAACGTTTGGGCCAAGTCTTAAGGCGAGCCGGACCGCCACAAGATTGCGAGAGAGGGCAAGGGCACGACGCAGGGTCATGTGACCTAAAAATTTCTGGTCATAGTTGCGGGGGCGATAATCGGGCTGTCCGGGGATACGAATGACAATTGCCGAATCATTTTCAATATCCGCGGCAGTCATGCCGTTATCGATTGCAGCGGCAAATACGAATGGTTTGAAGGTACTGCCAACCTGGCGCAAAGCTTGGGTGACGCGATTGAATTCGCTGTGGCGAAAGTCACGCCCCCCGATCATTGCTCTGATTTCTCCGGTTCGAATATCTTCAACGATTAGTGCGCCCTGTAGATAGGTGGGAGTAGCGGTGGAGTCGACCCGGCTAACTGAGTCGTAATCAATCTTTTTGGGAGTTAGACGGTATTCAGTTTCCAAACGGTTAAGCCAGTTGATTAGTATACGGTTGGCAGCTTGTTGAATGTCTAAGTCAAGGGTAGTGTAAACCGTAGCGCCGGATTTATAGACGAAATCATAGCCATAGTTGTTGATCAGATAGCGTCGAACTTCTTCGGCAAAGTAAGGTGCTTCGTTGGTAATTCCTCCTGCTGGTTGGACTGATAACGGTTGTTTAACTGCCTCATCATATTGTTCTTTTGTTAAGTGTCCGATACGATAGAGCTTAGTGAGAAAGTAGTTACGCCGGCGGATAAGCCGTTCCGGATGTTTATAAGGTGAATAGGCAGAAGGGTTGGCAATCATTGCGCCGAGGGTTGCACATTCGATCGGGTCTAACCGTGAGACATGTTTGCCAAAATATCGTTCACTCGCCGCGGCAACTCCGTAAATCGAGCCGCCAAACCAGACTTGATTCAAATACATCTCAAGAATTTCCTGTTTGGAGTAGTGTCGTTCCAATTCTATTGCCAGTACCATTTCTTTGAGTTTCCGACTCAATTGGCGTTTTGGTGTTAAAAACATCGACCGGGCGAGTTGCTGGGTAATAGTTGAGGCACCCTGAAGGTTGCCAGGGTGAAGGATGTTGGCAATAAGCGAACCGGCAACCCGGATTAGGTCAATCCCCCAGTGAGAATAAAACCTTTTGTCTTCAACTGCTACCACCGCAGTGACTAAAGCGGTCGGAATTGTTTCCAAAGGAACTGGTCGCCTTTTCTCTTGGAATAGTTCAGAGATTACCCTGCCTTTACAGTCTAAGATGCGGGTGCTTGCCGGTGCTTTATAATTAAGTATTGTCTCTGGAGAAGGCAGGTCAGCACGCAGCCGGATATATCCATAGGTAATTGCCATTACCAGAATGACTAAAAAGACAAATAGGAAAATCATTAGGTTGCGCAGACGGTGGGAAGGCAAAGTTTAACTCCTTGTTTTATGATATTTCAGGATGTAAATCGATTGATAATCTCATAACTGACTGCCAGGCGAACCATATCAAGTGTTTCCCCTTCGGTTGAAGCCTTAACCAGCCAGTGTTCTACCGGTGGAATTGTTCCTCCGTGAATACGAATGGCATCGTTGACCATTCGCTGTAAAACGGTCTGTGCCTGAAGTTTTAAAAGTAGTGAGTTATACTGAATTGAGGTGCTGGTAGTAGCCAGCCAGGCGGTATGATAGACAAGTAGACGAAGGGATTCGTAATTCCCAGCCATTTCGGCAAGGGTTCGTTGGACCTCTTTTTTTGCAAGAATCGGTTCGTTCATTGATTTCCAGTCTCGGGCATAAAGCGCGGTAGTTTCAACGATGCGTCGGCAGACTCCAGTGATGGCAGCAGCACGGCTGACTCTTGCCAGTGCAAACCATTTTTGTCCTAAGGACATTGCCTGGCCGGGTCTACCGAGGATTTTATCAGCAGAAACCCGAGTGTCTCGGCAAGAAATCAGTGGTGTATCGTTTTCGGTGAAAATTTGCGTATTAGAGGTATCCCGTTCGATTATGAAACAGGTGATTCCTTCGGAGGTGGTAGCGAATAACAGGCAGAAGTCAAAGTCAGGGCGAGAGAGTTCCTTGATGCCGTTAATAATGTAGTCATTACCGTCTGGGATCGCGGTGGTAGCCATCTGTTCTGGAATGGCGAAAGGTTTGGGTTCGTAAAAGGCAACAGCATAACTTTTTTCGCCACTGACCACAGGGAGAAGGAATGTCGGTTTTTGTTGTTCCGAACACTCGTAGAGAATCGGCGTGAGATCACCCCACTCGACCGGAATAATGGTAGTAGAAAGTTCCTCGGCGATTAGACAGGCTTCAATTAAACCCAATCCCCCTCCGCCGAACTGTTCCGGTACCCCGGCACTGTAAAGGCCGATTTCCTTTAATTTGTCGGTTGCCTGACGGGCAATTTCTGCCCGTTCTTGTTTCGTTTTGGCATTGAGGAACTTTGGTTCTAACGGTAGTAGGTCACGGCGGACAAACTCGTGTGCGGTGGCACGTACCATTTCAGTATCTTCGGAAAGGTTGAAATCCACTTAAGCCTCCGTGCCGGTGGTTTTTCGGGTATAGTCTGGGATCAGCAGTGGGGAACGGATCTGTGAGGTGATTCCTCGTTCCCTTAGTTGGCGACGCCACCTTTCTAGGTGGTCTAAAGTTAGTTGTGGCTGGGACTGACGGTGGTTTGCCAGTTCTACCGCTTTTACTCCAGCACGACGGCCAAAGACGATGACATCAAGTAGTGAATTGCCCATCAGTCGATTTCTCCCATGAACGCCACCAGAAGCTTCACCTGCCACAAGTAGATAAGGAATGTTAGTCTGACAGTACGGGTCAATTACTACACCACCGTTTTGATAATGAAGGGTAGGGTAGACCAAAATTGGTTCTTTGTCAATTTCGATGCCGAAACGGGTAAACTGCCTGACCATGGCCGGCAGTTCTTTTTTAATCGTTCCCGGTCCACGTAAAATTTCAATCATTGGTGTGTCTAACCATACTCCCCAGATCCCGGCTGGGGTCTTAATGCCTCGATTTTCAGCACACTCCCTGATAATTGCTGAAGCGACTACATCTCTTGTTTCCAACGGGAAAATAAACTGTTCACCATTAATATTAAGAAGTTGTGCGCCCAGACTGCGGACCTTTTCGGTTACCAATTGTCCAACAATCTGCTGAGGGTAGGCGACACCGGTTGGGTGATATTGCATTGTATCAATAAACACCAGTTTCGCACCGGCGCGATAAGCAAGGATCAAGCCATCACCGGTGGCACCGTAATGATTGGAGGTGGGAAATCCTTGATAGTGGAGTCGGCCCGAGCCACCAGTGGCGATGATTACGCTCTTTGCCCGAATGACAAAAAAGCGGTTGAGGTTAAGGTTGAGAAGTACCGCACCACTGATTTCACCGGTTGGAGTGGTGAGCAACTCAACCGCCGGGCAGAACTCCAGGATTTTAATTTCTGGACGGCTTTTTACTTCATCGCGGAGGTTACGCATAATTTCAGCGCCAGTGTAATCACGGCAGGTGTGCATTCTTTTACGGGAAGTCCCACCGCCATGAATGGTCTTCATTGAGCCATCCGGATTTTTGTCAAATATTACACCTAAGCTTTCCAACCATTCAATTGCCAGAGGTGCATCAGAGACCAGTGCTTCAACCAGTTCAGGCACATTGGCAAAATGCCCGCCCCCAATGATATCAAGATAATGGATGGTAGGTGAGTCGTTATCCTTATCAGCAGCCTGAATCCCGCCTTGTGCCATCATCGTATTGGCATCGCCCAGCCGAAGCTTAGTGCATAGTATCACTCGGGCGTTTAGGTCATCAGCGGTTATTGCTGCAGCACAGCCAGCACCCCCACCACCGATTACCAATACATCACATTCAAATTCTGGTGAATTTAGGTTGATGTCAGTAGGTTGAAGTAAGCTGTCGGCTTCAAGCAGTAGGGCGAGTTCCTTGGGTGTGCGGTCGCCGGTGTTCGGGCCGATGGTCAATCTATTAAAGGTGTCATCCCGGTAATCAGGGTGGAAATTTTTTAGAAGGGTTTCTTTTTCTTCCACCTTTAACCGCGGAAAGTTCTGTTTTAATCTCAGGTCTCTGCTCCGGGTAATTTTCGAGACAAGTTCTTGTAGTGATGATGGATAACTCATTTTACTCCTCTGGTTCAATATCACGAGCTGCGTAAAGTTCTTGAAGTTTTTCTCTATCCAGTTTTTTTAATCGAGTGATTTCATCGGTGAATCTACCGCTGCGTATTTCTTGGGTTATTTTTGTCAGATGTGGAGAACGGGGGGCAAGTTTACTACCATAAATTCGCCGGCAAAGCAGGGCAGCATGATGTTTGACCAATTCTGCCGGACAGCGGGAAACACACAGTCCGCACATAATGCAGTCAAATGAGATGTCGGCTACCGCCGGGATTTCACCACGGAGAATGGCTGAGACATAACCCAAAACATCAATATCCTGAGGGCAGGATTTGGTACAGGTGTTACATCCGTAACAGCGCAGCATCTCCGGGTAGAGGTCTAAGACCTCTTGGGGAGCACCTTTAAGTTCGGAAAGCTGGTACCTAGGCAGGTGTGCCGGGAAGAACGGGAGCATTGCCAGTTGCATATTGGGAACCACTTTCGTCTGACAGGCTAAGGCAAACTTCAGGTGGTAATCACCTGCTACTCGATAGACGGTTGCACAGGCGCCACAAAACCCACCCCGACAGCCGACACCACGAATCAGGCGGTAGCCAGCGTACTCAAGTGCCTGTAAAATGGTTAAAGAATCAGGTACTCGATGGAACTCACCCATAATATAGATGTCAATCAGATTTTCACTCATCTTTTAGCTCCTGGTAAAACTGATCAAGATAATAGTCATCGGCTGGTTTCAGATGGACTAATAGATGTTTCATCTGTTCAATTGCGCGATTTTTTACGATATAGTGTTTGATAGTAGTGTCCACCTGTGGGCATGAAAGTACACACTGATAACAACGATCACAATCGGTGCCGACTATTGTTTCCAGTGCCAAACTGGTGCGCTGGGCGGTGCGTTTCAATCGGCTTGGTTCCCGTGCCAATAGTGAACAGATATCAATACAGTTACCACAGCCCAGACAGGCACGAGTTCCGATAATTTCGTCACTGATCTTTAAGGTGTGCGAAGGTCCGAAACCAGAGGAAAGTAACCGGCAACGCGGAACCGGTGATTCGGATATTTCTAAAATTCGTTCCAGAATTTCTCGTATCGCTGTGATATCCGTCTGCTTGGTATTGGGCATTTTTAATTCTGCTTGGCCTTTTTGATTTCTTCGGTCAAAAGTGGTACAATCTGAAACAGGTCACCAACTACGCCATAGTCAGCGACCTTGAAGATATTGGCTTCCGGATCTTTGTTGATCGCAACAATGCATTTAGAATTAATCATTCCAACTAAATGCTGGATTGCGCCTGAGATGCCACAGGCGATATAGAGTGGAGGGGAGACGGTTTTGCCGGTCTGCCCGACTTGAAACTGGTGGTCCCGCCAGCCGGCGTCAACCGCCGCACGGGATGCGCCAACCGCGGCGTTGAGCACGGAAGCCAGTTCTTCCAGCAAAGCGTAGTTTTCCGGCCCTTTCATTCCCCGTCCACCGGAGATGACGATATCCGCCTCAGTGAGTTCAATAGTTTTCATCACCGTTTTAACGATTTCGGCAACCCGGGTGCGCAGTTCGGTTGGGGTTAACTGAGCGGCAACGATTTTGCCGTCACGGTTCTGTTCATTGGCAGGATTAACCGCCCGGGGTCGTATGCTGAGAATTAAAGGATTAGCTTCCGGTGCTTTGACATCGGACAGAGCTTTGCCTGCGTAGATTGGACGGGTGGCAACAATTGCACCGTCTTCGGCAAAATTGACTGCCGTGCAATCCGGCAGTAGCGCTGTCCCCAGACGGGCGGCAAGGGTTGCGGCAAGGTCTTTGCCTAAAGCGGTGGCACTGAGAATTAGGGTGTGTGGGGTGTGTTGTTTGATGAGTTCAGTAAGGACACCGGCATAGCCATCCGGGGTATAAAATCGAAGTTCCGGATGATTCACCGTGATAACATTGTTTACGCCGAAGCGCACGATCTCTTGAGCAAGGGAGGAGATGTTTTCCCCCAGGATTACCGCGTTTAATTCATTCCGTTTGAACTCGGCAATTTTGTAGCCCACGAGCAGTGCCTCAAAGGCGGCTCTTTTTAGTGTGCCTTCGCGTTGTTCACAAAATACTAATACCATCAATTCCTCCTAAGGTAGCTAGTTCGTTGAATTGCTTTACTCACCGGTTTACAGAGAAGTTTAATAGCAAGAAAAACCAAGTCAAGTAAACAAAGTCGAAAGGCACCACTAAACAATGGGCTTTAATTGCCCAAGTCAAAAGTCGGCTTGCAAATCGGTTAGATATTGATATATTTTTGTCGTGCGGTACTGGTTAGTAATGACAGTGTTCCTGACGGGTAGTTGCCTTGCTCTTGGTCCCGGGTCTTCAATAACCGGATTTAGTTTTCTGAAATTGGGTGTTGGGGCTCGGCCGGTGGCAATGGGGCAGGTTTTTGCCGGTGTAGCAGATGATGCTAACTGTTTATTCTATAACCCAGCTGGACTGGCGCTTGGTTGTCCATTTGATGTTCGGGTAACATTGTGCCAGATGTTGCGCGGCGTTGCTTATTTTTCTGGCGGGTTTACAGCGCCGGTATTTAACCGACTTGGTGTTGGTTTGAGTTGTGGATATCTAAATGCTACAGATATTAGGAGAGACGAAACGGGCGAGGAGTTGGGGACATTTCAATTGAGCGATTTAATCATCGGACCGGGTTTGGCAATTAGACCGGTCAAGAATTTTGCTATTGGCGGCAGTGGAAAGTTTGTCTCAAGTCGGATTGACTCCTTTTCTTCTTGGGCACTATCTTTTGATTTTGGGATACTTTATCAGCCAATAAGGTATTTAACCTTTGGGGCGAGTCTTTTGCATTTGGGCACACCCCGTCGTTTTATCAAGATGTGGGAGGTGCCACCGGTGAATCTTCGGGGCGGAGTTGGTTTTAAACTGCCGTTTTTCAACCATTATATTTTGATGGCAAGCGACTTTTCTGTGTACCCGGATTACGGTCCGAATATTGGAGTAGGTAGTGAGGTAAAATTGGATTTGAAACAGTTGGGGGCGAGTAAGCAAGCGGACATTCTTTATCTGCGTGGTGGGTATCAATCCGGAGGATATAGAGGATTTTGGAATGGCTTTTCATTCGGTATGGGTTATGAAAGGACAATGGAGTCAGGACTGGTTGTGGCGGTTGATCTGGTTTACCTTTTTTATGGTCTGTTGGGCGACGCCCAGAGGGTTTCTCTGGGATTGAGATTTGTTCCCTGAACGAGCGTCGGTTATTTGTCCGTTAAAATCACCTTGCCATTACGTAACAGTCTGATAGTTACCCCACCATGTTCTCGGGTATTGATATAGTTTATTTCTTTTAATGGCAGGATGGATTCCAATTTTGCCGGGGTTGGATATCTCCCCATAACAACTACATAGTTGGGTTTTATTGCATCAAAGAGAGTTTCGGGGTTGCCTTTTTTACTGCCGTGATGGGGTGATTTCAAAAGCAAGACCTTTTTATTTTTACCGGTCTGTTCAATGATGTCTTTATCTTCACAGTCTCCAGTAAAAAGCATTGTTTGGCGCTGATACTCAATTAGAGTTACCAGCGAGATTTGGTTAGTGCTGACTAATCGTCGGGAGTAAAGATAACGAGTCAGTCGGTCAGGGGCAGTAAATTTGATATTCGCTCCGAAGCCACCGAGATGGTATCCTGAGCCTGCCAGTTCAATCGTGGTCCCCAATGACGTTAATTCGGCAATCAACCGGCGATAGAGCGAATCGCCTTCGGTTGTGGGGATAATCAGCCGGTTAATTCTGAACTTACCTTTGATGTCAATTAGACCACCGTAGTGGTCGCAGTCGGGATGGGTGATGATCAGGGCATCGATGCCTTTTATACCCCGGCTAAAAAGGAAATCAGATAAAACAGCGTTTTTTCCCACACCGAGATCTATGAGTAGTTTCCTGCCCAACGTGTCTTCCAGGAGCACTGCATCACCCCTTTCGGTATCAAGGAATGTTAAGCAGAGGTCTCGTTTTGCTAAGGCTTTTTTCCACATGAAAAAGGTTAGACCAAGGATAAGGGCAATACGGAAAGCGGTTTTTGCCCAATTCAATTGGTAGTTCAAGAGAAAGATTATTAAGGCGTAGATGTAAAAAACAGTTAACCAAGGAATTCTTCCCGATACGATCATCAGAGGTTTAAGTAATTTGCCCAGGTTTATTGTCAAACCGGAGAGGAGAAAGAGTAGTAATTGTAAAGTTTGGGCGAAAATGCTGGCAACAAAAGGGCAAACTGTATTTATCAGACTGCTAATGAGAGCAAGTGGAATAGCAAATGTTACCAAAGGTACGGCCAAAAGCGAAGATAGAAAGGAAAAGGGCTGGGCGCGGTAAAAATGATGCAGTAGGAGTGGCATAGTTCCGATCGTTGCCGAGATCGAAACCAGTATAGGAGCAAGGAGATAGTTACGCACGGAACTAGGGGCTCGCCATCTAACTAATGCGGAGTTGAGTTTTGGGAAAATAGTGATGATTGCTGCTGTAGCAGAGAAGGAAAGTTGCGTGCCAATATCAAAGATGGCACAGGGGGTAATAAGTAAAATAACAATCCCCGCAACACTGAGGTTGACAAGAGGTGTTGTCCGGCGCTGGAGTGGAAGACTTAAAAACAGCATTAGAGTCATAAATGCGGCTCGTATCCCAGGCGAGTTCCAGCCAGCAAGCATAGTATAGAAGAAGGTGGTGGATGTTAGAATGCCAAAGCGCCACCAGCCCCGGACATTGATGATGGTTAATAGTAAAAAGATGGCGCTAACAACGATACCAATGTGAAGACCAGAGACCGCTAAAAGGTGCCCTAGTCCCGAGTGGGTCAACGCCTCCTTTAAATCCTGGGGGAGGTTTGATTTTTCCCCCAGCAGAAAACCGGTAAGTAAGTTAGCTTCGAGTGGATTTATATATTTATGTATCGTGCTTAAGAGATGACGGTGCACCGGCAAGACGAGCTTCGTTAAAATAAAATTACCTTGTCCCCGTTTGATTAGTTTTATCTGTCCTGTCTTCACGGTAGTAAAGCCAACAAAACCCCGTTGCGTTAGGTAATGTTTATAGTCAGGTATCCCAGGGTTCCGCGGAAAGGAAAACGGTTTGATTTTAGATTGAACGAGAATTAAATTGCCATAAGACAGGTTGGGAATAGAGTCGTGCAGGTAGATGAGTAACTTTCCCATCAAAGGGGGCTGAAGTTTAACCACCATCTGGTTGTTTTGCCATGGCTCTTCTATTATCACGCCGGTGAAGTTTGATACCTGATAAGTATTTGGATGGTACATAGTACCTTCTTGGGTTCGAGCATAGACAAACGCTGCGCAAAGAAGAAGGAGGTAAAGAGACCAGCTTTTTGACCAGCGGGTTAAGCAGATGCCCATTATTGCCATAAGGATCGGTAGATACCAGGGAATACAACTGTTTTTGGAGAGTAATATACCCAACGAGATGATAATTATGGTGCGTAAAGCTGCATATTTCATATCGGCAGGTAAAATTTCGTGTAAGATAAGGTTAAATGGTTACACTGTGTTGTCAATCACGAGATTTTATTGACTCTTGTTTCAATGGCAATATAATTTCAACGTAATGATTTTTTTACTGTTATTGGCGGCACAATTAAATTATTTTGAGATAACCCAAATCTCCTCTCCACAGGTCGTCGGCGAATCAGTTTTGATTACAATAATTACCCGCGATGTCAATGGTAATATATATAATTACAATCGCCCGGCATTTCTTACCACCAATCGCGGTGCCTATGTTTTTCCTAATGTGGTCGGTCCTTTCCGTAATGGAGTATGGCAGGGCAGGGTCATTTTGACTCTGGCGGATAGTTTACAACTCCGGTGTACTGATGATTCCTTGCAGGTAACGAGTGGTAGCAATTTTTTTACTGTTTTGCCCGGATCACCGGCAAGATTTGTGGTTATATTACCTGGACAAACATTAAGGTCGGGAACGAGAGAAGGGAGGTTGGGCACTCCTGAGTACCTTAACGCAGGAGAGGAATTTAATTTTCAGGTTTTTCTTACCGATCTATGGTGTAACCCGGTTCGGTTTAGAATCGACAGTGTTTATTTCATTTTTTCCGATAGTTTTGCGCGCTTTCCTTTCGGAGGTGTAATCAATGACGGCGTCGGCGATTTTATCGCTACTTTTCGGCAGGCTGGTTACCATCGGATTTTGGTACTGCCGTCAATGCGACAAAATTACCGTCCTGATACTTCTTCAGAACTGATCGTAAATGCCGGAGTGTTCTCCCGTTTGCTTTTACTGTTACCGGGAGAAAGGCACCTACCTGGTGATACGACGATGGCCATATGGCAAACGCCGGGTAAAGCCGGTGAGCCATTACGTCAGTATGTTAAAGAGTCATTTTCCGTAACGGTATATCCCTGTGATGAATGCTGGAATAGAGTAAGCATTTCCGGGTTAACGGTTTCTTTACAGTCGGATTTTTCGGCAGAGTTTGTGCCCGGTGAGATGTTATTATCTGACAGTGCGGTGTTTTCAGTGAAATTCAATTTCGCCGGGGACAATCAGAATATTTGGGTCACCGAGCAAAATGGCCAGTATGAATCTTACCGAACATTTCTGGATATTAAAGCCAGGGGGAGAGTGCTGGAAATTTCAATAGCGCCCAACGATACTATCAATTTAAACGAGACTACTTATATCAATGTCCGGGTTCGGGATGCGAATTTTCAGCCGATAACAGCAGCTGTCTGCCGATTTTCCGTTCTCTACGGCAGTGGGAAAATGCTCGATGAGACAGTTTTGACTGATACACTTGGTAGCGCAGTTGCCAGATTTATTTGCTCCGGGGCGTGGCAGGATGAGTTTGATACGATCATGGTTAGTTCCGGTACGGCAGAATCATCGGTGGTGATTTATGTCAAATCAGATACTGGCTTTTATGCAGTTCCGAATCCCTTCGGTTTTAACAGTGATGCGGTAGCAGTTTACTATACGCTACCCCGGGATTGTCCAATTGAATTACGGATCTTCGACCCTTTTGGTAATGAGGTCTATTACGAAAAATTCTTGGCAGGAAGAAATGGTGGCAAGGCGGGTCGTAATCGTGTTATTTGGAACGGTCGCAATCTTCAGCATCGACGAGTTGCCTCGGGGATTTATGTGGTTCAGATATTAGGAGAGATGCACACCGGAATTATTGTAAAAAAGAGTTACCGATTAGGAGTGGTGTGGTGAATCGGTTCCGCGGTGTAAGGTTTGTTTTGGGTATACTGGTGATAATGAAGCCGCTGTTTTCCGGTGAAGGTGGACTGCCCGGGGCTTTTTTGGAGTACGGTCCAGCCCCGCGCAGTTTAGCAATGGGCAAGGCTTTTGTTGCCGTGGCTGATGACGCTCAAGCGATTTATTTTAACCCGGCTGGCTTATTCCAGTTAAATACCCATGAGGTGTTAGTTGCCCACTCTCAGCTGTACGGCGCGCGGCTGGAGCATATCGCCTACGTGTTACCGACAAGGGAACTTGGTAGTTTTGGAATCGGCATTCTGAATTTCGGTGCCGAGGGATTGGATTCTCGGACGCCGTGGAACCAACAATACCAGCCAACGATTTTCTCTGAGAACGCTTATCAGGTTGCTTATGCCTATAATCCGACTTACTTTTTAGGATTGGGCGGCGCTTTGAAGTTGATTACAAAAAATTTGTCCCAGTTTACCGCGGTGGGCATTGGAGCTGATGCTGGGTTGTTGATAAAGGCCCCGGGACCTTTTAGTTTTGGTCTCACAATCCAAAATTTAATCAGACCAGTTATCACTCTTCATACCCTTTCCGACTATTATCCCAGAGCCTACCGTTTAGGCACAGCGGTAAGATTGCTCGGCGATCGGGTGCTCATTACCGCTGATGTAATTGGTAAGATACTTCCTGAGTATGCGGTTGATTACTGGCAAGGTCGTGGGGAATCCATACCAATTTACAATCCAACCGGGAACTCGAAATTAGCTCTCTCCTTTCACGGTGGAGTGGAATTTGCCATTATTCCTGAAGTGCTAATTCACCGGGCAGGTGTTGATGGTAATGAGATCAGTTTTGGACTTGGACTACACCGGGCCTGGGGCAAGATGGCTCTGGGTATAGATTACACGTTTTTGCTCCACTACCGTTCTTCATTTCGTTTATCACCCACCCATAAGATAGGTCTGAATCTCAACTTTGGCGGATTTCGTGTGTGGATTGATGCACAAGCAAAGTTATTTACTCCGACCCCAGAAGACAGAAATAATCTACTATGGATGGATGTACACCTTGTTGCTCGAAAATCGGTAAAGCGATGGCAGGTACTAATTAAGAATGCCTTTGGCGAAGTGGTTCGCAGTTACAGCGGGTGGGATGCACCGCCACCACGATTGGTTTGGGATGGGCTTGATGATGCGGGCAGGTTGGTTTCTGACGGGAAATACTATTACGAAATTGTCGTTGTTGATCAGCGTAATTCGTCGCTCAGTTTTCGTGGTTTTTTGACGACAATTCTCACCCGAGGTCCGCAGGGAAAGATTGAAATCAGACCCGGTGAGTAGGCAACGGCAATGATGACGGTGGTAATATACGCTTTTCTTATCAGTATTCTGACGCCGTTAGAAACCCGAGAACTGGTGGAACGTTATAATCAATTACAGGTATTAATAGGAGAAGAGAAATACGACCAGGCGATCAATAAACTTAAAGGTTTGATCAAAGATTTCGGTAATAGTGAATATGGCGATGAATTGCGTTATTGTCTTGCAGAATGTTATTTTAACCGGGGAAAATTCTACGATGCCTTAAGAATTTTTCTCTTCTTGCAAGAGCGCGCTAAGTTTTCTTATATTAAATCAGAAGCCTTATTTGGCACTGCGATGTCTCATGTTATGCTGGGAAACTATCGTAAAGCCCAGGAGATTCTTGAGAAACTAAAAAACGAGCCAGTTTATGCTAACGACCCACGCCTTAGGTTTGCGCTTGGGGTATTATATTATTTTCGGAACTCTTATGAAGAGGCGCGCGCAAATCTTGATGGTTTGGAATTACCGGAAGCCAAGTTATACCTGGGCAAAACATACGCTCGATTAGGACAACCTCTGTTGGCGATACTTAAATTCAAAGAAATTATCGAACAGTTTCCCAATACGTATCTGGCACAGATAGCACATTTCAACACCGGTTTGGCATTATTTACCAATCGTGATTACGATGGCGCGCGGGCAAAATTTCAATTTTTTATTGAACAGTTCCCATTTTCGCCCTTGAAGGAGTTTGCCGAATTTTTTCTGGGGTGCGCACTAATTGCCCAGAAGGACTACCCGACGGCAATTCGCTACCTACTGACCCTAACTCGTTCCAGCAATAATTTCATCGCTGCCAGTAGCAACTATTTTTTAGGATACGCGCAGATGGCATTAGGTCAGCCCAAAGAGGCAGTAGCACGGTTTCAACGGGTGCGAGCCAATTATCCGCGCACTAAAGTAGCGAGTTATGCCCACTTGCAGCTGGTTCAGGCAATGCTGGCAACTGCGGACACAGCCCAGACCCTGCTGGCAACGGCGCAACTCGCTCGGATGTTTACTACCGGAGAACTCTCTGGGGTTGGCGGTTATCTGTCTGGAGTTATATTTTATCAAATTGGCAATTATCCCAATGCTGCCATTCAGTTTGAAAATGTTTTAGCTAATTTTGCTCAAACAGCAATTAGAGAGCCTACTGCCACGATGCTTTTAATGACCCTCAATGCCAGTAAGCAGTTTGATAAAAGTATAGCGTTAGGCACAAAATATCTAACCGACTATCCTGATGAGCAGTCAGGCTGGCGAGCAAAGACACTTTATTGTTTGGCTGAGGCGTTTTACTACACTCAGAAATATCACGAGGCGGATAATTTCTATTATCAGGCATATACTCACAAGGCGAGTGATGACATTGCTGTGTATGCCCGATTGGGTAGAATGTACGCCCTTTATCATCAGGGAAGATTAGGTGAGGCTGTCGAGGGATTCAAGGCGCTTTTAAATAGCCGGCTTAATGATACCCTGTTTACTATCAATGCCTATTTAGGTTACGGCTACTGTTTGTTTAATCAGAAGGAATATCTTAAAGCGCTGGATGTGTTTGAGGCGTTAACAAATACGTTTGCCGATAACCACCTGGGAACGATTCCAGGCTTTTTTTATGCCGGTTACTGCTATTACCAGTTGAGATATTACGGTCAGGCAATAGATGCCTGGACAAACCTGATGAACAGGTTTCCCGAGAACAATCCGAAGGTTGCTGAGGCGGCTTTTCGCACTGGCGATACTTATTTCAAGGCTTTGGAATATGACAAAGCAATAGCCGCTTTTAAGTTTGTTATCGAACGTTATCCGTTTTCCGATTTTGCCCCTGCTTCTCAGGCACTTACTGCCCAGTGCTATTATAATCGTCGGCAATACCTTGATGCAATTCGAGAGTACCAGAAGTTTCTTGATCTTTACCCTACTGATCAGCAGGTGCCCGGTGTGCGCAAGAGTTTGGAGACGAGTTATTTCCTCGCTGGTCAAGAGGATTCCACGCTAATGGATGAGTTCCTCAGCCGTTTTCCTCAGTCAGAGATGGCAGCCGAGGGACAGTATAATAGGGGCAAGGAGCTATTCAATGCCGGCAAATACGACGAGGCGATAGTTGAGTTACAAAAGGCTTTTGTGAATTTCCCTGGTTCGGTAGTTGCCAGTGAGTCGCAGTTGCTTACCGCGGAGGCCTATGCCAAGATGAAGCGCTGGGATGAAGCAGCCCGGGCATACAAAAAGTTCCTTAATTATTTTCCCGAGCATGAGCAACGGGCGGGCGTCTATTTTAATCTGGGTGTGGCTTATTTTAATGCCGGCGATTATAAGCTGGCGTTGTCGGCATTTCAGATGGTAGTTGATTCTTTTGGTAACTCCGAATATGCTGAGAGCGCCAGGAAAAATGTTGAGACCTGCCGGCTGAAGTTGGGGGGCGGTTCACCGGAGCAAGTGGCGCCGGAGTCAATCTCTCCGAAATCAACCGTCGATTCCGAAGAGCAGTCGAAATAAAAATCAAGATGTTTGAGGTGTAGGAATTTAGTCAAATGAGTAAGACCAACAGGAGGAAAATATGATAATGGGGCAGAGTTTATTGAATGTCTTTAGGAACAGTCTGGTGATGGTAATTTTGCTCGTTGTTTCCGTGGTAGCGTTGGGGTTGATTATCGAACGGTATTGGTATTTCACCCGCAACCGTTTTAATCCGGCGAAAGGTCTCGCAGACTTACGGCGCGTTCTTTTTCAATCCGGTATCAACGGGGCATTAGACTGGAGCCATGCTCAGAAAAACCCGCTGGGCAGGCTGTTTACCGTTGCTCTTGACAATATTTCTCTAGGTTCTGAAGAAATTGCCGATCTACTCTACAGTCTGATACTCGAGGAGCGGATAAAATATGAGCGGTTGCTGGGAGGAATGGGAACGTTGGCGAATGCGGCAACTTTGCTCGGGCTTTTAGGAACGGTAACCGGACTGATCGGGGCTTTTGGAAATATCGCTGCTACCGGTTCGGGTGGTCCGGCGGTTGTCTCGAGGGGAATTGCCGAAGCACTTTTAACCACGGCATTTGGTTTGTTTATCGGCATTCCGGTGCTTTTCTTCTATAATTACTTTTCCAAAAAGGCGGTTGACATAACGATGTCTTTAGAGAGTATCACGGAGAGGTTGCTCGTTCTTCTGCAACAGTATAAGGCAAAAAGTGGTGCGCCGGTTGTCGCTGCTGAGCATCCCCGTTCGATTGCTCCGAATGAGGCCAATCAGGTTTCAATTGAGGATACCACCTGGAAGTTTTAGCGATGATGCGGCGGTTGAAAATTGAACCAAGACGTAATACCGGTTTAATTCTGAATTCCCTGGTTGATGTCGCGCTCTCGCTGGTCATCGCTTTTATGGTGTCAATGCCTCTGTTCTTTGAGACTGGCATTTTTGTGTCGGCACCGGGTGCTGTGCGGGCAAAATCTAACGAACCGAGTTCAGATATTAAGGCTAATATATTTCTTACCAATGACGGGAAGATTTTTTTAAACGAAGCCCGGGTATCTTATGAGAATCTTCGAGAACTTTTACCCAGACTTTTGCAACGGAGCGCCGAACGACGGGTGATCGTTGCCGCCGAAGAAGGGGTAAAATACGACCGGGTTATGCAGGTGCTTGATCTGGCAAAACAGTCCGGTGCAGCAGACCTGGCGCTGTTGCGGACAAGGAGGAAGCAGTGAAGGAGGGTGCTAATATTGATATTTTGCCGATGGCTTGCGTGGGATTAATTCTGGTGTTGATTATGATGGTGATTGCCCCGCTGGTTTTAACCCACAACGCTACTCCGGTGAATGTTCCCCAGACCCATACCGCGGAAAGAAAAACGGAAAGCGATGTTACAGTAACACTTACCGCTCAAGGTGAGTTGTTCTTTAATGATCAACCGGTTGCGGATTTGGAAGAGTTGAGAGACCGGTTGGCGAGCGAAGTTGCGCGGGACCCCTATGTTTTGGTAGTTGTGCGGGCGGATAAGGAATGTTTGCACGGTTCGGTTCTTGATGTTCTTGCCTGTGTCAAACAGGCGGGGGCACTGCGTATCGCCTGCGCAACCAAAAAGATAAATCAGGGAGGGTGATGGTTACGGAACGACGGTCTCGCAGTTTTGAAATTGCTTTGCTGATTTCGGTAGTACTTCATATCGGGAGTATTTTGCTTATCTCGCGACTTAAGCCCGCGGTTAGTCCCGAGTGGAATTTAAATGAAATAAGTTTTATGGATGTAACTTATCGACCCGAGGTAGCCAAGGTTATAAGCCCATCTTCAGTTTCGGCCGGTGGTACCGGAGGAACGGCTGCCGAAAGGGAAAAGGCAGTAGATTACGTCCCCGGGGGCGCTACTGAAGAAGTTGCACCAATTGATTTAAGCGCTACACTTGAACGTCCGCCTTCCCAAGCCCGGATTGAGCTTGACCGATATGAAGTTGCCCGGGCTGGAGATATGGATGTAATCAGAATCGGGGGCATAGGTTCTTCCCAATCTACTGAGGAGATACTGGCGCAGGCGCCGATTGCTCTATCGCGGGGTGGGGTTGTTTCCGGTGGCAGCAAAGGTTTACAGGGCATACCTGGGGTACCCCAGCAGTCAGAGCAGCCCCAGTTGACAATTGAGCACAGACCGATAAGTAAACCAACGCCGGTTAACCCATTGCCCCAACCGGCTCCCTCGGAGCCAACAGTGTTAACCGCGGTCGCCAAGGGGACGACTTTTCAAATCGCGGGACCGATTTCACAACGGGGTATTATCAAGAAGGTCAAGCCCAAATATCCCAAATGGGCGATTGAGCAACATATCAGTGGAACGGTTATGGTTCGTATCTGGGTTTTACCGAATGGAACGGTTAAGGGAATCCCGCAGGTTTTATCCAGTTCAGGTTACCCAGAACTTGATCAGGTGGTGGTTGAGGCAGTGCGAGTTTGGGAGTTTGCACCGCTGGGTACTGATGTAAAGCCCGAGGAACAGTGGGGCGATATAACATTTATATTCCAGTTGTCATAGTATGAGTGTAATTTTAGTTTTTGCAATACTGTTTGTCCAGTTGCCTGATTCCACCGAAAGCCCCAGGCCGGTATCCGAGCATACATTAGGAGAAGAACTGATAACCGAGGAGGCGGAGTTAAAGATTAATGATCCGAAGTATTTTTATCCCGCTTCGTTTGATCCTTGGGCACCGATAAATGACCTACTTGTTTCTGACAGTTATATTTTCGATGATGCGCTCCTAAGATCAATTGACTCTATGACCGTACCACAGCGATTTATCCGTCCCTCTTTTTTGCGCGTGCCGGTGGAACGGAGCTTTATTTATGGCGATGTGTTGGTATTTTTGCCGAAATTTGAAAAACGGGTTGCTACCTGGGAATTGGTGATTGCTAACTCGCTGGGTGAGACAGTACGTCGAATCCGAGAAAAAGGGCACCCCCCGGCAGTAATTACCTGGGATGGAAGAAATGACAATAGCGAGCCGGTTATGACCGGAGAAACATACAGTTTCACATTTTACGCCTATGATGCGCAAGGTAATCAGACGAGGATCAGTTGTGAGCCACAGCGGATTAGTGCTATTGTGTGGCAGGAGAAGAACGGGTGGGTGGCGTCAATTGCTGCTGACATGGTCTTTGAACCCGAAGGTAGGGGATTACGCGCGGACGCTAATAGTCGCTTGGATGAAATAGCCAATCTGATAAAAGAGCGGTTTAAAAAAGAGGTGGTAATTTATGTGTATACTGAAAAGGAAAAACTTTCCTCTGACCGTTGTCGGATGATAGAGGCGGAGATAAAAAAACGGGTTGTTTTACCAAAAGATGCCTTGAAGGTTGCACCTCGTTTTATACCCGGTTTACAGCCCAAACATTCCAAGATCGAGATCTATATTCTTTAGATTGACTGATAAAGATAGTCTCGTATATTACCACAGTAAATAACAAAAGGAAGGCTTAATGATGAACAATAATTTTGGTCTGTTGTTTCCCGGTCAGGGTTCGCAGTATGTAGGAATGGGCAAAGATCTGTACGAAATGTTTCCTGGTGCCAGAGATGTTTATGAGCGGGCTGAAGAGGTGCTGGAAATGTCGATCCGAAAGATTTCCTTTGAAGGGCCGGAGGAACTTCTACGTCAGACCCGCTATACCCAGCCCGCGATTTTAACCCATTCCCTTGCTGTTCTTGAGATGCTGGGAAATATTAAGACGGTTATCGTTGCTGGCCATTCGCTCGGTGAATATTCCGCACTTTATGCCGCCGGCTCCCTGGATTTTATCAGCGTGATGAAATTGGTCAAACGACGGGCAGAGTTGATGTTTAATGAGGGTGAGAAGAGGCCAGGAATGATGGCCGCGGTTATCGGACTTGATGCGAGGATAATAGAAGAGATTTGTGACGGTGTGAGTGGCGTGGTTGTTCCGGCAAATTATAATGAGCCCAAGCAGATCGTGATCGCGGGTGAACCACCAGCAGTACAGGCTGCAATGGAACTGGCTAAACAGCAAGGAGCGTTAAAGGTAGTTGCTTTGCCAGTTTCCGGGGCCTTCCATTCGCCACTGTTGAGCGAGTCAGCCCGAGAATTTGCTGAATATCTGGAGCAGTTTGAGATAAAGACCCCTCAAGTTCCGGTTGTGATGAATGTAACCGGTATGCTGGTTACCACTGCCGGGGAGGTTAAGTCAAATCTGGCGCGACAGTTGATTTCACCGGTTCAGTGGATAAAGACGGTTATTACTGCAAAAAATTCGGGTTGTCAATATTTCATTGAAGTTGGTCCGGGGAGAGTTTTAAGCGGGTTGGTTAAAAGGATCGCTCCGGAGGTTCATATCCGTCAGTTAGGTAAGGCTGAGGAGTGGCAAGCATTTGTTGAAGGGAGATGAGGGTATGGAGTGGCGAGCTTTTATGATTACGTTTTTCAGTGTCTTTTTGGCGGAGCTGGGTGATAAGACACAGCTGGCAACACTTTCCTTTGCTTGTGGCTTTCGATCATTTTTGCCAGTCTTTCTGGGTAGCGCCCTGGCGTTGGTTCTTACTTCATTTTTAGCGTCAATTTGCGGTGCAGGTTTAAGTAGGTTCCTGCCGGTTCGTTGGGTACAATTTTCGGCTGGAATATTATTCTTGGTTATAGGCGGGGTGCTTATTTTTAGGAACCTCTACAGATGAAGATAAAATGTCGGCCCGAAGATTTCAGGGTAGAGGAGATAATCAAACTTAAAATTAAAAGACGGGGTCCATACTCAATATACCGCTTAGAGAAGCGTCTTTGGAATACGTTGGATGTTATTCGACAGGTTCAAACCCGGTATCACCTGCGTGGTTTCTCCCGTGCTGGGCTAAAAGACCGTTATTCTCATTCAGTGCAATATCTATCGCTTCTAGGTAGAGGTCCAGAGAAAATTCAAGCGGCTAATTATTCTTTGACATTAATCGGTATGGCGGATCAGCCGATTACCCACGCGTTATTATTGGGTAATAAGTTTGAAATAACACTTCGTAACCTTGGGCCTCAGGAAGTAGTGGTGATTAAACGGAGTCTATCAGAAATCGAAGGTTTTGGGATTGCCAATTATTACGATGAGCAACGTTTCGGCTCGGCGAGACACCGTCAGGGTTTTATCGCCCGTAAATTAATTGATGGTCATTATAACGGTGCCTTGAAACTGTTTCTTGCCACACCCGGACCGGGTGATAACTCACGGGTCAAGGAAAGGAAGCGGGCTCTGTTGGCAAACTGGGGCGATTGGCAAAAATGTCTTGATTTTGTGCCTTTCGAGGGGAGAGCAGCGATAAAACATCTGGTTGTCCAGCCCAAGGACTTCGAGGGTGCGATCAGGTTGTTGCCCAAAGTTTTCTTGGAGCTTTTTATCAACGCCTATCAATCCTGGCTTTGGAACGAAACTTTGCGTCAGTTACTGATTGATCTTGATTTAACCGATTATCAGATTAATTACCATTTAGGCCGGATGGTATTTTATCGGGATCTTACAAAAAAGGACTGGTATTTTCTAAAGGAACTTACGATACCGGCTCCGTCTCCTAAAGCCGAATTTACCAGTGAAAGGGTGGCAAGGGCAATGCAGGTGGTAATGGAAAATCAAGGGATGGAGTTGAAGGATTTGAAACTAAAGTTCCGAATTAAAGGGCTATTTTTTAAACCCTTCCTGCGACGGGCAATATTTCAGCCTCAGCAGATGAAGATGGAGAATGTGGAGCCAGACGATCTTTATCCTGGCAAGTATAAACTTAAACTTATTTTTATCCTGCCGGCAGGTAGTTATGCAACAGTGCTTCTCAAACGTTTGAAAGTTAAGTGAATATTCTGGTTTCTGTTTTAGCGGTAATAGCGATATCGCCCCCCGGAATTGATTTTGAACCCGGGTTTAACTGGTTTACATTAGAAACCGAAAATTTCTCAATCCATTTTCCTGAAAGAGAGGTTCTGCAACGAGAACGGTTGGAGTATATTAAGAAAATTGCCTTACTGGCAGAGGATGTAAGGATGCTATTAAAGGCGAACTCGGTTGTGGTGCCTGCTGGTAAGGTTCAGATCGTCGTTGCTGACTATTATGACTATTATAATGGTTATGCCACACCATTTCCGGATAATACGATCGCTCTGATGCCCCATATCTCCGGAGCGTCACGGATAAATGACGATGACTGGTTGCGAACACTGATACTTCATGAGTTTTCCCATATATGCCAGATAGACCAGTGTCGGGGTTTCCCCCTTTTATTGAGATCAATTTTCGGCAGGATTATCTTACCCAATAGCCACCTGCCCGCCTGGTTATTGGAAGGTTATGCGGTTTACAATGAAACCAGGTTCAGTAGTTTCGGCAGATTGCGCAGTGCAGAATGGCAGGCTCGTCTCAAAACCGCCCTCCATAACCAGAGAATTTTAACTATTGACCGTTGTAATCACTACGGACTTCAGCGCTATCCGGGTGGTCTAGCTCCCTATCTATACGGTGGTAAATTAATTGAGTTTGTTGCTAATCGGTATGGTGATTCTATCTGGGAGGTGTTTAATTGCAAAAATTCTCGTCAGGTGCCGTTTTTTGAGAACATCGCGGCAAAACGTAGTTTTGGACGTAGTTTTAACAGACTGTGGCAAGAGTGGCAGGAGGAGTTGAAAAAACAGGCTGATTCAATTCGTAAGTTGATACCGCAAGAAGGAATGAGTAATTTCCAAAGGATAACTTACGAAGGTTTTTATACATCATCACCAGTCTGGTCAGTTAACGGTGCAGAAATTTATTACATCTCAGCCAACGATCGGGAGCAGCGTTCGATAAAAGCGGTAAATCTGACAACGATGAGGAGGCGAATCGTCCATCGGGGAGCAGTTTTCGGAAATATGAGTGTAAGTCGGAATAGTAGGTATCTTGCTTTTTCCGAATTGGTTAGCAAGGGTTTACAATACGAACAGGGGGATATTTTTATACTGGATCTTAATGCCGGCAGTTTAAGGCGTTTGACCTATGATGAGCGGGCCTATGATCCGGACTTTTCACCCAACGACTCTTTGCTTGTTTACGTAAGCAATAGCAATGGTAAAAGTAGGCTGATGATTATCAACTACCCCACCGGAGAAAAACAGGTTTTATCAGAGATTGAAGATGGCTACTATTATCATCCTAGATTCTCACCCGGGGGAAAGCTAATTGCTGTTGGTGTGTGGCGGGAAGGGGGGTGTGCTGATCTGGAGGTAATAGATTTTAAAACCGGGTGGTCTTTTCCTATCACCCAGGACCGGGCAAATGATATAAACCCTTGCTGGTCACGAGATGGCAGGCTATTGTTTTTTGCCTCAGATTGTGGTATGGTTTACAACATTTACGCCTATGACATTGAAAATAATGAGACTTATCGTTGTACAAATTCAGAGTTCGGTCTTTTGGAACCTGCGGTTTCTCCGGATAATGATCGACTCGCCTTAATTGCGCTTGGTTCAGATGGTTATGATGTAAACATCGCAAAGATTAATCCGAAAGATTGGTGCCGTGCGGATGGGTTTGTCGATGAGTTTCCCCATCTGGAATATAAATTTCTTAATCCGGCGCCTTTTCAGCTCTACTATTACAGCCCATTCCCTACAGTGTTACCCAAATTCTGGTTACCTTGGTTGGTGGTTGACCGGGATTTTGAGGTTGGCATATTTACCCTCGGCTGGGATGTCTTACGGTTTCATCGTTATTGGGCGGTAGCGGGAATCAGGTTAGATGAGGAAAAGCCCTTCTTAAACTTTGTTTATGAGTTTCATCGATATCGCCCCTTTTGGAATTTAACTGCCCTTTTGATGCCAGATCGGCAAAACGTTAGGATTGGTGTTCAATTACCCTATTACCGTGTTAAATACAGTCAAACGTTAGGCTTAGGTAGTAGGTTGGTTGTTGGGAATTGTTTCCGGTGGATTATAGACGGTTCCTATCATTTTAATAACGCCCGCAAATTTCGATTCGGTGTAGCGCCGGTTCAGGGGAGAAACTTGGGTATACTTTTTGATCTTCGGGGCAGGTCTTTTTCCTTCGGTTATGACCTTCTGAGGGTTGCAGGTTACTGGAATGAGTACATCGGTATGCCGCCGGCAAATTGGAGTTTGGGGTCGCGGTTGGCTATCGGAACTTCATTTGGTGATACCGGGCGATTCTCTGCCTTTACTATCACTGACCAATCAACCATTTTTAGAGTACGGGGATATGGTGATTCGACAATTACCACTGCCAATGTTATCGGTGCGGGTATTCTGTTTAGAATACCGATTGTCTGGCTAGAGCGGGGATGGGGAACTCTGCCAATTTTTATCCAAAATCTAAACACCGCTTTTTTCTGTGATGCCGCAGCACACACCCAAAATTTTTTTCAAGGATTAAGTGGCTATCGCATTGGTACTGGTATGGAGGTACGATTGGATGTGTTAATTGCCCATTATTTGCCTGGCAGTTTGACCGTGGGGATTGCGGTTGGGCACAACCGTATCCGAAATCCGCAAGTCTATTTTTCTATTCAATCAGACCTATTAGCCAGTATCCGCACTTTCACAAACCGTGATAATTTTTACTTACCTCCCGAATAGGTAAGAGTTGGTTAATCCGGTTACAGTTTAATCAGGTACCGCAGACCGGACATTTCACAGCCACTTTATCCGGTGGTTTGGGATGCTCCTGTTCAAATGTGCTGTTCTGACAGAAGCGATGGTAGGCGTAGCACTGATTGATAAAGGCTTCGCGCGGGGAGAGTGCTGGTTCATACCAAAAAAATTCATATTCCTTCCAGTAGGCTTTGATTGCCTCTCGTAGATTCTTTTCCGCCCGGGCGACAATTTTAATCTGCTTTGGGTTATTTGCCAAGCAAAATATTCCGCCGACCTTATCCGGGACAGAGAGGTCAATCTGTAACGGCCTGAGTAGATAAGGACCGCGCATAGCACCTCCTTTTAATAGTTAAATTGTTTTTGAGAAATAAGTTTAAAAATGGGATGGATAAGAAAGATGAACAACGGAACTGCTCATTACTGTAACCCATATCTGATGGTTAATAATAGCATCAAAAACGGTATCTGTCAACATTTAGATTCGGCGCCTCTGAAACAGGTTATTACACTCGGGTTTCGCCAAACAGCGGATAAAGTTTAATTCGGGTTGCTTCATCTACCGGCCGGAAGTGTTTGAACTGCATTGAGTGGCTTGCTCTGCCCTGAGTTAAAGAGCGGATGGTCGTGGCATAGCCAAAAGTATTAGCCAGCGGTATTTCCGCGGTTACGATCTGATGGCCTTTTACCGGTTCTAAGTGAAGAATTTTGCCCCCGCGTGCATTGATGTCAGCGAGGATACTGCCCAGATATTGTTCAGGAGTAACAACCTCCAGTTCCATTATCGGCTCCAAAAATGTCGGGTCTGCCAAGAGAAAAGCCTCCCGGAAGGCTTGGGTTGCCGCTATCTTAAAATCAATATCGCTGGAGTTAACCTCGTGATAGGCACCACTTACTATGCGAACCCTGGTATTAATTACCGGATATCCAGCCAGTACTCCGGATGCAAAACATTGTTCAATTGCCTGCTCGACCGCTGGTATAAACTGCTTCGGGATCATCCCTTCCTGAAGTTCGTTGATGATCCAGTTTCCATCGTGTGATGGTTCTACAATGAGGCTGACCACTGCGTAATGACCACGTCCGCCAGTCTGACGGATAAATTTAGCTTCATAATTGGTAATTTTTCTTACTGTTTCTCGATAAGAAACCTGTGGTTTACCAGAGTGGACATTGACGCGGTAATTACGTGCCAACCGGTCGAGTAGAATTTCTAAGTGAAGTTCGCCCATACCGGAGAGAATGTGCTGGCCCGTTTCTTCGTCGGTTTTGACTTTAAATGTTGGGTCCTCGAGTGCCATTATTTCCAGTGCGCTGTGGAGTCGGTCTTCATCAGCCCTGCTTTTTGGCTCAATGGCGAGGAAAACAACCGGTTCTGGCGGTTGGATCGCTTCAAACGCGATTGGGTGAGCCATATCGGCAAGTGTTTGGCCCGTCTTACTTTCTTTAAGTCCGATCACCGTTCCAATTTCGCCCGCGGCAAGTGACTCTACCTCCTCAGATCTATTGGCATGCATTACCGCCAGTTTGAGGAGCCGCACCCGTTTCATCTCCGGAACCAATAACACCACATCGCCAGTTTCAACTTTTCCAGAATAGACTCGGATATATGAAAGCATCCCTCTTTGTGGGTCGGCGGCGAGTTTGAAAACCAGTGCGGAAAATGGGGCGTCTGGGTTTGGTTCCCTGATTTCCGGTTTATTGGTCGTTGGGTTAATGCCTTTGGCCGGGGGGATGTCTAATGGAGAAGGAAGGTAGTCGACAATACCATCAAGCAGTTTCTGAATACCTTTGTTGCGAAAGGCGGCGCCACAGAAAACCGGAACAATCTTTAATTGTAGGGTTCCTTTTCTGAGCGCTGATTTGATGTCCGTTGGAACGATATTCTCACCGGCAACATATTTGGCGAGCAGGTTTTCATCAAAGGTCGTAAGGATATCCAGAAGTTCATTCCGGTACTTGTTTACCATCTTCTGGTACTCCCCGGGAACAGGCAGAGTTTCGTAAGTCAATCCCTGATCATCCTCGTGCCAGATATAGGCAGCAGAGTTAACCAGATCAATCACACCTCTGAACTGATCTTCAGTACCGATAGGTAATTGAACCGGCACCGGTATTTGCTCAAATTTTTCCCCTATCATCCTTATTACCCGGAAGAAGTCTGCACCCAGTCGGTCAAGTTTATTGACAAAGGCGATACGGGGCACGTGGTAACGATCTGCCTGGCGCCAGACCGTCTCGGTCTGGGGTTCAACTCCGCCAACGCCGCAGAGGACGACGATCGCACCATCAAGCACCTTTAGTGATCTTTCCACTTCAATAGTGAAGTCCACATGCCCGGGGGTGTCAATTATGTTAATCCGATGATCGAGCCAGGTAACACTGGTAGCAGCGGCGGTGATGGTGATACCCCGCTCCCGTTCCTGAATCATCCAGTCCATCTGGGTGGTGCCTTCGTCAATTTCGCCCATTCGGTGTATTCTGCCCGTATAATAGAGGATGCGTTCGGTAGTGGTGGTCTTACCCGCATCAATATGGGCAGCAATGCCGATGTTTCTGATACGTCGTAAGTCGTATTCGGACATAGGAAAGATAATTTAGCCAGCGCTTATTAAGTGTCAAGTTTAGTTTTGGACTAATAATCTTTTATGTTAATGATAAAAGGGGCGAGACACTCAGTTGTATGGGGGGTAGCCCCGGGCTAGCCCCTAAAATAGATTAACATATTGATAAACCGTCGGTTATTGTAAAAACAAGTTTTTAAGACAGTAAATTATTTACCGAAATTACTGCCGGCTTAGCAGATGGAGGCTTGTCGTCCAGAATGAGATTCAGTCTGGTTCAGGTGGTGCCCAGACCGCCATACAGGCAGGATTGGCACAACGTAGTGTTTCAGCAGGAAGCAGTTTCAGACAGCGCGGACAGTTGGATTTGGTTATTGAGCCGTCGGGTTCAAAATAAGCCTCTTCCTCCCAGTTGTAGAAGCACTTTTCGCAGAAATAGCCGGCATAGGTATCATTACGGTTACAAGATGGGCAGCGACAGCGGTTAGCCATTAGTTTTAATAATAGCATTAGATCTGGTGTTGTCAATGAATTCTTGCCTTGGCAATCAAAAGATTTATAATGATGTGTTCTATGAGTGTGCTGGTCACCGGTGCTTCTGGTCTTTTGGGCAAAGAGTTGTGTAATCATTTAAAGAGGAATGGAGTTGAGGTGATTGAGTGGGATCTGCCGGATAATGACATTACCGATGTTAATAACTGTATTAACCGGCTCCACCGGGTTAATCCAGCGGTAATATTTCACCTTGCCGCCTGGACCGATGTTGATGGTTGTGAGGAGAATCCTGCAAAGGCAATGGCGGTTAATTTTCATGGTACCTGGGCGATGGCGTTAGGGGCGACAGAGTTGAATTGTAAATTGCTCTATGTCTCCACCGATTATGTGTTCGATGGGAGAGCACGGAGAGCTTATCGGGAGAGTGATAAACCCAATCCGTTATCGGTTTATGGTAAAAGCAAGTTGATGGGAGAGGTGGCGGTTAGAAAAAACTGTCGGCGCTGGTTTATCGTTCGGACCAGTGGTATTTTCGGTAGGTACGGTAAAAATTTCGTCGATACTATTAGACATAAAGCTTTAGCTGAAGGTGTAATCAAAGTAGTTAATGACCAGATTACTTCGCCCACTTATACTGGGGATCTCTGTGAACCACTGGCAAAAATTGCTAATTCTGAATATTACGGTATTTATCATCTGACCAACTCCGGCTTTTGCTCTTGGTACGATTTTGCCCGGGAGATTGTTCGGCTTATTGGAGCAGAGTGTGAGATAGTGCCAATCAGTACCGTACAAAGCGGCAGGCGGGCACTCAGACCCGTTTTCTCAGTGCTGGAGAATCGTAATTATCAGCGGCGGTTCGGAGTTATTTTGAGGGGATGGGAGGAGGCATTAAGGAGTTATTTGAATGATGTTCCGGCAACCCAAACTGGCGGTTGATTGTATAGTTTTAATTGAGGGCCGGGTGTTGTTGATCCGGCGCAAAAATGAGCCTAAAGGCTGGGCATTACCGGGTGGGTTTGTTAATTACGGAGAGACGGTGGAGCAGGCGGTTAAGCGGGAGATTAAGGAGGAGACAGGGCTGGAGTTAGCGGATTTGCGTCAGTTCCGGGTTTACTCGGATCCTGATCGTGATCCACGCGGACACTGTGTATCGGTGGTTTTTGTTGGCCAGGGTTTGGGGAAACCGATGGCTGGTGATGATGCGGAGGATTACAGGCTGATTGAACTGGATCAGGTGGAGAGGGTTAATTTCGTCTTTGACCATCAGAGGATATTACAGGATTTCCGTGAGAGTCTTGCTACTCCGGGTAGGCGTTAATCTGGTTTGCCCATTTCTTTAAGACTTGGCGGCGGGTGTTATCATCTTCGGATAGGATAAGAGGCCGGCCACGGGCGTCAATTATTATTCCGCACAATCCACCTTCAACTTTTGCCTCGATCGTTTTCCCGGATCCTGCACCGACATCAAATCCCCGTTCCGGCGTTATTACCGTCCGGGCATTTTCACCCACCGGCAATGGCAGACAGTGGATATCACCGTAGTTGACACGTGCCTCCATCGTTTTGCCATCGGGTTTGATTACCTTGACATAGACACAGGGTTTACCCTCTTTTCCCTGACCCGCAGGTGCGATGCTTGTTCCCAGATGAATTAGGCAGTCCTTTTCAAAAACCTCCTGTGCGGCCTCGGGATGGACTTCGGTCAGCACACCAAGATGGGGCATCATAAAGATGGAATCTACCGTGAGACGGGTAACACCTTCGGGCTGGAATGCGTCCAGAAGCATTAGCGCTGCTTGGGACCGCCGCGGAGCGTGGGACAGCGCACCACCAGAGCCGACGATGAGCGTCAATTCCATCATATTTACCAGTGTCTCGCCGGTCCGTGCCTGAGCAAAGGCATCGGAAATGGTTCTTTCCTGCTGGATGCCTTTGAGACCAACCGCCATTGATTTATGATGCTCAAGCGCCAGTCGCAACGCCTCTCGTGCTACCGCCTGTTCCAGTTTCAGGTCCTCGAGGGTGGATGGGATAGTTGTTGGTCTGATCATTTTGTTACGGATTCGGTTGCGAACCTCACTTACCGGAATGTCGATCGGTAGCCAGCGGATGATGTTTTTCTCGCCGGCTTCAGCCAGGACATTGGAGACTGAGTAGGACATCCCGAGGTTGGCAGAAACGGTGCGGTTGAATACCCCCTGGAAGACGCTGAAGACATCGGTGGTGGCACCGCCGATATCAACGCCTAACACCGCAATGCCTTGGGTTTTGCCGATGTTTTCAATCAACAGGCCAACTGCACCCGGTGTAGGCATGATCGGAACATCAGTCCATTCCATCAGTTTCCGGTAGCCCGGGGCATGTGCCATCACATGTTCCATAAAAAGTTCGTGGATTTTATGTCGTGCTGGACCAAGGTTTTCCCGTTCGAGCACAGGCCGGATGTTTTCCACAATCACTAGGCTGGTCTTATCTTTCAGGGTTTTAAGCACCAGTTCTCGGGCATCTTTGTTGCCGGCGTAAATAACCGGCAGGTTGTAGCCGATGCCAAACCTGGGTTTGGGGTCAGCTGCGGCGATCAGTTCGGCAAGTTCCACAACATGGGAGATGGTGCCGCCGTCAACACCACCGGATAAAAGGATCATATCCGGACGCAGGGTGCGGATGCGCTCGATCTTTTCGTGGGGCAGTCGGCCATCGTTGGAGGCGATCACATCCATAACAATTGCACCGGCACCCAGCGCGGCACGGGCGGCGCTTTCACCGGTCATGGTCAGGACTACGCCGGCAACCATCATCTGCAAACCGCCTCCCGCGGATGATGTGGAGATGTAGATATCGGTGCCTTCCTTTTCACCTGCTCTGGGTTTAAAGATGCCATCACCTTTAATTAGTTTTACTCCGGACAACTCTTCAACCTCCATTACGGAATTGAGCACACCTTTGGTAACATCTTCAAAAGGTGCCTCCACTGTGGTCGGTGCCTCACCGCGGACAATCAGTCGATACTCATTTCCCCGTTTTTCAATGAGAATTGCCTTGGTGGTAGTTGACCCGCAGTCGGTAGCGAGGATGCGGGTGATTTTTTCTTTTTCAAACTTTTGGTTGCTCATTTTGCTGTTCCTCTTTTGATTTTTGAGGGCGATTGCGTTCTTCTTCCATTTGTTCAATGGTTTGAATCAAGGCCTCGATGTTGGCACGGTCTTCAAACAGTGCGGTGATTTCGTCGTACTGGTGAAAGGGAAATATGGCGGTAACTATCGGTTGAAAGAAGACCATTAGTTGTGAGCCGAGAAAGGAAAGGGGTTTGGTTGATTCTAAAAGCACGATGGCAATTGGGGAGAGGCGGAGATCAACCGTTTTGCGCGCGATTTTAGTGATGATTTCTTTTTTCCTTTCCGGTGTAATGTCAGCGGCAAACATTACTCTTGATAATTTACATCCGGTTGTCTTGAGGCACGCGCTTCATCCAGTCGGCGCACCGGGGTGTTTAAAGGTGCGTTGAGAAGTGTTTCCGGGTTGGTCCGTGCCTCTTCTGCTATCTGTTTCATTGCCGTGATAAACTCATCAAGCGATTCCAGGGATTCGGTCTCGGTCGGCTCGATCATCAGTGCCTCAGGGACGATCAGCGGGAAGTAAACGGTCGGTGCATGTAAGCCGAAGTCCAGCAGTCTCTTTGCCACATCAAGGGTTTTTACGCCATATTGTTTCAGGTTGGTGCCGGCAAACACCACTTCGTGCAAAGGTCGACGCTTATACGGAAGGTCGTAAACGCCGTTCAGTTCCTGACGGATGTAGTTGGCATTCAACACCGCACACTCAGAAACTTCTTTTAACCCCTGAGCACCGAGCATCCTGATATAGGTGTAAGCCCGGACTAAGACCGCAAACTGTCCGTAGGACGCAAGAACCCTGCCGATGGAGTCAGGACGGTCATAATCAAGGAAGTATTTCCCATCAGCATAGGCAACAACCGGTTTAGGCAAAAATGGCTCCAGATGTTTTTTTACTGCTACCGGACCGGCACCAGGACCGCCACCACCATGGGGAGTGGAGAAGGTCTTGTGCAGGTTGATATGCATCAGGTCAAATCCCGCATCCGCAGGACGATGGATGCCTAAATAGGCGTTGAGATTAGCGCCATCCAGATAGACCAGCGCTCCCCGGCTGTGCATTATATCACACACCTTCTTGATTTCAGACTCAAAAAGCCCAAGCGTATTTGGGTTGGTGACCATAAGGCAGGCAACACAGTCCGAGCACTGACGTTCAATTTCTGCCGGGTCAAGCAGACCTTCGGCGTTAGATTTTATCTGGACCGATTGAAATCCGGATAGTACAACTGAAGCGGGATTGGTGCCGTGGGCAGAGTCCGGGACTAAAACGATGGTGCGGTTTTCTCTTTTTTTCTCAAAGTATTTGCGCACCATCAGGATACCGGTCAACTCACCATGAGCACCTGCTGCCGGCTGCAGGGTGATCGCATCAAAACCGGTAATCTCTTTGAGATATTCACCCAGTTCAAACATCAGTTGCAGGGCGCCCTGAACCAGGTTTTCGGGTTGATAGGGGTGAAGACTGGTAAATCCCGGAAGGCGAGAGGTCTGTTCGTTTACCTTGGGGTTATACTTCATTGTGCAGGAACCAAGAGGATAAAAACCTTTATCCACATGGTGGTTCAGAGTCGACAGGCGGACAAAATGGCGGATTATGTCAATTTCGGACAGTTCAGGAAGATGGTTGTCAGGACGCAGGTCTTCGCCCAGGGCAGTGGTTAAATCAGGCTCCGGCACATCCAGTTCCGGTAATGACCAGGCGCGGCGGCCGGGTTTGCTGATTTGAAAAAGTAGTTTTTCACTCATTTTTGCCTCTGAATGTTGATAAAGTTTTTGACTGAACGGTCATAGGTCCGTTCTGCGTTAGGTGGAAAAAGACAGCCTGGTAGTTCACCGTGAAGGCGATGATACGAAATGCATTCACAACAGCGCCCCTTTTTGGTGCACGGTTCATAGGTGCAGGTGCAGTTTTTACGGTTACGATTGATGTTGCACTCCATAAACATAAATATTATTTCCTCCTGATCTCCTTTAGAAACTGGAGATAACTGTCCAGTTCCTCCTTTGTCCTCTTTTCAGTGACCGCAACTAAAAGCAGGTTTTCCCATTCCGGACGGAATTTACCCAGGTCAACACCGGCAAGGATATTATGCCTGATACCCTGTTCAATTATCTCTCCTGCGGGGGCAGGTGTTATGACAACAAACTCCTTAAAGAACCGGTGGTTATTGACAACTGAAAAACCTGGAATCTGGGCGATCTCTTGGGCAAGATAGTGGCTTTTAGCAAAGGAGTGACGGGCTACCTCTTTAATTCCCTCTTTTCCCATCCAGGCAAGGTAGACGGTGGCGGCAAGAGCACAGAGTGCCTGGTTGGTGCAGATGTTGGAGGTGGCACGTTC